>Ga0247817_10000014_pt1 | contig 321327 bp, 252 predicted proteins | sample UWRJL212509R1_FD_178010 | JGI IMG/M metagenome (GOLD analysis project Ga0247817, IMG submission 178010) | Plant litter microbial communities from Arlington Agricultural Research Station in Wisconsin, United States - UWRJ-L212-509R-1 | ecosystem: Environmental > Terrestrial > Plant litter >... | reverse complement strand
AGCTCGCCGGGGATGCTGTAAAAGGTGTGCACTTTCCACCCGTTCGTGCACGGAAAAAGCCTACGTCGGCGCGGTTTACCCGCGGAATTCCGATCAGCAACGCGGCGATAGGATGGGGAAGGGAACTGATATGTAATAAGTTAAAGTCTTTTTTATCCGGTCTGGATTGCAGCGATAGAGCTAGTTAAAAAAGAATAATTGTGTGTTTAATTTATCCTGAAACCAAATTTTGAAAAAATGAATATTTTCAACGCTATGACTGATGCATTTTCGTTTGCCGAAAATTCCGGTCACCCGCAGCACCCGCAAGAGGTAATGTACTCTTTTCCTTTGGAGCATATAAATGAGGCGAGTGAGTTTTTAAATGACGAATTAAGAATGATAGATCAGCCTCTGGAAGGTTTTGAGTGAATCATTTTTTTATAACTCATTCCAAAAACAGTTTAGGTCAATGCACATGACCCGGTTTTTCTCAGGAACAGTGCAGAAAGTAAAATAAGAATCCAGGTAAAAATCACGTAATAAAAATAATATGAAAATGAAGCTAATATTCAACATCCTGATCTGCTGTTCGGTATTTACATTTACGGCAAATGCGCAACACGGAGCCAATAAGAAAGCGAAGGATCTTAACCAGATCCCTCCCCAGGTTATTCTTTCAAAAATGATCAATAATGATAAAATTAATAATCAGAAAATTAAGCTGGTTATCGTAACGTTTGCACCGGGGGAAGTCGCCGCGGCTCACAGACATCCTATGCCAAGTGCACTTTACTTAATGGAAGGGGATATGGAAATGACTTTTGAAGGTAAGGTAACGCGACTGAAAAAAGGGGACACATTTTGGGAAGATGCGCACGGTTTGCATACCGAAGCGAAAAATTTAAATGCGGACAAACCTGCAAAATTGCTCGTGTTTTTTATTGGAGACAAAGACGATGCCATATCGGTACCGGAGAAATAATATGGGTATCATACCTTTCGGAATTGGTTAGCCTTGCACACCTGTTGAGGCTACCAGTTCTATAAGGTTTATGCCAAAATATAACAGCCTTGTTAAGCTACCTGTAAATATGGCCAGAAGGATTTTATTAAGTGATCATACAGCATAATGCCCTTTCTTTTTAACGGTATTTGGCAGGATTCATAGTGATTCGACGATATATAGTGTAAAAATACGAATCGAATAAAGTGTAAGTTTCTGTTTGTTAGGTGCTTATGTGCTTGGTATGATGATTGTAAATAACGGCTTGGCTTGCAGCTTCCACTGGTGATACAGGTTGATAAAGTTGTACAGGGCCAAAGCACTGCTTATGCCGGCGAGGCGTGTTTTTGAGTGTCCGTATTTATTGCCGGCAATATAAAACCAACTATAAACAATGATGAAAAATCAAAACGCAATGAAGAACAAACAAGAGAAGCAGTCTGTGAAAGATTACGCTACCGATCCCAATCTATCCAAAGATGTAAGAGAATTTTTGAAGGGATTGAATTCATCCGGCGCACCCGCACTGGAAACGCTGTCACTGGCAGACGCGCAGTTGGGACTGGCCAATGCGCAAGCGTCGGTGAAAGTCGACCTGTCGGGTATAGAAGTGAATCTTAAAACCATTGTGAGTGATGGTTACACGATCGATCTGCACATTGTGAGGCCAGAAGGTGTGACAGAAACTTTACCGGTTTTTATGTTTATTCATGGAGGTGGCTGGATTCTGGGTGACTTTCCAACACACCATCGGCTTGTTCGGGACGTGGTTGTAGAATCCGGTTTTGCCGCTGTTTTTGTCAATTACAGCCGTACCTCCGAAGCGCGTTACCCTGAGGCGATTAACGAGATATACGCAGCCACAAAATGGGTTGCCACGCATGGGGAAGAGATCAATGTGGATGGCACAAGGCTTGCAATTGTCGGTAATAGTGTAGGCGGCAACATGAGCACAGTTACGACACTCATGGCGAAAGAAAAGGGTGGGCCGGCTATTGCACTGCAGGTTTTAATGTGGCCGATTGTGGATGCGGATTTCAAAACAAAATCGTATAGGAAATTTGGAAAAGACCGCTTTCTGTCAGCGTCTTTAATGAAATGGATGTATGATCTGTATATCCCGGATGTGAAGCAGCGCAAAGAGATATACGCCAGTCCGTTACAAGCTTCCGTGAAGCAATTGAAAGGATTGCCGCCGGCGTTGATTCTGGTGGCTGAAAACGACATTCTTCGTGATGAGGGTGAGGCTTATGGACGCAAACTTGAAGAGGCCGGTGTGCCGGTAACTACGGTTCGTTACAATGGAATGATTCACGACTTCGGACTGCTCAATGGCCTGGCCACGTTACCGGCCGTCCGCTCCCTGGCCGTTCAAATTGGTGCTGAACTGAAAAAATACTTAACGAAGTAGTTGATAATTAAATTGATAAGGTTAAACTCCTGTAAATATTATGAATAAGCTTAGCACAATTTTTCTTGGAGCCGTCGTGGCCATTTGTTTGACAATGACGGCTTTTAAATCAGCACAGGCCCAGCCAAAGGGTGTAAAAAATATCGTACTTGTTCATGGTGCGTTCGCTGATGGATCCAGTTGGTCCAAAATTATTCCTCTTTTGGAAGCAAAAGGATTTAAAGTCACAGCCGTTCAAAATCCACTTACGTCTTTGAAAGAAGATGTATCGGCAGCCAAACGTGCCATTGCGTTGCAGGATGGGCCGGTATTGCTGGTGGGGCATTCATGGGGTGGCGTGGTCATTTCAGAAGCCGGCAATGGCCCGAAAGTGGCTGGACTTGTGTATGTTGCTGCGTTTGCACCAGACAACGGTGAATCTTTAAATGATGTGGCGAAAACGGAATCGCCAGCTCCCGGAAATGAGGAAGTTAAAGCAGATGCTTTTGGATTTCTGTCCTTAACGCCGAAAGGAATTCATGAGAATTTTGCACAGGATCTGCCTGTGGCTGAGCGAAAACTTATTTTGGCAACGCAAGGCCAATGGGCAGCATTTACAACAGATGAGAAAGTTTCACAAGCTGCCTGGCATGCCAAGCCGTCCTGGTATATCGTCGGAGGAAATGACAGAATGATCAATCCGGTTTTGCAACGGAAGTTGGCTAAGAAATTAAATGCCAAAACATTGGAAGTCAATAGCAGCCATGTTCCGATGCTTTCCCAGCCGGTGAAAGTAGCATCCTTTATCATGGATGCTGCCGGTAAACTGGATGAAAAGGGCTTGGTTTCTAAGTGATTTTTTGAACCAAATGCAGAAGTCCCGGATCGCTCCGTTGTCGAGTGATCCGGGACTTAGCCAAATTTTTATCCATGATAAACGGGAGGCGAACAAAGAAATATTGCAACTGGCAGAGAAGAATACCAAACCTTAAAGTCTGTAAGCCTCTCTTCTCGTCCAAATTTTAATAATCATTAAACGTATTCAGCATGGAAGCTCTAAATCCGGAAATACTGAATCCCGGTCCGATTTTAAAAGACCTGAGGCAGCAATTGCAGGCGTTCGACGTTTCACAGGAGTTGTATCTGCGGAGTTCATCTCAGAGCAACCGATCCGATTTATCTGCCGTTGCAAATAGGCCGAATCCATTAGGTATCCGGGAGGCTGTATTACCGGAGATTTTCCAGCTTATGGGAATCCGTAGCCTTACGTTGAATACCGATCATGATATAAAACCTCTGGTCATTCTTGGTAAACAGATTCCCGAAAATGATCAGGATAAACGACAATTCCTGATAAGTGATTCCGTAATACAGGTTTTGCAGCCGTATCTGAATGATTGCCACACCATTGCGTTTCATGACTGGGCAAATCTTGCAGGCGCATCCGACTTGTGGGTCAGTCTGTTGAGGGATGTTATTAAGCCAATAAAAAAACAAAGCCTGGAATTTATTTTTTATCTGGGCGATCCGCTTACCAAAGGAACGTTTCAGGTCGAGGAGGCTATCGACATCATCAGCAATTTTTCGCAAAGCGGACTGGTAACTCTGGCGCTTGACGAAAAGGAAGCGACCAGTCTATGGATGGTTCTTAATGGTGTGCATGACGCTGGCATATTGGAAAAACTTACGTTTCACGACCAGAAAAGAAAATACATTTCCATTTTCAGGACCATTGGTATTGACAGATTATTGATCTACTCCTATACGAATGCGATGCTGTTTACCAAACAGGCGCAATTGGTTTTGGCTCGCAGGAAACTGGTACCTTCTTTTGAGCTGGCACCGGAAGCCCGTGATTATTTTATAGAGGGATTCAGTTTCGGATTACTTCGTAAGCTTGATATTGTCAGATGTCTGGCTCTGGGTCTGATCTTCTTTGGAGCCCGAAGTGAATTCGAAGCCGATCTGGATAATCAGGGACTTATTGCTTACATAGACCAATGGCTTGGCGATCTCCATGAGCCGGAAACAATATTTCTTTATCAGTAAGGATCTGCCTGTGAGCAGTTTTGTACAAGGATGATACTCGGCGGATTTTATCGCCGGGTATCATTTTTATTAATAAGTGAGCCGAATGAAACTTTTTAGCAAAGCATTCATTTTTTCAGCATGAATGATTTAATTTTAATAGAAGTTTTTACTTTGATTTTTAACTAAATATACCCGTATATTGTTTACTTATGACACGCTATCATCCCCATAGAACACTCCGTAAGAAAAATTCAAAAAGCTTCCTTTATGGAAAAAAAATATTCTCAATCTACATTTGAAGCTCCGGTTTCCCAGTTATTGCAGAACCGTATTGACATTTTAAAACAAGAGCGGGAAACGCTGCTGGATTTAGGCAACAACATCACGAAAGTCCGTCAGAAAAGTGATCTGATCAATCTGATTTCATCCAGGATCAGAAGCCTATTTTATTTTAGTCATGCGGTTGTGATGCTGGCTGACCCTGAAAGGGAAACCTATAAGCTTTTCGAGTTTGATGATGCCTCGTGCGTTATCAAAAATCACAAAGAATTCAGCAATCTCGTGGGCCGGCATTTTTCCTTAAATGCGCCTTTCATAAACCAGATCATGCATGCTGGCGAGCCAGACTCATTTTTGCTCGAAGAAATCATAAATGTCCCCGGGAGTCCTGAGTTTCTCAGAATGAATTTTGAAGCGGGTATGAAAGAAATTCTCATGGCGCCGTTACAAAGTAACATGGAAACGATCGGCTTTCTTTTTTTGTATTCGGATCGGCCGGGCTGTTTTACACCCGAGTTGATGAGGCTTATCAAAGGTATAGCACCGCAGCTTTCGAGCGCAGTGAGTAATATTGTTAAAAATGAGGAACTGCTCAATAAGGAGCATATTAATGAAGTTTTACTGGAACTAAGCAACAGAATGGTGAGCGTTCGTAATAGAATGGATCTGTTGCATGTCATTAATTCGGGTTTAAAAAAAGTAATCAATTTTACCCATTGCGTTATGACGATCCTGGACGAAACCAGTCAGACTTATAACGCTTTTCTCACAGACCCGGAGTCAAAATCCAAAGACTATGCCGCCTACACGAAAGTGATAACCACACCCAATCCGGTGAAAGACGGAATTTATGACATTGCGGCGCAATCGGCTCAGCCGGTGTTATTTGACATGAAATCGTTTGACAACAGCAAAGCACCGGTGTGGTTTAAACTGCATTATGCAGCAGGTGCGCGGGAGATGATGATAAAGGTTCTTCCTGGCGACGGCACACCCAGGCATAGCCTGATTTTGTTTTCAGATGAGGCCGGAACTTTTGATTCGTGTACTGTGCAGATTATTGAACGTATATCGAGCCAGTTGTCCACGGCCGCCAGTAATATTTCTGCCAATGAAGAGATTCTAAGCAAGGATGCAGAAAAATCATTTCTTTTGGATTTTAGTCAGGATATTGCCGCAGTCAGGACGAAGGATGATTTAGAAAAAGCCATATCGAGCGTTTTACAACGTCTCATGAACACCCGGCTTGCAATGATCAGGATTCTGGATGATGACGGACTGACGCTGACTCCGTATCTTTTTGATCAGACGTTTTTTACGAATGTCCGGGATATGTTCAATCAGTTGGTTGCGACAACTGTAACGATAAATGATTATCCCTTTGCTGGCGTTCTCGGCAGTCCAGAACCTATTATTTTCAATATTCAGGAGGAGGAAGAGAGGGGAAACAAATCATCCTACATTTTTTTCTGGAAAAAATTCGGTGTCAGGAAAGCATATGGAGCTGCTTTGCGGGTAGGCCAGCAAACGGTCGGGACGATGTGGGTCCTGACGGACGAGATCAATCTTAACATTTTCAAGGGAATTTGTGCTCAGATATCCATAGCCATTTCCAACATCAGAGCCAATGAGAAAATTCTGGCCTACAAGCAATTACTGGAAACTGAAAATGATCACCTCAGGGAAGAGATCCAAACGATATATAAGTTTTCAGAGATCGTAGGCAGTGGAAGGGAAATGCAGGAAGTATATCATTTAATGTCACGCGTGGCCGACTCCTCTTCTACGGTACTGCTGCTTGGAGAAACCGGTACAGGAAAGGAGCTGATTGCCCGTGCTATTCATAAAGAATCGCCCAGAAGTGGTAAATTAATGATCAAAGTGAACTGTGCCGCTTTGCCTTCAAATCTTATTGAAAGCGAATTGTTCGGTCATGAAAAAGGGGCTTTTACCGGTGCATCGGAGCGCCGTATCGGTAAATTTGAACTGGCCAATAACAGTACTTTATTTCTGGATGAAATCGGCGAGATGCCTTTGGAGGCGCAGGTTAAACTGCTTCGTGTATTGCAGGAAAGAGAGCTTGAAAGGGTAGGAGGTAAAACAACGATCAAAGTAGACGTGCGTATTATCGCAGCTACAAACCGTGACCTGGAAGAAGAGGTCAGGATGGGCAGATTCCGTTCAGATCTGTTTTACCGTCTCAATGTTTTTCCCATAACGCTGCCGCCGCTCCGAAACAGACCTGAGGATATTGTTCCGTTAGCCAACTTTTTCGTTGACCGGTATAGCAAGAACGCCGGTAGAAAGGTGACCGGAATTTCTTCCGGCGTTTTGCAGGAATTAAAATCGTATCCGTGGCCTGGAAATGTCCGGGAACTGGAACACATGATCGAGCGAAGTGTCTTGTTATCAAATGATACTGTACTCCGGGATATCCATTTACCCAAGTCTCAAAACCAGGAAAAGGAAGTTGTTGCGTCAGCAGGGCATACACTTCTGGAAGTGGAACGTTCGTACATTATCGATATACTGAGGCGATTCAGCGGAAAAATTGCAGGTATCGGTGGAGCGGCAGATTTCCTGAATGTTCCGGCAACGACCCTGCATTCCAAGATGAAAAAACTTAAAATATCGAAATCTGATTATTTCTGACAAAAATGTAATGTCCCGGTGGATTGCTATGAGGTAATCAATCATTTTTTTTAAGTTAAATAAACCTTATCACGAATAATATTGTAAGGAAGGCTTGGCGCCCCCGGCTTGGCGCCCCCGGCTTTCAGCAATCGTCTAAAATCTTTTTTTAGTATTAATCTGATAGCTGACGGCCGATAGCGATACATAATAGATCGTGATCATGTCTAATGTTTAAATAAAAGGATTAAATGAAGTTTTAACCGATTAATCACTTAATAAGCTTCATTAAACATATAATGTGCGGTATGATCTGCTTCGGCGATCATTTTTGAAACCTGCGAATCGCTGAGCGCCGGTGCCTTTGAAATCGGCGAAATTTCTATTTGGTGTTCACAGGCCAAGTCATGGAGCATGCTGATGATGTTCTCCGAATTTTCACCAGGTAAAACCTTAATATGATACTGCTGCATTAGGAATGGAATTCTTGGATTTGACTAAAACGTTGGCTCTGTATTTTGCCGCACGGAATAGCAATCCGCGCGACCGGGCTTTGTTTGTACGCGATATAATTATTCATAATCTCTAAGTGGCTGGTCGGTCATCCGGATCGCATCATCCATAAACTCACTCCCTTCTTCGGAATATTCTTCATGATGAAAATGTTGCTCCGGCTCGGTGTCTTCTTCATTATGGTGGTTACTCAGGAAACCGCTATCGTGCATCAGGTGTTTAAACAGGTTCATGGTATTGTTAAAGTTTTGGTTGTTAATTATATGAAGTTTACGTTTTGTTTCAATGGTACCGATCCGCTGTCTTGTTCGTTCAAGAGGTACGTTTCAACAACTGCCCGCATTGTCAAATCGGAAAGAGCACCACAATGGAAACACTTATAATATCCAATCATCGTGCCAAAGAATTAATGATTTGAATGTGAGTTATTTATGTTTTTTTGTAGGTCAAAAAATTATACTGCATTCCGTTATTCAACTACGTATTGCTTTAAATATCGTCTGAGACTCACATCGCTCGTCACGTGATATTAATAAGGAAAGTGCTTTGTTTGAAGCGTAACTTCAGACTTGAAACCTCAAAATGGATCTGGGAGAATTGGTGATGAAGTAGTCGTTTTTTTAGTTAATTTGTCGATACGATTAATAACGATTGCATGACACAAAATAAATTGAATCGCACGAACTACGAGGATATCGAAGACTGGGTTGCGGAAATTGAAAGAATATACCATATAAAATTTGGAGAAGAGGAGTTTCTTTCAATGAAAAATATGGGAGAAGTTTGTGATCACATTGCAAGTAAACTTCCAATCGAACGTTCAGGGAGCTGTACAACCCAACACGTTTTTTACCAAATTCGGCACGCGTTAAATAGTGTTTGTGTTATAAAACCGGAGACTTTGTTAACAGATGTTTTACCAAGAAGAGACAGAATTTTAAAAGTCATGCATTTGGAGAAAACGCTTGGTTTTCGGCTGAATATTTTACGCCCGCAGCGTGTTATTTCAAATGCTCTCGGTGTAGTTTGCTTTGTCTCAGTGGTTGGTATATTTAGGAATGGAACGTTATTTCTTCCCATTTTATTAATTACCATTTTGGCATTTCTTATTGCTGAACGTTTCGGGAGAGAGCTTAGTTTAAAAACGGTTTCGGATCTGGTGCGGGATATAACCATTGACAATTATATACTGAATGGGGATAATCGTCTGGCAATCAGTAAGAAAGAATTGGCAAATCTTTTGTTGGTAATGCTAAATAAAAACTATTCCCCGGGATGTAAATTGGGCAGGGCAACAAAAATGACTTGATTTGTGTTTAATGTGACGATACCTTTCAAGGGCACATTATAAGAAAAGCCGAACTTAACCTCCATGTTTCCAATCGCATTTCATTCCATATTTAAGTATCCGGTTCCCGAAGGACATCGTTTTCCAATGAATAAATATGAACTGCTGCCATTGCAGTTACTGCGCGAGGATATTGTGCAGGAGTCTGACTTTTTTAGTCCCGAGCCTGTGGATATCCGGGCTGTTTACGCGGTGCATGAACGGGCCTATGTCGACCGGTTTGTACAGGGGAAAATGAGCAGGCAGGAAATGCGTCGTATCGGTTTCGAGCAGACGCCGGTATTGGTTGAGCGGGAATTGCGTATCGCAAACGGGACGGTCGAAGGATCACTCAAAGCCCTGGAAACCGGAATCGCATTTAACATAGCCGGAGGAACGCATCATGCCTGCCGTGATCACGGAGAAGGATTTTGCATGATTAATGACCAGGCGGTTGCAGCACAATTTTTACTGGATCATGGAAAGGCAAAGAACGTGCTCATTGTGGATCTGGATGTGCATCAGGGTAATGGAACGGCGGATATATTCTCACACGAGCCGCGGGTTTTTACATTCTCTATGCACAGTAAAAATAATTACCCTTTCAGAAAGGAAAAAAGTGATCTGGATGTGGCGCTTGAAGATAAAACTGACGATGAAACATATCTGCGCATACTGCAAGATACGCTTCCCGGACTGGTTGAACGCGTAAAACCGGATTTCATTTTCTATCAGGCGGGCGTTGATATACTTTATACAGACACGATAGGGCGCATGGCTTGTACGCTGCAAGGGTGCCTGAAACGTGATGAAATTGTTTTTCAAATCGCCAAAAAACATAACATTCCTGTGCAAGTCAGTATGGGTGGAGGCTATTCCTCGCAGCTAAGGAATATTTTGGATGCACACGTAAATACTTACCGGGTTGCCGGGCAGATTTTTTAGTGGTCTGTTTTGATAAACGAGTTGGTAGTCAGGCCGAGTGTGGTTCGCCCGCTAAATTATAAGGACAAATCTTTTAACCTGTATTAAAAACAAAACCGCAATAACACCACTATTTTGAAGGCGTTATTGCAGTCCTGTTGATTGTTACAGAAACTTAACCAGGATTAAGAAATCATATTACCACCGTTTTTCCGGAGGCGACAGACTTGTAAATAGCTTCTACCACGCGGATATCCCGAAGACCTTCTTCACCCGGTGCCATCAGATCTTTTCCGGCCAGGATAGCGGCACAGTCTTCATCCATTTGTTTGGCCTGCTGGTTTTGAATAGGAATATTAATAATGCTTCCATCCGAAACACTTCCCTTAATTCCATTGTAGGCAGACTGAGGCTCCAGTTGCAGCCATCCTTTTTCATAATCCACCCGAAGGTGATTCATGTTGATACCAAAGCTCGTTTGGCAGGCAGCGCGGGCCCCGCTTGGAAAATCGAGCATGAACATCATCGTTTCTTCGACTTCCTTATATATGTCAGGACGGGTCGTAGAGGCTTGCGCAAATACTGAAATCGGTTCTTCGCCCGTTGCCAGCCTGGCGCCTTGCAAAGCGTACACACCCATATCGCCCATCACACCGCCGCCCAGTTTCTTATTCTGTTTCCAGTGGGTTGTTCTTGCGTCAAAATATCCGGCTGCGCTGGTCACCATTCTCACTTTTCCCAGTTTTTGCGATTTGCTCACTTCACGCATAGCCTGAATGTTCGGGTCGTGCTGGCAGCGATAACCGATAGCCAGTTTTGTCTTGTTCTTTTTACAGGAATCGATCATGGCCTGACAATCGCTCACCGAAGGAGCCATGGGTTTTTCACAGAAAACGTGTTTTCCTGCATTGGATGCCCGCACGACAAACTCCCTGTGCATCGAAGGAGGCAGTACCACATATACAATATCAATATCCGGATTATTAGCGATCTGATCGAAATTTTGATAGTTATAAATATTCTTGTCCGGGATATTGTATTTGGCTTTCCAGGTTTCTGCCTTTGCCGGAGTGCCGGTCACAATCCCGGCGAGATAACAATTTTGAGTCAGCTGGAGGGCAGGTGCCAGAAGGTCTGTACTGTAATAACCAAGCCCGACAAGCGCAATACCAAGCTTGTCCTTCTTGCTTTTTGAGAAAAGGGGCGAGGGCGAAAATAACGTGGCGGCGGTCGCCATGGTCATGGTTGATAGAAAATGACGTCTTTGAAGCTGCATGGTAAATTTTGTTTTATCGGATTAAGTATTTTAGATTAACTATTTGTAAATCAATATAATGCTTTGCAAATTCTCTTGTAGTTCGAAAAATATAATATTTAAACAAATGAACAGATTCGCATCTAATGGATTAAGTCAGCAAATATTAATACTATTTTAATTATAAATGTCAGTAATACAATTAAAAATATCAAAATAATTCAAATATTTTACGGATTAGTCTCTGATAATTCGTCAGGCAATCTCGGTAAAACGTGGTTTAGCATCAGCCACATACTGTATATTGGGCGAGATTTATGAGAATAATTTTTCGGAAAATAATTACTTTATTTACAACTGAATAGGTTTATTCCTGTTTGTTTAAACAAAAACTAAAAATATTTATAAATAAACTTGTTAAATAAATTTTATACTATACATTTGTATTCAACCTTGTTGAATGAGATGAAACATATGAAACTTTAAGTAAACAAAGTTGAATTAAATTATGACATCTAAGGAGAATGAAGGGAACAATCTTAATATCGGAGACCGGATACGCATATTAAGAACGAATCAAAAAAGAACGTTGCAGGAGGTAGCTGACAGCAGTGAGTTATCCAAAAGCATGATTTCGAAAATTGAAAATAACAAAACAGTGCCTTCTGTTGCGGCGCTTATCAAAATTGCCCAGGCATTAGGTACCAATATTTCAAGTTTGCTGGAAACGGAAGAATGGCTCAATGCGATTCTGACAACCAGACAAAAAGCGGAAGATAATCTTACCCAGACGGAAAAGGGATATTTTATTTATCCGTTTGGGCCGGAATATCATCAGAAAAAAATGCAGCCTATGCTGCTGATGGCCCGGAAAGGTGAGGTCAAAGAGCATGAACTGTACCATGAAGGCGAAGAATTTATCTATGTGATCGAGGGAGAGATGAAAATGAACGTCGGTGACGTAGAGTATTTTCTGAAAGCGGGTGACAGTCTGTATTTTAATTGTTTACAGAAACATGGCATTATGCCGGTTTCTGATGAGGTACGGTATCTGGATATATTCGTATAGCATTTTGCGTTAGTTTTTTTGTTGCCGAATTAGCTGCTTTTTGCAGCTGACGTTGTCTGTTTTGCTTTTTAAAAAGCAGGATATGAATTCTTGTGCGTAATGTAGTCATTTCAAACAGTTTTTAACTGGCAGGTATTTTATGTCTGGTTTTTCCGGTAAACCAGCACGGGAAAATACTGCCCAATTTTAACCCAAATTGAAAATATGAAAATATTTAAACGAAACCCTGGCCGGGGTATCATGGCATGCCTGTGTCTTTTCGGGACGTATAGCGCTATGGGGTTACCCACCATTACCAAAGAAACAGAGCATTACGCTTTCTCTGCAAATGCCTTGGCGGACAGACCGGTAAAGGGAAAAATCACCGATGAAAACGGGCAGGTACTTCCAGGCGTGAACATTGTTATAAAGGGCTCCTCCGTCGGTACTTCAAGCAACGCCGAAGGACGGTACGAATTGAAAAATGTAAACGCAGGACAAACCCTTGTTTTTTCCTTCATCGGATACGTTCAGCAGGAAATTGTTGTGAATAATCAGGAAGTTGTCGATGTGAAATTACTTCCTAATGCAGAGCAATTAAGCGAGGTGGTGGTAGTCGGTTATGGCACCGTGCAAAAGAAAGATCTGACCGGAGCGGTGGCCTCTATTTCCGGAAAGGATATTGAGCAGGGATCTATCAATACGCCTGACAAAGCACTGCAGGGCAAAATTGCGGGTGTGCAGGTGCATACCAATTCACATTCCCCGGGCGGCGGGATTTCCGTTCAGGTACGTGGAACAGCTTCGTTATCGGCTGGTGGCACGCCGCTTTATGTGATTGATGGCATGCCGATCAGCAGTGGTTTTCAGACAGGAGCGAGCAGTGATGCTGGATCATTCGGGGCTAATGCAAACCCGATGAATTCGATTGATCCTTCCGATATTGAGTCAATACAGGTCTTAAAAGATGCTTCCGCATCAGCGATTTATGGTTCGAGGGCTGCAAACGGCGTTGTACTGATCACAACCCGTCGCGGAAAAAGCGGACAGCAAAGAACGGATTTTGAATACTCTTTCGGGTTGCAGCAGATCAGGAAAAAACTTGATTTTATGACCGGAACGCAGTGGGCCGAGCAGGTGAACGAAAGAGCTTCGCTGCTTGGACAATCAAAAGTTTACACCGATGAACAGGTAGCAGGTTTCGGAAAAGGAACGAACTGGCAGGATGAAATTTTCAGGACAGCGCCGAAGCATAACTACAAGCTTTCGTTCTCGGGTGGGAGCCAGAGCGTACGCTACATGATAGCGGGCAATGTTACCGATCAGAAGGGGATCATTCCGGGCTCTGGTTTCAAGCGATACGGGACGTCCATTAATGTGGATGCAGATGTTAGTAAAAAACTGAGGGTAGGGCAAAGTCTGATGTTTACTGTAACGGATGAAACAGTGGTGCCAACAGATACCAAAGGGTATGAGGGAATTTCCAACGTCATCGACGCAATCTATGAGGCACCGCCGACGATTCCGGCAAGAGATGAAGCCGGTCAGATCAACAATCTGAAAAACTTCCCGATGGGCGGCGGACTTGAAAATCCTTTGACAATGACTGAGCGTTATCGTCAGGTTAACAATACGTTGCGGATCCTGGGTAATATTTATGCCGATTACAGCATTATTCCCGGACTTAATCTGAACGTTCGTTTTGGTGCCGATATCCGCGACTGGAAGTTTCATCAGTACTTTCCGATTGGGTCAGAAGCCGCTGCCGGAGCAAATGGAAAAGCACGTCAGATCGGTGTGAGAAATCTCAACTATACCAGTTCAAACACGCTTACGTATTCCAAAACGATCAGCAACATTCACCAGTTGAAAGTGCTGGCCGGATTTACCTATCAAAAGGAAAAAAATGAAACACTGGATGCTTCGTCTTTCGGTTTTCCTAGTGATATTTTTGAATATTATAACCTGGGTCTGGGGAGCAGTCCGCAGGCACCGGGAAGCGGCATGGACCAATGGACACTGATATCTTATCTGGGCCGTGTAAATTACTCCCTGAAAGACAAATACCTGTTCACAGCATCCGTACGTGCTGACGGTTCTTCGAAGTTTGGGGCCAATAACAAGTTTGGGGTTTTCCCTGCTGTTGCGCTTGCCTGGCAGCTTGGCGATGAGGCTTTTATTCAAAAACTGAAAGTATTTGACCAGCTTAAAGTGCGTGCAAGTTATGGAAAAACGGGTAATGAATCCATTGGAGTTTACCGCTCGCTTTCGCTGTTGGGAACCTCATTCGGAACGCGCAGCTCCTACATTTACAACGGTGTCCGTGTACCTATTGCCTATCCCAACAACATTGCCAACCCGGATCTGAGCTGGGAAAAAACGGGTGAGTTTAACGTAGGTATTGACGCCGGTATTCTCAACGGAAGACTAAGTTTCACTGCGGATTATTACCATAAAAAGACGACAGATCTGCTACTCGACGTCCCGATTCCTTCACAGACAGGTTATGGTGGCGTTCTGAAAAACACCGGTGCGATGCTCAACAAAGGTTTTGAATTTGGCATAAACAGTGTCAACATAGCCGGAAAGGTAAACTGGACGACCAATTTCAATATTTCATTTAACAGAAATAAAATCCTTTCGCTGGGCGGTGCAGAATATCTTTACTCAGGATGGGTTGGAGGGGCCAATGTGAACCCGCATGCCAAAAATACGGTACGTCTTCAACCTGGCCATTCTGTGGGGGAATTTTATGGATCGATCTATGACGGGATCTGGCGTTCCAAAGAAGAAATCGTAAATGCCGGAACCATGCCGGCCGCGAAACCGGGAGATATCCGTTACCGTGATGTGAACGGAGATGGGATATATGACACAGAAAAAGATGATGTTTTCCTGGGAAGCCCTTTGCCAAAATTCAGCTACGGTCTTACCAATGATGTGAGTTATGGAAAGCTTAGCCTGCATGTGTTCTTGTATGGCGACTATGGAAATAAAGTGCTTAACCTGGCTGCTCAGCAATACGTACTGGATGGGATCGGTGTTTCTGCAAAACGTCTGGATCGCTGGACACCCGAAAAACCGGACAATCCGTTACCGGCTGCCAGTGCTTCAAATCCGCAGCGCGTGAGTTCATACCTGATCGAAGACGGATCTTTCCTTCGGATTCAGAATGTTACGCTGACTTATAATATTCCCGGCTTTCTCAAATTTGTGAAAAATGCAAAAGTGGGTTTTGGCGTGGATAACCTGGCGCTTCTTACCAAGTATTCGGGTTATGAACCGGAAGTGAATGCATTCGGCGGAAGTAATACCACGAAGGGAATGGACAGGTTTGGTTATCCTTCTTCAAGGACCTACCGTGTTGAAATTAAGCTTGGATTTTAACTGTAAACAAAGCTTTTGCTATGATTTCTTTATTCAAAAAATCAAAAAATATTATAAGAATTTGTGCCGTGGCGGCTCTGGTTACAACAACTGTTACCAGCTGCGAAGATGCTTTGCAGGAAAAAGTTTACAGCCAGGTTCCGGTAGACGGGTTTTATAAAACCCTCGAACAGGCTCAGCTTGCGCTAAACGGAGTTTATACATTTCTATGGAATGATAACTACCGTGACGGACAATGGGTTACCCTCGGCGATGTTACGGCCAGTACGCTCATCGGAGGCGGTTCAGCCAATGGCTCGGGCGACCGATCGGGTATTCAGAATGAGTGGAATACGTATTCCTGGACGCCGGATGCAATTGAGCTGGTGACCGCCTGGGATTATTTTTATGCAGTAATAAACCGCTCCAACACACTTATTGATAAACTGGAAACGGCGGATTTTGCCGGCAAGGCCAAGATAGAAGGCGAAGCGAAATTTTTACGGGCATTATTTTATTTCAATATGGTCAGAATTTTCGGAGGAGTGCCACTGCATGTTCATGCGACCACAGACCTGAGCGAAGTGGAAAAACCGGCGAGCACGGAAGCCGAAGTGTATGCGCAGATCGTGTCGGATCTTACGAAATCTGTTGAATTATTGAGTCCGCTAAATAAGGCTGATCTTGCGGCTGGAAAAGCGACTTCCATTGCTGCAACCTCTCTTTTGGCAAAAGTTTATTTACAACAGAAAGATTGGAAAAATGCTGCCGCCGAGGCGAAGAAAGTAATGGATGCCGGTGTTTTTGAATTGTTTGCAGATTATGAAAATATCAATAATCCGGATTTTCAAAACAGTAAGGAACACATTTTTTCGATACAGCATGGCGGCAATGCAAACAGTACTTCGCAGTTGTATCAAACGCGGATGATCTATCTTTTTGGCCCTCCGGCACAGTCGATCAAAGGTGTGAATGTGCAGTTCCATTCTTTGAAGGATCTGGTAATATTCCAGGTGAAAAAATCCTTCTTTGATAACACGCCAAACACATACAGAAAGTGGCAGTCCGTAAGGGATAAAATGCCTTATTATTACAAAAATGGGGTAAAAGATCTGGTGAGGGATACCGTGACCATGTATGCGCCGTTTCTGACCAAATTTCACCGTATCGATTTCGGAACCGGATTTTTGAAAGAGGGCGTTAATTATCCGCTTATTCGCTATGCTGATATTTTGCTGACTTATGCGGAAGCGACCAACGAAATAAGCGGCCCGACACCCGAAACTTACGAGGCTATTAACAAAGTGCGCAGAAGAGCCAGAGCTGTCGGAACAACCTTTGCTCAGGCCGAGAAAGTATATCCGGATCTGGCGGGACTTTCGAAAGATCAGTTCAGGGATGCCGTGTTGAATGAAAGGGCGCAGGAGTTTGTAGGGGAAGGGCATTACCGCTGGGATTTGATCCGCCATAACCGGTTGATCAGCAATGCAAAAGCAAATGGTATTGCCGCTGCTGCCGAAAAACACAATCTTTTCCCGATTCCTACACAACAAATAAGCAGAAACAATAAACTCAAACAAAACCCGGGATATTAATTTTTATCAATTGAAAATCTATTACTATGTTCTCTAAAAAAAGAATAACGTCAGCATTGCTAATTGTTTTTTGTGCGCAGATCTGCATGCCTGTGAAAGCGCAGCCTGCCAGCCAGGTTTCCATTGACGTGGATCTGGCCAAATCAAAAGGGCCAATGAAACCCATTTGGGCATGGTTTGGCTATGATGAGCCGAATTATACTTATATGAAAGACGGTAAAAAACTTTTGACCGAGATAGCCCAGCTTAGCAAAGTTCCTGTTTTCGTCAGAGTGCATAGTCTGCTCGTAACGGGCGACGGAACGGCTGCCTTAAAATGGGGATCTACTAATGCGTACACCGAAGATGCGAACGGAAAACCGGTTTATGACTGGAAAATTGTTGACAAAATCTTCGATACTTTTATCGAACGTGGTATGAAACCGATCGCCCAGATCGGGTTTATGCCAGAAGCCTTATCATCAAAACCGCAGCCTTACCGTCACTTTTGGAAACCGGGTGATAACTACAATGATATTTACACAGGTTGGGCTTATCCGCCCAAAGATTATACCAAATGGGCAGAACTGGTGTATCAGTGGGTGAAACATTCAGTAGCGCGTTACGGCCAGAAGGAAGTGGAAAGCTGGTATTGGGAATTATGGAATGAACCTAACATCGGATACTGGAAAGGTACAACGGAAGAGTATATCAAAATGTATGATTATTCCGCGGATGCCGTAAAACGTGCTTTGCCAACAGCCAAAATCGGCGGGCCTGAGGTGACGGGTCCTTCCTGGGATAAATCGGAGGTTTTCTTCCGGTCCTTTCTTGATCATATCACAAAAGGGAAAAACTATGCGACCGGAAAAATCGGAACACCGATTGATTTTATAACCTATCACGCCAAAGGTGCGCCCAAAGTAGTGGAAGGTCATGTGCAGATGAATATGGGTACGCAGTTACGTGACATCGACAAAGGCTTTGAGATTGTAGCTTCCTATCCTGCTTTGAAAAAACTGCCGATTATCATTGGAGAATCTGATCCGGAAGGTTGTGCGGCTTGCTCCGAAGATCTCAGCCCGCAGAATGCTTACCGGAACGGTACCATGTATTCGAGTTATACGGCGGCTTCTTTTGCCAGAAAATATGAACTGGCAGAAGCGCGTGGTGTAAACCTTTTGGGAGCGGTAACCTGGGCATTTGAATTTGAAGATCAGGCATGGTTCCGGGGATTCAGGGATCTGGCTACCAACGGAGTGGACAAACCGGTGCTTAACGTGTTCAGAATGTTTGGCATGATGGAAGGCGAGCGTGCAGAGGTGAAACAAAACCTGGCTTACGATTTTAAAAAGGTACGTGATGAAAGTGTCCGTGGATTGCCCGATATCAATGCGCTTGCTTCAAAAGGAGCCAGGTCGGCTGGTGTGATGGTTTGGTATTATCATGACGATAACCTTCCCGGCCCCGACTCAGAAGTTAAACTGAAAGTAGCCGGACTACCTGCGGGTAAAATTCAAATGCATCATTACAGGATTGATAACGAACACAGCAATTCCTATGAAGCTTGGAAAAAAATGGGCTCCCCAAAAGCTCCCTCCGCAGAGCAGATTCAGCAGCTTGAAAAGGCAGGTCAATTGCAATTGCTAACATCACCGGAATCGATTAGTGCCAAAAACGGAGTCGCAGATCTGAGCTTAAAGTTACCGCGTCAGGGAGTTTCTTTTTTGCAATTTACCTGGTAGTCAAATACTTTTTTAAAGTTTAGCAAGAGATAACAATTTCGTTTTGTAAAAAATAAAAGGAATGAAAATCACGAAAATAAGAACCAAATTATACCAGTGGAATGGACCGGTGGTTACGACCAATACCATTTTTGCTACCCCGCTAAGCCCGCTTCATTTTCAAAATGACGGACAGGCAGCCTTCCGCTTTTTTAGCTGGCTGGTGGTGGAAGTGGAAACCGATGAGGGATTTGTGGGATATGGAAATGCTGGATTAAGTCCGGATATCACCAAAGCCATTATTGACAGTAAATTGTCTTCCATACTGGTTGGTGAGAACCCGCTGAATACGGAATATCTGTTCGAGAAAATGTATCGCTCTACTGTTGCTTTTGGTAGAAAAGGTACAGTAATCGCAGCGATAAGTGCTATTGATATAGCATTGTGGGATATTAAGGGACAGGTCATGAAGCAGCCGGTTTTTATGCTTTTGGGCGGAAGGACAAAACCGCATATCGAGACTTATTACAGCCGTCTCTATACCCGCGATCTCGATAGTTTGCAAGCCGAAGCTGCGCAATACAAAGCGGATGGTTTTACAGGCATGAAACTACGGTGCGGCTATCCGTTAACGGACGGCATCAAAGGAATGCAGAAAAATGTGGAAATGGTAAAAGTCGTGCGGGAAACCGTGGGCAACGATGTGGATGTGATGCTGGAAGGGTACATGGGCTTCAATCTTGCCTATGCCAAAAAGTTTTTGAAAGCGCTGGCACCCTACAATCTGCGATGGGCTGAAGAGCTTTTGCTGCCTGACGAAATTCACAATTTTGCCAAGTTGAGACAGTATACCGATATTCCGTTATCAGGCGGTGAGCATGAGTATACACGTTATGGCTTTCACGATTTATTGCAGGCTGGTGCGCTGGATATATTTCAATTTGATACGAACCGCGTGGGTGGTTTTACAGAAGCACAAAAAATCTGCAACATGGCCCTTGCGCATGGCGTGGAAGTAATCCCGCATGGCGGACAAATGCATAATCTGCATGTGGTGATGAGTTCATTCGCGTGTCCTATGGCTGAGTATTTTCCACAGACAGAAATTGAAGTAGGCAATGAAATGTTCTGGTACATTTTCGATGGAGAGGCCATTGCAGAAAACGGGAAACTACAATTGGATGATAAAAAACCGGGTATGGGCCTTACCCTGAAAACAGAAGGTCTCGAACATTTCAAAATCATTGAATAATATCAGCCTATGGAACCTCTAACGATGCAGCAAAGCATCCTCGATCTTTTTAAACTACACGGACAAACTGCACTGGTGGTAGGGGGTAACCGCGGCCTTGGGTTATCGATGGCCAAAGCGCTGGCGGAGGCGGGTGCCGACATCGTGATTGCATCGCGGGATGAAGCTGTCAACAAGCAATCCGAAGAAATGATCAGAGACAGTTACGATGTCAACTGTATTGGCATAGGCTGTGATGTAACCTCTGAGGAAAGTATCAAAACCGCGGTACAAAAAGCTGTCGATACATTTGGGAAAATTGATATCCTGGTTAATTCTGCCGGAATCAATATCCGTGGCGCGATCGAGTCGTTATCACTGGATGATTTTAATAAAGTACAAAATGTAAATGTGACCGGGACGTGGCTTGCTTGCCGTGAAGTTGTGCCGGTCATGAAGCGAAACGGTTACGGTAGAATAATTAATATTGGTTCGATGCTTGCCCTCACTGCTATTCCGGAACGGACGCCTTATGCAACGAGCAAAGGTGCAATTTTACAGCTTACGAGAGCGCTTGCTATGGAAGTTGCCAGGGAAGGCATCACGGTCAACGCGATTTTACCAGGCCCATTTGCTACTGATCTGAATCTGCCATTGATCAATGATCCTGAAAAATATAATGCATTTATTTCCAAAATTCCGATGGGAAGATGGGGAGAACTGCATGAAATTGGCGGTATTGCCTTGTATCTGGCCAGCCGTGCTTCAAGCTACACCACAGGAGGATGTTTTTCAATTGATGGCGGATGGGTGACCCAATAACAGGCAAAGCAAGAAAATACGAAGTCAGTTTGTAAAAGCTGACTTCGCAAAATGGATCGGTAAAAGATTTTTATTATTGCAAACAAACTTATGTCAGACAACATCAGACTCGTGCAGCTTATTCACAGCGAATATGGAAGAGCTGTGGCAATGGTGCAGGAACCGTCCCTGGTTGTCATAACGGATTATAGATCCGTGTATGACATTGCGTTGGCGGCAATGGCGCAGCAGGAAAAATTAACAGATTTCGTAAGAAAGAACTTATCAGATCGTACACTGGCTTATGATCCTATTTATGCGGGTCTAGATGCATGGAAACTGCTGCCTGCATTTGACTGTCCGGATAATCCGCTTCACTGCCTGGTGGCGGGAACCGGTCTCACCCATAAGAACAGCGCATTGAACCGGCAAATGATGCATAAATCAGAAGACCAAAAACTGACGGATAGTATGGTGATGTATCAGTGGGGTGTGGAAAATGGTTTCCCTGAGCAAGGTTCGATAGGTGTTCAGCCCGAATGGTTTTACAAAGGAAATGGCTCAGTATTGCGTGCGCACGGAGAAACACTGCAAGTTCCTGCTTTTGGAAATGACGGCGGAGAAGAACCCGAGATCGCCGGAATTTATGTGGTTGATCCAAACGGAAAACCGTGGCGGATTGGATTTGCTACCGGAAACGAGTTTTCAGATCATGTCATGGAAAAAAAGAATTATCTATATCTGGCGCCATCGAAACTCAGGCAGTGTTCGATCGGCCCGGAACTGGTTCTTGATTCTGGTTTTACGGATATTTCAGGTACGGTAAAAGTTTCAGATGCCAATGGGACAATATGGTCGTCGGATATTAAAACCGGGGAAAAGAACATGGCGCATAGTCTTGAAAATCTTGAATATCACCATTTCAAATATCCCGGACACAGAATTCCAACACAGGGGCAGGTCCATTTCTTTGGTGCTGATGCTTTCAGTTTTGGAAATAATATAACGCTTAAAGAAGCGGACGTTATGGAAGTGCAGTGGAACGGGATGGGGCGTGCGCTGCAAAATCCGCTGTCGGTTTCCCGGGATTTAGAAAAAATCACAACCGTTTCTCAGTTGTAACCAATCAATTACGCTAACCCTGCTGGTAATGACAGAAAATCTTATGGCCGAAGTCCCGACTGCAAAACTTTCAAAGATGCGGTGGGTAATGGTTGGGTTGGCCTTTCTGGCTACCGTTCTTAATTATGTACACCGGTTATCATTCAATTACCTGAGCGCCGACGGCGATCTTCGTAAAATGATACCGGATGAAGCCTTCGGGTATATCGGAACTGCTTTTTTTATTGCTTACATGATTTCAAATGCCTTTTCAGGTTTTGTAATCGACCGACTGGGAACCAGACTTGGTTATGCGCTTTGTATGGCTTTCTGGACAACGGCGGGTCTTGTTCATGCGTTCGCTGTTACGCCGCTTCAATTCGGGATCTGCCGTTTTATGTTGGGCATCGGTGAAGCCGGGAACTGGCCGGCCGCGATCAAACTGACTACCGAATGGTTTCCGCCCAATGAAAGATCAACCGCATCAGGAATTTTCAACAGCGGCTCGGCTTTGGGAGCGGTGCTGGTTCCGCCACTGGTTGCCTATCTTGGGATTAGTTATGGCTGGCAGGCAACTTTTATTATTCTGGCAGTATTTGGTTATCTGTGGCTGGCGTCTTTCTGGTTTATTTATTACACGCCGCAGGCCGTAAAAAATGAGGTGAAGACCAAAACAATTCCACCGTTAAAATTGCTCAAAACCAGGTTTGTGCTGATGTTTACATTATCAAAAACATTCATGGATCCGGTTTGGTATTTCATCACTTTCTGGATCGGAAGATACCTCGTTGACGTACACCATCTAGAAATGAAGCAAATTGGCTGGCTCGCCGTTATTCCGTTTCTTATAGCAGATGTTGGAAATATTGCCGGTGGTTATTTTACACAATATATTATCAAGCAAGGTGTCCCCATTCCAAGAGCCAGAAAAATTGCAGTTACACTGGCCGGTATGATCATGTGTCTTCCACTAATCGCAGGTCCTTTTGTCATCACCACGCCGCTATCTGCATTGCTTATTTTTGGTATAGCCGGTTTTGGTTATACAGCTTACACCGCAAATTCACTAGCGTTCCCCGCAGATGTGGTTCCCAAAAATGCAGCGGCGTCTGTCTGGGGAATGGCCTGTGTTGGAACTGGCCTGGGAGGCGCAGTATTTCAGTCGGTTTCGGGTATTGTACTGAAAACGTACTCGACCGAACTAGGCTATCATAGTGCGTACAATATTTTATTTATCGGATTCGGTGTCGTTGCTTTAATAGGGTTATTTATAATGCTGTTTTTTATGGGCCCTCTGGTTCGTAACGAAGCACTGCACCGGTATGCAGAATCCACTGAATCATAAGTTCTTCAATTTTTATGACAGCGATAACAGGAGCAAATTTTATAGGTTTTGCGGAAAGTAAAACAGGAGAAAAATCCTTTCAGGCGTTTAGCCCGGAAAACAATTCTTTTCTACCCGAATCATTTTATATTGCTACGGAAAGTGAGCTCGAATCAGCTTTGACTTTGGCTCAAAAAGCTTTTGAGCCTTATCAGCAAATAACCTATGCACGGCGTGCAGATTTTCTGGATGAAATTGCAGAACAAATCGTGGCTTTGGGAGATGTGCTTGTTGAAAGGTGCACGGCCGAAACGGGGCTTCCGGCAGCCCGGATTTTGGGTGAGCGAAACCGTACCTGCGATCAGTTAAAACAATTTGCAAAACTTCTCCGAAAAGGCTGGTGGCTTGATATCCGGATTGATACCGCAGATAAAGACCGGTCCCCGGTACCCAAGCCGGATATCCGGAGGATGCTGATTCCTATCGGACCTGTGGCTGTATTTGGTGCGAGTAATTTTCCCCTGGCATTTTCCACAGCCGGTGGTGATACGGCATCTGCCCTGGCCGCCGGTTGCCCGGTTGTTTTGAAAGTTCATTCGTCACACCCCGGAACGAGCGCACTTGTTTCGCTGGCGATTTTAAAAGCGGCGCAAAATACAAATATGCCGGAAGGTGTTTTTTCTTCTTTGCATTTATCCCATCAGGATGTTATCAAATTTGTGAAGCATCCGGTTATCAAAGCAGTTGGTTTTACAGGCTCGCGTCAGGTGGGAATGCAATTATTTGAAGCGGCGGTTTCAAGACCGGATCCTATTCCGGTTTATGCTGAAATGAGCGCGGTAAATCCGGTGATTCTTTTGGAAAACGCAACGAGGAAAGATTATGAAAAAATAGCCAAAGGACTTGCGGCTTCTGTCACGCTTGGTGCCGGACAGTCCTGTACCAATCCGGGACTGATTCTCCTGGCAGAAAATGAATTTTCAAGTTTGTTTCTGGAAGTTTTTGGTAAAGAAATTCAATCCTCTATACCAGCGACGATGCTGAACAGAAACATTCACAAAGCCTATGATAAAGCGATTTTAAATCTTAAAAGTACGGATAACGTAAATTTATTGGGTGAATCCATTCAGGTTGAAGACGCGAAAAAATACCAGGCAAGACCCTCTGCGTTTATAGTAAAAGGTTCGCAGTTTCTGACGGATAAAAAATTATCCGAAGAGGTTTTTGGGCCGCAGACATTACTTGTTTTGTGTCAGCATTATAACGAGCTTTTAGAGATTTTACGAGCTTTGGAAGGACAGCTGACCGCCACTGTTCATGCGCATGAAGATGATCGTGAAGAAGCGCAGGAAGTGATTAATATCGTAACCGGTAAAGCGGGCCGGATACTCTATGGTGGTTTTCCGACAGGGGTGGAAGTTTGCCATGCCATGCAGCATGGAGGACCTTTTCCCTCGACGACCGACAGCCGGTCTACTTCCGTGGGAACAGCAGCCATCAACCGTTTTGTAAGGCCGGTAGCTTATCAGAATTTCCCGGAAGGACTTCTTCCTGATGCATTAAAAGATGAAAATCCTTTACAATTGCTTAGACTGGTGAATGGAGTATGGACCGAAAAGTCAATTTGAAATGCTTGTTTTGATAAACTTTATAACGGACTAATAGTTAGGTGGATTTTGCTATCAGCCATTGGCAGTTTTCGTACAAAATGTTGTTCCTTGCATTGATCTGATAGCTGACTGCCAAAAGCCAATAGCAAAACAAAATAGATCGTGATAAATCTAATATGCTCTTTAAATTCTTAACTATGAAAAAATATTGTCGTCTTGCCGGATTTTTGCTTTTAATTATGCTTTCCGTTCCTGCATTTTCTCAGTTTAAGCCGGCTGAAATACAGGTGGATTTTACGAAAATTAAAGGGCCGATGACGCCTCTTTGGGCTTGGTTTGGTTATGACGAGCCGAATTATACCTACATGAAAGACGGCAAAAAACTGCTTTCGGAAATGGCAGCGTTGAGTCCGGTGCCTGTGTATGTCCGCGCACATAACCTGATGACCTCAGGCGATGGTGTTCCATCATTGAAGTGGGGATCTACCAATATGTACACCGAGGATGCCCGGGGAAATCCGGTCTACAACTGGGCCATTGTCGATAGTATTTTTGATACTTATGTGAAAAGAGGGATGAAGCCGCTGGCGCAGATCGGATTTATGCCGGAAGCATTGTCAACAAAACCGCAGCCTTACAAGCATGACTGGGTTCCCGGGGCACAGTTTAGCAGACTGCCCACAGGCTGGGCATATCCGCCGAAAGACTACAATAAGTGGAATGAGCTGGTTTTCCAATGGGTAAAACATTGCGTGGAACGATATGGGAAAGAGGAAGTGGAAAGCTGGTACTGGGAGCTTTGGAATGAACCGAACGGTGCCTACTGGAAAGGTACCTGGCCTGAGTTTTTCAAGCTGTACGATTACACAGCGGCGGCTGTGAAAAGAGCCCTTCCCGCTGCGCGGATCGGCGGCAGTAATGTGACAGGCAGCGGAATGAAGTTTCTGGATGCATTTTTAAAACATTGTCTGACCGATACCAATTATGTCACAGGTAAAATCGGATCGCCCCTTGACGTGGTTTTATTTCATGCAAAAGGCTCGCCCAAGGTGATTGATGGTAAAGTGGTTATGGATGTCAGAAAGCAGATGATGGATATCGTCAATAATTTTGCAATTATAGCGAAGTATCCGCAGCTGAAAAATATACCGGTTATTCTGGGAGAATCTGATCCGGAGGGTTGTGCGGCGTGCGGTATCGCCACCAATCCCGAAAATGCTTACCGGAATGGAACGATGTTTTCGAGTTATACAGCGGCTTCTTTTGCCCGTGTTTATGAACTTGCAGATCTGCATCAGCGTAATCTGATGGGAGCTGTTACCTGGTCCTTTGAATTTGAAAATGAACCCTGGTTTGCCGGATATAGAGATTTGGCAACCAATGGCGTTGATAAGCCGGTACTGAATGTTTTCAGAATGTTCGGAAAAATGTCGGGGAACAGAGTGGCGGTACAAGGAAACCGGATGTATGCGCTTGATACACTCTTAAATGCGAGTGTGCGAAAGGGAGCGGATATCGGAGGACTTGCAGCCATTGATAAAAATACGGCATCCGTGCTGGTTTGGAATTATCATGATGAAGACAAAGCGGGAGTTGATGAAAAAGTAAAAATAGCGCTGCAAGGTTTGCCCGAAAACAAAAAGGTTATTTTGAGCCGGTATGTGATTGACGATCAAAATAGCAATTCTTACGAAGTATGGAAAAAAATGGGATCGCCTCAAAAACCATCATCCGCCCAAATTTCTGAACTTGAAGAAGCAGGTGCGTTGAAAATGGCTGGTAAACCTGGTCCGTTTGTAGTTCAGAAAGGAAAAACTATCATCGATCTTGATATAGCAGAACAAGGCACCGTACTTTTAAAATTTGACTGGAAAGATTAAGAGCCTGTTTATTTGGTTACAGGATAAAAAATACGTCAGTGCGGAATCGGCGCTGACGTATTTTTTGTGCAGAAAGTTTATTTCACAACCACAATTTTTGACGTCAGCACGCTACCGTCTTTATTCGTTACCACAACAATATAAGGTCCGGCACCTAGGTTTTTGATGTCAATGTTTTTGGTGATATTGCTTCCATAGGCACTGTAAACAGTATTTCCTTTCTGATTATGCAGTCTTACACTTTTGACAAGGACCAGATCTTTTACAGTCATGGTCAGCAAGTCCGTTGCAGGATTAGGAAACACAAGCAGCTTATCCGGCAGCTCATCAAAAGTCAGACTTTGGATTTTGCTATACGTATAAGTCCCGTCCTTGTCAAACATTTTCAGGCGGTAGAAGTTTTCCCCGGCAGCCGGATTTTTGTGTTTGAAATTATATTTTCTCAGTGTCGAGCTCTCGCTGTTGGACAGAACGATGCCAATTTTGTTCCAGTTTTTTGCATTCAGGCTATGTTCAATACTGAAACTTTCGCTGTTTGTCTCCTGCGAGGTTGACCAGTTCAGTAAGGCGGAAGTTTGTTCTTTGCTAACCGTGAAACTGGTTAATGTAACCGGAAGCGGATTTGGAGAAATGACCAGCGTATAACTGGCGGTTTTAATGCAGCTGCCTTGCGTTGCAGTAATTACCACACTAAAATTCCCGATAACCGTAGGCTTACCACCAATTTCACCGGAAGCTGAATTGATTGTAAGGCCGGGGGGGAGCCCGGATTCCGAAAATAAGAATCCGGTAACAGATGTCCGGATCGTTTGGGAATAACTTAAACCCTGGGTACCACCCGATAAGGCCGATTCCGTCGAAGGCGTAAAAACGATTTCAGGACAGGCTGGTTTTGCGCAGGCAATGGACATACTTTTCAACGTTGGCGTATTATTGCTGCTGGAAGTAGACAAATCGGCACGATACTGAATGTATCTTGAAATACCGCCTACATTTGCTCCATTTGAAGAAATCGCTGTAAACGAGCTCCATGAATTATCATTAGGGTCAGCCGAATTGCCTTGACGCTGAAATAGCTGCACGTTCGTTCCGCTCGGAAGATCTTCCGTCCAGCTTGCCTGCTGCCATTCTTTTGAGGTGCCGGCGTCATATATCCGTGAAAGAAAGCTTCCGGTTGACGGATAGGTGGCAGGAAGGATTCTGATCCAGTCCATCTTTAAATCGGGACCGCTGACATCAAAATCGCTAAGGCCGATGCGCATCGGTGTTGACAGCGTGGTGCTGACAATACGTACAGATACATTATCGACGAAAAATTCAATAGCGTTGGCATTCCATTCAATACGGTATAGATGGGCAGAACCAATCAAATTGCCGGGAACCAGAAAATCCTGGAATCCACCGTTTGCAACTCTGGCATACAATTCATTATTCGATTGATTGGTGCTGAACATAGCCCATACAAGCGTGTTGTTATACATATCGATATTGTTACCGGCACCGAAACCAATGTGCTGAAAACGGCTGGCTCCAAAGGTAGCTTTGAATTCGATGGATGTTCCGGGGCCAAAAGCTGCATTCTCCGGTTCGGTGTTATACCGTGCCGCATCCACGGCAATCTGCCCGTCCACAATCGTGCTGACTCCTCCGTTTTGCCAAACAAAACTATTCCATTCGGTTACAGGCGGAAGCGTGGTGAATTCTTCCGTTTTTGGTTTCAGGCTTACACCGGTCTGGCCGACTATGGTTTTGTCTCCAACAGTTCCTGCGTTAAAATTGCCGGAAGTTTTATCCTCAAAACAAGCAGCCACAGGTGTCGAGAAAGTAAGCGGAGCACCGGACGCTGGCTCTGTGATACTGTTCGATTTTGCATCTGCCGAAGTAACTTTAAAGAAGTAAGTTGTTCCACCGGAAAGACCGTTGAGCGTTATGCTGTGATTTGTGACGAGATTCGTAGTGGCAACAATTTCGCTGAGATCATTCGTCGAAGTTCCGTATTGTACTTTGGAAGTGGCTGGCTCATTGGTTGTCCAGGTAACGACAACAGATCCGGCGTCAGACGGCGTAGCCACAATATTAAGAATTTGCGGAGGTACATTATCAGAGCTATATGTTGCAATGTAGCTTCCGCCGGCTGCCGGAAAGAAAGCGTAAGAAATTCCTTTAATCGTTTCCGTAGTAAAACTCACAACATTTCCATTGACGGTTATGCCGCTTAGTTCTCCGCTTTCCGCATGTACCGGAAGCATGGCAAAAATATTATTGGAACCCGATGCAGCCGTAATATCAAAGTTTAGAATATTCCCTGACCAGGTCATCGCTCCAAATGACGAATTGTTACGCCCGTCGAGCCATGTCAACATTTGTTTCGCAGAAATGACAGGGATGTTCCTGTTTTGTGCTGCTGTTACAATGGCATCGGATCCGGTGCTGCTGTTACCACCATTCTGATCCGTGTGCATATTGGCCGTAAAGACACCGTAGAAGCCTTTGGGTCCGGTAGCGTTTTCGAGAAGTGTAGTGATATGGGTTGCGTAATTAATGCCGGATTCATCTGTAAGCTGTGTAGTAGCCTGATACACGTCAATTAATGACCCGTCAAGATCAGCGAAACGCATCGGAATACCTGAGCCTGTGAACATCCCCGGACGGTTTGCAACCCAGGTAGCCGGCCAGTAGTAATAATTAGCGTCCAGGCGTATACCGTTTTCAAGTTCCACTTTTGGCTGCGTAGCCCAGTCGCTCCAGGCGATGCAATGCGTACGGTTGGTTGTCGGCGGCAAAGCTGCCGGAAACTGCGATGCCAGATCTGTCAATTGGGCCTGCAACAGGCTTGATAAGGTTGGCTGGTCATAATTTCCGCAGTTGGTATTTAAGTGAAGCGCAATTTCAAAGCCTTTTGCTTGGTATTCAGCCAGCTGTGTATTAGTGATTGGGGTGTTAGGGTAAATGTAAGAAGTTCCCCTGATTGCCGTCCAGTTGTCTACTGCCGCCTGATCATTGGCCGTGCTTTTTGAAATGTAGTCATCGAACCGGCCGATTGTTCCTCCCTGCGCATGATCATCTCCTGTCATAATAACTGCCGCTTTCAATTTACGGGGAAGGTACCAGAAACGGGGAAGGGGTTTTTTATGAAGATTACCAAGCAGAATAATATTGGCAAGTAAGCGCTGTTGTTCATCGGCCTGCGGAATACTGACCTTGTCAAAATCAATCCAGTCGGGAAAGAACAAATCATCCGACCGGATCGGGCCATCCTGTGCGTCCCTTTTTTGCCCTGCCCACAATGGATTTCCCTGCCGTGTGTAAACAACCGATTTTGCAAGGTCATAAGCAAAGGCAACGGCTTTTCCTCCGTTTGTTCCATATTCACGCATGGTGACCGCAGGATTTTCGCTTACGGTACTGCTTGTAGCATATAAAGTGGCAATGCTTGCTGCACCGTTGAGTGTGTAAAGATTGGCAGTGCTGTGAAACTGAATGGTTTCATCGACAATGCCCATTCCCGGGCCGCTGACAGTATTAACCTTTAAATATTTGTCACTTAACGAACCACTTACAGAAGTTATCCCTAACAGGGAATTTAACTTCACGTCGGGTTTAAAGGCAATTAAAGTACCACCTGCGTCGACCCATGTCGTTAGAGAAGTTACGACGTCCGGTGAGATTTCAAACGCTCCTAAAAGAATAACGTCGAAATTGTTCAGCAGAGAAGGAGTCGCAGAAATTTCCGTTATGTCTTTGGCTGCGAATTCATTTAATCCTTCTGCCCGCAAAATTTCCACAGGATAGCGGCTGAAAGGATTTGTGGATGAACTGATCACCAGAATCGGCCCGCCAGGGCCCTCATTCGGAGACGGTAAGGAAACTGGCATTGCTTTGGTAGTAAAATTGGAGATGTAATTGATAACCAGTCCATTCCCGGCAATATCCCTGATTCTCGGATCCGTAGTTCCGCCAATAACTTCAAGTGTATAGGTTGTCGAATAGCTTAACGAAGTTGTTGGAATAAGCGTCGCTGACAATGTATTTACATCATAAGTGATTGAGACCGGAATCTGGGTACTTCCGTTAAGCAGCCGCAAAGTTGTAGGTGAAACGGTACCGGCATCCAAAGCTTCGTTGAATGTAATTTTTATTTCCGGCAAAATACTTACACCGGTAGATTGATTACCCGGTAAGGTGGAGAGAACGGAGGGCGGTGTGGCATCTGCCTGGGTTCCGGTTTCAAAAACTACATCGACATAATAATTACTCGACTGAAAGTTTTGATTGGGGAAAGCAGGGGTAGAAGAATATCTGTAAACGCCGTTAGGAACAGCATCCGTATCCATTAAACCTTTCAGGCGGCCATTGATTTTTTCAGTATTAAAATACGGGTTAACCGAAGAATAATTTCCCGTAGGGCTATGGTAAGAAATAACATAAGTCGTATTGGCAGAAATAGGAACCGGCGAAGAAAAACTTGCCTGTTGCCAGCCGGAAGCACTTTCATTCATAAAAACAATTTGGGCCAGCAAACCGCCGCTGGCGTCATAAAGTTGTCCTGTATGTGTTCCTGTATTTAAAGTGTTTTTGTAAAACCGTACGCCTGTTACAATTCCACTGATATCTGAACTGAATTTCATACCCAGCTGGATGCTTTGATTATCATTGAAGACCGTGATACCAGGTGTTTCAGTAGGTTGGAATACTGTACATGGACAAAGCTGAGCCACAGCAGTGCCAATGGTGACATTCACCGTGGTTATGGCACTGATATTGCCGGAGTCGTCGAAAACGCGCACCATAATTGCATCGGGACCGGCAGTGGTTGGTGTCCACGCAAAAGTCCAGTTTGTCGTGCCTGTCGCCAGTCGCCAGCTCGAACCGCCATCTGTAGAGATTTCAATACCTGCCACAACGGCGTTGTCCGAAGCCGTACCGGTTATATTGTAAACAGCACCGGCGGGAAAACCATCGCCATTTGCTGGTGCAGTGACGATCAGGGCAGGAGCTGTGACATCTGTTGAGATTGTGGCAGCCGTTAAGCCTGACATCAAAGTTGCTGGCTGAACGCCCATATCCGCAAACAGATTTACAGTGGCCTGCTGCATGGCAGTGCTTACCGGCTCATTGCCTCTGTCGTGGACATTGTCAAGTCCCCAGGACCACTGAACTGTTCCCGCGCCAAAAACCAGCGCGCCATTGCTATGTTTGTAAAGACTGAGATGATGCGTTTTTCCGTTAACGATTGTTTTTGATAAAATAATCCGTCCGGCAGGATACGTGGATCGGTAACTTTCCTGCTCCGGGTTCCATTCATAACCTAACGTATTGGTAGTCAGTGTAGCAGTTGCTCCATCTGAAAGTCCTGCTATGCTGGTATTCCGCCAGAAGCGCAGCCTTTTATAATCGCTGGGAACTTCCATTGTGCCTGTGAAGCCATCCCAGCTAAGTTGCCCGCTGAGCAGATTTTCAGGATTGCACCCGTCGCTTTCGGGAAACTCGCATCCGCTTCTCCAGAGCCCGGTCCATTCAGTGGTGGTTTCATCACATTTTCCATTACATTGGTTTTCTCCCTGGGAACCTTCTTTGTAACAAACCATCGTGCGGTAATCAGTCAGATTATCACTGATGCTTTTTTCATAACGCGTTTTCCAATACACCTCATTTCCACTAAAAAAAGCGAGGTTCGTTCCTAAGTTTCTTGCTGCCGTGACGTTGGTACGCATTCCTTTTGACCAATATTCATCGTGACCTACGGACATAAATACCTTATGATTCCGAATCAGAATTCCGTTGCGATCAGAATCGATATCGGTGGTATATGTGACGTCGTATCCGTTTTTTTCTAAAAATCGGATCATTGGATATTCTGAATTGAAAAGCCAGTCTTCCATTGCGCCGCCGCCGCCATTTCCCGAGCGCGTTAAAAAAGGCCGGTTGTAACTTACTTTTGAAGCTTTTGTGCCGGATACCCCGCGGTATAAACTTTTACCATTCATATCGGTATCGCCATAAATATTGTAGGCCTGCCAGGTGGCATCGGATGTCTGGAAAAGCAAATCGGAATGGCTCGTGTCATCGCGTACCACGAAGGTGATATGGCTTGAAGCAGTTGCATCGTCTGTCCGGGTCAGTTTGGCAATATAAATACCGGAAACAGCATCATTCGGAATTTGCCAATGTGCCGACTCTGCCCAATTGCCGCAGTCAAGCAACCCCGTTCCGGGATTGGAGGCGTCAACAAAATCGGTCATGCACGATGGCTGTGTTTGTGGTAAAATGGCCGTTACAACGCCATCGCCCTGAAACCTGGCACCGTTGCCACCATAATAGCCCAACCGGTATACTTTTATTGTGTAAGCGGGTGCGGTTGTTTTAATTTTGAAATGCGCGATTTCACCTTTGTTATAACTAATATCTGTGGCGAAACCCTGAATTGTCGGTGAGCCTGATCCGGCGATGTCCCATACGGAAGCAGGACTTCCTGTTAATTCATTTTCCGCTTTAATGGTATTTGACTGCGCGAATAACGTGAAACCTCCGGGAATGAGCAGAAAAAAAGGAATAAATAAAAAGCGAATGGCGAAGTGTAAAAACTTTAACATAACAAGTATATTAAAAGGTGAATAAAATGTATTCGATACGTAAAAAGTTATAGGTCATTATTGGGAAAGGCACAAAAATTCACTGCCGCTTCCAAAGCGGTTAATAGCAATCACTTTCAGTCTTGATCAGGCTGACCTTTTCGTAAATAAAGTATTACGGGTAATGTGTATAATTTTGATTTCCAGAGCAGTGATGGACTTTGGTGCTATATCTGGTAGAAGTACTAATAACCTGTATACCATGGTAGAATAGCTGTTGTGTCATTTTTCTGGTTGGTTAGGTTAAATAATGCCAATAGATAAAACGTATAAAAGGCAGGGATGAGGTTGTGCGCGTTTATGGTACTTTTTATTTTACTTTTTTGTATTAACGCCGTCGTTACCATTGAGAAGTATACCGCGGTACTCTTAAACAATGTATAGAAAAAATTTGATTTAATATTGAAATTGTTAAATAAATTATTATTTGGTAACTATTTGATTATTAATGCTGTGGCGGCGTGAATTAGTTCGTGTGAGAACCTGTTTAATGTAATTTTTATTTTGAACTATTATATGTATACGTTCGATGGTTTTAGCGATATATTTTGATATAGAAATCGAATAAATTTTTATGACAAATAAATATTATGAGATGGCATCAATTACTAAATGTCCAGTGGAGATAATGACGCCGAATAATTCAATGTTTATGATCCGTCCGGAATTAAACATCGCTAGCAAGCTTATACATCACGAAACGTTCCCACGGAACGAAATTCGGCATTTCCGTCCACAATATTCTACCAACAAAATGTCCCGCTGGAACAACGACTTTGAATAATTACATGTTTATGTTCCGCCAGGAACAACCCGTCGGTAGCAAAAGGATTCAATTTCGTGGTATCGTTCTTTCGGAACGGTTCGTGATTTTTTATACAAACCTTGGTAATTTTTTATAACACCATCCATTATAAATTATAATGATCAATGCCTCTCATAGTGCCTATGAAGAAGCATTGATCATTAATCTTTTATCCCAGATCAATCGATGAACCAATGTTGATTTGTTTCAAAAAATAGACATCATGCGAAATAACCATTAGGGTGCCTTTATATTCATTAACTGCGGCTGTTAAAATTTCTATATTCTGAATATCCAGATTATTGGTTGGTTCGTCCAGCACAATAAGGTCGGGAGACTGGTTACTGATGGCAAGCGAGCAAAGCATTAAACGCATCTTTTCGCCGCCGCTAAGGGTCTCGCACGGTTTATCCCAATAATCTTTTGTAAACAAAAAACGGTTTAAACGAATCTTGATATCACGTTCCTGCAATTTCCCGGTATTAAACTTCTGCGCTTGCTCGTAAACACTCAGGTTATCATTAATAAAGGAATAATCCTGGTCAATGTAAACAGATTCAACAGCTGCCCGTTCTAATTTTCCTGATACCGGTTGGAGCTGAGCAAAAATCATTTTTACAAGCGTAGTCTTGCCTGAACCGTTGGAACCTTTTATCGCGATCCGGTCTCCGCTGACAATTTGAAAATTCAACGGTTTTTGCCAAAGAAACCGGGTGTCGTATCCAAAATTAATTTCGTTGGCAATAAACAGAATTTTTCCATTGTGCAGTTTGGAATTATCAAAATCAATCTTCATCTGGTCTGTTGCTGGTAATTCTTTTCTTAACTGGCTAAGTTCCTGAGCAATCCCATGCACCTTTTCATCGTGAACATCCTTCATACGGGAAGTGCTTTTTTCGGCATTGTTCCGTAAGGTATTCATCATGATGGTTGGCAAACCGGCTTTTTCCTGTTTTTTCTTGCCTCGCGCATCTAGTTTTTGCTGTCTTTCCAATGATTCTCTTTCCGTTTCCTTAGCTTTACGCAGCGCCTTTTCCTTACTTTTTACATCCTGATTCAGCGCATCCTGCTCAATTGCTTTTTGCTCCGTATAAAAATCATAATTTCCCCCATAAACTGTTATACCACGTTTGCTCAACTCATAAATGGCGTCCAGTAGATTTAACAAGACCCTGTCGTGGCTCACCACGACCAGCGTATTTGTGGTTGATTTTATATATTCATACAGCAAATGACGACTCTCGCTATCCAGGTGATTGCTCGGCTCATCCAGTAAAACTATCTCGGGTTGGTTGATCTTTATACCAGCCAGAAAAACTTTCGTTTTTTGTCCACCGCTAAAGCTTTCCATTTTCTGATTCAAATTCAGGCCATCAAGTTTCCAATAGGAAAATGCTTCTATGCACCGCTCTTCAATACCCCAGTCATCATCGAGTACCGACATATTTTGATCAGACACATCGCCGCTCAATATTTCAGACAAAGCCGTTAGTTTATCCTCAATTCGAAGTGCTTTGGCGATGGTATAGTCATTAAACTGACCAAAAATCTGAGGAATATAATAAGGGTTCGAGTCACACCTTACGGTGCCTGTCAGCGGATGTAACGTGCCGGCGAGCATTTTGAGCAGTGTAGATTTACCTACACCATTATGGCCAATTAAAGCAATTTTATCTTGTTTATTAATATTGAGATTTAAGTTGTCGAACAATAAATCTCGGTTGGAGTGCACATACGTGACACCTTGAAGAAAAAGCATAATTTCTTTCTTTATCAAGTGAATAATGAAGGTTTGCTGCCATACCGGCGGCCCCTTTAATTTTCCTGAAAGAAATTTGCTCTCACATAAATGCAGTATATTTTTTACTGGTGCAAATATAGGTAAATGTCTAAAAAAATAAAATGAGCTACGTTTTCAGCTTGTTGTCAAGTATGTAACAATTTTCAAAATCAAGATTTAAGATATCCTTTTTCAAGTTCGGAAACGTAGTCGTCGTTTTAAAAGAAAAAGTCTAATTTTCTCTTTTAATATAAAAAAAGTTCAATTAGGTATTTTCTTATTTCAAGTGTTTGAGGTGGTCTTAACGCAAATAAATACTTTTATTTCTGAGTTTATTTAAAAATGATAACGTTCCCGATAACGGTTGCATAGAAATAGTTTAGCATCATGTAGGTTATATATCAAAACGTGTCTTTATTACTGTTGTTCTGCATCGTAGCAGAAGGGCCATTCTGAGAATAGTTTAATCACTCAGATTCCCTGAACATTTCATTCAGAATAGCAGATGAGCATTTTATTTTTTTCAAACGAAGTCTTGGTTACCCGGCTGAGAAAGGGTGATGAGAAAGCTTTCAGGGAAATCTACACACGATATTGGAAAAAACTCTTTTCTATCGCCAGCCGCAAGGTTGAAGATCATGCGATTGTAGAAGGTATTGTTCAGGATATATTTTTAAAACTTTGGGAGCGGAGAGAATCTTTAAAGATTGAAAATTTGGAAGCCTATCTTGTAACGGCCGTCCGATATACCTGTATCAACCATATCAAGCTGGAAATGCTTCATGAAAAATATGAACTTTATACGCATTATCATTATTCAGGCGAAATAAGCAGCACGGACGAGCAGATGGATCTGGCAGACCTTATTACGGTTATTGAAAATCTTCTGTCCTCATTTCCTGAAAATTCGCAGCTGATATTCAGGCTTCACAGACTTGAATGTAAGTCAACAAAAGAAATTTCAAAGCAACTCGATATGCCGCAGAGAACGGTGGAAGCGCATCTGAGCAAAGTAGTTCAGGCGATGAAGATATACCTCCACGATTATTTATAAACAGAAGGCAGATAAGTTATCCCTGAATTTAATCCTCCCTATATTTTATTGCATTAAGATAAGTTATATAAGATATAACTTTTAAAAGAATATTTTGTTTATAGTGTGTTTTTTGTATAAATAATTTAATAATTAATAAAAATATTGCGGTGTTGTGTGTGGTTTCTTGACTGTATAGTTGAAATCAGAAAAATACAGAAACCTAATGAGCCGCAAGAGATTCTCATATTTATTGGAAAAATATCAGCGCGGCGAATGCACACCACGTGAGAGAAGATTCGTAGAGTATTGGTTTGGTCTGCTGGATACCGAAAATGTTGAAAAGAATAACGAGGTAGACTGGGAAAACCTCGAAGAAAAACTATGGCAGCAGATGCAAAGCCGTATGCATCCTTCCGAAGATAAAAAATCAAGATCAGGGTGGGTAATAAACAGATCGATATTCGCATGGATTAGTATGGCGGCTTGTATTGGCCTGGTTTTCCTTTTTCTGTTGGATGGCCGTTACGAATTCAGCACCCTTTTTTCCAATCGGGAAAAGGAAGTGGGTTCCTGGATAAATAAAAGTAATCAGTCCCGGGTTGACGAAACCGTCAGGCTGGAAGACGGAAGTGTGGTAAATCTGACCCCAGGCAGCGCTATCAAATACCCGGCTCACTTTGACAAGCTAAACCGGGTTGTTTTTCTAAATGGAAAAGCATTTTTCAATATCACAAAGAATCCCGAAAGTCCTTTTTTCGTCTATTCAGGACATATGGTCACCCGGGTTTTAGGAACCAGTTTTTACGTAGAGGAAAAGGAAGGAAAAGATTCAGCTCAGGTGGAAGTTGTTACGGGTACGGTGGCCGTTTATGAAAACGCGAAAGATGGCGCGGCTAAAACAAACAATGTTGTATTAAAGCCAAATCAGCAAACGAAGTTTTATCCGGGGCAGCACAAATTCGTGACCAGTCTTGTAGATAACCCCAAACTTATGGATGAAAATAATCCAGAGGGGCTCTTTAAGTTCTACAACACGCCTTTATCAAAAGTGCTGGAAAACCTGCATCTGTCTTACGGTATCGATATAGTACTGGAAAACAGACAGATGTCGGCTTGTCCGTTGACTGCGAATCTCACGGGGCAACCTCTTTACACGAAGCTTGATATCATTTGCGCTGCCTTGGGTGCAAACTATAAAATAAAAGGAACGGCTATTTTTCTGACCGGAAAAGGCTGTCTGAAAAGCTCAACCTAATGTACTATTTAACTCAGCAAACCTATGTGAAATACAAGTCAGCACAGTGAAAACGCTGGCCATGCTGCGAACATGGACCAGCGGTAAGTAAGAATCCCCATTAAGGCCGGACTGCATATGAGGCCGCTTTACTGGGAAAATATTTTATCAAACATCCATTTAATAAAACTTTTAAAGGTATGAAAAAAACAGAACCTTTACTTTTTAAGATTCATTTCAAACCGGCATTGTCCGGAGCCATAAGGCGACATATTTTGTATGTGGTCATTTTAAGCTGCTTCCTGGTGAATACCATGGCTCAGGGGGCAGCGGTTCAGGAAGTTATGGATCGCTTGGTTACAGTTAAAGCAGAAAAACAGCGATTTGAACAAGTACTCAACAGCATTGAACAACAAACAGGTGCAAGAATTGTATACAGTTCAAAAAGGATAAATGTGAATCAGCAGGTCAGTGTTTCTGCAAATAACAGAAAGCTGGGCCAGGTTTTGACAGAATTACTTACGCCTTTAAAGCTTACCTACAGACTGGTAGGCGGGCAAATTGTACTGGACAATCTTGTGCAGACAGAACAACCATTAGAAACCTTACAAAAAGCTGCTGAAAGAAAAGTTTCTGGTGTGGTTACGGATGAGAAAAATGCAACATTGCCAGGTGTAAGTGTGGTAATCAAAGGCACGCAAAAAGGCACGATCACGGATGTAAATGGTAAATATGAAATTGAGATTCCGGATGAGGGAACTACACTCGTTTTCAGTTTTGTAGGTTATGTTTCGCAGGAAATTGTCACTGGAAATAAAACAGATGTTACGATTACTTTACAACCTGAAAGTAAATCACTGGAAGAAATTGTAGTCGTTGGTTATGGAACGCAGCGTAAAACCGAAGTGGCCACGGCTGTCGGCAGTATTGAAGGTGCCTCTATTGCTGAAAGGGGGACAGTAAGTCCCTTGCAAGGTGCGCAGGGACAAATTGCCGGTGTGGATATTTCGGCCGGATCGGGTCGTGCAGGTTCAGGTTTCGCTGTACAGATCAGAGGACAGAATTCGCTTGCCGGCGGCCAGCCTCTTTTTGTTGTCGATGGTGTGATCGTATCGGATATCAATTTCCTGAATCCCCAGGATATTTCAAAAATGGACGTGTTAAAGGATGCAGCATCGACGGCCATTTACGGGTCGCGCGGTTCTAACGGGGTTATCCTGATCACAACGAAAAATGGTAAATCAATAAAAGGCGGTGGCGCAACCATATCCTATGACGGTTACGTCGGGGTAAAAAAGATTGCGCGTTTACCCAATTTTATGACAGGAAAGGAATTCTGGGAGTATCGTCAGAATACCTTTATTTCACCGGAATTGATCGCGGGTCGTGAAAACTATGACAATACGATAGGTTCTCTGGGCAATCCGACCGTTATGGAAAGAATTGCAAACGATGACTATACCGACTGGCCGGGTCTTGTGCTTAAAGATGGAAAGCAGTCGAACCATTGGCTGACAGTTTCCGGAATGAGTGATAATGGCTCGATCCAGTATATTATCGGAGCGGGTTATCAGGGAGAAAGCGGAAATATTGTCAATGAAACGATGGATCGCTATAATTTCAAGGCGAGTGTGGACGGAAAGATCAATAAAAACTGGTCGGCCGGAATGAGCTTTAATTTCTCGCTTACCAATACAGAAAGAGGTAGCGATGATGCGATCAGAAATGCTTTTAATATGGCACCGTTTTTCAGTCCGTACAATCCAGATGGCACGTTGATGTTTCGCCCCGGACAAATACCGGTTCCGAATTCTACCGTAATTTCGAGTTTTACAAGTACCGTAAATCCACTTCTCGAAATCCCGAATTCAGAAAATAATACCCGACGCAGTTTTGGTGTAGGTAATATTTTCTTGCAGTATTCACCTGTGAGCTGGATCGATATCCGCTCTACTTTTTCTCCGAGTCTGAACTTCCAGCGTAACGGTCGTTACTGGGGCTCACTTACCGGAGTAGGCGCGGGCTTGCTGCCTGATGCTGAAAGAGGTAATGAGCAATCGATTAACTATATTTTTGATAACCTGGCTACGGTCCGTAAGTCTTTTGGTGACCATAATTTCACCTTTACCGGACTTTACAGCATGCAAAAAAACAGGTATGAAAGCGATGGTATGCGGGTGAACGATCTTCCTTTTAATTCATCGTATTATAACCTGGGTTCTTCAACCAACCGCCAGTCTGCAACGAGTGCATTCAGCCAGTTTTCCATTCTTTCTTATATGGCAAGGTTGAATTATGTTTTGAAAAACAAATATTTTCTGACTGTGGCGACACGCTGGGATGGTTCTTCAAAGCTTGCGGAGGGACAAAAATGGTCATCGTTTCCATCTGCGGCAATTGGATGGCAGTTATCGGAAGAAAATTTTCTGAAACAGGTTAATCAATTGTCTGACCTGAAATTACGTTTCAGTGCCGGTGTAGCCGGAAATAATAATAACATCAGTGCATACGAAAGTAATATGACACTGAGCGATCCTACTTTTTACGATTATGGCGGAAATACGGCACTGGGTTATTCGCCAAGCCGACTTCCCAATCCGGGACTGACATGGGAGCGTACCACAGAATTTGACCTTGGACTTGATTACGGATTTTTCCGTAACCGGATCACCGGGACAATTGACGTCTACAATAAACTATCGAAAGGTATCCTGATGAACCGCAATATTCCTTTGGAAACGGGCTGGTCTTCAATTAAAGATAACGTTGGTTCTGTGCGTAACCGCGGTGTTGAATTTTCTATTCGTACGCTGAATGTCAGAACCAGGGATTTCAGCTGGACAACTTCTTTGAACTTTTCAAGAAACCAGAATTCAATTGTCAATTTGCTTGATAAAAAGGAAGATCTTGTTGGTAACTGGTGGTTTATTGGCAAACCGATTAACGTGAATTATACCTATGTATTCGACGGCATCTGGCAGGAAAGTGAGCGGGCAACGGCAATCAAATACGGCCAGCTTCCTGGTCAGGCAAAAGTGAAAGATTTGAACAATGACGGAAAAATCAGCAGCTCAGATGATCGTCAGATTATCGGTCAGAAAGATCCGAAATGGACTGGTGGTTTTTCAACGCAGGTGACGTATAAGAATTTTGATTTGTCTGCGTCCGTTTTTGCCCGTCAGGGAAATCAGGTTTACAGTGCATTCCACAGCAACTTTATCGCCTACAACGACCGGGGAACAAATAAAATTTACAACGATTATTACATGCCTGCCAACAAGGTTACGCCGGCACGCAGCTCCAATTCATACCCTCAGCCAAACAATATCGGGCCGTACTGGGCAGGTGTGAATGGTGTAGGTTACTACCGGGATATCTCGTTTGTAAAGGTGCAGAACATTTCACTCGGATATACTTTACCTTCCGGGATATTGAAAAAAATCGGTTTGAAAGATCTTCGTGCTTATGTGAACGTACTGAACCCGTTTGTTTGGACAAAGTTTGATGGTTTTGATCCGGAATCAGCGAGTGGGATCGACGCATCCAGCAGAAGCGATGTGAGTAACACCACAACGGGCTCGATCAACAATACCGGCCCATCGACTGTTACGTATCAGTTTGGCCTGAATCTTAAATTTTAAACGTTAGGATAACAATGAAAATATCAAAAATTGCCCCATTGCTGCTTGCTCTGTTCTTTGTGACCGGTTGCAGTGATTTTCTAAAAGAAGAAAATAAGTCGAATATCATTTCGGATGAATATTATGCAACTTCGGAAGGATATGAAAAGCTGATCAATTCAGCATATTCTTCACTGAGAAGTGTTTACAGTGCGCCGTGGGTATTTTGCGCGGGAACGGACATGTATGTGGAAGGACGTACGGAGCAGCCTGTCGGGTTAAGTGAATACCGCAATTTGATTGCTGATGATACAGAAGTTCTTTCCTTTTATACAAACCTGTACAAGGGAATCCAGATTATTAATACCGCCATTTATTTCAATGATAAAACAGCTGCAACGTCAACATTGGCTGCCAGAAAAGGCGAAATGAAGTTTCTGCGGGCGTATTATTATTTCCTGGCTGTACAGACTTTCGGTGGCGTTGGAATTGTAACAGATCGGTTTACCGAACCGGTAGATGCATTCAAAAGAGATTCCGCAGCGGACGTTTATAATTTTGTAATCAATGAGCTTAAAGAGGCGATTGAACTTGTTCCGGAAACCGTTCCTAATGCTGAATTTGGAAGAGTCACGAAAAGAGCAGCACGTCATATTCTGGCGAAAGTTTACCTGACGCGTGGTTATGAGACTTTTGGCAACGCGGATGATTTCAAAACAGCTGCTTCTCTGGCTGATGCTGCGATCAACGGTCAGGCTCTGACCATTTCTTTTGAAGACCTTTTTTATCCTGGCAAGGATATCAATAACGAAGTGTTGTTTTCAATCCAGTTTTCAGCCGGATCACTTCCGACAGAAACAACCGGTGGAAATACCCAGGCTGCTTATTTTGGTCCGTATTTTGGTGGACAGGGAGCTGTTTTGGGATATCCTTACCGCACATATGCATTATGCCCGACGATGTATACGTTTGATCTCTTCACAAAAGATGACGCCCGTTTCGACGCCACTTTTATGATCAATTTTTACACCCGTTATTACGACTATTATACCAAAAGTACAGAAAGAAATACGCTGGGAGTGCAATATTACTATGCTCCGAAATGGGTGAACAGTGCAGCAGATATCGCAGCCTGGCGTGCAGCCGATCCGACGCGCAGGGCAAAAACGATCGTTTATCCTTATTCGAACGAGTGGGAGGCAAGCCGTACCGTTGTTTTGGATAATTACACGCCGTCTGTTAAGAAATTCGACGATCCGGCATCTCAGTTTGGTGGAACAACAAGTACCCGTGATTTCTTCCTGGCCCGGCTTGGAGAAACGTATCTGATTGCAGCAGAAGCTTATTTCAAATCGGGAAACAATGCACTGGCAGCCGAGCGGATTAACACGGTAAGAAAAAGAGCTGCGAAAACGGGTATCGATTTGAGCATCACGGCAGCTGATGTAAACATTGATTTTATTCTGGATGAACGTGCACGCGAACTTGTTGGGGAATACCATCGATGGTTTGATCTTAAAAGAACCGGAACGCTGGTAGAACGCAGCAAGAAATACAATAAGGATGTGAAGAAATGGTACACTTCCGGTATCGATCCGTTTGCAGGAGCGGGAGGGGCGTTGAAAATTCTTCGTCCTATTCCAAACCGGGCACTGGACTTAAACCAGGGCGATTTCGCCCAGAATCCGGGATATTGATCAAAAAAAAACCTGATGCCCTGCTTACAGGCCGGCATCAGGTTTTGTTCTTTTTACGTCTTTTCATAAGACTATTGACTTGACATTTTATTATGAATAACCGCAGAAATTTAATAGTAACCTGCCTTTTCACTGCCATAAGTTTAGGTGCGCTTGCTCAGCAGAATAACCAGTACAGCTGGTCGAACCTTCCAAAGATTCAGCAGCCTGTTTTTAAAAGGGATACGGTCCGGATTACCAGTTTTGGCGCAGTTCCTGACGGAAATACTTTGAATACCAAAGCAATCAATGAGGCGATCAGCAGTTGCAGCAAAAAGGGCGGCGGTGTGGTTCTTGTGCCGAAGGGTATATGGATCACCGGTCCTGTTGAGATGAAAAGTAATGTGAATCTTCATTTGCAGGAATCGGCTACGTTGCTTTTTACGGCTGACAAAACCCAATACGCAATCACGGAGGGCTTTTATGAAGGCAAAAGTGCAGCAAGGAATCAGTCGCCTATATCGGGTATTAATCTTGAAAATATAGCCATTACAGGAAAAGGAATTGTGGATGGAAACGGCGATGTGTGGCGTGCTGTACATAAAAGCCAGTTGACCGAAAGCCAGTGGAAAGAGAAAGTTGCATCCGGCGGAGTGTTGAAGGATGATGGTAAAACCTGGTATCCGAGCGAGCAGTTTAAAAAAGCAAGTACGGAAAATATGAGTATGCTGTTAACGCCAGGCAAAACGACGAAGGATTTTGAAAATATGAAAGATTTTCTCCGGCCGAATCTGATTGTTTTAAATAATTGTAAAAAGGTATTGCTGGAAGGCGTCACATTTCAAAACTCGGCTGCCTGGTGTATTCATCCGCTCATGTGCCAGGATTTAACATTAAGAAATGTGCGTGTAAAAAATCCGGAATATGCGCATAATGGTGATGGAATGGATATTGAATCTTGCAAAAACTTTCTGATCGAAGGCTGTACGCTGGATGTGGGCGATGATGCGATTTGTATTAAATCAGGGAAAGATGAAGAAGGAAGAAAACGCGGAATTCCGACTGAAAACGGCGTGATCAGAAATAACACTGTTTATAATGGTCATGGTGGATTTGTTGTGGGCAGTGAAATGAGCGGAGGCGCGCGAAATATTTTCGTTCAGAACTGCACGTTTATGGGGACTGATAAGGGCTTGCGTTTCAAGTCTGTGAGAGGGCGTGGTGGCGTAGTTGAAAATATTTATGCAAAAGATATTTTCATGAAAGATATCGCACAGGAAGCTATATTTTTTGATCTCTATTATTTCGTAAAGTTCGCCACGGACGGAGAGCGGGATATGAGCCCGGTAGTTAATGAAGGCACCCCGGTTTTTCGAAATATGCATTTTGAAAATATTGTTTGCAACGGAGCGAAAAAGGGCGTGTTTGTGCGAGGACTTCCGGAAATGCCAGTTAAAAATATTACGATGGAAAATATGGTGTTTACATCCGATATCGGTGTGGAGCTTACGGATGCAGATGAAATTAAACTTAAAAATGTCCAGTTCATTACCGCGCTTAACAAGCCTGTGCTATTTACTGACAATAGCAGCAATGTGACTTTCAGCGGGATTAAATACGAAGCTGCGGACTTGTTGATTTCTGTTCAGGGAGAACGAAGCAAAAACCTGAAAATCGACAATACGGATTTATCCAAAGCTAAAAAGACGGCAGATTTTGTTAAAGGAGCCGGCAAGGAAAGTCTGGTTGTAAAAACAGTTAAATAATGCTTTTAATATTTTTATTGAGCGCGGATTCAGGAATTGATTTGGTATGAAATATTATTTTTTAACAGGTGTTTTGTTATGTACGGCTCTGCGCAGTTTTTCGCAGGGCTCTTTACATAAAGATAGTCATCCTAAAAATTCAGGAAGTGAAATTTCCAAAGTCTGGGTGTCGGATCTTGGAAACGGGAAATATAAAAATCCGGTGCTTCATGCCGATTATTCCGATCCGGATGTGTGTCGTGTAGGAGAAGATTTTTACATGACAGCATCAAGTTTTGACGCAGTTCCCGGTCTTCCGATCCTTCATTCCAAAGATCTGGTCAACTGGAAACTAATCGGGCATGCGCTGAAACGTCAGATTCCTTTGGAGCATTTCGAGCAAACACAACATGGAAATGGGGTATGGGCGCCTGCCATTCGATATCACAAGCAAACGTTTTATATTTATTATCCCGATCCTGATTTTGGAATTTATCTGACCAAAGCAAAAAGTCCCGAAGGTCCATGGAGTGAGCCTGTCTTGGTAGAAGGGGGGAAAGGACTTATCGATCCCTGTCCGTTATGGGATGAAGACGGGAAGGTATATCTGGTGCATGGCTGGGCGGGAAGCCGTGCCGGGATCAAAAGTATACTTACCGTCAAAAAACTCAATGCAAACGGAGATAAGGTGACGGATGAGGGAGTCATTGTTTATGACGGACATGTCAGCGATGCGACCGTGGAAGGTCCCAAGTTTTACAAACGAAACGGGTACTATTACATTTTTGCTCCTGCCGGTGGTGTATCCACGGGTTGGCAGCTGGTGCTTAGGTCGAAAAATGTATACGGACCTTACGAGCGGCGCGTGGTGATGGATCAGGGAAAATCTGCTATTAACGGTCCGCATCAGGGGGCTTGGGTGGATACAAAACCGGTTAATGGAAAATCAGAAGACTGGTTTCTTCATTTTCAGGACAAAAACGAGTACGGAAGAGTAGTTCATTTGCAGCCAGTGCAATGGATTAACGACTGGCCGGTCATAGGAACGGATACTGACGGCGACGGTAAAGGTGAGCCGGTTTCCAGTTACACAAAACCGAATGTTGGAAAAGTTTTCCCAATCATAACACCTCCTGAATCAGATGAATTCAATGATTTGGTGATGGGGAAACAATGGCAATGGCAGGCAAATCCCAAGGGGATATGGGCTATGCCGGGTAATCAGGGTAATCTGCGGTTATATTCCTATAAAATTCCTCCTGACGCGAAAAACTTATGGGATGTTCCAAACCTGCTGCTGCAAAAGTTTCCTGCCGAGGAATTGACCGCGACCACAAAGCTGATGTTTACACCCAATAGCAAACTGGAAAATGAAAAGACGGGACTTTTGGTAATGGGACAAAGTTATGCCGGATTATATCTGAAAAGTAAAAAAGATAAACTCGAACTGGTTTACGGCACTTGTGTGAAAGCGTCGGAGGGAAAACCGGAAAGTGAAAAAGTACTAACCGAAGTAAAGGCTGCGGATACAATTTATCTACGTGTTACCGTGACAAATGGCGGCAAATGTCAGTTTGGTTACAGTTTGGATGGGTTAAAGTATCAGCCAGCCGGACCAGTATTTCAGGCAGAAGTGGGCCGCTGGATCGGTGCAAAAATGGGAATTTTTTGCACCCGTGACACACAGATTAATGATTCGGGGTATGCCGATTTCGACTGGTTCAGGGTAGAGGCTGTAAAATAATGTCAATCAAGTAATCCTTTGATTTTATGAAGAAAAGTATTTTGATAACGGTTTTGATTTTTACCTGTACCAAACTCTTATCACAGATAAAACCGACACATGTTCGCGATACTTCATTTTCTGTACAAAGCGCTTATCGGAATGATAAGAAGTCGTATCCGGAAATTACTGTTGCTGATTCTGCCATGCCAAAAGGCGTTAAAGCTTATAAAAATATCAGCTACAAAAAATATCCTGAAAGAGACTTAAAGCTGGACTTGTATCAGCCAGAAACTAAAACAAAAAAACCGTTTACTGCTGTACTGATGGTGCATGGCGGAGGATGGCGTTCGGGCGACCGGTCACATAACAATACGCTGGCACGCCTGCTCGCTGCTCGGGGATTTGTGACAGTGACTGCCGATTATAGTTTGTCAACCGATGCTTTATATCCGGCGGCAGTCCTGGATTTGAAAGAGGCCGTAAGGTGGATTCGCACGCATGCCGGGAAATACAACATTGATACGTCCAGAATAGCAATTCTTGGATTTTCTGCGGGAGGCCAGCTGGCAGCCCTGGTTGGAACAACGAATGGGAACAATGAATTTGAACAACCAGATCAGTCAACTAAATATTCCAGTAACGTTCAGGCGATTATCGACATCGACGGTACGCTGGCTTTCATACATCCCGAATCAGGAGAAGGCGATGATTCGCGGTCTGTTTCAGCTGCGACCTATTGGTTTGGCTATTCCAAAGCGGAGCGGCCGGATCTCTGGCAGCAGGCGTCGCCGTTGAATCATGTAAATAAAAATAGCCCGCCAATATTATTTATCAACAGCTCCGTTAATCGTATGCATGCAGGTCGTGAGGACATGATTCGAAAGCTCGATGCATTCAGCATTTACCACGTGGTCCATACTTTTCCGGAAGCTCCCCATTGCTTTATGTTTTATAATCCCTGGTTTAAGCCAACATTAACACATACCGTTAATTTTTTAAACCGAGTATTTTATCCGTGACAGTAAAGTCAATCTTTATCAATGAAAAAATCAGGATTAATGAATAAGTATTTTTTTACAGCCTTTTTTGCACTTGCATTCTCTGGAACACAAATTTGTTTTGCCCAGAAAATAGATCGCAAAGCGGTTGTTACGCGGCATAATGTCATCGTTAATGCTGTCGATACGCTTTCGTCATTGACGCTTGGAAATGGCAAATTCGCCTTTACCGTTGACGTCACAGGATTGCAGTCTTTTCCTGAATATTACAGCAAAGGTGTTCCGCTGGGTACACAATCGGAGTGGGGCTGGCATACGTTTCCCAACAAAGAAGATTTGAAATTCAGCGAAACTTTAAAACCTTATGATTTTAACGGGAAGCCGGACAGACTTTATTCGGTGCAGATCAATGAGCCGGCCAGAAATAAGAATGCCGTCGCCTATTTTCGTGAAAACCCTGCCCGTTTGCAGCTGGGAAATCTCGGACTTGAAATTTTAAAAAAGGATGGCAGCCTGGCTAAGCCGGAGGATATTAAAAATGTACAGCAGCAGCTCAATCTCTGGACAGGGCAAATTACCAGCATTTTTTCCGTAGAAGGTACTGCTGTAAAGGTAATCACGCTCGCGGATGCTGAAAGGGATATGATTGCCGCAAAAGTCACATCGGAACTGCTCAAAGAAAAACGGATAAAAATAAAATTCCGCTTCCCGTATCCGACAAACCAGTTTACGGACCTGGGTGTAAATTATACACATGAAAAGGAGCATCAGACTACTTTGACCAAACCCGATGCTTCTTCCGCTTTGTTCAGCCGCCAGTTGGATAATGACAGGTATTTTGTTTTTGCAAAATGGAATAATAAGTCAGAAATCAGCAAAGTGGCGGATCATTATTTCACACTTTTGCCAGATACAGAAAGTGATTTTGAAGTTTCGGTTTCTTTTTCTTCTGAAAATAAATCAGCCAGTGCAGCAGGATTTAATGCTATTGAGAAAAACAGCGCAACAGCCTGGGAGAAATTCTGGTTATCAGGTGCTGCCATAGATTTAGAAGGAAGCACGGACATTCGGGCTAAGGAATTGGAAAGACGAATTGTATTATCTCAATATCTTACAAGAGTGCAGTGCGCAGGGAATTTTCCACCTCAGGAAACCGGTCTGACTTATAACAGCTGGTTTGGGAAACCTCACATGGAAATGTATTGGTGGCACGCCGCACATTATGCGTTATGGGGCAGGACGGAACTGCTGGAAAAAAGTATGCAGTGGTATTTTGATGTGTATGACGGAGCAAGAGAAATTGCTGCAAGACAAGGTTATAAGGGTGTGAGATGGCAAAAAATGACAGACCATGCCGGTGTGGAATCGCCTTCTTCTGTGGGTTCATTTCTGATCTGGCAACAGCCTCACATCATTTATCTTGGTGAACTTGTCTATCGGAATAATCCTTCGAAATCAGTGATAGAAAAATATCAGAAACTGATTTTTGGCAGTGCGGATTTTATGGCCTCTTTTGCTCATTACGATTCTGCAACCAAATATTATAATCTTGGAAAAGGGATCATTCCAGCCCAGGAATGTTACAATCCGTTGGAAACGTTTAATGCTCCTTATGAACTTGCTTACTGGAAATGGGCTTTGCAGATTGCCCAGAAATGGAGAGAGAGGGTTGGAATGAAACCGGATGCGGAATGGCAAAAGGTCATTGATAAAATTGCACCTCTGGCTCAGAAAGACGGTTTGTACAAGGCGGCAGAAAGTGTGGAAGATTCCTATTCTCCTGCGAGCAAATATACGATTGATCACCCGGCAGTGCTGGCTGCATTAAGCACGCTTCCTCAGAACAATTTTGTTGATCCCGCAATAATGCAAAAAACGTACGATACCATTGAAAAGGTTTGGCACTGGGAGCGCACCTGGGGCTGGGATTTTCCGATGATCGCGATGACGGCAACACGTCTTCATCAGCCGGAAGCCGCCATGGATGCACTTTTCAAGAATATCACTACCAACACCTATCTGCCGAATGGTCATAATTATCAGGATAAGCGCCTGACCATCTATTTGCCCGGCAACGGAGGCTTACTGGCTGCCACTGCTTTAATGTGTGCCGGTTTCGATGATAACAATGTTTCTAATCCCGGTTTTCCAAAAAATGGCAAATGGAAAGTAAAATGGGAAGGTCTTAAACCACAACCTTAATAGTAATGAAAAGTATAAAAATATTCTTATTCGTTTTGCTTAGTGCAAGTCTCCATTTAAGCACAAATGCTATTGCACAAAGTAAAACTTTGCCGAAAAACCTTACCGTAGCACAGGATGGCAGCGGAGATTATAAAACCATTCAGGAAGCAGTAAATTCGGTCAGGGATCTTGGTGAAGAAAGGGTAACCATTCATATTAAAAAGGGTATTTATCGTGAAAAGCTCATAATACCTTCCTGGAAAACCGCGATTTCATTAATTGGGGAAGATGCTTCGAATACCATTATTACCGGCAATGATTATTCAGGAAAAGCAAATTTGAATGGAAAGGATAGTTATGGCAATGAGAAATTTTCTACATACACTTCTTACACCGTTTTAGTATCGGGAAACGATTTTATTGCTGAAAACCTGACCATAGAAAATACTTCCGGCCGCGTCGGCCAGGCGGTTGCCCTGCACGTGGAAGCAGATCGGGTGGTTATCCGGAACTGTCGTTTGCTAGGCAACCAGGATACACTTTACGCCGCCACGGAGCAAAGCCGCCAGTATTATGAGCATTGTTATATCGAAGGAACGACCGATTTTATTTTCGGCGAAGCGACTGTGGTTTTTCAGAATTGTACAATCAAAAGTCTTAGTGATTCTTACATAACGGCAGCATCGACAAGGGCAGGGCATGCGTTTGGCTTTGTATTTCTTCAATGTAAACTCGTTGCGGATCCAGTCGCGAAAAAAGTATATCTCGGCAGGCCATGGCGACCTTTCGCCAGGACGGTTTTTATTGGCTGTGAATTGGCAGATCACATCTTACCTGTTGGCTGGGATCCCTGGAAAGGCGATTCCATGTTTCCTGACAAGGAAAAGACAACGTATTATGCGGAATATGAAAATAAAGGAAATGGTGCGAAAATTAATGAGCGCGTCGGATGGTCAAAACAGCTGACAGCCAAAGAGGCGAAATTATATACGGTAAAGAATATTTTCAAAGGCACGCATCAATGGAACCCTGCTTTGAATAAATAATTTATGGAACTTTGACAAAAAAGCACCTATCAAATTTTGATAAGTGCTTTTGTAATTTGAGCCTCCAGTCGGGATCGAACCAACGACCTACTGATTACAAGTCAGTTGCTCTACCAGCTGAGCTATGGAGGCCTTTTTGATATCGTTTGTTATTCCGTTATCGTGGTGCAAAAGTAGTCGAAGAGGGTATATAACGCAAGTTTTTAAGGTTTTATTTTTTCAAACGTATTTTAATTTTCGTATCTTATTTTTAATAACTATATTGATTTATAGACCATTATTGGAAGAATATTTTTTCATAATTATTTATAATTTCCTCTTCCTTATGCTCCAAAGTCCGAATTTTGATCATTTAAATAAGATCGCTTAAACTTTTTAAGGTTTTTTAAAGGTGAATCTGGTAATACGGCGAAAAATGAAACCGTAGTCAAAATTTTTCTTTCTTTTTAAAAGTTCTGCATTGTTGACTTGTGTGATAGTTTACAAAACCAGGAACTGTCCAAAGTATTTTGCCTGTTATCAAACCGAGGGATTGTAAAACAGGCAAAATTCATTTATAAAATGTCGGATAATGCAGCGCGTGTGTCGCAGACGGGGATATTTTTTGCGTGTACCGAAATGGATGAGTTGGTCGTAGAGCAGTTAATTCCGGATCATATGATGACCCACGTATATTCAGGTAAGATAACGATCACAACGGCGGAGAAGTCTTATAGTTTATCCGGCGGACAAACTGCTTTATTTTCTAAAAATCAGTTAGCCAAATTTACCAAGGAATCCGTCGGTGATATGCCCTTCAAGGCGGTCACCATCTTATTTAAAACGGCATTTTTACAGCAATTTTACAGTCCGTTTCCAGTACCGGCGAAGAGAGCAGATAATCCCAAAGTTTTGTTCATAGACAAACACCGCGTACTGGACAACCTTCTGGAATCAATTTCCCTGTATTCCGACCTGGATGAAGTTTTTGTATCCGAAGAATTGTCGTCGCTCAAAGCAAGAGAGATAATCACTGTCATAAGAAATATTAGTAAAAACGTTGATCTGTTATTATCTGATTTTTCCGAGCCGCATAAAGTTGATCTTGCCGATTTTATGCAGCGGAATTTTATGTTTAATATCTCAATTTCCAGATTTGCTTATCTGACTGGTCGAAGTCTCGCGGCTTTCAAACGAGATTTCAATAAAACGTTTGGAATTTCTCCCCAAAAATGGCTTACGCAAACACGTCTGGAGCAGGCACATTTTCTGATCGCGGACAAAAAAATGAAACCTTCACAGGTGTATGTAGAGGTTGGCTTTGAAAATTTTTCGCATTTTACCTATGCTTTCAGGAAATTTTTCGGGTACACGCCCTCTGCCGCTCTGAGCCCTCAAAGACATAACATTTGAGCTTATGAACATAGTCCTCTAATGTTTGACACCGTAATTTTGTACTTCGTACAGGTTATAAACGTAAATGAAATGATAGGGAAAATAGTGTTAATTACCGGGGCTTCTTCGGGAATGGGGAAGGCGACTGCGAAAATTTTAATCGAAAAGGGATATACAGTTTATTGCGCGGCACGCAGGACAGAAATGATGGCCGACCTGGAAGCTGTTGGAGGTAGAGTCCTACAACTGGATATTGCTGATGACGATTCTGTTAAAAGTTGTGTGGATTCGATTTTGAGAAACGAAACAGGAATTAATATTTTAATAAACAATGCCGGTTTTGGTTTGTTCGGTGCTTTGGAAGATGTTTCGATGAAGGACGCCAGGTATCAGATGGAAGTTAATGTCTTTGGGTTGGCACGTTTAACACAACTGGTTTTGCCGTTGATGAGGCATCAGGGATCTGGTAAAATTGTGAATGTTACTTCCACCGGCGGCAAATTAGCCAGTCCGCTCGGTGCCTGGTATCATGCAAGCAAATATGCGGTGGAAGCATTAAGTGACAGTTTACGAATGGAAGTCAGGCAATTTGGTATTGATGTGATCGTCATCGAACCCGGGGCTATAAAATCTGAATGGGGCGATATCGCTATGGAAAGTATGCGCACCATTTCTGTTGGTAAGACATACGGCGATTTGGCGGAGAGAATTATACGGTTATCTGAAAAGTTAAAGCCCAAAAATGAAGAGCCGGCGGTGATTGGCCGGTTAATTTTGAAAGCTATCACTGCGGAAAAACCCAGGACAAGATATTATGCAGGTTATATGGCTGGCTTTATTTTGTTTCTGAAAAAGGTACTCAGCGACAGACAATTTGATGGTTTAATGTTAAGTCAAATGAAGTAAATTATCGGCAGGTTAGCATGTTTAATTGAAAATTCAGTATTTCGTGGTATTTTGAGATACAGGCAAATTTTCAGAATGATAAGCCTTATGATCAGAAGAACCATTTTAATCCTGGAAAAACTCAGACATCGTGCAAACCATAGATCTTTTTTACGATAACGACCTCACTTCCTTGTTTGATGCAAGGAAAATGGATGTTCTTAGCTACATCAAACTACTGCCGGCCAAGAAGTTTGAGCCAGAGTATATAGAAAAAGAAACAAAGAAATTGAGGAGCGAAAATTTTATAAAACTTCCCAGAATACATTTTGATAGGCAGGAAGTCCATCGGTCGTCTCAATCCGTTTTTAATAACCCGGATATTAAACCTAAATCCGACACAACGAATAAAGCATTTTTATTTATAACCATTCCTTATTCGGGCTCTTTGGATGTGTTGCAATACGCTCCGTCGGGTATGGATATTTTACCCTTTGAAGCATTTTTCCACGATCAGGACAAAGGAGTGTTTGTCAAGGAAATTACTTTGGACGATGAAAAAAAAGCGGATTTATTTTCAGAAGAAATTCGTCTTTTTGAAGTGTATTTTAAAAAACTGACAAAGGTAATCTGGGAACAGAATGATCTGCTGGATGATTTTATAGCCGATGAAATTAGAAAAAGAAGTCAGTATATCCAGGGAAACAAAGATTTTGTAAACGGGATAAACCAGTAGAAAACCTCGATTATTACGCTTCTCAAAGATACTTTTCAGATCAAAAAAAGGGCGGCCGTAATTGGCCGCCAAATAATCTACAACAAAGAATTTACGCAGGTTTTGCTAGTATTCTCTGTGGTCAAAGACCAATCTACACAGGTAATACCTGCTATTTGTGTTGCGCTCATTCCTTTAATTCGTGGAAAACAGCAAGTTTTGACAACTTGCGGCAGGAAATAAATCCTACGACCCATTGGTATGGTTCCAATAAAGGAATGAAAGAGATTACGAAGGCAAAGTTAAGCCAAAGATTTGGGAAATGGCCCAAAATTTTAATTAAAAAATATTTTCTAAAAGGGAGAAGTGATAGCTATCAGGGAATTTTACGGATAGTGCAAAGGGCAAAGATATTTATTTATGAGACCCATATTTTTTTATTCAAAATGTATCTATCAGAAAATCAGGTGATTATTTTCAGTCTATCACCTATTCTATAATTCTGCTCTTTCTTCCATTTGTAATCCTTCGAGCATATGGTCTAATATGGGAGCACATTTTTCTTTACAGGAAGGGTAGAAATGACCGTGTTTCCAGGTAGCCGATTTTGGAGATAATCCCCACCAGAATTCCGCAATGGCCAGTGGCTGCATATTATTTTGAAAAGCATATTGCAATAACTTGGGTGCTGCACATTCTCCCGCCCCGGCAGGTGGATTTTTGAAGGAAGCAGACAGGAATATTTGTCTCAGACTTTTTTTAGTGCCTGCCTGGTTCAAAAAATGATACTCGTCAAAAATCCTGTTTTGCAGCGTTATGGAATGTGTCTTGCGGTCGGTTTTTAACTGTGCGATCCGGGATTTATTCGTTTCCGGGTTTTGGTTTTCCAGTTTCCGGATTTCCTCAGTAATAACGGACAGCTTCTCCATTCCCGCGTTAAGAAAGCCATTTTCCGCAACGCCATCAAATAGAGGCGGGACAAATTTTTCGTGATGATTTTTTCCTGCAAGTTTTCCCGAAAAAGCGGATAGATAACCAACCTGATTGTCTTCTGTTCTCACTACCAGAACGCCGAACATTTTGCCAATAACGGGACCATTTTCTTTGCTTAATCCGAAATTGTGATGCCAGTCGCTTTGATTAGTGAGGTAAAATTGTAATTTTTCCACTGCCAGCCGACTCAATGGGTGCGGTTGATTGTTAAATGGAGAAGTGAAACCTTCCGGTATGCAAAAGTGGGATCTTATATCGGTGAAGGGGCTGAATACCGTATCTTCTGTGGATGTAGACTGAGTCAAAAACTTGATTTTTATATGGAATGCGCAATTTATGTTCCTGAAATCTGCCGGATAACCGATGTGATAAGGACACTCATGCACTTTTAGAGTGGAAAGTGTAGTTCCGGTTATCAGCAGTCCTGGAAGATTTTTACTGAAATTATCAATGAATTGATAATCTTGCAATAATAGGACAAAACTAGGAATTATAATTTAAAAGAGCATCAATTTCATTATTCAGTTTATTTTTGCATTATACTATTCGTTCTGAGGCATATTATTTTTCGGGACTATTTATACTTTTTGGGTACAATGAAAAAACGATTGCCTTTTATACTTTTTGCTTTTTTACTATGCGGGTGCGCGAATAAAACCTCTACGGAAAGTCATTTCATTTTAGATGAAATAAAAACCGTAGTAAACTGGAAGGGGTATACAAAAAACGGAGACTTTAATGAAGGAACCATAGGCGTGCAAAGCGAGTACCTTACGCTGGATAAGAATAATGATCTTCAGGGGACTTTTTTGTTTCCGTTGTTATCGATAACAAATTCCAATTTGTCATCTAACGATCAAAAACAGCAGCTTATAAAAAAACTGCACAGTGAAGATTTCTTTTTCCTTGTTTTTTATCCTGAAATAAAATTTACCATTACCCGGATGGAGCCCTTTGAGAAGACGGGGGAAGATACCATCAAAAAAAGCAATTATATAGTCACAGGTGATCTGGTGATCCTGGGAAAGGCTATGCCGGTGTCAATTCCGGTCAATGTTTCCTTAAAGGACCATACTTTGGCTGTTAATGGAGGTTTTCGGATTGACCTGACCCAATGGGGAATGAATTACATCAAAGATACGCTCACAACCGGAAAATACTCGGTACAACCCTATGTGGATATCGACATCAAGATATTTGCTGACAGGCTTTGATCTCAGGTTTCCATTGCTTTACTTTTCCAGGACTTTGCTCGATATTATGAATTTTGACAATTCAAGGGCAAAGCGGCGCGCTCCTTTTTCACTAAGATGACAAACGTCACAGAACATTGATGAATCCTGAGGCAAGGCAGCGGGCATATCAAATAAATAGGTTTTATTCAGATTGGCTACTTTTTGGAGCATGATGTTATGAACAGCAATGCCGTTTTGTACATTTTTCGCAGTTCCCCAGGTGGTAACGGGCGACATGATGTAACAGGGTGAAAAATACACTTTGTCATTTTGATTGCCGGTCAGTAATATTTTTTTTGGAAAAAAGGACGCATACTTTACCAGAAGTAATGGATCTTTTTTTCTGGTGGCCAGCTTCGCTATGGTATTCAGGTTTTGGAAATAGGGGAGCTGTGTTTTTATTTCATTTCCAAATTTTGCGTTTTCAGGTTCTACATTTTCATTGCTTATATAGGTTCTGCCCGAAATTTTATCATAAATAAATTTGAGCATAAAATCAGTTGCATAGGGAATTACGGTAATGTTCATTTCAGGGTGTCGCTGGATCAGGTTGATGTCATCGTACCATTGGATATGTAAATACTCGTCGGAAAATTGCTTTTTCGAAACGTTGTTGGCCCTGTTCTCATTTATCCCTTCATAGTAAATCACCAGGTCGAAATATTGTTTGCTGAGCAATTGATATTTTATCCGGTTGTCCTTTGATGTATGTCCCGCCATAGCAACGTTGTAAAACCTGAATTTCTGCTGCGGATATTTTTTTTGTAACAGCGTGTCCAGTCGGTTTTCCATACGTGACCAGTATGTATTTACCACCGAGCCGCCCAGAATTAAAATTGATTTTGAGTTTTTCAGCCTTTCCATGTGTGTATTTTCGATTTCTTCCAGATACGGAAAATACTTTTTTTCAAGACTTTTTGAAGGATGCCAAAATGGGTATTTGAAAAAACTAAGCGCGCAACGGGTTAGCAGTTCAGTGAAGATAAGAAGTACAATAATGAAAATTATCGAAAAAAGATGGTTTCTATTTTTCATGACGTGAGAATGAGGGGAGGCATTGGGGTGTTAATTTACTTAACTATTCAAATAATTATTTTAATTATTTGAATAAATTATTTAAAGGCAAATAACCGCCTGATTCCTCCTGCAGTATTTTATTTCACCGGAATCGTGGAGAAGAACCATTTGTTTCATTCCTATTTCCGCAAAGTTCTATGCTTCTTTTCTTCCTTGGTTGTAGTAAACATACAGGCTGAAAACCATTAACCAGAAACTGACAGGCGAAACGATTTAGATGAAAAGTGAAGTTTTGGTATTGGAATTGTACAATCTATGTTTGATTATGAGATTAACCTGTTTTTACGTTACGAATCGTTCTTGAGATTATACTTATATGTCAGCATTATCGCTAATGACGTGAGTAGCAACTTGCTACATAATCTATCGTTCTTCAAAAAAATGTCAGTAAAAAAATGCGTACAATTAATTGGGTTATAAAAAAGAAAAACTTGTAATTATTATTTGGTAATTATTTTTCTTGTAGAAAAGTTTGCAAATATTGTCAGTTAAAACGTTGATTAATAATAATTTATGATTTTTGTTAATGTGAAAAGTTTACAAATAATTTTAATTTATGAAACTTAATTGTTGCGAATCTTCTTACTATGATTGATATTTGCACCCCGATTCTATGCTGGATTTAGGGTTTGCATTGAATGGCTTTTTTATGAAAAATATGTTTTTTTATAAAGACACCATAAGTCGGTATGTTACCATAAACCTTGACGAATTAATTTAAAGACTTATAAACGATTTCATACATGAGTATTTTTGATAAAAGATTACAATACAAACCCTTTGAATATCCTGAAATATTGCAATTTACGGAAGCGATCAATAAAGCGTATTGGGTGCATTCCGAGGTTGATTTTACAGCTGATACACAAGATTTTCACTCACACCTTAATCCAGCAGAAAGAAATGCGGTTAAGAATAGTTTGCTGGCCATTGCACAAATTGAAGTGGCCGTGAAATCTTTCTGGGGTAATCTTTTTAATCATTTGCCCAAGCCGGAGTTCAACGGACTGGGAAGTACTTTTGCGGAGTGTGAGTTTCGGCATTCGGAAGCATATTCACGTCTGCTGGAAGTGCTGGGCTATTCCAACCAATTTGAGTCACTTATAGAAATACCGGTTATCCGTGAACGAATCGATTATCTGTCCGAAGCGTTGGGAAATGCCAGGTCTACTGACAAAAAGGAATATGCGTTCTCGCTTATTTTGTTTTCGATCTTAATTGAAAACGTTAGTCTTTTCAGTCAGTTTGCGATCATTCTTTCATTTGCCCGTTTTAAAGGTCTGATGAAAAATGTCAGCAACATTATCGCGTGGACTTCTATTGATGAGCAGATTCATGCCAATGCGGGGATATATCTGGTTAACAAAATCAAGGAAGAATTTCCGGATATGTTCGACCAGGAAACGGTAGATGAAATTACGCGCCTTGTTCGCAATTCAATTGATGTGGAATCAAGGATTATTGACTGGATTTTCAGCGAAGGGGAGATCGAAAGTATCAATAAGGAAGACCTGGTCAACTTTATGAAATACCGCGCCGATGATAGTCTTCAGAAAATAGGATTGCCGCGTCAGTTTAACCTCGCATTAAGCGAAATCAAACTTTTGCAATGGTTTGAAGAAGAGGTATTTGCAAACAGCCTGGATGATTTCTTTGCAAAACGCCCTGTGGACTACACCAAACACGATAAGAGTATTTCGGCTTTTGATCTGTTCTAACAGGAATTAAAACGGCCAGATTATTAAAGATATCAACAATCTTAAACCATATACAAAATGAAAGTTGCTGAATTAGACCTTATTGAAGGGGTTCGGACTCAATTTGAAAGAGAAAAACTTTGGTGGAAAAATACCGAAAGTGAACAGGTACTTAACCGCGGATATTTGTTAAAAGGAGAAACCGTTGAAGGGGCCATAGAGCGTGTTTGCGAAGCAGCTGCAAAACGTTTGTACAGACCGGAACTGAAAGAGGCTTTTCAGGAAATGGTGGAAAGGGGCTGGATGAGCCTGAGTTCTCCTATCTGGGCTAATATGGGTACGGAACGTGGATTGCCTATTTCATGCTTTAACGTGCACGTACCGGATAACATTGAAGGCATTACGCACAAGCTTGGCGAGGTGATCATGCAAACGAAAATTGGCGGAGGGACATCTGCTTATTTTGGTGATCTTCGTGCGCGTGGAAGTGCAGTGACTGACAACGGAAAAAGCAGCGGGGCGGTGAGCTTTATGCGTCTTTTTGATACGGCGATGGATACCATTTCTCAGGGCGGTGTACGTCGTGGTGCATTTGCTGCGTATATGGATATCGACCACGAGGATATTGAGGAGTTTCTGCAAATAAAAGATATCGGTCACCCGATCCAGAATCTGTTTTCAGGCGTTTGTGTTCCTGATTACTGGATGCAGGATATGATTGACGGCGATATGGCGAAAAGAGAAATCTGGGCTAAGATATTGCAAAGCCGTCAGCAAAAAGGACTTCCTTATATTTTCTTTTCTGATAACGTAAATCTTAATAAGCCACAGGTTTATAAAGACAAAAATCTTCGGATCAATGCGAGCAATCTGTGCTCTGAAATTATGTTGCCTTCATCTGAGGATGAATCATTTATCTGTTGTCTGTCTTCCATGAATCTTGAACTTTATGAAGAATGGAAAGATACTGATGCGGTGAGGCTGGCCATTTTCTTTCTGGATGCGGTTCTTCAGGAATTTATTGAGAAAACAGAGGGGAATCATTTCCTTGCCAGTGCGAATCGTTTTGCGAAACGTCACCGCGCACTTGGATTAGGCGTATTGGGATGGCATTCCTATTTGCAGAAAAACATGATTCCTTTTGAGGGCATGCAGGCAAAACAATTGACTACGCAGATATTCAAGGCGATCCAGACCAAGGCTGAAAAGGCTACGCAGGAACTTGCACTGATATATGGTGAGCCTGAATTGTTGAAGGGATACGGCCGAAGGAATACGACATTACTGGCGATTGCGCCGACCACTTCGTCATCTGCTATTTTAGGGCAGAGCTCTCCGGGTATTGAGCCGTTTAGCAGCAATTATTACAAGGCTGGTCTTGCAAAAGGAAACTTCATGCGTAAAAATAAATACCTGAAAATACTTCTGGAAGAAAAAGGAATCGATAACGAAGAAACCTGGAGGACAATTATGCTTAACCACGGCAGTGTGCAGCATATGACCGAACTGACTTCCGAAGAAAAAGATGTGTTCAAAACATTTAAGGAAATCAGTCAGCTGGAAATTATTCAGCAGGCTTCGATCAGACAAAAATATATTGACCAGTCTCAGAGTCTTAACCTGAATATTCCTTCCAATCTGCCTGTTAAGGAAGTAAACAAACTGCTTATTGAAGCATGGAAACTGGGTGTGAAAACACTTTATTACCAACGCAGCCAAAGTGTATCGAAAGAGTTGGTAACCAGTTTGGTAACATGCCAATCTTGCGAATCATAAATAAAAGGCACTGAAAAGTCATGTTGAAAAAATACTCTTCAAAAAAGGCCCTATTGAGGCGCGATTTTGAAGAGTATTTTTTTGCTGAATTTTTTTCTTAAATCAATATTTACCTTTCAGGACAACTTGACATCAGCTTTCCCTGATTCGTCCGAAATGTCATTAGAGTCGTTAAGCTGATAGCCGACTGCCGACAGCATAACAATAAGGTTTAATGTATTGCTGTTATTCGAATTGTGTGTTTGAAAGGGGTGAAGCCTGTAAGGTAAACCGACGGTGCATCCATGGCAGGAAGAGCGCCCCGCAAGGCTGTATTTTTGTGTAGTGCCAAGCCGGGTCCAAATGATATCTTATCAGAACCGACGGCATAACTTCCGCGCTCTTTTAACAGCCATGTGTTGGCGGTTTTTTCCAGTTTTAGCAATCCTTCCAATGTCCCGCCCGGACGAAATATCAGCTCCCAGGCAACAGGAACTCTTTCTGTTCCTGCAGTAGAAATTTCTATTTCTAACCCACCCGATATTTCTTTTATCAGAATCCGGGTTTCAAGTTTTTGTACCTCGCTCTGCCGGCGATCGGTTCTGGGCATTTTCTCCCAATCTCCGTCCGTTGAGATTTTATTTTTTGCAATGGGTTGATAATAAGGCCCTTCAAGTGTTTGAATTAATTCCCAGCCCTGGCTGGTCTTTACAATCTCGTCTGTTTGAAATTGTCCTTTTCCAAAAAATGAGGAAACAAACCGCATACCTTGCAACACCGCTTGTCCGTTCATGAACGTAAGCCAGACCGGATTTTTGGCAATCAATGTGCTGTCCCACTGATTTCTACGTATTCTGACGAGGCCTGAATTGGGGAATGTTTTAACGTAATCAATCGGTAAAGATTTCGCCGGTGGCAGCTCTTGCCATAAGGAAGAATCTGTTAAGTAATAATCCAGAAAACCGCCAATTTTATTTCCTGCTGTTTTTTCAATGAAGGAGCACATGGCGGAATAAGTGCCATTTTTATCCCCTAAGGCCATGTAGCGGTAGGGGTAATAGTAATTTTCCAAGGTGCCCACCACTGCTTTGTCTTGGCGGCCAGAGGCATCTGTGACAATTTCTCCATTGGGATGAACATAATACAACGTCATGTCCAGATTACGGCGGACCGCATCCAGTAACTCCGGTTTGTTAAACCCCTTTGCAATTGTAATGAGCAGCCGGTCGGAAAGGGATGAGTATATAAAGGTACTTTTTTCATTAAACTGTCCGTCCCTGTCGATATCAATATGCTCTCCCAGCCATTGTTCGGCTCTTGCGAGGTACGCCGGATTTGGCCATAAGGTGTAAAGTTGGGCAAGTGCAGCGGATACTACCCATCGGTGATTAGGTGTGTGAATACCGCCGACAATTAATGCTTCACCGGCTTTTAACAAAAATGTTTTCAGATTTTCCAGCAATTTTTTTTGTTCCGGTGTTTGCGATTTTTCGATTAAGGTATAAGCCATCACAAGCCTTTTAACAAGGAAACCTGTGTCGGGTGTGGAATGAAAATTAGTGGATAATAGATCGATGGTTCCATCCGTATGTTGTGTTTTTACAAGATAAAGAGCAGCCAGATTCATATCATTCAGCAGGTCGGCGGACTGGTAAAACCGGGAAGATGGCGACGAAATAGCACAGGATCCTGACTGAATAAGGGCTGCTGTGCTATGCGGATTTAATATATCAAAATTATCCCTGATTCCTCCAAAATCTGGATTGTCAATCTCTTTTATCTGTACCGTGCGCAGGGTAATCAGACCAGTATCATTTAGTTTTATCAGCTCAGTGAGCCAGAACGGCATTTTTTCGACTGGATTCAGTGTAACACCTGAAAACGGCAACATCGGAGCCGCGCAAAAAGTAATAGCAGACTTTTTTACAAATTCTCTTCGGTTCATGCGGATATAACTAATAGGGACGGATCATTTTTTTGTGCACATATATGCTGCGGACAGTATTGTTAATGTCATTGGTAATCAATATGCGAGCATATGGACTTTCAGGTTAACTTTTTCCGTATAAAGAATTCAATCTTATGTTGTAATATTATAAAATAAAATATGTTTTTTCAAAGAATGATAAATCTAAATTTATCATTTCATTACTGAGTGTACGACTCTCGACCATTCCCCCATGCTGAACAAAGGACTGTATACCAGCACTAAATGTTGTGTTAGTAAAATGTCAAATGATTGTAATTTTTTTCAGAATTACATAACGAAACCATAATTTCCGGTTAACAGGCTCTGTAAATCAGCCGGGTATATTTGTCTTTTCTTTAAACCCTGAGTCCGGGTAGTAGGCGCAACTGTCCGGATTTCAACTACTCACTAACAAAAAATATGAAAACTCATTTACTGCCAGGCATTTTAGCCTTGCTGTTAAACATTTGCCTGTGCATTCCAGTATCGGCACAAACCTTGACAGTCAGTGGAAAGGTTACAACGCAAGCCGGCGATCCGCTTCCCGGCGTCAATATTCTGGTTCAGGGAACCAGCTCGGGAACGAATACGGACATTAGCGGACAGTACACAGTATCGGTTCCATCAGCCACTTCAACACTTATTTTTTCTGCTATCGGTTTTACTTCACAGCAGCAAATTGTAGGGAAAAGAAGTAAAATCGATGTGGTATTACAGGAAGATACCAAAATTCTTAATGAGGTAGTCGTAACTGCTCTTGGGATAAAAAGAGAAGAAAAATCGCTGGGTTTTGCTGCGCAAACGATTAACGAGAACGCTGTAAAAGATGCTAAATCGAATAACTGGGTCAATACGCTTTCCGGGAAGGTGGCCGGATTGAACATCCAGGGAGCAGGGGCGGGGCCGATGGGGTCTGCCCGCATCACCTTACGCGGTGAGTCTTCTTTGAACCTCGATAACAACCAGGCGCTGATTGTGGTGGATGGCGTCCCGGTCAGCAGTCGGATTACGGGAACTGGTTTTTCTTCTCACCTTTCAGCGGATAGTCCTGTGGATTATGGATCGAGCTTATCGGACATTAACCCGGATGATATTGAGAAAGTTACGGTGCTGAAAGGGCCAGGTGCGACAGCGTTATATGGTAGCCGTGCTGCTGGCGGAGCGATTATTATTACGACAAAATCCGGTGTAAGAAAAGACAAAGGAATAGGCGTTACAGTAAATTCCAATTTCAGTTTTGACCAGATAAATCGTTATCCAGATTATCAGTTTGAATACGGAGAGGGCAGAACCAGCGCCTATTATTCGTATCTGGATAGTGAGGATGGGCCTAATACAAGCACGACCGTAGCGGCTGGTCGCGCATGGGGGCCGAAGTTTAACGGCCAGTCTTATTTTCAATATAATCCTGCATCACCGGATGGAAAGCCAACGGAACGTACGCCATGGGTCGCCCAAAAGGACTATATCTCCGGTTTTTTCCAGACGGGGACAACTTTTTCCAATAGTGTTTCACTGGAAGGCGGCAATGATAACGGATCTGCCAGGCTTTCCGTTACGCATTTGAAAAACAAATGGATAATTCCGAACACCGGTTTTGAACGTTTGAATATGGCGCTCTCGGTGAATCAGAAAGTTTCTAATCGGTTAAAAATCAACGGAAAGGTTAATTATTCCAACAAGAAAAGTGATAACCTTCCGATGGCTGGTTATAATAATCAGTCACTCATGTATTTTCTGATTTTGGGTACAACACCAAATTTGAAACCGGAATGGTTCAAGCCTTATTGGGTGCCGGGAAAAGAGAATATTCAGCAGCGAAATCCTTTTAACCCGACACCGGATAACCCTTATCTGGGCATGTATGAAATGCTGAACAAGATGAACAAACATGGTGTGATCGGAAATATTTCGGCAAGCTATGAGTTGTCTGAAAAGTTTGACTTTCTGGTGCGTACCGGTCTGGATATGGCGTATGAATTTCGTTCCCAGCAGCGTCCTTTCAGCATGACACGTTATCCAAGAGGCATGTACCGCGAGCAAAATGTTTTCAGCTATGAATCGAATACCGATTTCCTTTTGAATTACAAAGACAAAATCGGCGGACTCATCGATGTAACTGCTTCGGTTGGAGCTAATGCCATGCGCCAGTCTTACGATTTTGCCGGAATTTATGCCGATCAGCTTGCGCAGCCCGGTATTTATCAGATTTCCAACAGTCTTGATCAGGCCGTAGCGGACCCTTCAAAAACAAAAAAAGCGATTAGCAGCATTTACGGTGCCACGCAGTTTTCGTATGATGAAAAGATATTCCTGGATGTGACAGGGAGAAACGATTGGTCAAGTACGCTGCCTTATGCCAATAACTCGTTTTTCTACCCTTCTGTAAGTTCCAGTTTCCTGCTGAATGAACTTTTTACACTTCCGAAAGCAGTTTCTTTTGCCAAGGTAAGAGCATCTTGGGCGCAGGTCGGTAACGATACAAGGCCTTATCAGACAGCACGTTATTATGACAGAGTTTATGGGAACAGCTTCACAAATTCTTCCACACTTTTTAATGCAGATTTAAAACCGGAAATAACGGCCAGTTATGAGCTGGGGTTGGATGTCCGGTTGTTTAAAAATCTGATCGGCGTAGACTTTGCCTATTATAACAACAACAGCAGAAACCAGATTCTGGCAATACCGCTGGATCCTGTCTCGGGTTATGCCAATGCGGTAATTAACGCAGGTTTGATCAACAGCCGCGGTATGGAACTGAAACTTACAGGGAAACCGGTCAGCAAACGCAATTTTAGCTGGAATACTACATTGTTATGGTCGAGAAACCGCAGTTATGTACGTGAGCTTGCATCGGGTATTACCAACCAGGTGATTTATGCGCACAATACCAATGTCACGATCGAAGCCAGGGTTGGTGGTTTGATGGGCGATATGTATGGTCGCGGTTTCCAACGCTCGCCGGACGGGCAGATTATCTATTCCTCTGTCGGTCTTCCTGCTACACTAGACCCTGAAACGAAAAAGTGGGGAAATGCTTTTGCCGACTGGAAAGCCAGTTTGTCTAACGAATTTACCATCAAAAATGTACGGGTCAGTATTCTTCTGGATGGACAGAAAGGCGGCAGCATGTTTTCACAGACGAATCATAAAAATAATACTTTGGGAAAAACAAAGGTTACACTTCCTGGTCGTGAGGACGGTATTATTGGCCAGGGTGTCGTAAAGCAGGCAGATGGAACATTTACGCAGAATACGGTGAAGGTTCCGGCGAGTTCTTATTACGATAACTATTATCAGATCACCAATGCGGAAACGAATATTTTTGACGCTTCATTTCTAAAAATCAGGGAAATGCGAGTTGAGTTTAATCTGCCCGCACTTATGTTGAATAAGCTTGGTGTGCGCCAGACGAGTCTTGCTTTTTTCGGGCGTGATCTTTTCAATTTTACCAAATTCCCTGGATTTGATCCTGAAGGCGGAAACCTTAACAACGGTACGCTAACGCCGGGTGTTGAGCTTGCACAGTTCCCTTCGACCAGAACGATGGGTATGAACTTAACTTTAAAATTCTAATTGTCAGTGACGATGTTTAAGAAAATATATCTTCCTTTTTTGTTTACATTAATGCTTTTGACATCCTGTACGGATGGTTTCGAGGAGCTTAATAAGGATCCGAACCGACCGGAGGAAATTACGCCGGGTGTTATGCTTGGGCAGCTGCAATATCAGATCGTGAACAGCACCATTAATGCTTCCCGGAATTTTACACATGAATTAATGCAGGTAGATGCGCCCAGATCAAGTGCGGGCGGTGGCGGACTGCATCGGTATATTGTAAATCCGGGTGCAGGAGTATGGAGTAATTTTTATACTTATTTAACTGATATTCAGGATATATATGCCATATCGGACAAGCTTGGTGAAAACAATTACAAGGCGATCGCTTTAATCTACAAAAGCTGGTGTTATTCAATCCTGACGGATTTGTACGGCGATGTGCCTTATTCTCAGGCTACAAAAGCATTGGATGGAAACTTCAAACCTGCATTTGACCGCCAGAAGGATATTTATGTACAAATCCTGAAAGACCTTGAAACGGCTAATAACTTACTCGATGATACGAAGGCTTTGACCTACGGCGGCGATATGCTTTACAGTGCGAACGCGGTGTCGGGAGGAAAAAATCCGGGAATTCTGAAATGGAAAAAGTTTTGTAATTCACTGCGTTTAAGATTGTTGATCCGGGTTATGAAGCGGGAAGGAGAAGTAAACGCCAAAGAGCAAATTACAGCCATTCTGGCTGACCCGACTAAAAATCCGGTGTTTACGACAAATGCAGATGAGGCCATTTTTAAATATCCGGGGACTTTTCCGTTTTTTAATCCTTTCTATAACGCGAGACAGGTAGACTGGCGGGATGGTAATTATTATACGAAATTTTTTATGGATAAGCTGAATCTCGTCAACGATCCTAGAAGAGCGGCATGGAGTACGCAGGTTAAATCAGGTACAGAGAATATTTACAAAGGAATTGAAAGTGGCTATCCATCCACACTGGAATATGCGGTCGGAAGCAATTCGAGTTATGCCGACGCTTTGAAAACATTACCTCAGCTGGGCGTAATGATGACGCTTGCGGAAGTCGAGTTTATCAAGGCGGAGTTGGCGATCAAAGGTTTCAACACCGGATCAACGCCTGAAAAACATTATGAATCAGGAATAACAGCTTCCATGACCCAATGGGGTGTAACATTACCAACCGGATTTTTAAAACAGCCGGGCGTTGCTTTTGATGTGACCTTGCCGGGCGATAAGCAGCTGGAACAGGTGATGTTACAAAAATATTACGCCTATTTCTTTGTAGATTATCAGTCATGGTTTGAAAAACGCAGAACGGGTTATCCGGTTTTGCCACGGGGGACGGGAATTCCTGCTGAGAATAAATTTCCTTCGCGCGTTCCCTATCCTACTTATTTGCAGTCACTTAATCCCGAAGCGCTGGCTGATGCAGTCGCTGCCATGGGAGGAGATCATAGTGATATTAAGGTCTGGTGGGATAAATAATCTGATATAAAGTAACTGGAAATGTCTGTAAATATGAAAAGTTTTGTAATTGCCGTGACGCTCTTTATCCATGTATTTTCGGTGGTAACGTATGCACAGAAAGCTCAAATTATAATGCCTGAAAAAGGGTTTTGTGCGCATCGCGGCTGCATGGATACGCACCCTGAAAATACGCTGCCTGCGTTTCGGGAAGCGATACGTTTAGGCGCGCAAATGATCGAATTTGATATTCAGCTTACGAAGGACAATAAGATGGTGCTGATGCACGACGAAACGGTTGACCGGACAACAGACGGTACGGGAAAAGTTTCAGACCTGACCTTTACGGAAATCCGTGCTTTGGACGCAGGTAAAAAGAAGGATGCTCAATTTGCAGGAACCATTATACCAACGTTTGAAGAAACGCTGGCTATGATGCCAAAGAATGTCTGGCTGAATTGTCATTTGAAAGGAGATGAGGAAGTTGGAAAGGCTGCCGCTGCGTTGCTCAAAATGTCGGGAAGGTTACATCAGGCCTTTTTGACTTGCTCTGAAAAAGCTTCCAGGGCTGCCGTATTGGAAGTTCCGGGAATCTTGATTTGTAATGGAGAAAACAGTTACAGAAAGAATACAGCGAAGTATGTAGCAGAAACCATTAAAATGAAAGCGCAATTTATTCAGCTATTGGTTCCGGCACCGGGTGAAGACAGGAAGGACCTGATTACTTCACTGAAAAACAACCATGTGAAAATTAATTTTTTCTATGCCAAAACGCCGGCTGAAATGGCCGGACTATTTGACCAGGGAATTGATTTTATTCTGGTGAATAATCTGGCCGACTTTCTATCCGAAGCCAGAAAAACAGACTTAGCGGCATGGAAGCCATTGTTTTAAAATGTAACTTAATACTTGATTTTTGTAAAATCAACCAACAGAAATGAAAAATATTTTTCTCAAACTGGGATTGGCCGGATCGCTGATAATGCTTTTTACTCCATTTGTTTTTGCCCAAAATAGTGGTAAAGTACAAGCAGCGAAAGGTAAAAATAAAACGCTTATTATATTTTTCGATGGCTTACGACCAGATTATATTACGCAGGAGCAGATGCCGAATTTGCATAAATTCAAACAAAAAGCATCGTATGGAAAACATCATCACAGTGTATTCCCTACGGTGACGCGGGTGAATTCTGCATCTTATGCAACAGGTTCTTATCCGGGTACGCACGGTTTGCTGGGCAATGCTGTTTACTTCCCGGAAGTTAATAAAAGTAAAGCCCTTGGCACCACTTATAACGATCTGACAACCATAGCCGGCGCGATATCAGGGCCATTGTTAACGGCCGTTTCGTTAGGGGAAGTGCTGCAACAGGCTGGCGAAAGAATGATGGTTTTTAGTTCTGGGACGACCGGACAGGCATTTTTACAAAATCATAAGGTAGGTAATGGAGCCATTGTCAACCCGGGACTTATTTTACCTGAATCCTTTAAAGCACAGGTTATATCTGATATCGGACAAGTGAAATCCGGCGAAGCCGATGGCAATGACAAGCATCGCTGGATTACCGATGCGTTGCTGAAATATGGTTTAGTCCAGGACGGTCCGCTGGTCAGCGCGATCTGGTTTTCTGATCCGGATGGTTCTGCCCATAGGCATGGCATTGGTTCGCCCGAGGCTGTGGATGCAATAAGGTTCGTTGATTCGCAATTTGGACGTATTGTGAAAGCCATGCAGGCCAGAGGGATCTTGGATCAGTACAATATTGTTATATCCACGGATCACGGTTTTGTTACGCATACAGGTAAACAAAGTTTGTCGGATTTTTTGATCAAAGCAGGGTTTAAAACAGATAAATTATCAGAGGATGTGGTGATAGCAGAAGGTGCGATTTACGTAAAAGATCATAATCCGGAAATTATAAAAAGTATTGTGCAGGCGCTTCATAAGGAAGAATGGGTCGGTGCAGTTTTTACAAAGCCTGCTGAAAAAGGAAGTAACCGGGGATGGGTGGAAGGGACTTTGTCTTTTGATGCCATCCATTACAATCATCCGGAAAGGAGCGGGGACATTCTGATAGCGCCCAATTGGAATGATAATAAAAATGACAAAGGGTATGCAGGAACAGACTTTTCGGGAGGCGTAGCGGGTCATGGCGGATCAAGTCCTTATGAAATTAACATCGCCTTGCTGGCTGCCGGTCCGGATTTTAAGGATCATTTCAACGGAGAACTTCCCACTTCAAATGTCGACATTACGCCAACAATTCTGGGGATATATAATTTGACACCCCCTTCTTCCATGGACGGCAGAGTAATGTCTGAATTTTTAAGAAAAACGGATAAAGCTGCCGGCAAATTCAAAAAGGAAGTCATACGTACAGAGGTGAAATATCCCTGGGGAACTTACAATCTTATGCTGGAAATGTCAGTTATGGGGCAATATCGTTATTTCAATTATAGCAAAGTCATGCGAAGTTTTTCAAAATAGAAAATGAATCCGGCGTAAAGGAAGACACCGGACCAGTCGTTGATCTACATCTGCCAGCTGTGTTCCAGCATGGCTGGCAGACGATCACCATCAATAAACGGCCTCGTTGGTAACTTTAACGCCTTCATGAAACTTGCTTGTTGAATCCTCCGCATCGGCATCGCCAAAGTCATGCGGGTACACGTTAAAACTTTGTGGATCAGCTCCCTTTACGATCTTGTTTTTATAAAAGACGTGTTTATAGTCACTGCCATAATTCTCTCCCAATACTTTAAAAGTCTTTACGTCAGCCGCTGTGACCTGAACATCGTCCATGTAAACGAAGCTTTTATCCCGTGCATAATTAAAATCATGTCCGAACATGCCATTTTCTTCGTACACAACAAAACTGGCAGGATCGGCATTTGTGATTTTTCTGGATTGGAAGTATACAGCATTCTTATCTCTCGAATAATCTTCTTCCAATAATTCAAACGAGGCTACGTCTGCACCTTTTAAAGTAAAACCAAGAAAAAATACTTTTTGGTTGTCTTTTGAATAACGGTAATCCAGTATTTCAAAAGTATTGCGGTCACAAGGTAAGATGCAAATGTTGTGTTGCCCTTCACCGGTGTATCCGTAGTAATAAATGCTGGCATTATCTTTGGCGAAATGCTGGTCGATAAGTTCAAAAGATTTACCGTGACTGCCAGCAATCGGTTTAAGATTTAAATAAGCGGAAATATTGTCTTTGACAAAATAACCGTTGATGCCTGTCAGGGACTTTACGTTTTTCACGTCAAAAGAATTTCCTGCAAGCCAGGCATGTTTGTAATCTTTGGCGTATCCGTTGCCCAGACTTGTAAAAGTGGCAGGGTCAGCACTTTTGATTTCCAGAATTGTTTGCTTTTTTGTGAGGTAATAGTTTTGTCCCTCACGGTATTCATCGCAGTAATAAACTTTGTTTTTATCCTTCGCATAGTGATCATCAACGGCTTCGAAGGTAGGTATATCGGCATATTGAAACGATCTGGATTTATAATAAGCCGTTGTCGAATCCTTGGCAAACTGATCATTTAGAACTATAAAATCTTTATCGGTAATAACCTTGCCCTGAAATTTTACCGGCGTATTTTCCTCTTCGGAGGAGCCGCAGCGAAAGACTGGAAAACTTCCGACAATAAGGAATGCGGTTTTAAAAAGCCATTTAATAATAGTAAAGGCAGTTTTCATAACATATTGTGCTGTTAATTTTTATGTAATAGGTCAATATCTTTCGGTGTTAGATTTTCTTCCTATAATATTAATTTGATATAACTTATTGATATATAGGTTATAATATTATTTGTAATGAGTGTCCTGGTTTTTCGCGTATTTAGGATCATTTTCATGGCTTTTTGCCCATTTGGCTACGGCAAGGAAATTTTCCGACATGGTTATATTCTTTTCGGCCGCTTCTTTTTCAATCGAATGTATGGTCTGGAAGAAATTCTGATAGCCGGGTTTATCGTATGTACAATCAACGGCTGTGTTTTCGATTAAAAAGCGAACAAAACGCCAGGTTTCCATCCAGTAGCCCGTGCCGCTGTTGATTGCCGAATACAAAAGCAGAGGTACATCTTCCCTGTTTTTAATATTGATCTCTGTACCTCGCTGAACCAGTAAAATGGCAACGTCGACATCTCTTTTCTGAGAACCGACAGCCCCGAAAATCAGTGGTTCGTCGTTAATAAATCGGGTTGTATTTGGATTGGCACCATGATCAAGGAATAACTTAATGAGGTCAATAGGCAGAGAACCGATTCCTTCTGATAATGCTCTTGTTGTTTTTGAGCCGTTTTCGACCAATAACCGGATAATGGCCGTATTGGCTGCTGTATCGATAGGATTGGCGTGAGGATGCGAGCGGAAGCGGCACGTAAATTGGAGATAGTTCAGCCCGTCGGCTTCCCAAACTTTTGTGCCCTGTATATTCAGGTTCTGGCCTTTAATGAGCTGTTTTACCAGTTCAACATCACCTTTTTCAATGGCAGCCGCGATGGTTCGCTGCGTTTTGTCTGCAAAGTAAGCCTCAGACATAGGAATGATTCTCTTGTTTTCTTCCCACGTTTTGTAGGCGAAATTGGAGACATAAAGCACCAACGGCAATAAGGCAAAAAAGCTGGAAAATAAGACTGCAACTCTTGACTGGCTGAAATACAAAGGAACCGCTGCCAGTAAAATGATGATGACTGCCAGTCCAAAAAGAAATGTCATCCACTCTGCTTCCAGTTTGTTGAAATTCCGGTCTTCCATGTAACTGAAAAACATGGCAATGCAGGCGACAAGTGCAGCAGAATTAAGACCAATAATGATCCAGAGAATTTTTACTATCATGGCTAAATTGAAATAATAAAGAAAGGGGCAATAATCTTATTTATGAACTTTGAACTCTAATAAGTTAATGGTTTGATATTCAATATGTAATATCGGTTTGGTTAATGCTGCATGGAACCTGTGATCATTTCCTTTGCCCAAAAAGTATAGACTTCATGCCAGGCATCAGCCATTTGGTCGTCCCATTTGTCAGATAAAAAGTTTTTCAATGTCCAGAGAAGCGCCTCTCCAACCATATCATAATGCTCAGGTCGGGTACCGTATTGTAGGTGCCTTTTTCCCAGCGCATGTATTTCGGGAAGAATGTTTTCCATGGATTGAAGGTTGGTTACGATAAGTGTTATCATATCGACCAGCTTTTTTCCCTGTGCTTTCATATCATGTTTGAAGAGCGCTTTCAGTGGTGGATTTAGCTCAAAAAGCTGGTCGTAAAAAACATCGCTGGCTTCTTCCGATTGTAGAAGCAGGTAACTCCATGAGGACTTTATCAGCAGCATTTTCAGGTTATTCATAAAAAACGAGATTAGATTAATTAATTTCTAAATAAAGCATGATGCTTATACGTAAGCTATTTTAAGAGGTATCCAAAAAGTAACAGCATGGAAATTATTCTTAAAGAAGCCGCTGTTAGGCTTAAAAGAGCAGTTTTTATATCTAGCGAATTTGAAAGAATATACTTTAATGAAACCCGGACAGGCGACAGTCAGTCAATTACTTAAAGTTTGCCAGAGGGATGGGTACGCAGTTGTCCTTACTTTTTTGATAATTATAGCATGAGATAATGTTTGCCAACGTGGAGGAAACTCCATTTTTAGAACAATGCAAATTTAGGGCAGGTGAGGAGCCTTGTCCTATTTTGTAAGGTATACAAGAGGTACACAGGGTAGAAAATGAAGTATACAAAAGGTGTACATCGCGCTAAAAGTGACAGGAAAGCGTAAGCATGATCATAAAATTGCATAAATGGAGCCTGGATAATGATATTATACGGAGGTGACAAAAGAAGAATCTGCTTTATGTTGGAAGATATTACAGGTGCGGACGTTCGAAGCTTACCGCATAAAAATAGAAAGGCCACCTTCGAAAAGGCGGCCAGTCACTGATTATAGGTAGCTAGGTTAATAATTCTAATGGATGCGGAAAATTCCGGATTCGATCGGGATCCAAAGTTATGGCTATTTTTCCGAAGAAGGAACAAGTTGCGCTTTAAGATCGGGAGTTTTCATGTCTTTGTCAAGTGGAAACATTGGTCGCTTAATTCTTTTGTAACCAAGCCTTTCCAGATTCTGGTCAACTCCGCCTGGCGTTAGAGAAAGAATCCAGTCGGCACGCATGTTATAAAGATCGGGTTCAAGATAACCAATTTTTACCACAACAATATCGGATTTTCTTGGGTTAAGCCCAAGTCTTGTAAAGTCAGTTTCTTTGTGATAAGGTTTACGCTTTTGGGTTACGATCACACTTACACTTCCAACCTGTACCACCACTTCCGTTTCGGCATTTTTGTCACCATATTCAATGGACTTTACTACACCTGCAAGACGAATCGGTGGCGCAAAACGAGCGTCTACCGCAGCTCCTGCGTAGGCATCCACTTTCCCGCCGACACCAGCGGCAATAGCACTTTTTACAAATCCTGGTCCCGGAATGGAAGCATAAATAAGTGAAGGGCCGTCTTCTGATTTAAATTCCGGGCGCGCAAGGATTTCATTCAATGTCCACGTCACATCTCCCGCACCGCCTGCCGTAGGGTTATCACCCGAGTCACTGATAAAAAATGGATGATTTTTGCTGGCAATGGCTTTATCAAGACTTTCTTTTAAAGATCCTGTCGGTGCCACAAAAGCAAAATCTGCCCGTGCTTTCCAAAAACTGGCCGCCAGTGTTTCTGCTGTTTTGGATACTACCGCCTGATCGTCACCGGTTACCATCACCACTGCGTGATTTCGTGGCTCGTCTGCCCAGGCATAACCCACCCAGATGGCTGCATCGATAACGCCTTTTTGCGCAGCGGCAGGTGCAACGGCCGCATAAATAGTTTTGGCGGGCTCAATTCTTGTGCTCGTTTTTTCTCCGGGCAAAAGCACCGGTATGGGTATCCAGGCTTTATACGCCGGTTTTCCTTTTCCTGTTTCGAGTCTTGACAGAAGATTATCCACTGCACGTTTCTTGCTTTGCATGGCATCTTCATGAGGCGCCATGCGGTAACATGTTATCAGATCCGTGTTTTGCGCCAACCGCCAGGAAACATTTCCGTGGAGGTCCATAGAGGTAGAAATAATTGTCTTTTTTCCAACCACTTCCCGGATTCTCACAATGAGATCCCCTTCCGGATCATCGAGTCCGACCACACTCATAGCACCATGAATATCAAAAAAGAGTCCGTCGTAAGGAAGATTTTTTTTTAGTGATTCAAGTGTTTGTTTAACCAGCGATTCGTAAGCTTCTCTGGTAACAGTGCCTCCGGGAAGCGATTTGCCTACCAATGCCGGAAACCATGTTGCACGATTTCTGTCTGTCGAATCTTTGGCGAAAAAAGGATAAGAGGTAAAAATGTCATCACCATACTTCGCGTGAAAAGCTTCTTCATGCGTTAATGCCGGCGAAAACGTACTTGATTCGATACCTAATCCCGAGATTGCAATGCGGGGTAAAGCTTTTAGTTTTTGACGAGAGTCGGTTTCAGTAACAGTTAGCTTATTGTCCATGCCTGCAGCATGATGCGGATTGTTGGAAAAGACATGCGTGGTGATTAGTGGAATAGAAAGAATCAGGGAGTAGGCTAGTTTCATATATTTAATTCTGTAAAACAAACATTTTAAAAAATTTTATTAAATATAAATAACTTTATCTTTCTGTTTTAATTTTATCGAAAAAGTTTATAAGGTTATTTTCAGGATTCTATTTAATAACCGATTAGTTTTAATCCTCTCGTCTTGAATTTTCCCTAAAGAATGTTAATTGGCAGGAAAGGTTATGTAACCGGTTTTTGGTTTCATTACTTTCGTTCATGCATTGCATCAACAGCAGCTTTAAAACCGGAGTTGACCCGGTATAGTCAAATACTAACCATGAGAAAAATATGTTTTGGGATCTTATTGATCCTGGTATTGCCTTATGCCTTATGCGGACAGGATTTGATGGAAAAGCAGCGGAGCAAAACGATGCTAGCCTATTCCGGTGATAAAAATACACTGTCGCGTCTGCCGGGAGATACCATGAAATCCGGTGAGAAAAAATTTATCCCCAATCCTCGTAAGGCGGCGTTATTGAATACTTTTGCGCCGGGAGCGGGGCAGCTTTATAACCGGGATTACTGGAAAGCGCCGTTAGTCTGGGTTGCCCTTGCAGCCGGAGCCTGGACAGCGGTTTACTGGCGCGTGCGTTACAATGATTTTGTGAAAGCTTATAAATCTTTCTATGATCTTAACCCTCTGGATACTGCCACGTATGGAAAGTTGAAGTCCGGGTTAACAGTATATTCTTCACAGCCAGTATTTTACAGAGGCGGGATTTTGAATGGCGAAAGAAATGAAGCGCAGGAACTAACCCTTGATCAGGTCAAGAGAACAAAAGATGATTACCGGCGCTATTTTGAAAGAACCGTGGTGATCACTGTTGTGCTCTATGCCATGTCGATCCTCGAAGCCAATGTCGCCGCTCATTTGAAAAGCTTTGACCTGTCCGACGACCTGACTTTGAACCTATCGCCGAAAATGAATCAGCCTATGATTAACCGGCCGGTTCCCGGTATACGGGTTGTCTTTAATTTTAAATAGAAATTAATCCCAAAAGATGCCGACGTTTATTATGGAACGTCAACATCTTTTAGGATTAATGTGTACTGTTAACAACTATCTTATTTCCAGATGATATAACTTCTTTTCTGTCAGTGCCGCCGTCGGTGATTCTTGTCTTCTGCTTTTAATTTCGACATGATAAGTTGCCGAGGTAAGTCTGTCTTCCGTGAAAGAATGCAAGTCAAAGGCTGCTTTTACTTCCACGTGATTGAGGCAGTTGGAGCATCTTTTCACATTCCATCGGCTCAGAACAGACTGATATCCAATCAGGTGTTTTTCGCCATCAATATTGGCAAACGCAGAGACCACAAATGAGCCTTTGATTTCAGCACGGTTAATACCGGAAATCAAAACTTTTTTGGTGCTCGCTCCTGCCATGAGCTGGATTTCCTGGGTATCACCTTCCAGCGAACCTAGGCTGTATGTATAGTCCAGCTGTTTTTCTATATTAATACAGTCCTGCGAAGTGTAACTCACCTGCTTTCCTGCTTCGTTTGTTTTCAGAAATGGATAAAGTGGCGAATTGATATCCAGAATGGTATTGGGAGGAAACCCGGGAGTTGGCCCCTGTGAATCGCTGGAATTCGTTCCCGGATAGAAAGGAATGATTTCCAGTTCATCGGTATTGCCGGTACGTTTTTGCCATAACCAGAAAACGCGGTCAATATTACAGTGATGAAAATAGAAAATCGGATCCAGTCCGGCCGTATCGTTTTCACCCATATCACCATTGGCATCCGCGATCGGCGAGAAATTCCCCTGGCCGGGTACATCGAAACCGCCTACGGCAAGATGTATATGATTATGAGGTGATTCGAGCGGTACCACATTATCGGCATTGGCCTGATTCCATTCGCCAGCCGAAGTTGTATTTGAAAAAACAGTATAATTCGGAGCTTTCAGACATCTTTTAAATTCTTCGTTCACACCGATTTTTCTTGGCGGGGTAGGCGCCGGAAGTACAACCGTATTATTCATCCAACCCGTAATATTTCCATTGAGTATATCAACGTTTTTATCGTAATCAGGATATAAGCTGTTGTGTTTATCGGTTTCCGCCTGTGCTTCCGCTGTTCCAACCAGGCCGGATAACGGGTAGCGAACTGTTTCATAACCTTGCGGTTTGTTATAGGCGCTTTTGTCGCCATCCACCTGATCGACGATTGAAACCGGGAAAAAGAAGGAGCGTAAAGGATTGGGTATAGTGAGGCCATCCAGAACAAAATCTCTGACGGTCAATGCCCATGGAATTCCGTTATTCAAAGATTCTTCGCTCGTTTCGTCCCAGTATGGAAGCATAACATCCGAACACCCCGGAATGCTTTGCAGTGCTTCTTCCAGTTTTACCAGATAAACACGATGCCAGGTTGGAAACAACACATTTCCGTGGTTGCAGTATCCGCCCCAGTATGCACTGCTGGTTGTGCCCGGCCCCCGGAAAGGTTCACCGTGATAGCCGCCCAGCTTGAAAAATGATTTCGGATTATCATGCGGTAATTCTTTAATGCCTTTCCAGGCTCTCATTAAGTCTTCCAACGGTTTTTTGTTGCCGTTTTCATAATCTGCCTGTACTTCAAGGAGCGAACGTCGAATGCGTAAGGTGGTCTGTGACATAGGAAAATTATTTTATTGTGGTTTTGGATAGTAAAAGGGATAATGAATAGCGATGGGTAAAACTGTTGAGCAGGGATCCGGAAATAATGAAAATCATTCCGGTAACGAGCAGCCATTTTTCTGCCGGATAATACGTTCGTCCGATTAAAAGGATCAGTGAACCAAGTAAGCTTAAGACAAAAGGCCAGTAGCCTTTTCGCCGGGATTGTTTTAAAAGCATAATCAAATGAAGAGCCATGAAGACTAATAAAACAGGCAGGAGCCATGGCATATAAGGCAGGCGTGCAAGCCCCAGACTTCCGAACATGCTCATATATACGGCCCAGCAAAACGGACATTTTGGGAAAAAGGCAATCAAAAAACTCATCAGCACAGAGGGAATCGCGCGGGTGGTTTGTTTGATTTTTTGCAATGAATCTTCTTCTGAACTTGCCTGACCAGCGGAGTGGCAATGGCATGTGTTCAGGATAATCGGATCATTCGGTAGCTTCTGCATAGAACTCTTTTTAAGGATGGTTCAGTATTGAGCAATTATCGGATTTACATAGAGAAAAATCATGGTGAAGTAATGCTGGGGGGAAGTATGCAGGCAAGAGGGCATGAGTTCGCATGAAGAAAGGGTAACTTTTCCTATTGGAGAAATATCAGGACCTGTAAGAGGAAAAATTTAAGGTGTGTTGTAATGCAAGAATCTTACAAAACCAGGAGCGCAGGAACTATGTGGCAGGTCGCGTTCGGCTAAATCGAAAGTGTTACTTTTTTTCATTTTTATCGGAGAGTAAAGTTTAGCCAAATGTAAAAATTTGTAGAATAAATAAGATCTGTTTTATTTAATTTGTAGAATAAATTTATTTAACGGTAGAATTCCATGGGTAGTTGATCACAAGAAGGAGATTCGTTTGCTTTACAGCACTTGGGGTGGAGGTCTTTACTTATTAACCTGAAAATCAGTGATATTTAGATAATAATATTTTAATCCTCCCATGGATGGTTTTCGGTCCTCTTTGTAGGGTAAATAATTTCCATCAAAATTAATTGATAACCCATCTTTTTTCAGCGTATCTAACTTGTCACAAATAAATCCGGCATCCACAGAATCATAGGTTCCCGGAATTGTTACATAGACGGCATACTGGTTTTCGTCCGCGTTGTAATAAACTGTTCCTTTTTGATTTTTTACACTTTTAATCGCTTTTCCTGAGAAACAATTTCCAATTTTCGAAGTTGGTGAGTCTCCGCCATCTCCACAACTTAACATGCTTATCGAAAGCAGTAAAACCCAAAGTAGTACAAATCTTAGCCGGTTCATGTGTAATAAGATTTTAGTTATAACATAAAGACACGCAAAACTCAAATCAGTTGTAACTGGCAACGGATATTTCGCTTATAATTATTTTAATGATATTTGGTTTTGTCGATGCCCTGGAACCCGAAAGAAGCAAAGTGTGATTGACCATATCGGCGCTTCGATTGAACGACATAACACACTGAACAGGCCAGAATGGCAAAGCAGGCGGTGCATTCAATCCTGATGGGATACACATAATTTTGCTGCTATTGTATATGCCATGTTAGAAGACACCGTGATGATTACATGGTTTTGTAATGAAGAAAAGTCAATGAAAACGGTCTCCTGATCTTTTTAATGGTTGTGTAGCCTGCATGGTAGAAAGTTGAAATAATCAACTGAAAACGAGCCGGCAAATTCTACGAATTCAGTTCGTGTCTATTTCAAATTCCAATTTGTCCATTTCGGCTACTTTATTCCCCCTGATCTATCTTCACCCTATTACATTTGTTAAAGAAAAAATTTACCAGGAACCATAAAACAATTAACGAACATGGAAAATTCAAGTAATGCTTCACAGAAAGTTGTATACACCGCTACAACAAATACAACAGGAGGCAGAGAAGGCGCATCTAAAAGTACTGATGGTCGTTTAGACATCAAGCTGACCCCTCCGGGCGGAAGAGGTGAAGGTACCAATCCCGAACAGTTATTTGCCGCAGGGTGGTCCGCATGTTTTTTGGGTGCATTGGGAAAAGCTGCTGCTGCCAAAGGCCTCAGACTCTCCCCGGATTCAAATATCACAACTGATGTAGACCTTGTACTTTCAGAAGCAGAAGGTTATTCATTACAAGCTCGCTTGAATATCAGCCTTCCCGGTATTTCCAATGATGATGCAGTTGCAATTGCGGAACATGCACATACCCTGTGTCCCTACTCGAAAGCTATCCGCGGCAATATCAAAGTCGAGACCAATATCATCTAATCCGTGGGAGGTGACAGCATCTGAAATATGTCCGGAACAAAGGCATTCCAAATCTTTTTATCTTAAATAGGCTGTTCGGTCCTATTTAAATTCGAGTTATTACTCAAACAATTACACAGGTCAAGACAATGAAAGATCTAAAAAAAACCGTTGGCCCCAGAAAAGTCAGGGCTGCTGCGGTACAAATCGCCCCGGTGTTATACAGCCGTCAGGGAACGGTTGAGAAAGTGGTCAGTAAGATCAGGGAACTGGGAGAAAAAGGTGTAGAGTTTGCCACTTTTCCCGAAACCATTATACCCTACTATCCCTATTTTTCTCTTATTCAGGCTCCATATACGATGGGGAAGGAACACATGCGGCTAATGGATGAGGCTATCGTTGTGCCATCCGAAGAAACACATGCAATAGGTGAAGCAGCAAGACACGCCAATATGGTCGTTTCTATAGGCGTTAACGAGCGCGATGGCGGATCCGTATATAACACACAGTTACTTTTTGATGCTGACGGAACTCTTATCCAGCGCCGCCGCAAACTGACTCCAACCTATCATGAACGGATGGTGTGGGGACAGGGCGACGCCTCCGGTCTCCGGGCGGCAGACAGCCGCGTGGGGCGAATCGGGCAGTTGGCCTGCTGGGAGCACTACAATCCTTTATTCCGTTATGCCATGATTGCAGATGGTGAACAAATCCACTCTGCTATGTACCCTGGTTCATTCCTGGGTGCGCTGCACGGGGAGCAAACTGAATTAAATGTCCGCCAACACGCCCTTGAATCGGCATGTTTTGTAGTTGTTGCGACGGGTTGGCTGAGCCCGGAACAACAACAGCAGATTGCAGCGGATACCGCTGGTCCCATCGGCCCGATCTCCGGAGGCTGTTTCACCGCAATTATCGGTCCGGATGGACAAATTATCGGTGAACCACTGAAGTTTGGGGAGGGGGAAGTGATCGCCGACCTGGATTTCACACTGATCGATGCACGCAAGCGCCTGATGGACGCAAGCGGTCATTATAGCCGTCCGGAACTTGTCAGTCTGAGCATCGATCGTACGCCAGCTGTACATGTCCATTACACCAGGCCGGGTACAGAAACAACAGGCAAACAAAATCTATATTTTGAGAACAGCAGAAACACTGTTCATAACCAAATTTAAATCGGGATAGAATGAAAACATTAAACAGTTTTACCCGACTGGTGCTCACTGGGGCACTGATGGTGCAGGTTGCACTTGCAGCCGCACAGGGAGATTCAAAAACAAATATCAAATCTGATGAGCGCATACGTCCATTCAAGGTAAATATACCGGATTCTGAGATTAGCGATCTTCGTAAGCGGATTATAGCTACCAAATGGCCGGCAAAAGAACTGGTCAACGATGGCTCACTGGGTGCAAATCTTGCCAAGGTACAAGAACTTGCCCGGTACTGGGGAACAAGCTATGACTGGAAGAAGTCAGAAGCCAGGTTGAATTCCTATCCGCAGTTTGTAACCAGAATTGATGGTGTCGACATACACTTTATCCATATAAAATCGAAGCACAAGGATGCAATGCCGCTAATTTTAAGCCATGGCTGGCCCGGATCGGTCTTTGAATTTATGGGGGTGATCGAACCACTGACCAATCCGACAGTTCATGGAGGAAATGCACAAGATGCATTTGACCTTATTATCCCTTCCCTTCCGGGCTTTGGCTTTTCCGGCAAACCGACAGAGGAAGGCTGGAACAACGACCGTATTGCCAAAGCCTGGGTTGTGCTGATGCAGCGTCTGGGATACGACCGGTATGTTGCCCAAGGTGGAGACTGGGGCGCAGGGATCGTTCACGCTATGGCCTTGCTCGCTCCCAGGGGCTTGCTGGGTATTCATAGCAATTTACCTGCAACGCTGCCCAATGAGGCAGCAAAGGCCTTAGGGAGCAACGCTGTCCCGGAAGGTTTTTCGGAAAAGGAAAGTACTGCATTCAAACAATTAAATGATGCAATCAAGAGCGGTGGCTTTATCTACAAGACTACGATGGAGGCAAAGCCGCAGGGAGTGGGCTATGGCCTGACAGATTCGCCGATAGGGCTAGCGTCATGGATCTTTCTGCATCCGGGCTTTGATAACTGGTCCTATGGTCATGATCCAAAACAACTGCCGACCAGAGATCAGGTGCTGGATGATATTTCTCTTTATTGGCTGACGAATACTGCTTCTTCGTCCGCCCGGATTTATTGGGAAAACCGCAAAATCAGCGTTATCAGTGCAGGTATTATGAAGTCCGACCAGATTACCATACCCGTTGCCGTTACGACATTTCCGCAGGACGTCTATGCCTCGCCCGAAAGCTGGGCACGCCGTGCCTATAAAAATCTGATCTATTTCCATGAAGTGGATAAGGGTGGTCACTTTGCTGCGTGGGAACAGCCTGAACTTTTTACACAGGAACTACGCGCCGCATTCAATTCTCTTCGCTAGTTTACGGATAGCAGTTTAGCTGTCGTTGCCAGTTTAAAATTAAACCAATAAAACGATGAAAAAATATCAAAAATCCCTGGTTGCAGCCACTTTGGCCTTAGGGTTAGGTTCTTTCTTAGCCCCCTTTACCACTTATGCCCAACAAACAGGCATAACACGAATTAACCATCAAAGACACGACATAAGCGTCCCGGGATACGAAGTCATACAGGCAAGTATCGCATTTGAGCCGGGTACTCATTTTGGTATGCATTCTCATCCGGGGGAAGAAGTGATTTATGTGTTGGAAGGACATTCGAGTATTTGATTGACGGAGAAAAGCCTGTTAGGCTGAGCGCTGGCGATGTTCTTTTTATTCCGGCAGGGAAAAACCATCAGGCTAAAAATGTCGGTAAAAATAAAGCCGTAGAACTGGCGACCTATATCGTGGAAAAGGGAAAGACGCTGGTAGTGATGAAACGTGAAAGTCACGATTAACAGCAAATACCATTGTATAAAAGATGAGAACTTTTCCGCCGGTTTCTTCTGCGGGCAATAAGAAACCTTTATGCTCGCAGAATATAACAGAGCCCGTAGAGGAGTTCTCTTACTGAACCACTTCGTCAACCAACCAAGCGCCATGATTGGAAAGTGGGATTAACATCTCATCAATATCTTCGACGGAGAATAGGGTGAGTAGATATGCCATGACATTCACGAGCGTTGCAGTGATCTTATTCATTGAGAGAAATCTCAATAATTCAAGCCGGCTGTGACTATCATAGTGATATTCAAACATTGTTAATCCAGACCGGTAACGTCAATATGAACGGGGTTTTTAACATCAGACTATTCAGCAGGTGATGAGGTAAGAGAAAAGACTAATAAGCTTTTCGTTTTGCAATGATGACACTAGCGTGCAGTTAAGTAAAAAATGACGCTAGTGAAATGTCAGCCTGAGCTTTCGGATCGCCGATGCGCCGGGCGGCCGGTGCCGTCGAAGGGTGTCTGGCGAGATGCTTCGACAGGCTCAGCATGACATTGTCGACAAGCAGCATGACATTGAATACGTCACATTAAGGATAACATAACACTAATAACTTGTATTGATTGTAGCTGGACAGATTTTTTATACTCAGTGGCCAAGTACTCAAAGAAATCATTTTTCAGATTGCGTACCGCAATAGCACAAAAGCTTATATCTTGCAAAAGGGAATCCGGGTATTTTTACATTGATTGGTAAAACCACTGACATTATGATGAATCGAAAACTAAGGATATTTCTGTCAGGTATGTTTTTAGTGCTGGCCGGCTGTTACTTATTTATTGCTACGGATTTAGAAATTTTGGGGAAAGGAATTATAATTTCAGGGGTAGTGATCGAAATTTTTGCTGTTTCCCAATTTATCAAAAAGATATTTTCCTGAACATTTTGTGCTGTAACGCCAAAAAAAAGCTGCCCGCAGTGAACGGGCAGCCAGGTCGATTTAATTAAGATTCAGTGTCTGGGGGCCAAACTCTTCAAAATGTATAAATGATTTATCTATGCCTTTCGAAACCAGATCTTTATATTGTTTGGAAATAAAAGGAGCAGGGCCGCATATATAATATTCCGTATTGGCAGCTATCAAATCTTTTCCCAATACATCCAGATCTACCCAGCCTTCGTACAAATCTTCGGATACAGACACCTCGTCGACTGTACTGTAAAAGATATGTTTTTTCAGCGCTTTTTTCTCGTCAGCCCAATATTCGATGACGTCTTTAAACGCATGAACATTTTTATTCCGACAGCCATGAATCCAGGTTTTTGGTTTTTTACTCCCGCTTTTGATCAGATTTTCCAGCATACTGATTAATGGTGTCTGCCCAACACCGCCGCTGATGAAAACCACGGGATGGTCGTTGTCAATATTCATAGTAAAGCTTCCGGAAGGCGCTGAAACATCTATGAGATCTCCTTTGTTCACAAAATCATGCAGGCGATTGCTGATCATCCCGTCAGGATTAAGGTTTAATGAAGCTTCTTTTTTGACAGAAATCCTGTAATACATGCCGTTTGGCGCATTGGAAATACTGTATTGCCGCGGCTGTAACAAATTCAGGTCGGGTAGGAATAAACGTACGCTTAAAAACTGGCCCGGATTGAAATCAGCTACTGGACCGTTATCTGTCGGGTATAAGTGGAAGGATGTGATTTCGCTCGATTCAGCAATTTTCTCGCGCACTTCAAAAGGTCTCCACCCGGTCCAGCCACCCTTTTTCTGAACATTTTTTTGATATAAATGACTTTCATGGCCGGACATGATCTGCGCGAGCTGGTTATAGGCAACACCCCAGGCATCCAGAATTTCGGGTGTAGCCGCCTCACCAAGTACTTCTCCGATAGAGGCCAAAAGGTGCTCACCCACAATGATATAATGCTCGGGACGAATATCCAGACTGACATGTTTTTGTCCGATGCCATCAATAGCAGGCATCAGCACAGCCGGATTATCAATGTTTTCTGCATAGGCCAGTACCGCCATGGCAAGTGCCGTTTGCTGTCTGCCGTTTTGCTGGTTTCCCATGTTAAAGACATTCTTCAACTCCGGATTATGAACAAACATACGCTTGTAAAAATGGGTTGTTAACAGCACACCGTTTTCTTTTAAAACCGGTACAGTTGCTTTTATAAGTGATTTTTGATCTGTGGTTATCATAAGTTTATTAACTATTGATTTTTATTAAAAAAAAGATTGTCAGGTAATTTTCAGCCTTGAATAAGAAAACATAAGCTATCTTCTCCGGCTTCCAGCGAATGAAGAATGTTGACCGGGATCTGCATGTCGTCGTGTTTATGGAGTACAACCGATTTCTCATTTTCAACATAACGCACATCACCTTCGACAACCAGCAGGCGTGTTTGCACGGCGGTCTTGTGCTCTTTCCAGATCATTCCTTTTTTTAATCCAATCACAAAAGTTTTAAAATACTCGGAAGACTGGATGATTTTGGCAACAGGAGCGGCAGCGGTTTCGAGCTGCGACAATACATTTTTGATTATCATAATTGTTTTATTAAATATATTAACACCTTTTTATCTTTTATTTATCTTTGTTCATAACGGTATTAACAGTTAGTGTTTCAATTAATGGGATAATAGTCAGATGCTTTCAGAAGAATCCGGTTGCCTGGGTAGCTCAGAATAGCTACACATTGACAACGCAACAAAGGTACCAGTTAAATTAAATAATAAAAGAGTATTTTATCTTTTATTATTTAATTTTTGAAAAATATTTTATAACTTGCTGATATACAAAATTATATGTTAGGATATAACGAATTGAATAATTGCTTTCACACATTCCGGAAAGAAATTTATGAGGAAATCGGCAGGCATGGTTTTCTCAAAGAATTCGCAAAAGGAGAATTTGTGCTGAAAGAAAATACGTACCCCAAAGTGTTGCCCATTGTAAATCAGGGTATTTTAAAAGTATTTTCGCAAGAGAACGAAGTGGAATTTTTGATGTATTATCTGTATCCGCGGCAGACTTGTATTTTCAGCTTTACCCATATTTTGAATGCTGAACCGGTTCGTTTTAATGCGGTGGCGGAAACAGATTCCAGTGTTATTTGTTTGCCGATGGACAAAGTGAGGGAATGGGTAAAATTATATCCCGATTTTGCACTGCACATTCTTGCCGAATATCAAAGGCAGTATAACGATCTGCTGAATACGACCAAGCAAATCATTTGCTACAATCTTGAAGACCGGATCCTGCTCTATCTGCGTGATCAGGCGGAACTTGCTAACAGTAATTTGATTCATAAATCCCACCAGAAAATAGCAGCCGATTTATCAACATCCAGAGAGGTAATTTCGAGAGCTATGAAAAAGCTGGAAAAGGATAAAAAAATTGTGCAGCAGAGCCGATCCATAACATTATTGGAACGGTAACAAATGTCACCGTTTTTGGCAAAGGCTTTGGCTTGTTTTGTAAAAAAAACAGAAAGCTATGGCAGATCAAATTGAATTGGTACCAGGTAAACACGTTAATTACCGCTACACCCGAAGAAGGCAGACATCTCGCTATTAAAATGGCGAGATTAATCATTAAAATTACGCAGCCAGATCCCGCAATGCGGGAAAAGCTGAGACCGGTTTATGCCGAAGATGCCGCCATGCTGATTGCTGTGGGACAAACCGTGGCGACGGAGTTTGCCATTATTGCGGCGGCAAACAATTACTGGCGGTAACTAAAAAATTGAAACATCATTTCCTGTTATTCATTGAAAATCCTGTTATTTTGATTTTTTGTTAGTCAACAGGGAATGATGTTTAAAAACCTTACAGACCATATTAATAAATTCGTTCCCCTGACCGAAGAGGAGCAGGGCTTGCTTCATGCGCGTCTCGTACACAAGCGCCTTTCAAAGAATGAATATCTTCTGGAACAAGGACAAATATGCCGTGCCAATTATTTTATTTTAAAAGGTTGTCTGCGTTTATATTTTCTCAAAGACAATGGCAACAAGCAGATTATCATGTTTGCTATCGAAAACTGGTGGATGACGGACTACATGAGTTTTCTCCAAAAACTTCCCTCAGGTTATTTTATACAAGCCGTTGAAGATACCGACGTCGCCTGCATTGAGGATTCCGTTCAGGAAGAATTATTTGCCGAAGTGCCGAAGCTGGAAAAATATTTCAGGATCGTTTTGGAAAAATTCCATTCAGCGTCTTTGATGCGGCTTCAATATATTTACGATAAATCCCCGGAAGATCGTTATCATCATTTTGTAAGGTCATTTCCCTCTTTTGTTCAACGGATCCCGCAGTATATGCTTGCTTCTTATCTTGGTTTTACGCCCGAGTTTTTGAGTAAAATAAGAGGCAAAAATGGCTAATGCATAGTCTGCCGCATTTCAACGCAGTTCATCTGTAAGTACAACATCAGAATTTTTTTAAAATAAAAGACAAATAACTCTTTTATTAATGATTTGTATTATATCTTTGCGTGACTTAAAAAGATAAAAAGGTCTTTATATATTTTTAATATGAAACATCCGTCAAATCCTCCCTGAGTTCCGCAAAGGAAATGTTCAACAATAGCCAGGGGAGGGCAAATTTACCTACGCCCTCATATGTACAATTCTTTTGAGAGATTATACATTGAAGAAACCCCTTAGAGCTTCTAGTTTTGAAATATTAAATTTTGGTCTTGCCAAAACCTTTTTTTTTGCTGGTGAGGTCAGATTCTGGGCAGAAAAAAAGTTCTGTCAGATTAGACTGAAAAGTGAAAGTTGATCAGTGAAAAATTCCCGGGATCCTAATATACACATCATGAACACACGTTTTAACTATTTGAAAATAAAAATAGCCCTCCTTCTTTTTGCAGCTTTTGCGTCACCTGCATTTGCGCAGGATGAATCTGTAAAGAAAGCAGTCCTTTTTGTGACAACCCTGCTCGTCCTTGTCATTGCCATATGCGTTTTGCTTGTCGCTAATTTGACAAAAGATATTGTGCACCACTTTCAGAATGCACGAAAACAAAAGCAGCAGCCGGATTATGCACAATACCTTAAAAATCTGAACAGTAATCAAATTGATGTTTTTCTAAAAAATAAGGAAACCAAAAAGACGCAGCCGTTTCATCAAAAAGCAGTAACTGTCTTAACCTTGTTTTTTATCACATGCAGTAATACCTTGTTTGCGCAAGGCAACACGGTTTCTTCCGGATCATTACTAGGGCAGACCGGCATTATTATCACCATCGTTTTGATAGGTATTCCTATTGTCGGAGGGATATTTTTACTGATATTCAAGATACTGAATGCTTTAAAAATATTCAGAAACACACAGAACCTGGCAGAAGCGGAATTTCTGACAGCCTATTTGCAAACCATTGAGGATGAATCTCTGGAAAATGCATTGAAAATCCGTAAGCAGCAGCTGGATTATCGTTTGTCTAATAATGAATTATCGGGAGGGTTCGTACCCGAGGATCAAAAAGGATTGATCAACAACATTCATGATGCCAGTCTGCCTTTTGTAGCACGTAAAAAAAATGCTTCCGTACGGCCAAAAATTGATAGCGACTTATCGATGCTTATTCTCTGGTACATTGGCTGTTCGGTTTTCTGGCTCGTGTTTGGCACTTCGGTGGGTGAATATGTAGGTATTAAATTCGTTGCTCCGGATGCGGATCATATCAGCTGGCTGAGTTTCGGGCGTCTGCGGCCGGTGCACACCAATGCAGTTTTTTGGGGCTGGGCTTCGCTGGCAATGCTTGGGCTCGGTTATTATGTAGTGCCGCGTGTGAGTAACACCAAACTTTACAGCATCCGGCTGGGCTGGTACGCATTAATACTTGCCAATTCAGCGGTACTTTTTGGGACGATCTGCCTGATGGCCGGTATCAATAATGCCGGAGGAGAATACCGGGAATATACCTGGCCGGTGATGCTGCTTTTTGCAATCGGACTGGGATTGACGCTCTATAATTTCCTGAAAACAGTTGCGCGAAGAACTACAAAAGAAATCTACATTTCCAGCTGGTACATCATTTCATCTATCATTTTTGCGATTGTGATCACGGTGGTCGCTTATCTCCCTTTCTGGCAAAATGGCCTGGGAGAAACCATCGTACAGGGATATTATATGCACCAGGGTGTAGGGATGTGGTTCATGCTTTTTACACTCGGAATTGTATATTATTTTCTGCCACAGCAGTTAAATAAACCGATCTATTCTTACAGTCTGGGCATATTGGCTTTCTGGGGACAAATTTTATTCTACACCACCATCGGAACGCACCATTTCGTTTTTAGTTCTATTCCGTGGTGGCTGCAGACGGTTGCTATCGTGGGAAGTGTGGGCATGGTGATACCGGTGGTGGCGGGAACAACGAATTTTCTGATGACTTTCAGAGGTGCCTGGTATAAAATTCCGGATAGTTATACACTGCCTTTTTTTCTGACCGGTATTGTGTTTTATTTCACAGGTTCGCTGCAAGGTACAGCAGAAGCTTTCAGGACGACGAATTTGTTGTGGCATTTTACTGATTTCACGGTTGCACATTCGCATCTGACGATGTATGGTATTATCTGCTTTTTCGTTTGGGCAGGTATCTATGCAGTCGTACCTCGCTTAACAGGAATTGAGCCGCCGCAGCTGACAGTCGGTGCGCATTTCTGGCTGGCGCTTATCGGGCTGATGTTTTACACCATTCCCCTGATGTACGGCAGCACGTTGCGCGGACTTATGTGGATGGAGGGAAAACCTTTTATAGACAGCGTTGTTTTTATGGCTCCCTTTTGGTTATGGCGTGCTATCGGTGGAAGTCTGATGTGGTTGTCACATTTGTTCTTTGCCTACAATTTTTACAAAATGCTGGTAGGAAGCGGTGTTGTCGATATCCGTCAGGCTGCTTTTGAAAAGCTGGCCCAGGAAAACGCATCCAATTAGACTCACACTTTTACGCTCTCGAAATGGAATTTTTTGATAATCATAAAAAGTTATTTAGCGCCGCTTTTCTGTTGTTTCTCGTTTTGACACTTTTTGTGGCCATTATGCCGGCGATCAATAATGACAGAAATAATGCACCCTTGCCCGGTCAGGAAATGCTGACTGATGATGCCGTTAAAGGTAAAGCTTTGTTTATTTCCAACGGATGTGTTGCGTGCCATACGCAGCAGGTCAGGAATGTTGATATGGATAAAATGTGGGGTAAACGGCCAAGTCTGGCGGCAGATTATGCCATCAACAGGCGTACGGACGTCTGGCGAAATACAGCCACACTCATGGGAACAGAAAGAACGGGGCCAGACCTTACCTCCGTTGGCACACGCCAGCCCAGCAAGGAATGGAACCTGGTGCATTTGTTCAATCCCAGAATCGTGGTGAAAGAGTCAATTATGCCGGCTTATTCCTGGCTTTTTGAAATAAAAAAAGATCCTGGAAAAGAAGATGTTGTAGTTTCCATACCGAAGCAATATATGCAAGTAGAAGGAACAGTGGTTGCTACAAAGGAAGCACTTCAGTTAATCGCTTATCTGCAATCGCTCAAACAAACCGAATTACCTAATGGCAGTCAGCCTGTTTCGTTTTTGTATAAAAAAGAAGCGGCAGCGGTACAGGAATCAGGAAAAACGGATGCCGGTCCGGATGGTGCGCCTCTGTATGCGACACATTGCCAGGCTTGCCATCAGGCCAACGGAGAAGGCTTAAAAGGCGCTTTTCCCGCTTTGAAAGGAAGTCCTATCGTGATGGACGATAATCCTCAAATGATGTTTGACATTATCATGAAAGGGTATGATGCCCGTGAAGAGTTTGGAGTCATGCCAGCGGTGGGCATGAATGCTGGTCTTAAACCGGAAGAAGTAGCGGCTATTATGAATCACGAGCGTTCGAGCTGGGGAAATAATGCGCGCAAAGTAACTACACAGGAAGTTCAGAAACTGATGGATGCGATTAAACAATTGCCTACTCAATAAGCAGGATTTAAAGAAACGATATATGAAAAAGTTGATAGTAATTATTTTACTGATAGTCATGGAGTTATCTGCGATCGCCTGCCCCGTATGTGATCAGCGCCAGCCGAAAGTATTACGTGGCATTACACATGGCGCAGGCCCCGACAGCAACTGGGACTATCTGATTATCGGAATTATGGCGGTCATAGTACTTTTTACGATGGTTTTTTCGATAAAATGGCTTGTAAAACCAGGCGAAACGTCCAACGATCACATCAAGAGATTCATTTTAACAGACCAATAAAATGGAAGATAAAAGCACTGTAATTATTTTTATAGATGACGAAATCAAGCCGGTAGGCGAGTTTGTATCACCGGTCAATTTTGAACTTGATACCAGAAAAATGGTGGATGGAAAACACACGCTAAGAATAATCAGTAAGGATCCAACCGGCAAGGAAGGCATTCGCCTGATTCCGTTTGAAGTTAAAAACGGCCCCGCCATAGCCATCGAGGGAATCAGGGAAAATGCTGTTGTGGATGGTATTGTACCGCTGATGATCAATGCGTATGGAAAAGGTGATCAAAAGAAATTTCTGATCGTCGGGAGCGAAACACCGCAGAGTATTCCGGCATTATTCTGGATTTTACTGATAAGTTTTGCGGGGTGGTCGTTGTATTATCTGATCACCTATGTATCATTAACAGAGCATTAATATGGATTCCAAAGCCGAGATTTTAGATTTAAAGGATATCAAATTACTTGTGGATAGTTTTTACGAAAAGGTCCGTAGAAATGAAAAATTGTCTCCGGTTTTTGAAGAGCGCATCCAGGGTGACTGGCAGCCGCATATGGAAAAAATGTACAAGTTCTGGCAGACCATTTTACTTGGCGATCACACCTATTTTGGAAGTCCGTTTACACCACATGCCTTGTTGCCGGTGGATCACGCTCATTTCACAACCTGGCTAACTCTTTTTACCGAAACTCTGGATGAACTTTTTACCGGCGAAAAATCTGAAGAAGCGAAATGGCGGGCGGAGAAAATGGCCGAAATGTTTGAGTATAAAATCGGACATTACCAGAACCGGGTTTTGTAGTAAACCGGCGATTGTATTTTAGCGTTACAACCAGTAAAACCCGCATAAAAAGAATGTATCACAGTGATTTCATTTCTTAATCCTGATTAAGTTTTTTGATTAATCGATAGCCGAAATTTGTATAACAATTAATTAAAAACAACATGGCAAATCGAATTAACATCGGAAAAATTGAGCCTGCGGGCTACAAAACACTTTTTGGTCTGGACAAATTTATTGAAAGTACTCCGCTGACAACTACGCATAAAGATCTGATTAAAATAAGGGCCTCGCAGATTAATGGCTGTGCTTACTGTATCGATCTGCATACGAAGGATGCTCGCAAAGCAGGAGAAACGGAGCAACGCATTTATGCATTAAACGCCTGGCGCGAGACACCGTTTTTTACCGAAGAAGAGCGTGTAATTTTAGCTTTGACGGAAGAGGTGACACTGATTGCTAATCATGTTTCCGATAAGACTTACGAGGCCGCGGCCAGTTTGCTGGGAGATACCTATCTGGCACATGTTATTTTTGCGATCATAACGATTAATGCCTGGAACCGTATTGGCATATCCACAGGCATGCAGCCTGCCTGACTTTTCAGTGTGTGTTAGCTGCTTTTTCAGTCAGGCCGGGTTAAATATGCTGAATTAACCCGGCCTATTGAATATTCAATAACCTTTGATATCATCAGTTAATAAAAACCGATCCTGCCGGAATTTTTTCCGCTCTCGAAAATGCCTGCTGATATTTTTCTTTAAATCCGGCAAGTCCGCCAGATTTTCCCTGTGCTTTCACGGCTTGATATAAGCCAAGATTCGACCATCCGTTCCCGGGGTTTAATTCCAGGTCTTCCCGGTAAACTTTTTCCGCGTCGGCCAGTTTTCCCCGCTTCATAAGAAATGCGCCCAGAAATTGTCTGGCAGGAATTGGCCAGTCATTCGGTTCCGTATAGATCAGGCCGTCTTCAATTTTTATGGCGTTGTATAGGCTGATTACGGATTGATCAAACTTCTTGTCAGCAAACAGGATAGAGGCATTTAGAATATTTTCTGCAACCAGGGCTATCGGCAAAGGAGCGTTAAAAGGAATTCTTCTTTTTTCTAAAACAGGATCTTTTGTTTTCTCTTTCAGCCGAGCAAGATGTTTTTTTGCGAGGCTGATTTTTCCGGTATTCACATAAGCCATGCCACTTGCAAAATCATCAAGCAGATTAGCATAAATCCATTTTTCGTTGGGATGAACCGTGTCTTTTAATATTTCAGACCACTTGCCAAGACGGACACGTGTGAGTGCCGGCAGCATAAAAAGATATTGGTCATACGTCGTTTCAGGTGTTGGCGCCACGCTTTTTCTGCATCGTATCGCGTCCCGGATACCGGTTTCGAACATCGCACCGCTTAACGCACAATAAGTCTGAACAGCAAAATAGTGAGGACTGTGTTTTACGAGCCCCAGGTTTTTTGCCAGTGAATCGTAATGCATAAGATTTTTGTCGGCTTGATCGTTTACATCCACACCTTTACCATACAATCCGTTCCGCTGATACTCGTGACTTGACATGTGCACCATGTGTGCGACGCCAGGAAAAAGGTCACGCAGTTTATCCGCATTGGGAAGCGCGACTTCGGGATTGCGCGAAGCTTCCGTAAGGTGAATGTGATAGTGAAGCGCGGCAGGATGATTCGGTTTGATCTTTAAAATTCCTTCACTCAAATCCACAACTTCCTTCGTCCACGGTTTTGGCGAACCATCGTTATTCCAGAAATCCCATGCGTGAATCACCATGATAGCATCCACGTAAAGCGCCCGTATATCCTGATCGTCTGGATATTCAAGAATCAGTTCGCGCATTGCCGAGGCATAGGTTGCGTTCAGTGTTTTTCTGTTTGCATCGGAAGCGTCCGCAGCGTATCTGAAATTCATTACATGGATCAGACTTTTTTCACTGGCCGTTGACGAGGAAACTTTTGCATTCATTTTTTGCAAAACTTCGTGTATTTCAGCCGGCATTTTATAGGAATGCGCGGCGTTGTAATATGGGCCCATCGCCAGGGCCTGTCCCCAGTACGACATGGCTGCTTCCGGGTCTATACGTGACGATTCCTTAAACGACGCCAGTGCTTCCTTCATATGATAACTGTAATACATATTCAGCCCCTGATCGAAATAAAACTGTGCGCTATCGCTTTTGGTTGTGATTTTATATGAATAATTTCCCCAGCCCGGAAGTGCCGTAACGTATTTCCCATCAGCAGCAGGTTTGATATAACTACCTGAAAAAGGGGCACATATTGTAATGGAGCCGCTTGTTTCATCGGGCGGGACAAGGGATTTTTTTTGGAATAAACCAAATATAAAAAGCCCAGTTAAAAAGAGAGGTGAAAGGATATACAATAGAACGTTTTTCATGAACATCGATCAGATTGGGTGGCGAGGAAATCGGTTAAATGATATGTATTTGCAAGTGAGTTATCCATGCAATTTAAAAATTTTACAGGACGCTGTTGCAAAAAATGTAAGAAATGAAATAGCCATAGCCTGCATGCTAAATCTGATGGGTTTTAAAATATGATTATATGAAGACGCGTGACCTATAATCCTGAAAACTTTGAACAGTTACAGTTTAAACTTTATCTTCGCAGCTAAATAAATGAAGTTACCAGCCATGTTTGTTACCAAAATGTACTCATCTCTACAATTTCTGAGTTATCTGTTTGTTATTTTTTTAATTTCTTCTTGCAGCTCAAAAGAATCGGATCCGGCACCGGACTTATCGGTTCTGGCTAAACACCAGGCTCCATTTGGTACTGATACCGTTACGGTCAAGATTAGAAAAATATTATCTGATAATCAGCTGGTTGGTGAATTTTTGTATGCGGATGGTTATGTAAGTGAGCACAAGCGTTATCTGAAAAATTACACGAAGCAAACGCAATATTCATCAGCAGTTTTTAAAAGAAGCAAAGGTTTTCCTATGTCTTACGAAGTGAAAGTGGCAGACTATGTCCCGGAGACTCAGTTTATTTCCAGCAATTTTTTGGCGAAATATATCATGTTGTTTGAAGCGCCTGTCAGTAATTCAACACACGAAGTTTCAGAAAGCTGGCCGCAGCTGTATAACCAGTTTCTCCGCAAATTTTTGTTTGACAGACAGGGTTTTATTGTGCAGCAGGACGTGACAGTTCAAAACGCCAATAATAACCGGTTCATAACGACATACATCAGAGATGCCGCCGGAAATGTTACGAGCAGTTTTGATACAAAGGTTTCTGATTCAGGTAAAACGAACAGACGGGAATATGAATATGATAATAGGAACAATCCGTTTTTTAAAATGGGCATAGACTGGCAGGGAGACGTTTCGGCTCATACATTTGGCCCCAACAACATCACAAAAGAAACGGTCTACAATGATAATGGCGGAAGCCTTACCACTACCTATAAATACACTTATCTTGCCAACGGATATCCCGACAAGGTGACTATTACCACCGACAATGGCACAACGGAAAATCTTGTATTTATGTATTAAATAGTGACAAGAAGAAATCAATTACCACTACATCACTTTATCTTTTTCAGATTCTGAACGCAAAATTCAGAAAGAATTCAGAATTGGATTTTAGGTTTGGTTTTTAATCAGGCTCGGACCGCATTTTATTTCGGTCAGTTCTCTTTTTTAACAGACCATGTTGCGAAAATCCCTCTTTCTGTTTCTGTTTTTTGTTTTAGTTTTTTCGGCTTACGGCCAGTCAACCGATTCGGCTGGGGTCAATAAACCGTTGACGTTTTCAACCCGGCAGCTGTATGTACCGGGTGTGCTGATGCTTGCAGGGTTGGCCACAAATAATCTTTTTAAAGATCAGATTAAATATAAAATTGTTGACCAGCGGAACAAGCACTTTCCGGAATTTCATACTTCACTGGATAATTATCTGGAATACGCCGCCATTCCGGTAGCTTATGGTCTGGATATTTTTGGCGTTAAATCAAAGAATGATTTTTTGAACAGAACTGCCATCCTTCTGAAGGGCGAATTTTTTATGTATGCTTCTGTCAATATTCTAAAATTCTCAACACATCAAAAGCGTCCCGACGGGAGTGATTATTATTCCTTTCCATCCGGGCATTCAGCTCAGGCCTTTGCAACAGCTACGTTTCTGACAGAAGAATACAAGGAGCGGTTGCCGTGGATGCCCTATGCAGCGTATACCGTTGCCGGTTCAACAGGCATTTTACGTATGGCCAATAACCGTCATTATATCAGTGATGTGCTCTTCGGAGCCGGACTTGGATTTTTATCTATGAAAATTGCTTACTGGACGCATCAGTATAAATGGGGTAGGAAAAAGCAAAAGCTGTCTTATCCGGTATACTAACGATTTTTCTAATTTTTAAATCTTCCCATACAACGTTAACAAGTCCTGATGTTACAAAAAACACTAAGTCCTCCTAAGGTTACCACAGTGAACAATGTAAGCACCCAATCGTTTGGTCTTGCCGTGCTGATGATTAAAATTGTTGTGATCATCTCCATTTTTACACGGGTTGTTTTGCTTGTAAAATCGTCTTCTAATGTGGACTTTACTTTTCTGAATATTGCAGGCATTTTCGGAATCGGTTTGTTCTATGATCTGATCAATGGGGGTTATTTTATTCTACCACTGATGTTGTACATCTGGCTGCTGTCCGACAGGGTTTTAAGGAAAAAGGGGCATATTTTCGTCCTGTATGGTATCTTTTCGTTTTTTGTTTTCGGGCTACTTTTTAATGCCGTTTCTGAGTGGTTTTTCTGGGACGAGTTCAGTTCGCGGTTTAACTTTATAGCGGTCGATTATCTGGTCTACACCACCGAAGTAATAGGCAACATCCGCCAATCGTATCCGATTGGCCCTATCATTATTCTCCTGGTATTGATTACCGCGGGTATCGTTTTTTTGATAAAAACACCCATTAAAAAAGCCAGTCAGAAAGCGTTTGCTTTTAGACAGCGCTCCATATGGATGTGTTTTTACATATTTATTCTCACCGGTTTCTTTTATCTTGTCAACAACAAAGTGCGGCAGTTTTCGGAAAATACGTATGTGAATGAACTGGCAGGAAATGGCTTGTACGAACTTTTTGCAGCTTACCGGAATAATGAACTGGATTACAATCAGTTTTATCAGAACATTCCTGATCAGGAAGCTTTTAAAATGATTCGGGAAAATATTAAAACGCCTGAAAGCCAGTTCGTAAATAATGATCCACTTAGTATTGAACGAAAAATCGTAAATCCGGGTGGAGAAAAGAAGATGAACGTAGTGCTTATCAGTGTCGAAAGTTTGAGTGCTGATTTCATGGATACGTTTGGTAATACCCAGAATATCACGCCTAATCTGGATTCGCTTGCGGCGCGTAGTCTTCTGTTTACGAATCTGTATGCAACCGGAACGCGTACGGTTCGGGGGCTGGAAGCATTATCCATCTGCACACCGCCAACTCCCGGACAATCTATTGTCAGACGACCGAAAAACGAGGGATTGTTTTCGATGGGAAGCATTTTTGAACAAAAAGGATATCAAAGCAAATTCATTTACGGCGGATACGGCTATTTTGATAACATGGGTTATTTCTTTAAAAACAATGGTTATGAACTGGTTGACCGCAGGAAATTGGCCAGGAAAGATATTGATTATGAAAACATCTGGGGCGTCGCGGATGAAAATCTGTTTACGTTGGCAACCCGGGAAATCGAAAAGACGATTGCAGCCGGGAAGCCGGTCTTTACCCACATCATGACCACTTCCAATCACCGTCCGTTTACTTATCCTGACGGCAGAATTGACATTCCCTCACACACAAGCCGTGAAGGTGCTGTAAAATATACGGATTACGCGATTGGGAAATTTATCAGGGATGCCGCTAAAAAGCCATGGTTCAAAAACACACTTTTCGTCATTGTCGCAGATCATTGTGCGTCCAGCGCAGGCAAGGCGGATCTGCCCGTGAATAAATACCGTATCCCATTACTGGTTTATTCTCCCGGGCATATCAAACCTGCCAAAATGGATAGGTTGATGAGTCAGATCGATCTCGGGCCAACCATTTTAGGATTGCTTAACTTTTCTTATACCAGTAAATTTTTCGGCTACGATATCTTCAAACTGGAACCTGGTCGGGAAAGGGCTTTTATCAGCACTTACCAAAGTCTGGGCTATTTGCGAAAAGACACTCTGGTGATCCTTCAGCCACAGCGTTTGTCCAATTCTTTCATTCCCAACTTTAAGGATGGAACGGCACAGGCGATAACACCAGCAGCAACCATAACGAAGGAGGCCATTATGTGGTATCAAACCGCAAGTTATCAGTTCAAGCATAAGCTGATGAAGTTGTAACAAGAATGCTCTTTGGAGGTATGCTTTTTGTTAGGTTAAAAAGGATAAGACGGCTGTGACAACTATGCCGTTATATTCTGATTTCAAACAAATAGCAAAACTGACGTACGCATGGAAAACCTAAATATGCCACCTAATTTATCCGCAGTTTTATTCACGGATAATCATGGAATCAGTAGAGAAGGAATTTACAAAGAAGGCTTAAACGCCTTCGTTGAAGCTTTGGGTGATGAAGGACCAGAAGATCCCGGAAATTTGTACCCTGAGGAAAACATCACAAGCTGGGAATATCTGGATCAAAAGAATAACCCGGATTCTGAAAGTAAAGTGGTTTAAAAGTGAAGAATCGGGTAAAACTGATCGCTGGATAGCGGTATTCATTTTTTCGAAAGTATATAAGTTATATATTTTTTTCCATTTTATTGGGTAGAGGAAAAACGAAAGAGCAGGACGCCTGTTAACAACAGGAAGCCGATGTTGATGTAGGTTGCCAAATTGTAAGCTTGTAAATACGCGTGGAGGGTGAGGTTTCCCGGAAGCTTATCGAAGAAAATACCACCAATGATTCCAATCCCCAAAGCAATAGCAGTTTGCTGAAAAGTAGAATACATTCCTGAGGCAGAACCGGCCAGTTCAGGTGGAATGTTTTTCAATGTCATGGTAAGAAGTGATGGTAAAACCGATCCGCAACCCATGCCATAACCGAGTAATACAGCAACAAGCAGATTTGTATTTAAATGGTTGGCGTTTAGTAAAAGAATGTGAAAAATAAGTGTGATAATCATAAGGCTTACACCGGCAATAAGCACATATTTTCCATAAATTCGGAGTAAACGGATGCTTATTAACGATGCGACGACATAACCAATTCCCTGAAACGAAAACAGGATACCGGCATCTGAGGAACTTAATTCAAGAGCATTCTGGAATAAAATTGCATTGATCAGAAAATACGTGTCCTGCACCATAAAATACAGCAGAGAGGCAATCAGGCCAATGTTAAAATCTTTGTATTCAAAAAGTTTTAAGTTGATTAGAGGATTCGTATCCTTATCTGATTTTCGTTTTTGATTTAACAGGAAAAACGGGGTGAGTAAAACGGAACTGAAAATAAGTATTATACTCCATAACGGCCAGCCTGATTCCCGTCCCCTGATGATGGGATATACTAGGGAAACGAGGATAATGGATAAAAGGGCAACGCCGGGAAAGTCAAATTTTTTGTCTGATAATCTTGTCGTGCGAGGTAGAAATTTCCATGCAAAAAATGCAGCGAGGATACCAAAGGGAAGATTAATAAGAAATATAAGTCTCCATCCTGCTGTAAAAAAATTCATATCGGGAATTATTCCGCCAAGCAGCTGGCCGATTACCGACGCGGAACCGGCAATACTTCCGTAAATCCCAAGTGCTTTGATCCGCTCCCTGCCATCCGGAAACAATACCTGAATGTAAGCAATGCTTTGGGGTACCATAATTCCGGCACTTATTCCTTGTACCAAGCGGCTGATATTCAGTTGAAATGCAGTTTGTGAAAGTCCGCAAAAGGTAGAGGCTAGTGTGAATAAGCTTATGCCGGTAACAAATACTGCTTTCTTTCCGAAATAATCACCGGCTCTGCCTCCGGTTATAAGAAATGCGGCATAGCCAGTCAGGTAAAGTGCAATAACGAGCTGTACATCACCATCAGTCCCATGTATACCTTTTTTAATTGATGGTATGGCTACGTTGACTATGAAAATATCAATAACCGAAAGGAATACACCCATAGAAACGATCAGCAGCTGTGACCATTTTGAAACTTGTTTGTGCATGAAGTTGTACTGTTTTTAACTATATTTCTGTCAAAGTTGAGGCCGGGTATCTGGTTTTACAAGTAGTTTGTAAAACAGTACCAGGTATGGAAAACAATACTAATAATGATACTCACATGGTTATAAATGAAGAAAATCCGGGATTGAACGAAAATAATTTTCCGGTTACGAATATGTTTAAGGTGATTGGGGGAAAATGGAAAATGTTGCTGATCGCAGCTATTCGTGACGATTGCCCGGCCAGATTTGGTGAGCTCAGGAGAAAAATGGAAGACGTAACGCAAACCATGCTCACCACGCAGCTTCGTGAACTGGAACGTGATGGTATTATTTGCCGGAAAGCATATGCGGAGTCACCACCGCGGGTTGAGTACAAATTGACGGAACTGGGAAAAACACTAATTCCTGTGATCCGGGTGATGGAGGAATGGTGGAAATTATATTGCCATACATCGGCAGAAATTAAGGCTTAAATCGAGTTAACGTGAACGATATCAAAGTAATAAAAACAGCTCAGGCGGCACCTGCGGGAGGGCATTATGTACAGGCTTCGGCCTATAACGGGACCTTGTATATATCCGGCCAGCTACCGGTTAAGGCAGACGGGACGCATACTTTTTCAGAGCCTTTTGAAATACAGGCGAAGCAGGCATTGCATAATCTTCTGGAAATACTTAAAGCCGGCGGAAGTGTCCCTTCCCAATTATTGAAGGTGACGGTTTACATCGTTGATGTCAGGCACTGGCCGGTTTTCAACAAGCTGTATGCTGATATTCTTGGCGAGGCCAAACCTGCTCGTTCCATTGTTCCCGTGCCTGAGCTTCATTATGGTTATCTGATCGAAATCGATGCAATTGCGGCTATCCCGACTCAGGACGTGAAATAATTCCTGGCCGTCATAACTCCATTTGTTCAAGGATTTTCATAAGATCAATTCCTTTGTCCAAAACAGGTGTGAACAGGTCGCCTTCCGCTCGCACACGTTCTACTGCATTGGATAAGGTGAAATCTTGCAGTTTTAAGCCGTTTTTTACTTCATCCCAGTGCAAAGGCATGGAAACGGTGGCACCCGGTTTGGGACGGACGGAGTAGGGCGCGGCCAAAGTGGCTTTTGGCCTGTTTTGCAGATAATCGATGTATAATTTTCCCTTTCGATTTTTGGTCATACGCTCGATACTGGTGAATTCCGGAAGTTGTTCCTGGGTTTGCACAGCCACCCATTTTGCAAAAATCTGACATTGGTCGTAGTTATATTTTGCACCAAGCGGAATGTAAATATGAATGCCGGTAGAACCTGATGTTTTGCAATAAGAGCGGATATTTGAAGAATCCAGAATTTGCCTGATCGTCTGCGCTGTAAGTATTACCTGCTCGAACGTGTTGCCGGTATCCGGGTCAAGATCAAGAACACACCAATCCGGATTGTCCTCGGATTCCACTGTACTGTTCCAGGGATTTATTTCAATGCAGCCTAAATTAACCATATATAGTAAACTGGCCTCGTCCGTGGCAACCATATAGTTTTTATCCTGCTCCTTGTCATTACTGCTGTAAGGAAATTGCTTTATCCAGTCCGGCGACTTTCCGGTTACATCTTTCTGATAAAAACTTTTACCATCAATGCCGTTTGGAAAACGGTTTAGCGACATCGGTCTGTGTGTTATATACGGCAATATGTACGGGGCGATTTGATAATAATAATTGATCAGATCCCGTTTTGTTATCTTTTCTTTGGGCCAGAAAACTTTATCAAGATTGGTAAATTTCAAATCATGCCCATTGACTTTCCTGACCTGCCTTTCATCCTTGGGATTAAGAATCGTTTTCCTTGGTGTATTTTTCCGGGGGCTTACCACCGCGGTTTTACCCTTCGCGCCAAGCACTTTATCAATTTCTGTTTTTGTATCCCTGGTAACCTCTGAGGCCTCTTTATCTTCCCGCAGTGCCTCGAAAGAGGGATGTCTGAAAACACCGTCGTCTGTTATTTCGGTAAAACTGACCTCGCAAACAATGACCGGTTTTAGCCATGTAGCACTAGCTTTGGGTGGATTGGGTCTGAAACGTGAAGGTTTATTATAATCGGGAATTTCGGAAAATGGACTTTCCTTTACGATAAGCGGTTCGAATGAGGCCAGCATTTCGCGTTGCTGCTGGTCTTTAAATCCGGTCCCCACTTTTCCTACATAAATAAACTTATCCTTTTCATAAACACCGAGCAGCAGCGAACTAAACAGTTTTGATGATCCCTGATTTCTAGTATAGCCGCCAATGACAACTTCCTGTCTTTTGTTGAGTTTAATTTTTAGCCAGTCTTTGGATCTGCTGCCGGGGAAATAAGTACTGTCGGATCGCTTGGCAATAATCCCTTCCAGTCCCAAATCTCTCGCAGCTTCGAAAAATGAAGAACCGTCCGCTTTTACACTATACCCGATCCTGATCAAACCATCTTTTGGAAGAATGCTTTCCAGAACAATTTTCCTTTGATGTAAAGGTAAATCCGTCAGGTTTTTATCATTCATCCAGAGAATGTCAAAAGCATAAAACAACAGCTCACCATCCGCTTCGCTACGCCAGTTTTGAAGCGCACCAAAGTTTGAAATACCTTTTTCATCAACGACTACAATCTCGCCATCAACAACGGCATTTATTTTCCAGTTACGTATGGCGTCATAAACAGGATAAAATTTGTCGTTAAATGGCTTGCTGTTTCTCGATTTAAGCTCCGCTTCTCCATTATTCATAAAGGCCAATGCACGATATCCGTCCCATTTGACTTCATATTCCCAGCCAGGATCGTCAAACGGCTTGTCTACCAATGTGGCCAGCATAGGTTGCACCGTGGCGTCAAACTTTTGTTTGGGCGCTTTTTTAATAATAAGGGCAGCTTCTTTTTGGAGATTGCGATCGGGTGTACTTTCCTTACTGATTTGTTTTTTTATCTGTCTTTTTGCCCGAATTTTACCAACGGGCGCAGGCGAATCAGTTACCGTAGCATTTTTCAAACGATTCACTTTTTTTGATTTAACAGCGCCCATAATCATCAGGTTTTAGTTGGTTCAAAGCAAGTGCTTCAAACTCTGTGCCAATTGATTGGTAACCTGATTTTTCCTCACAGCGGGACATATTTTTGAACGAATTTTACATTTTTCTGGATGTTCAGCGCTGAACAATTTTTGTTCGTTACTGAACAAAAATCATGTATCATTATTTTGTAACAATATGATCGTCAAATTGTTATTAATTTGGCTTGATTGTTTTAATAATCCATAGAAGCTGTCCGAACGCTGCCTGATAACCATGGAGTAACCGATGTATAAAAACTACTTTAAAATAGCCTTACGGAATCTCTGGAAGCATAAGTTGTTTTCCATGATCAATATTTTAGGACTGGGCTGCGCCATGGCCTTTTGTTTTTTGCAGCTGATGCAAATCCAGACCAGTTTTGAAAAAGATACATTCCATCCTTATCCTGATAGAACTTATCGTATTGTTACTGATGCAACCGGAAATGACGGAGCATCGTACTCGCTGGCATCGTCCCCGATGCCTTTGGGAGAGGAACTGTCGAACAAGCAAAGTATTATTGAAAAATCGGTTCGGGTGATCCGTAGTTTCGGAGGTACTTTAAACAATGGAATCAAATCACTTCCGGTGAGCGGGATGTATGTCGATCCTGCTTATTTTGATATTTTCGGATTCAAACTTGAAAAAGGGAAACCATGCGTGGAGCCGGGAACAGTGGTATTATCCAGCGAGACTGCCGAGCGGTTTTTTGGTGAGGCGAACCCTGTCGGAAAGTTGCTGACAAGTAAAGATCTTGGCACCTTCACAGTAACCGGTGTCTTTGCCGATCTGAAACCTTACACAACCCATTTGAAGTCGGATATGGTTGTTTCCATGGCAACTTTTTTACAAGTAAACAAGCACGTTGAACAACGTAACTGGCTGGATTACAATGTCTATACTTTCGTGCTTTTAACAAAAGGAAGCAAGCCGGAAACCTTAACGGCCGCACTGAATCAGGTATCTGCCGAAAATAAAAAAAACGTGGATTTTAAAGAGATTAAAAGTCACGCTTTCCGCGCACAACCGCTTGGCGCTATCTCGCCGGACTTCGAAAATCTGGTTAATAACCCATACGTTGAGCCTGTCTGGAAGATCGGCGTCAGTCTTTTAATTCCATTGGTTATCATTCTTTTAGCGGGTTTCAATTATGTAAATCTTACGTTGACGCGATCCCTGAGCAGAGGAAGGGAAGTAGGGGTACGGAAAGTAGCCGGTGCATCGAGGTGGCAACTTATTTTACAATTCCTCACTGAGACGGTGATAATAGCCTTTCTGGCTTTGGGTATCGGCTATCTTGGACTGGAACTTATTAAGTCTTTCGTTCATGTCAGATGGCTAAACTGGGAGGTGCAGCATACCGGTATCCTATGGATCGGATTTTTCATTTTTACCCTTTTTACCGGCATTGTTGCTGGAATTTTACCAGCAAGGATTTTATCGTCCTATGAACCTGTACACATCATGAAGGGTGATCTTGGTCCCGCAGGTTTTGGTAAAATTGGTTTTCGTAAATCGTTGATTGTCATTCAGTTTGTAGTTGCCCTGGTATTTATGACTTTCATCGGAATATCAAACAGCCAGTTTGAATATATGGCTAACGATAACGAAAATTTTAACAGAAAAAATATCCTGAATATTTCGCTTTCCTCGGATGACTATAAGCTATTATCGAACGAAATGGCCAGGCAGACCGATGTTGAAAGGGTAGGCGTTACCTCTGCAACTTTAAATGAAAGTGCGGGCAAAATAAAAATAAGCAAGGATGTTCATAAGAAAACCAACCGTGAAAATAAGGATGCTTACCTCTATTCTGTTGATGCCAATTTCATTGAAAATATGAAACTGCAATTTATCGCTGGCAGTAATTTGCCTGCGGCAGCCACCGATACAGCCGTACATTTTGCAGTCATTAACGAAAGGGCGGTCAAGGTTTTAGGTTTGGGTGACGCACAGGAAATAATTGGTAAGTCGATTTTACTGAATGATGCTACTGTGCAGATCGTTGGTGTTATCCGTGATTTTTGCTTTATGCGCTACGAATTACCTGTTGCACCACTCGTTCTTGCCTATGATCCGCAGGAAATTAAGGTGTTATCTCTTATGATATCACAAGGTGCCTCGCCTGAGAAAGTAACCGAATCTCTGACCAGGATCTGGAAACAATATCATCCGCACGAATCTTTTGTTTATTCCTGGTACGAAAAGCAATTGTATGAGCAATATTCAGACGGAGGTGATCAGTCTTTTACACGCATCATCGTTTTTATTGTTTTTGTGATTGCCGGAATGGGACTGCTCGGGATGGTCACCTACACAACCGAAAAACGGACGAAGGAGGTTGGTGTAAGAAAAGTTATGGGCGCGAGCGTTGTTCAGATTATGCGTCTTTTATCCATGGGATTTGTGAAGCTTATTCTTTTAGCCTCGGTTCTCGCTTTGCCGTTGGGATATTATCTGGGCTCTCTTTTTCTGAATTTGTTTACGTACCACACAACCTTAGGTCCCGGTATATTTTTAACTTGTCTGGCCAGTTTACTACTTATCGGGCTTTTCACAGTTGGAGTCCAGTCGTACCGGACCGCTGTTACAAATCCTGCCGAAACGTTAAGATCTGAATAATAAGTAGCATAGCCAACGCTGCGAAATTGTAAGGTATATCAGAATTTCTTTTGCTGTTGTCTGGATGTAGAATCGGTTGTTTCCTTTTTATCTTCTTCCGGCGGGCAGATAAAGTCGCAGCATGTAAGGCTGAGGCCCAGAATAATTAAGAATATTTTACTCATGAATATTATAAACTAATGGAAAGTTGGATAAGTAAGTAAACGTGTAAACAGTTACAAAAACAGTGCCAATATGCCGCCCCCGTCTTTCGGCTATCAGAGTAAGATAGGAAATAACATTTGGACGACTGCCGACTGCTGGTATCCGGAAGCAGAATTGTCATATAGTATAATTCATGATAAGGTCCAGTGTCAGACAGGCTCCTGGAACCCTTTTTATTATCCAATATGTACATCGCTTTATGGTAGATGGACATTGCCGCCCGGCGCTTTCTCACGTACTTTTGAGATAGATGAGTAATCAGAAAACATCTGTTTACATCTTTTTAAAGACATCCGATTTAACCATTAACATTTATTCAAGATGAAGAATATTATACTGACCGGTACGAGCAGCGGCTTCGGTTTACTTACAGCAAAAACACTGGCGAAAAAGGGGCATAAGGTTTTTGCAACGATGCGTAATGTGCAGACTAGAAACGCGGGGGCAGCGGAGGCGTTACTGAAATGGGCAGCAGCTGAAAAAGTATTGATAGAGATCGTGGAGCTCGATGTTATGGACGATGCGTCGGTTAAGATAGCAGTGGAGAATATCGCTGCTAAAACCAACGGAACCATTGATGTACTTATCAACAACGCAGGGACCGGTTTTATCGGATTAAATGAAACCCTTAGCGCGGAGCAAACCAACCAGATTTTTCAGATCAATGTCATTGCCGCTGATCGCATGATCAAAGCGGTTTTACCGTACATGCGAGACAAAAGGGACGGATTGCTGGTCACCATTTCAAGCGTTACGGCACGGCAATATATTCCCGTGATGGGTGTTTATGCAGCGAGTAAAGCAGCTATTGATGCGCTTTCGGTAAGTTATCATTATGAGTTAAAATCCTCCGGTGTGGATGTAGCGATTATACAGCCAGGCGCTTATCAGACCACCGATATTGTTTCCAAACAGATGATTCCGGCCCATGCTTCCGTTGCGGATTCTTATGGAGAGGATATGAAAAATTACGCAAAAGCAGTTTTTCAGTATTTTGAGCCGACGCCGGCAAGTCCTGATCCACAGGAAGTCGCTGAGGTTATTGCCGATTTAATTGAAACCCCAAAAGGGGAAAGGAATTTATGGAGTATTGTGGGCGCGGGCCAGCTCACGGAAACTTTCAGCAATATCAATACGAGCCTAAAACAGGTTCTTGATATGATATTAGCGGCAAGAGGCGTGGAAGCCTGAGCAAAGTGCATTTTTAACTGGCTGTCGTTCCCGGGCAGCCAGCCAACATCTGGATTTATACAATATTTTTCATTTTCAAATAATAATCGCGTTGGTCTGGGGTGAGGTGTTCGATGGCATAACGTAAAAAAGTTCTGGGCATGGTGGCAGCGTATCGGTCCAGAAAGCTTAACAGTCTTACCCGGTCACTTTTGCCAGCTTGCCGAAGCCAGCCACCGGCTGCCTTATGAATTAAATCCTGTTTATCGTCCAGCAGTATTTCAGCAATCGCAAAGGTGTCTTCAACGTCATGATGTTTCAAAAAATAAGCGGTGCTAACGATGGCTGTCCTGCGTTCCCACATATTATCTGATACTGCCAGCTGATACAAAACGTCGCGGGGCTTGTCGGATAAATAGCGGCCGATAACGTAAATCGCAGCAATATCAACCAGGTCCCAGTTATTGATCCTGTCGTGGCGTCTGAGATATAAGTCAAAGAGATTTTTTCGTTGATTTTCCGGCAATTTATTATTTCTTGCCTGCTGGTTCATGATGCTTAAAGCGCCGGTTCTGAGCTCATGAACCGGACTGTCCAATAATTTTTCTATTTCCGGAATGGGCATTTGAATGAATTCCTTCGAAAGCTCAAAAAGGCTTCCCATGCGAACACCCAGAAAAATATCTCCCTCACCATACTGCCCTTCACCGGATTTGAAATAACGCTGGATTTTTGCAAGCTCCTCGGGTGATTGCAAAGTCAGCAAGTTTTCGGTAAACTGTTCAGCATTAAGATCTTGCGGCATATTCTAAATCTTTTACAAACAGACGAGAGAGTATTTTGTTATAACGAGGCAGATGCTTTTGCCAAAAGTTTTGAAAGTTGTTCATAGTCAACCTCCTGGCCTTCTGTAATCGTAGCTGTCTTTCGGTCAGGACTTGTCATTGATTTGAAAAATCCCTTAATTTCAGCCAACTCACCGGCATTAAAAATCATGAAGGAAACTTTGCCTTTTGCAGCCGAGATGACAGCGGCGTAATGTCCGTTTTTTAAATAATGCGGTTTCCCGTATTGTAATCTTTCCTGCACATCCGGAATCATCCGGAAAATCATTTTACGTAATGTTTCCGATACAATTACCTGCCAGGGCAGGAGTTTTTCAATATACCCGGTTACTTCCTGATCCATTTTGTTATCGTTTATGATAAAAGGTAATTTAAAAAAGAGTCAATAAAATAAGTTATTCGCTTACCGTTAGTCCCCGTATGCATCTTTTAATTGCTGAATATTGATTTTTGTCATTTGGAGCATCGCGTTCATCACCTTTTTTGATTTTTCAGGATTTTTGGATTGTAATAACTCGCCCAGGATCGGCGGGATTATCTGCCATGAGAGTCCGTATTTATCTTCGAGCCAGCCGCACTGTTTCTGCTTGCCTCCGGAAGAAAGTTTTTCCCATTTTTCATCTATTTCTTCCTGGGTTTCACATTTTACAAAAAATGAAACGGCTTCTGTAAATTTGAATTGCGGTCCGCCATTGAGCAAATAAAATTCCTGTCCTTCCAGTTCCAGTGTCACGGTAATCAACGGACCGTCCGGCCCCATGCGCGATGCGTTAACGATTCTGGAATTTGCGAAAATGGATAAGTAAAAATTTACAGCTTCTTCGGCCTGGTTATCAAACCATAAAAAGGGGGTTATCTTTTGCATAGCGTACATATTGAGTTGGATTTGACTATATTATCAGGAACTGGCCCGCTGCATTTACTGCAAATGTTACTTACAAATGTATGCTGATAATCCTTATTTCATGGGGTGTGGACACGACAATGTGAGGGGCAGTTTCCGCCATTATTACGAAAAGCCCGGCATGTGAAATTTTACTGGCGTCAGGGTTAGAAAAATAGAAATAATCGTAGGCTATGCCCTGGATTGCTATGCTGCGCGGAGCTGTTGAAGCGCATGCAACCCAGGTAATATGTTGCAGAGACTTAGAGGTGTGTATGTGTCAGGAACAAGCCTTTTTTGTGCCGGATTTGTGTGAAACAAGCGTTATCTGAATTATTACATGTAAATGTTATCGTAGTTTCATCTGTTATATCGTAAAAACATGCAACCGACCCGGCTGCTGCATTTCCGGGTCGGTTTATCTGCGTGGTTTTCCTGGCTAAATCAGAAAAGAAAAGGAAATACTGAAAATGAACTCCGGTGATAAAAGCCGGTAACGGTATTTTTTTAGTTTTTAAGAGTGAAAATAGAGTCCATCAGCAATGACGACGTGTAATGCAGCACCGCTTAAATTCAGATCGTTACCTCAGAATCGTGCTGAGCATTAGAACCGATCCTGCCTATTTTTCCGGATCTGAAAAGGGAGATTATCCATAATATCAGAATGCCGATTAAAAGATAGAATACCTGCTCTTCTCTTTCCAGACGTAATGTAGAAGTATCCATAATGTTGGGTTAATTTTAGATTGAAAATGATTTGATGACATTACAATATTTAATTAACGGAGAGTTATTAATAGGTACTTTCAGATTTTAAAGTTTTTTGTTATCCGGGTTTAGAGAATTACCTAGCCAATTTAATTATTTATAGTTCGTTAAACAACAATTTTTATTTAGCGGTAAAGAAATAATTAACAATTAACTATTTGATTTTCAGTAGCTGATAGTTACTTGCTGATAAGTATTCGGTGGGCCGGGATGACGAATTGAGGGGTATTTAAAAACCCGGATCAAAAATATGTTAGCCAAATCGTGCTGCCTTATACGTCGCGGGGTTTTCGCATTTTCTGTACATCATGCCTCAGGCTGACAGGGAGGTGCGATTTGATCCAAAATGAATTTCGTTTTCACGGTAAAGGAACAATGCCCAGTTAAGACTTTGATCGATTACAGTTAAATCCGCAGCTGTACAATAACGAAAATGATCGAAGTAATGAACAAATAATTTCCACGGAACGATCATTGCCTCGCTGGGCTGCCAGGAAAGAAACACTGGCTTATCGGACGGAAAACCGCGCTGATCAAGCCATTTTTTCACTTCCAGTTCTTTTCCTTCCTGAATTCTGGCGGTGTCTATGGTATTGAAAAAGTTTTTTTTGAAAGGTGCGTGGGCATGCAAATTCGATTTGATGGTATAATCCCATAGAAAGCGCGAGCCTTTTTTGCCAAGTGGTTTTAGCTGGGCAAGGTATTGTTCAGGCAATTTTTCATAGTGATCGCTCAGGAACCGGTATTTCAATCCGAATTGCTGCATTGGAATAATATCATCTGTCAAATTCGTAAAATCGATTTTCATTAGTAACATTTTTTCTGAGCCGACAATGTGCGGTCCAATGGGGTTAGAATAACAGGAAAGAAAAGCAACGGGTCGTAAGGAATGATGGCATAGCATTAGAGTTTCCAGCTCAGTTCGCCATTTATCCAGGTATGGTCATATATGACGCATTCATCGGACGCGGGCACCAGATTATTTTTGTAAGGTGAATAAAACGGCGATTCACCGGTTTCAAATTCATTTTGATTTCCTGGCGGAATGTGAAAGTCATATAGCGATAATACTAAACCAACAGGAAGTGATGTTTCAAAGGTGTTTTTCATGACGGGGATAGTTTTTGTATTGGAAAAAAATAAAATCTCCAAATGGAAAGCTCCTGATTTGAAGACGATACAAAAGTAGCCGGGGACTGTCCCGGCTGCAATTTTAGCGGGTATACAAAAGGTATATGATCCGAAAAGGGAGGTATACAAAAGGTGTACAAAATGTGATCAGCTGGGGAAAATAGCCTAATTACTTCTTATTGAGGCTTTTTTTGTGAAATCACATAATATTTTAAATCTTTATTTGTGGAGAAGTATTACAACAAAATGTCTATAACAGCATTTGTGTATATCATTTGCAGCACAGCCATACACTTGCCATGGAGAGCAGGATATGGCTTGTCGTGTAATCTCGTTCCATGGCAGAATCGCATCCGTTTAGGAACGATACAAACGGACCGCTGACGAGTAAAGCCTCTTATTTTGGAGGGTATCTAAGAAGTGGACAGGCGAAGACACAGGGTGTACAAAAAGTAAACATCCCTTTTCGATCGGGAAAAGGGATGTTTTATAAATTAATAATGTGTTTTCTGTTTTAAACAGTTAACAGGTAATCAGATAAATTGCTGTCTTCCGGAAGGTTAAGTTTTTTTCTGAGCCGGTGTCGAGCCGTTTTTACGCTGTCCGGCGAAATGTTCAATAACGTTGCCGCCTCTTTCAGATTCAGGTTCAGTCTGATCAGTGCACACAGCCTGAGTTCGCCTCCGCTAAGATCCGGATTTTCTTTTTTCAGCTTGAAGAAAAAATCTTTGTGAACGCCTTCGAAATATATTTTAAATTCCTCCCAGTCTTTATCCAGGTTAAAGCTGTAATCGATAAGATTGATCAGTCGGCTGAACAAAGGCGTATTTTCATCCTTTTGTCCGGTTTTCAAGGCAAGTGAAACAGTTTCTCGAATATCTTCCAGGATACTGTTTTTCTGAATTAGGTTAAGCGTATGTGTAGTTAATGCCTTGTTCCTGAATTCAAGTTCGGTGGTTAGCTGCTGTTCCTTTTCCTGGCTGTTTCGTATTTCTGTTTCGGCAAGTGCCTGCTGAACGGCGTGAAGCTCACGATTTTTTCTCACTTTAAGACGCTGACGGTTAAATGCAAGTGCCAAAACGATAAGTCCGGCGGCGAGGCCAATCGCCATGGTATTACGCGTCGCATAACCAAGGTCTTTCTCTTTTTCAAGAAGTTTGATCTCACTTTGCTTTTTCTCGCTTTCGTAATGCACACGCAGATTGGCAATTTTATTTGCATTTTCAGTATTAAAAATAGAATCCTTCAATGTGGTCGATAACTGCTGAAAATGAAAAGCATTGGCATAATCATGGATTTCACCATAAACCGTTGCCAGCCCCTGATACGACTGCTGCAAAGCCGGCCTTAATCCGCTTGCCTCCGCCAGGGACTGGGCATGGCGATAGCTTTCAAGTGCTTTTTGCTTCTGATTCAATTTGTTGTAAATGTGCCCCAGACCGTTATAGGATGTAACCATGAGCCGTTTACTTTGAAATTTCTCATTGAGTTGAAGAGACTTCTGATACATCAAAAGTGCTGTTTCATATTCTTCTTTTTGCAGGTAGATATCGCCGAGGTTGTTATGGCAGATGATCTGCCCGTTACTATCTCCAAATCCTTCGAATAATTTTAGCGCCTGATTGGCACTTTTGATAGCCGCGGCGTAATTTTTCTGTTTGGTGTAAATACTGGCAATATTAATAAACGAACCGGCCATGGATTTTTTATCGCCCGCTTTCACCCAGATTGCCATCGCTTCTTGATACGATTTCAGTGCCTCGTCATAGTTTTTTTGATTTTTGTGCACATTACCGATACTGTTAATACTGGAAGCCATCCGCGGTTCATCACCGAGTTCAAGGAAAATGGCAGAGGCCTGCTGATAATTATCAAGGGCCTGACCGTAGTTGCCCTGTTCTCCATAAACCATGCCCATATTGCAAATAGCCCGTGCTATTCCGGCTTTATCTTCAAGCTCTTCGTATAACTTTTTGCTTGAAGAATAATTTGCAATGGCTTTTTGGTAATCGTTTTTCTGCCAGTAATAAATGCCGAAACCTTGATAGCTCTTGGCTTCCCCGCGTTTGTAATGGATTTTTTTTGCCAGTTCCATCGCTTTTTTTGAAAAGATAAGTGTCTTTTCGGGATCGGACGCCCAGGATTCAGACGCGACGTCTACCATCAGGTTGACCTTGGTTGTGTCGACGGTTGTTTGTTGAATTAGTTTCTGAAGACTGTCAGCCTTTTGGGATTGTGCAAAAATCGGTGTTATAGTAAAAAATAATGCGGTATAGATACTGATTTTCATAGGGACGTACACGTCAATTAATTTTGGAGTCGCCAAATATATAGGTATTATCGAGCTTAATACTGACCGTTAAATTAAAAGGGCTACCGTTTGAAAAAAATGTGTGCTTTAATTGATTTTACGGTAAAAAGGGATGATTCCGGTACAATTGTCAGACTATTCCTGCATCAAAATGGACTGGTAAAAATGGTAATGATGTTAAATATTTTTAACAAAAATATGCGGCCGAAAATAATTTTTGGGAAAAGGGAAAGATTAATACCTTAACTGTCTGTCAGACTTATGAGTACTAAGGTTTAGTTATTCAATTAGGCCAGTATTTTCAAGATTTGCTGCGTGGATCAATCTATACTCCTTGATATCCTCTTGAAGTTCACTAATAAACTGGATCAAATATATGGCGAGAATATTTACCATCAGCGAAACGACTTCATCATCAGAATTATAATTAATTTGAAAATCACTCGTATTGAATGCGAATCGAAAGTTAAAAGAATCAGTAAAGTCGAACCCAATTAAAACTCCGAATCCCGCTATAAATTTGAAGGCATAACCTAACAAAGCAAAACTGAATATTTGTACGACCTGGATCAGTTTGGATAGTTTCAATCCTAAATCTATTTCACCGGAAAGCAATTTTCGTCCACAGAAAATTGAAAATGAATATAATAACGCTACGATAATTAGGATAGCCAGCACCAGTCCTGTTATGGATCCGATCTGAGTTAGTGCCCAAAGAATCATAAGCATGCCGACTACCCCACCTGCCAATTGATAATAGGCTAGTAAATTTATTTTTCTTGCAATGCTTTTGGAGATATTCTTATTCATAACGTTGCCAACCTGATCCAAGTAGTATCGTATTCTTTGATTTATATGAATCGATACTGTTGAGTTTAAGGAGTCAAAGTCATTCTAGGTTTTTTTCTACTTCTGCCGCCGAATTTTGCCTTTTTCCTATAATCTCCTCGCGATGCTGAACGCCCCATTTATTCATTGTCATGATAACTTCTTCCAGCGTCTTGCTATAAGGTGTCACTGCATATTCGACCGTGATAGGGCGTGTGTCGCAAACGGTTCTGCTTACCAGTTTGTTCATTTCCAGCTCCTGCAATTCTTTCGACAATATTCTGGGTGAAATACCAGCTTCTCTTGAAAGTTCCTTAAAGCGTTTCTTTCCTTCCATCAGTATGGCCAGAATAACCAACTTCCATTTTCCGCCTACGACAGACAATGTATCCTGTATGGCCAGATGAGCCCTTTTACATTCTTGTTTTTCCATTGTTATTTGATATCCTTTTTGTAATCGGTATCCTTTTGGTAATCCATTACAAATGTATATCAATTCTCTATATGTTTGTAATGAACAAAAAATAAAGATGATGAACACAAAAACCAGAAAAGTAGCCGGCTGGATTTTAACCGGATTAATTGCTTTGGCATTCGTTGGCAGCGCTGCAATGAAGCTAGGCAGCAGTGGAGAAGCCGCCGAACAAAGTGCTGCCGCTATCGGCCTTACAGTACAGACAATTCAATGGATTGCCGTTATAGAATTACTTTCGGTCATACTTTTTATCATACCGAGAACAGGGATCCTGGGGACATTACTTTTAGCAGCCTATCTCGGCGGCGCTATTGTAACGCATCTGGAACATCAGCAACCGGTTTTTGCTCCGGTCATTCTCCAATGTCTTGTATGGATTGCAGCCATTATCCGTTTTCCTGAGCTAAGCCAGCGTCTTTTCGGAAAAAATGAAATAGCGTAGTTTATTTTAAAAGTTTTACCAGTGGAAATAGGAATAGATAGTTTTGCCATGTATGATGCTGGCGCCCGTCCGGTCACTAGCCGTGTGGATGCAATGAATCAGTTACTGGAAAGAATTGTACACGCAGATCAAAAGGGGCTTGATGTATTCGGGATCGGAGAGCATCACAGAAAAGAGTTTCTGGACGCTGCGCCGGCAGTTATTCTGGCCGCCGCCGCTGCACGCACCAGCAGGATTAAGCTTACAAGTGCAGTTGCTGTGCTGAGTGCAGCTGATCCGGTAAGGGTATTTCAAAATTTTGCTACGCTGGATCTGATCTCCAATGGCAGAGCGGAAATAGTTGTGGGCCGCGGGTCTTCAATTGAAGCATACCCCTTGTTCGGCTTTAATCTGAATGACTACGATGCGCTTTTCGTAGAAAAACTGGATCTCCTTTTGCAGATAAGGGATAATGAATTTGTAAACTGGTCGGGCAAATTCCGGCCTGCCTTAAATAATCAGCCGGTGTATCCCCGGCCACTGCAAAACCAGATGCCGGTGTGGCTGGGTGTCGGAGGAACACCGCAGTCGTTTGTGCGGGCAGGAAGGCTTGGTCTTCCGCTTATGGTTGCGGTGATCGGCGGGGAAACCCATCGCTTTCGCCCGTTAATTGATTTGTACAGACAAGCCGGAGCGGAAGCAGGTTTTACGCCGGATCAACTGAAAGTCGGTCTACACTCGCCTGCCTATGTTGCCGAAACTACGGAAGAAGCCATGGAAGATTATTATCCAGGTTATCGTGAAACGTTCACCAGAGTTGGAAAAGAACGCGGATGGCCGCCGGTGACCCGCGCGCAGTTTGATGCGCAGACGGGGCCGGCAGGTGCTTTGCTGGTAGGAGATCCTGAAAATGTGGCTGAAAAAATTTTACGGAATAGCAAAGCCTTGGGTGGCATATCGCGTGTAACCTTTCAAATGGACAGCGCAGCATTATCTCAGGAAAAACTTTTGCAGTCGATAGGTTTAATTGGAGAATATGTAAAACCATTGATCAATGTATAACCGGATTGGTCCGGGCAGTGTTTGAAAATATCTAACCAATATCCGTCAGAAATGGCGGATAGTTTTTGTTTTGAAATAAAATGGTTCTTGATGATTCTGACCGTTTTTTTTCCGAAATTAGGTTTTGTTTCTTCTTTAAGTTTGGCCATCACAACTATAACCAACATGTACGATGAAAGCGCCGAAGCCAGTAAATGTGGATGACTATATAACAGGTTTTCCTGAGGATGTTCAAAAAGTATTGCAGGAAATCCGAAAGATCGTACACGATACCGCACCAGGCGTTCTTGAAACGATAAAATATGACATGCCGACGTACATGTTGGAAAATGAAAACATGTTTCACTTTGCAGCATTTAAGAACCACATCGGATTGTATCCCGTGCCCGACGGGGATAAAGATTTTGACGAGGAAATATCGTCATATAAAACAGGAAAGGGGTCAGTTCGGATACCGATGAACGAGCCAATACCGATGGATTTAATCACCAGAATTGTTCATTTTAACGCCATCAGAATTACAAATAAAATAAAAGTCAGATAAAAAAAGTTTTCCGGTACATGCATAATGATAAATTCATTTTATTATACAAAATTTGTGTATATCATCCGTTAACATGCGAAGTATCAGGTTTGTAAAACCCTCTCTATTAATTTTCCTCGTTGTTTTTCTTACTATGCCAATTTACGGGCAGCGTCGTGAAGGACGAATTGTTGTAAATCCCAATATTATTTTTGGCATAATGAATCGCCGCAATATTCAGGCGATATCAGGCAAATCTCAAAGGGGTGAAGAGAAAGAAACCGTTCGCCCGAATATCATATTTATTTTGACCGATGACCACCGCTGGGATGCGCTAGGTGTCATGGGGAATAAAATTATTCAAACGCCTAATCTGGATGCGCTCGCTAAACGCGGAACACTTTTCAAAAAAGCATATTGTACAACCTCCATCTGTTGTGTGAGTCGAGCCAGTATTTTAAGCGGACAATATCAGTCGCGGCATAAAATCAATAATTTTGATACTGATTTCAGTAAAAAAGCGCTTTCTCAGACATATCCTGCGTTATTGAAAAAAGCGGGTTATAAACTTGGGTTCATTGGCAAATTCGGGATTGACGGCAAGCGTCAGCCAGATTCTCTTTTTAATTATTGGGCCAGTGCCCGGGAAGAGCAGCCGGTTTATGAAATGATCAATAAAAGTGGTAAAATTATTCATCATACCGATAGCGTCGGCAAGGATATTCGTCAATTTTTGAACCGCTTTGCAGACCAGGGACCCTTCTGTTTGTCGGTCAGTTTTAAAGCACCGCATGAGCTCGACGGTCGTCCGCCCACTTTTCCTGTTCAGGAAAGGTACAAAAGTTTATACCAGAATGTCGCTATTCCTGAGCCCGTAACAGCAGATCCTAAATACTGGAACAGTTTTCCGGACTGGTTTAAATCAGACAAGAATTTGGCCAGGGAGCGGTGGAAACCTTTGCTGGCAACGCCCGAAATGAGGCAGGAAACGACGAGGAATTATTACAGGTTGATAACAGGTGTGGACGAAGTGATTGGCAATGTCGTTGCCCAGCTGAAAGAACTTAGAATTGATAAAAATACAATTATCATTTTTATGGGCGATAATGGTTTGTCGCTTGGAGAACACGGTCTGGAAGGAAAATGGTACGGTTATGAAGAGTCCATCCGGATCCCATTGATCATTTCGGGAGCTCCGTTGCCACGAAAGCTGAAACGGGAGGAGACAGATCAGATTGCACTGAATATTGATATCGCACCAACGATTTTAACGCTGGCGGGAGTGCCGGTTCCGGCTGGTATCCAGGGTAAAGATTTAATCGGTATTGTGAAGAAAAAATCGACTGGCCGGAAGGACTTCTTTTATGAACACACGTTTTTGGGCAGTCCGGCAATTCCGAAAGTTGAGGGTGTTGTTTCCGGCCAGTTCAAGTATATGAAATATATTGAGCATAATTATGAGGAACTCTACAATACCAAAAAAGATCCTCACGAAACTAACAATCTTGTTAAAACAAAATCGAATAAGTCGGAATTGAAAAAACTTCGTGCACGTTATGCGGCTTTGAGAAAGGAGGTAAGATAAGTGAGAACCTGATTGCCACAGCACTATGCTCTGCGACAATCAGGTTTTTTGCTAAAAGTTATTCCGGGATAATCTACGGAACGAGCTTGTAAAGCGCACCTTTATTTTCTTCGAGTAAAACGGTAAGCAAATATACTTCACCTGAAAGGTCCTCTCCGAAACTGTACACGTGCCAATACCCTGCGTCACGTGAGATCGATAATTTTTCACGCGTCCATTTATCATTGGCTCCTGGCGACAGCGACCAGATCGGCCCCATCATATCCCCGAAAATATATTTGCCAGCCAGCGCAGGAATAGCTTTTCCGCGATAAACAAATCCACCGGTGATACTTAATCCTTCCGGATGCGGATATTCCGCTATCGGCGCGATAGGTTTCAATGGCTTTGGATCGTCGGATCTGAAATCGTGAAACCCTTCGATAGGGCGCCAGCCATAATTTCCTCCTTTTGTAATGATATCTACCTCTTCGTATTTGTTTTGTCCTACATCACCGGCAAAAAGCTGGTTGGTTTTACGGTCAAAACTGAATCTCCATGGATTACGAAGTCCATAAGCATAAATTTCAGGACGGGCATCCGCCGTTTTTATGAATGGATTATCCGCAGGAATCGTGTAAGGTAATTTGTTGACATTAATACGAAGAATTTTACCCAATAAGTTTGACAGATTCTGGGCGTTTCCATAGGTGCCGTGTTTGTCGTCCGCACCACCGCCGTCACCCGATGAAATGTATAAGAAGCCATCCGCTCCGAATTTAAGGTCTCCGCCGTTATGGTTGGATTGCGGCTGATCAAACACCAATACCTTTTGCATCGAAGCAGGATCTGCTTTTACAGGATTGTTTTTCTGAACCGTATATTCGCGGATTTCAGTGCGGTGATCTACACCTTTTTCAGCCGGAAGAGCGGGTACACTGATGTACACGTAGAATTTCCCATTTGTCGCGTAGTCAGGGTGAAACGCAAGACCCAGAAGCCCGCGCTCATCATAACCTTCACGTTTTAGAACATCTTTCGTAATATCCAGGAAGGGAGCAGGTGTAAGTTTTCCCTTCTGAATCACGCGGATGCGGCCTTCCTGCTCACAAACGAACAAAAGATCAGGGGCATTTTTAGTGACGGCAAATGCAGTCGGATGTGAAAGCTGATCGGTAACCAGCTGTAATTTGACTTTACTCGGAGAAGTTGCTACCTGAGCAAACGACGGAGCCGAAAGCAGGATAGTAGAGAAAATAGGAATAATTAATTTTTTAAGCATTGTCAGGATTTTTAGTTAAAGCTATATCAGGGATGAGTTGTATTACTTTACAAAGTAACGTAATCGTTTACGGAAAATATTCAAAAAGAGGTTAATTTAATTTAAAAATGAAATAAGTTATTGATTAATAGGTTGTAAGCTTCCACTTGATAACGCAGGCAAATGACGGCGGGTGAAGGAGCCTGATGTATCTGGTACTCGTTGTTCAATACAACGTTTCAAGCCGGGGTAATTTATTTAAACGATATTACTTACGCGCATGGACGATTCCCGAAAAACCGGGATCGGCTCAATGACATGTTTTCTGTTATTGATTTCCGTTGAACCGTTTTCCATAATATCGTGCAATAATTTAAATGCTTCCTGACCCATGACCACTGTTTGCTGATCCATTGTGGACAGGGAAGGTGTGGTGTGTTCGCTGAACATATCGTTGCAAAAACCGAAAATTCCGAATTGCTGCGGCACTTGTACTTTGCTGTTTTTTAATTCCTTTAATACCCCCAGTGCGGTAAAATCTTCCGCTGCAAAAATCGCATCAGGTGGTTCGGGTAGGTTCAGTAAGTGGCGCGTACCATCCATGCCTGATTCAATCGAGATGTTACCGGTATAAATAAGATCATTGTCAACAGGGATATTGTTAGCGTTCAAAGCTCCCAGATAGCCGCTGAAACGGTCGTTGAAGGTTTTGATATATACCGGACCGGAAATGTGTGCTATGCGTCTGTATCCCTGATCGATCAAATGTTGGGTTGCGAGAAAAGCGCCATGGTATCCGTCAATCACAACGGATGGCATTCCCATTTCTTCCGGTACACGGTCAAAGAAAACGAGCGGGATATTTCGCCGCTTTACTTCCAGAAAATGATCGTAGTTTAGAGTATTGCGCGAAAGAGAAACGATTATTCCGTCGACCCGCGCACCAATGAAAGTTTGTATCCCTTTAACTTCCAGATCATACATTTCGTCACATGCATGGATAAGGACCGAGAAACCGTTTTTGCTTGCAAGGTTGGTTATTCCATGAATAACCGTTCCGAAAAATGCATTTTCTGCCGTAGGAATCAGCACACCGATCACATTTGTTTTTCCCGACCGCAGAGAGGATGCAATCCGGTTAGCATTGTAATTCATCCGCTGAGCGGTTTCATTTACAATTTTTTTTGTTTTGGCGCTAATTTCAGGGTGGTCACTTAATGCGCGCGAAACCGTTGCGGCGGTCATTTCCAGTTCCTTTGCGATATCGCTTAATGTGACGCTGTTTTTTTTCAATTTGTGGCTTTTTTGTAAATGTAATAAAGATTTAAGTGGAGGCAAAAAATGTTTTTTGCTTGTTAAAATAAAAAAAGGTACCCATCGCAGACGGGTACCTTTTTCCATTATGTTGGTAATTTTTATAATCCAAAACCAACGGCAAGTCCCTTAATTGGTCCGATAAAACCAAATTTATTCTGAACTGCTCCTGAGGTAAGGTTCATCGTGTAGAAAGTGGTGATACCTCCAACGGTAAAGATTGCATAACCCGTTCCGGATGCGTTTCCAATATCAAAACCGATATTTGGATCTACGTTTACACTAAGAATTTTCGGATCGATCAGCGTACCAATGTTTGGTGGATTTTGTGTATAGAGAATATTAGACTGGCTGTCGATATCGAATAACGTCGTAGCGGTAGTTCCCGGGTAGCTGTTCGTGTAGGCCACAGCGGTAACGAATGGTGTCGAGTTATCCGTTGCAAGTTTTAACGAGCCATCGACCGTTGTCATTCCGTTGGATACATCAATTCTCAAACTTTGACCCGTGTTGCTGATAACACGAAGCCTGTCTGCTACCGGGTTAAAATCAACACCAAAATACATTCCGTTTAAGGTAACGTCTGCATTCATGTTATCTTTAAGACCTGTCAGTTCGGTCGCTGCGCCGGTACCCAGATCAATCCCGTAAATTTTACTGTTACTTCCCACACCATACAAGCGGCCATTTGCAGGACGCAAATCAATGCCGACCAGATTTACTCCGCCAGGCAATGTTATCGCTTTGGTGCCTTGGTCAGCTGCTGTCAAAGGATTGAAAATTTTCAGATTATTTGATCCGTCGAGTGCATAGGCAACCGGCAGTGCCGGGATTGCGATACCAATAATATTAACTCCGGCCGGCAAATCACCCAGTTTTTGAAGTTTTCCGGTTGTAAGATTTACATAGTCAAGTTCCCATTTGTTATCGAATTTAACAGATGCAATAGGATAAACATCAGCCGGGTTCACATCCGGAGAAATATCAAAACCGCCGACATCCGCAATGTCAAGGCCCAGACCTCCCTGCGCTACGAGTGTTCCGGCGTTAGGGGGATTTTGCAAATAAAGAACGTCAGATACAGGATCAATATCATATAATGCTGTTGAAGTAGCTCCTGCACGGCTGTTTGTGTAGGCTACGGCACCAACCTTTGGACTTGCGGGGCCATTCAATGGGGAATCTACCACAGCAATAGCACCGGTTTCAGGATGGACACGCAGGTTTTGGCCTGTGTTCGTAACCACACGGATTCTGTCGACGGTTGGGTTAAAGTCAAAACCGACACTTGTACCATTTAGCAGCGTTGAAAAAGGCATTGTACCGATTCGGGTTGCTTTTCCAATCTGTCCGCCTGTTTCGACATTAATCTGATACAAGTTGCTTTGGTAGCTGACCGCGTAAAGCTGCCCCGTTGAAGGGCGGAAATCGATCCCGGCCAATACATCACCGGCCACAAGATCCGTAACCGGAATAGCCATTGCCTGAGATGTATTCTTTACATTAAGCTTGTAAATCTGGTTATTGTCTGACAGCGCGTAAAATACTCTGTCGGGTAAATTCATCTCCGGGGGAGACATTCTGTGGTCTTCGCAGGACACTAGAATCGCAGATGATGCGAGGGCCATAGCAAGCGTAGCTTGCCGTAAGGAGTTAAAGATCTTCATGCACTACAGGAGTAAGGTGAGTGATAGTTTTACATATCACCTACGTTCAGAAAGTGCGTTTGGATTAAAAATGAAATATTAAATTTTAATTTTGTTTTAATGCTGTTTTAATACAGGCGGATATTGAAAAATTTTCATCCCAAAATCAGGAGGAGAATGAATCAATTTAATCCGTTATAAAGGAAAGTTTGGCATCTCTATATTGTGGTTTCTGCAACTGAATTCTCAGCATTTTGAAACTTTCAAGGGGGCCTTGTGAAGCAACCAGATTTACGAGCCAGGCCGGAATAGAGCCGGCAGGATCCACAGCGAGCGTATATTCGACCTTAACCTGAGTTTTGTTTATTGGTACAATAACCCATTTTCCCAGAGACTGCACAATACGCACAATTCCTTCTTTTTCGGCAACAAAGCCGGAAACACAAGGAGCATCGACCGTAACTACTTTACTGACCGGATTTTGGGAAACCATGATATGGGCTATAAAATCCCGGTTTTGAGCAGGCCATGGAAGGGATACTTCCGAATAGTAATACAAATCCGACGGAGATATTTGTTTTACCAGAACACTTGATTTTGTATTGTAAACCCATTCCTGACCTTTATCGATATCGAGAATAACCTTGACAAGCTGGGAAGCAGAGGCATTGAGAACGGTTTCAATTTTAAGCGCTTTAACTTTGGACGTTAAAATGGATTTGGTATAAACCTTTATGCCGTCCTTTTCAGTGTGCAACTTCCACGGACCTTGTGCGTAAACGTTTGGAAATGAAATGGAAATAATAAAAATGGCTAGTACACTGCGTAACATCTTAAACTAAAATATTCAAATCATGCGACTTTGCATCATTTGCTGACCTGGATGTAACATCATATTGGCTAAAATGGTTACGGATCTGCACATACTCAATCACAAAAAAAACTGATTGGTAGTACTGTTATTTCGTGCAACTAATCAGGAGACTACCATTTTTGCTATAACAATTCTTAATTTTTTGCTGCATATTTTGTGATGGATGAAGGGCCGGGAGATTAAACTGACACCCTTTCAAGATCCAATCGCAGTAAGGAAGTAACTGCAAATTGGGATAAAAAATAAAGGGCCCGGGAAGCCCTGAGTCCTTTACAAAATATCGTAACCTTTAATTGATATAATGATACATCAACTTCATACAATATTACTAAATAAACTGCGTTGCTGAAAATCTGGCGGCTATAATATCAGATAAATTCTTCTTTTTTGATCCGGTTTAATTCATAACCGAGCATATGTTTTTTTTATCCAGGGTATTTCTGATTATTTTTTTGATAAATACTGAAAACCTGTCTCCAAAACTGTGGAATGCGCGGAAAAATTTTAAATTTTCGAAGAACTTATTGCTTGCAAGTACCCTTCATGCGTAATTTGTTGTCTTGTGCTGGTAGCGTAAATTTTCTTTTAAATTATTTCAATTATTTGAAATAATAATTGGCTTTTATTGTAACAGGCAAAATAAATTGTTGTGGATATTTAGCTATGTTTTACAAATTTAAAATCGATTTGCAGGTGTTTTAACATAATGCCTTATGACAGAAACTATATGAAAACCTATCCTCCGGTAGAATAACAAACACGTTAAGCCTGTTACAATTTTTATAAAAGCCCATATGTTCATGAAAAATTATTTTCTATTACTTATTTTCCTTTTTACCCGTGCATCGGTTGGTTTTACGCAAACAATTCCAAGTCCGAAAGATCATTTTGGATTTGCAATCGGGGATGACTATCAACTTGCGAATTTTACACAAACCGAGGCTTATTTCAAGAAACTGGCTGAGGCTTCGGACCGTGTAGAACTTACGACAATCGGTTTGACGGAAGAGGGACGGAATCAATATATGATGATCGTTTCATCGCCTGATAACCTTAAAAATATTTCCCGTTATAAAGATATATCCCAAAAACTGGGTCGCGCAGAAGGCCTTACACCGGAGCAGGCGAAGGCGCTTGCCATGGAAGGCAAGGCGGTTGTCTGGATTGATGGTGGCTTGCATGCAACGGAAACTGTGGGGATTCATCAGCTCATTGAAACCGCCTATCAGCTGGCTTTCCGCAAGGATCCGGAGACGATGCGCATTCTGGATAAGGTGATTATTCTGATGACGCACGCAAATCCGGATGGGCAGGAACTGGTAAGTAACTGGTACATGCGTGAGAAAGACCCTAAGAAACGAACGCTGGAATTTTTACCAAGACTTTATCAGAAATACATCGGTCATGATAACAACCGTGATTTTTACATGATGCAAATGAAGGAATCCCAGAATATGGGACGGCAGCTTTTTGTGGAGTGGATACCGCAGATCATGTACAACCACCATCAGCGCGGGCCGGCCGGTTCGGTTTTGGCCGGTCCGCCTTATCGCGATCCCTTTAATTATGTATTTGATCCTTTGCTGATCACAGGGATCGATGCCGTAGGTGCTGCGATGTATAACAGACTGAATGTTGAAAATAAACCTGGTTTTACAAGGCTGAACGGTTCTACATTTTCGACCTGGTATAATGGAGGTTTACGAACCACTACGCAGTTTCATAATATGATTGGTTTGTTAACCGAGATTATAGGAGGGCCTACGCCTGAAGAGATTCCGCTGGTTCCGCAGCGTTTGATCCCAAATGGTGCCACACCAAATCCGGTTACACCGCAAAGCTGGCATTTTCGACAGTCGATCGAATATTCACTTTCGCTCAATTTCTCTGTACTGGATTATGCAGCCCGAAACTATGATGATTTGCTTTTTAATATTTACCACATGGGTAAAAACTCGATTGATCGCGGCAACATGGATTTCTGGACTCCTTATCCTAAACGTATTGATGCTATAAATGAAGCGATCAAAACGAATAAACCCGTTGCTACTGCAAGTATTGGCACAGTGCCTTTAAAAACAAATTTTTACGATCTGGTTCTTAAAGATTCGACATTACGCGATGCACGGGGATATATTATTCCAGCCGATCAGGCCGATTTTCCGACGGCGGTCAAGTTTTTAAATGCGTTGATCAAAGCAGGAATTCAGGTTCAAAAAGCAACGACTGATTTCACCGTTGCGGGGAAAAAGTATCCTGTCGGGTCTTTTATTGTCAAATCCAGCCAGGCTTTCCGTCCGCATATTCTGGATATGTTCGAGCCTCAGGATCATCCGAACGATTTTCAATATGCTGGCGGTCCGCCGATTCGTCCTTATGACGCCGCAGGCTGGACATTGGCTTTTCAAATGGGTGTGAAGTTTGATCGTGTTCTCAACGATTTTTCCGGGCCTTTTGAAAAAATACCTTATGGAGATTTGCTGGCTGTAAAAACAATCGTTCCGGCTACATCAGCTGCGGGTTATCTGTTGAGCCCATCGGTCAACAATTCATTTCTTTACGTTAATGAACTGCTTGCCGCCGGTATTGAGGTTTTCAGAATAACAAGCGGAAAAGACCAGGGGGCGTTTTTTGTACCAGCATCGTCTAAGGCAAAAGCTTTGTTCGGAAAATCGGAAGCTCAGCTTGGAACGTCGGTTAAAACGGTCGCCAAACGTCCGGTTAATTCAGCAAAATTGTCACCCGCCCGCGTGGCGTTGTGGGACAACTATGGAGGTTCAATGCCATCGGGCTGGGTTCGCTGGCTCATGGAGCAGTATCATTTTCCGATCGCTCTTGTGTACGCCAAGGATATCGATGCGGGTGAACTGCGGAAAAAATATGACCTGATCCTGTTTGTAACCCGGGCAATTCCAGGCATCGGTACCGTTAACGCAGGTGGAGAATATGTGAGAAAGGAGCCGAAAGAAGAAGAAATTCCTGCTGAATTTCATAACAAAATGGGAAATCTTACCGCTGTCAAATCGATTACTCCGTTAAAGAAATTTATGGAAGACGGAGGTACTGTTTTTACAATTGGCAGCAGTACCAATCTGGCTTGTCATATTGGCCTCCCTGTCCGTAACGCTTTAATGGAAATGACTTCGTCGGGTGTCGAGAGGCCGCTACCGAGCGAAAAATATTATTTGCCCGGAAGTATTTTACAGGTTGCTGTGGATTCAACATTAAAAACAGCCTGGGGTATGAAATCGAAAAGTGACGTGTATTTCGATGCCAGCCCGGTATTTAATCTGTCGTCGGAAGCTGTGGCAAAAGGTGTAATAAAGCCTTTGATGTGGTTTGACAGTAACAAGCCGTTACGGAGCGGCTGGGCATGGGGGCAAGCTTATTTGCAAGATGGCGTAACCGCCTTTGAAGCCAATGTCGGAAAAGGTAAACTGATTGCTTTTGGACCGGAAATTACTTTTCGTGCACAGTCTTACGGAACGTTTAAATTATTATTTAATCAGCTTTATACAAGTCCAGACTAAGGTGCGTTTAAACCTGTTTATAGAAGAATAGTTAAAAACCAGGCATCATCCTCATGGATGACGCCTGGTTTTTTCGTAAGTTAAAGATAGTAGTAGAAGTGCCCTTCATCCTTTTTGAAACCAAATTTTTCATAAAGTGCCTGTGCCTTCTCATTCTCAATTCCGGTTTTCAGTGTGATCCATTGCGCGTCTGTATCAGCTCCAAAATCTTTCACTTTTTCCAGCAAACGCGTGGCTACTCCAAATTTCCTGTACTTTTCAGAAATATACATATCATTCAGCGTCCAGGTAGATTTGGCTTTGAGTGAGGAGAACATGGGATAAAGCAATGTAAAACCCATAAATTCTCCCGAATTATCATCAACGGCGACAAAAATAACAGCCTGGTTGGTTTCGATCCTTTCTTTTAGGAAATTGTAAGAAATACCCAAATTGGATTCCTGCTCAAAATGGACGCGGTAATCATTAAAAATCAGTGCGAGTTGAGGAAGATGATTCGTATTACATTTCTCGATTTGCATGGAGGTGAATTATTTTTTTAATCCTGGTTATGTACTAATCAAAGGTACTATCTGGTGACTGAAATCATTGAGGAATTACAAAAAAACCTGTCCGAACGGGCAGGCTTTTAATCAATTTCAACCGGGATTTATGAAATTTTAAAGCTCTTTAACTTTTTTCTTTGTGGCATGATAAGCCTTATCTGATTTAGCGGCGACAATCAGTAATTTTTTCATGTTAGTTTATTCATTTGATGCATGATAACTTACTAACGACTGCGATAGAAATTAGATATCCAGGCTCAGCGGATTTAATCGAATTTTAATAGCAGACTGTTCCATTAAAATTTTCAAGAATGTAAAGATGTAAATCAACAGGATGGTGACGTATATACCATTAGGTGTAACCTTGCTGATGAAGTGGAACTGAATTTACTTTCTTTTTAACTCCGTGCATTTATCTATCCCAAAAGAATTCAGAATGTGCTTTTAGCTTGCGCGAAAAATTCAATTAACTACGTTCATGAAATTATATATTTTGCTGGCTTTTTTATTTTGTACAAACCAATTTGTTTTTGGACAAATTTCATCGGTCAAGGGCAGGGTTACCGACAAATCAAGCAGTCTGCCGGTGGAATATGCATCGGTAAGTTTGACGGATAAAAAAACAAAAAGAATGGTTAATGGCGCTATTACAGAAAGTAATGGTGCTTTTGAGATAAATAATATTCCTATGGGTACTTATATTTTGCAGGTCGATTTTATCGGTTATAATAAGTTTATTCTGGACAGTCTGTCTGTGAAAAACGCAGGAAGTGTTATAATCGGTGATATAGCTCTAAAACCTTCTGAGCAACTTTTACGCGCCGTAACAGTTACAGCCAGGGCACCTGTGATCGAAAGTAAAACTGATAAAATAATTTTCAATGTCGGCAATGACATTACTTCACAAGGTGGCGCAGCGCTGGATGTGTTGAAAAAAGTACCTCAGGTGACGGTAGATGTTGATGGCAATGTAGAGCTGCAAGGCAATGCCAATGTCCGGTTTTTGATCAATGGAAAACCTTCCGGTATTTTCGGTAGCAGTCTCACCGATGCGTTGTCTTCCATTCCCGCAAGTCAGATCAAGAGCATTGAAGCGATTACTACACCCGGCTCAAAATACGATGCGCAGGGTACGGGAGGAATTATTAATATTATCCTGAAAGAAAATAAATTACAGGGAATCAATGGCAGTATTAATCTTTCAGCAGGAACACGGCTTGAAAACGGAGCTGTGAACTTTAATTTGAAGAAAAACAATTTCGGTCTGAATGCATTTTTTAGCGGAAATGAACAATTGAGTTCCAGAACACCTTCCCGACAGAGCAGACTTTCTGCCGGCAATAACAGCGGTACGGTAACGCGTCTTATCCAGGATGGATACTCAGATTTTAAACGCAAAGGATATCAATCAGGAATAGGGTTTGACTGGAACATGTCAAAGAAAGATATGATCACAGCGTCGCTCGGTTATAACCATTTCAGCAACAGTAATATGGGCATCACCGATCAGCAGCAGGCAATTCTTGACGGTGGAGGAAATGCGGTATCGGAAATATTTTCTCAGAGGAACTCTTCTAATGCATCAGGAATAAACACCTTCGACGCGAGCTTTAATTACAAAAGAAAGTTTTCAAGACCTGGTCCGGAGCTTGATGTTGTGTATAGTTCCAGTTACGCAAAGCCAAAGGGAAATTACTTCCTGAGCCAGATATTCAAGGGAGAAAATCAGCCTTATTCAGGCTTGCAGAGCAGCAATCCCGGAACGGATTATCAGCATAATATCTCCATTGACTACACGCATCCGGTTGCTAAGAATTTTTTACTGGAAACGGGACTAAAAACGGTTTTGCAAAACATTAAAAGTGTTACGCAGGTCCATGTTTTTGATACGGCTGGTGCGCAGTTTGTTAATGATCCGTCACAGTCCAATGATTTTACGTATAAAATGAAAGTATTTGCGGGATATCTCTCAGGTTCTTTCCGAGTGTTCGACTGGCTGAATGTGAAAGCGGGAGCGAGGATGGAACATACAGATGTAAAAATTGATTTCGCAGGTGCAAATATCCCCGGTTATAATATTTTAGTACCTTCCGTTATTTTATCTCACGATTTCGGGCAGCAGCAATCGTTGAAAATTGCGTACAGCAGGCGCATTGAAAGACCTGAATACCGGGAACTTAATCCATTCGTAAACCTGAGCGATCCTTATAATATTACAACGGGAAACCCGGCGCTCCATCCCGAGATCGGAGATAATATTGAGCTGGGATATTCCCGGACTTTTGAAAAAGGCGGCAGTATTTACGTAGCATTGATTGAGCGAATCAACAGTCACGATCTGAAACAGATCACAACGTTTTATCCAACTTATCAGATTGGAGATTCGCTCTATACAAACGTTTCGGTGACCCGCCGTCAGAATATTGGTATGGAATATAATTCCGGCCTGGCTTTTTCGGGTTCTATTCCGATTACCGACAGGCTGACGGTGAGATCCACGATTCAGCTGACACATAAATACATTGTTAGCAAAGAAAGCTTCGGGAATTTGTCAACAGGATTCAGAAATCGTTATAATCTAAATGTAACGTATGCATTGCCCAATGATCTTATACTGGAAGCCTTTGGTAATTTCAGCGCCGCAGCAAGAAGTGTGCAAGGGAAAACGCCGCAGGCTTTGACGTACACTTTTGCATTCAGAAAGGTTTTATTTAATAAAAAAGCAAGTATAGGTTTGACGGCTACAAATTTATTCAATCGATACATTGGTCAGGTAAGCACGATAGAAACCGATTTATACAGCTCCCGCAATCTGCGACTTATACCATACCGTTCACTGGGAATTAACGTGAGCTATAAATTTGGGAAACTAGATTTCAAAAAGGGGAAAAATCCCAATAATGATTACCTGAACAGTCCCCCCGATAATGGAAATTAAATGGATATATAATTGATATTTTCAAGTTCAATTTGCACTCCGAACGGTTTAATAATTAGCTTGTTACAGTAGGAACTTATGCTAGCCGGGAACTTTATAAAAACATATATATGTTGCGAAAATAATTAGTTACTTTTGTAGGTAAATGCCGTATCCTTAATAGACAGTTCAAAACTGGTCTGTCTGCCTGGAATGTTCTGATCCGGATAGGATAGAACGTTGGTGTTTCGGACAAAAGGAAAAATTCATTCAATAAGATATGAGCAAACGTTATCTGGGATTATTTGTAGGCTCCCTTTCTCTCCTGAATTCATACTGTTTTAGCCAGGAATTGCAGCCCGGGCTGGAAGGGATGGGGCCGTCAAAATGGATAACCATTCGGCACACGCAGGCACCTGGCGCACGTTATCAGGGTGAAAAAGGAGAATCGCAGCGTTACACGCAGGAAGATATTTATGTAAGAGCCTGGATTCCGGTTATTCATAAACCTAAATACGCTATTGTATTGGGTCCGCATTACCGTACCGAGCAGCTTGAAATCAATACAAGCGGAGAAAATCCTATGCACCAGATGTCGAACTGGAAACTACGGTCGATGGGTGTAGATATGAAATCTTTTTTCACGTTAAAAAACAACTCATATTTAATTTTAGCGTCACAAGTAAACAAAAGTGGAAGTCTCGCAGATGTGCCATTGAAAAGTGTACCACTTAATTATAGCTTCACGGCGGTTTATCTTAAAAAGAAATCGCTGAATAAAGAGATTGGAGTTGGAGTGATGGCGAGTAAAAACATGAATTTCAATGTGCTGCCCGTCCTGGTGTTTAATTACAATTTCTCACCGAAATCCGGAATCGAAATAAGTCTTCCCAAAAGGATTTCTTATCGTATGAACTTGTCTCCAAAAGATATTCTATACATAAAAAGCGAGGCAGTTTCCCGAAGTTATTACATTACCGAGAAAAACAATGAGTCCGGCGTGTTCAGGAAAATTGATATGGATACCGGAATATTGTACAACAGACAGATCAATAAAATCATTGGTGTGGAAGTGTTTGGAGGTTATCGGATGAATATCAGTAATACTTTGCCGTCAGGTGTTGTGCCCATCAAAACATCCGGGCTTACGGCTACCATTGAGCTCTATATCCGCCCGCCTTTTGGGCTGCTTAAAAAATCAAAATAGAATAGAGATTTTTAAATTTCATTTATACGCTCCGGGTTATCTTAATCCGGAGTTTTTTTATATTCAGATATTTTGACATTCTTTGATTAAAACAACAAGTATGGTATCGGATAGAAGTATCGTGAGATTTCACGGCTTTGAAGATTTTCGCGAGTACCTAAAAAGAAAAAAGCCTCAGTATAACTAAGGCTCTTTTGTTCATTATTTAACCCAGCACTCTACATTATTAGGTAACTGTTGTAAAAGTAGAACAAATGATTATCAATTGCAAATGATTTGTAGAATATATTATTTATTAGTTCGTAATTGTTATACAAAACTGTCGCAATATGTAGTAATAATTCTATATTAAATTATAAGTTGGTTACAAAAGAAAAAATCCCTGCAGGTGCTGGGACTTTTTACTAAATATTTCTCACCTCAAAACGAGTAAAACTCATTTCGATTAGTGACAATGTAACAAATATCGTGCTAGGAAGAATTACCATTGTATAGGATTAATTACTTATTATTTGATATATAGCTGTTTAGGTAAAATATGATATTTGAAAAATTATATTTCTGAATTTAATTTTATTATAATACATAAGGAGTATCTCTTTAGCCATGGCCGCGATGGGGTAATGTATCACAGTTTGTCTTAAAAGTCACACAATACTGGTTGTATAGTGTAGGAGTAATCTTAGGAATTTACAAAATTCAATGTCGCAACATATATCGGTAGCGGAATGGCCTGAAACAAAAAAATCCCGGCATATGCCAAGATCATTTGTGCACTACAACACACACTATAGGCCACTTGCGTGACACTGTTACAAAATTATAGAATTATTGCTATAAAAAGAAATATATTATTTCGGCAATTTTAATAATAAATACCGGAGCGCTATAATCTTATCCCGACTGGTATAAAAATTGCGGTTGTATTCACAGCAGAGAGGAAATTACTCGATCTCTTGCGTATATTTAAACTGATGCATCTGAAATTAAAATGCATTAAAACTTATGAAAGAATCAAAAAATAAAGAAAAAACAGGAAGATTAATCATTGTTGCCTATCGACTACCTTTTAAGATTATTAACGAAAATGACCAGGTTCAGCTTTTCCAAAACTCAGGAGGACTGGTATCGGCAGTGCTTTCTCTGGTACATGAACAGGAAGGATCTCCATTTAACTCTGAGGAGAAAATACAATGGGTAGGATTTACAGAAAATAGTCCGGAAGAGCTTGAAGGACAATCGCTTGCTAATGACAGCTTTCAGGCACATCCGGTTTTTATCCCCGAAGAGATAAACGAAAACTACTATGAAGGATTTTGCAATAACCTGATATGGCCATTATGCCACTATTTCCCTTCTCTGGCTAAATTTGATGATGCTTATTTTGAGGCATATCAGGTGGCCAACCAGTTATTTTTCGACAAAGTCAGTGAAATTATCCAACCCGACGATGTTGTATGGGTGCAGGATTATCAGTTGATGTTATTGCCGGACATGATTCGGCAAAAATTTCCCCAGAACAAAATCGGGTTCTTTTTCCACATACCATTCCCATCGTTTGAGTTATTCCGGATGCTGCCGGTATTGTGGCGCAAGGCCATAATAGACGGAATACTTGGCGCTGACGTAGTGGGATTTCATACAAATGACTATGTAGAGTATTTTTTGAAAGCGGCACGGATGGTGTCGGGCTATGGAAATAAGCTGCATTATATAAATCTTAGCAACCGCATAGTGAAGGTCGACTCGTTTCCAATCAGTATTGATTATAAAAAATTTAATGCTGCTTACAATGAGCCGGAGGTAGTTAAGTCAAGAAATGAGATAAGGGAAACACTGAAAGAAAAAATCATTTTCTCTGTTGACCGGCTGGATTATTCAAAAGGGATTTTACATCGCCTCCACGGATTTCAGCGATTTTTAGAACGTAATCCGGACTGGCATGAAAAGGTTTCTTTTGTTATGGTGGTTGTGCCTTCTCGGGATAGCATTGAACAATATCAGCAAATGAAATCGGATATTGACCAGACGGTGGGAAGGATCAATGCAAATTTTGGTACGATTAACTGGCAGCCGATTATTTATCAGTATCGTTCGATGCCCTATGATGAGTTATTGGGCATGTATACTGCGAGCGACGTTGCGCTCATCACACCTGTTCGCGACGGTATGAACCTGGTTTGTAAAGAGTATATCGCCAGTCGTCAGGACAGGAAAGGCGTTTTGATATTAAGTGAGATGGCGGGTGCTGCCGCTGAGCTTGGGGAGGCGCTGATCATTAATCCGCTGGATAATCAGGATATTGCTGATGCGATTAAAAGGGCTTTTGAAATGCCCGAAGAAGAACAAACCAAACGCATGGATGCCATGCAAACCAGAATCCGTGCGTATGATGTCTTTGCATGGACCAATGATTTCTTTACACAAATGATTATGTTAGAGCAGGAACACGAGCGCCTTCGCCAGGTATTTTTGACGAACAAAGGCATTGATAATATTCGTCGTGCATATGATGCCGCTTCGAACAGAATACTGTTTTTTGATTACGATGGTACACTGGCACCTATTGTGCCGGATCCGGCGAAAGCGATTGTGTCAGCCGATACCAAAAAATTGATCATGGATCTCGCCAAAAGAGATACAGTTATCATCATCAGTGGACGTGACCGATATTTTCTTCATGAACTGTTTAAAGAGTTGCCGGTTCATATCATTGCAGAACATGGTGCATTAATCAAAACAAAAGATAATCCGGAGTGGATTTTGAATGAGAATTATGAAGAGAACTGGAAAGAAAGCATTCGTCCGATACTTGATGTTTATGTAAAACGTTGTCCGGGTGCGTTTGTAGAGGAAAAAGAAACTTCCCTTGCCTGGCATTACAGGACGGCTGAGGATAAGGAGTATGCTGTTCGACGTGCGCAGGAACTGATCTGGCAGTTAAAAAGCTTTGTACAACCTGAACTGAATCTTCAGATCATCGATGGGAACAAGGTGGTGGAAGTGAAAAAAACCGCTTTTAATAAAGGTACCGCAGCGAGATCCTTCGTTGAAAGTGGCGATTACGACTTCATCCTCGCGATGGGTGATGATACAACCGACGAGGATATGTTTGAAGCACTTCCATCGACTTCGTACACTATAAAAATAGGAGATGATCTTTCAGCGGCACGTAATCATATCAAAAATCAGCAGGAAGTTTTTCATTTTCTAAAATTCATGGTTTCATCGCAGGAAGAGTGAGGATGCTATCGGTTGTCAGCTATCGGCTTTGGCACCAGGGCTAGGCTTGGTAGGAGTATATAGGTCTGATAGCCAAAAGCCGACTGCCGAAGTTAAATTCGCCCTGATTTTATTCGAGGCAGGACTAAAAATAAAACGGAGCAAGCTGAAAATTTCGGCTTGCTCCGTTTTAGTATAATGGTTACTTTTTAACCAACAAGCATTCCGTCGCTATTTCCAATATTTTCCATTTTTATAAAGTCACATCGGAAACCAGCGGAACGTAATTCAGACTGGATACTACGAAAATCTGTGAGTTCTGATCTCAGGCTTAGCAAAAGGTCTTTGACGTCGTAAGCCCAGTGTTTGACATTTAACCTTTTCAGGCAATCATGAAGCCGTTGAAAAGAAAGTGCATTTGTTAATTTTGTACGAAACGATATCTGATATATTGTGCTCATTGTGTTTTGACCAATAATAGGGTAATTTTTAAAATCGGTTTGCCGCAGCCTCTGGCACGCACTCCCGTTGTCCAAAGTTGATAATAATTTATAATTAATCCAAATAAGAATTAATATTAATTATTTAAACAAATGTAGCGGAATCAGTATTAATTATCGAAGATGTAGTATGATGAAATCGTTAAATCTATATTAGATTAATCTTAGAAAAGTAAAGTAATGGATGTCCCTTTGTTTTTCTCAGATTCAATGGAGAAAATAATGTTATGACTGGTGAAAATCTTATGTGCAATTGTAACGCCTAATCCGTTGCCGTTAATTTTAAAAGCATTTTGTCCACGATAAAACGGTTCGGAAATATGCATCATATCATCTTTGTCAATGCCGATCCCTTGATCCTGAATGTTTATTAGCAGATGATCATTATCGCTTTGCAGTGTTATATCAACAGGTTTTTGATTGGAAAATTTAGCGGCGTTTTCAATGATATTGTAGAAAGCCATGTACAGCTGAGTTTTTACACAGCGATATTCGAGCAGGCCGCTTTGGTCTTCATTCAGATTCCAGTGCAGGTTAATTTTGGTTGACTTGTACTCATTGGCTAATGTATCAAGCACTTCCCAAAGGATTTCATCAACCCTTTCTTCCTTTTTCTGCCCCTTGTTTCCTTGTTGTAATCCGGATAAAAGAAGCAGGTTATGAAGGATTTTTTCAAGGCGCACTGCATCATTCAGTACGTTTTTACTGACATTTTTATATTCAATAATATTCCTGTCTTTTTGAAGTAACACCTCCAAATCCCCAACGATCGAGGAAAGCGGACTTCTTAATTCATGTGAAGCATGATTGATAAAGTTTTTCTGAATCTGGATATTCTGAAAAACTTTTTCCAGGATAAAATTAAACTCTTCAAAAAGATCTTCCAGCTCGTCTTTGGTACGCGGATAGGTGAGCTGATGTTTTTGTCCATTCATATCAATGTTTTTAACTTGCTCAATGATATGACGAACAGGCGAGTAGGCTATTTTAGATAATGTATAACTCAGGATTACTATAACCAAAATCCCAATCACCAGAGCGATAAGCAATATTTTCACAAATTCACTTTCCTGAGCTTCAAGCGTCGGGTTATTTGCTTTAATGATAATGCTGAATGAACCCTGATTGTCACGGTAATAGATTGCGTAATAATAAGCGTTTCCAATCTTGAAGCTGTAACGATCATTGGCGCGTATCGTTTTGAGGATTTTAATGGTAATATTTGTATCGGGATCTGCTTCACCGTAGTGAATTTTCCCTGTTTTGTCATAAAGTCGTATTTCCTGATTGGCGGTTGCGGTCAGAAATTTCTTTTCGATACGGCTATATTCTTTGGTGCTCAGCTCATCTTCTTCCAGATAAAACATTGCCGTAAGCGAAGCGGTGCGTGATAGTTCTTCAAAGAAAATACGTTCAGCCGATCTTATAAAATTAAGATAAATCAGAACAGCGGAAATGGTAAAAACCAAGCCGAAAACAAGTGAAGAATTCAGCGTTAGTTTGTGTTGTATCTTCATTTATTATCGGTGATCATATAACCACGACCTTTGATTGTCTTGATAAGTTTTTCCGGGAAGTTATTGTCTATCTTGTTACGGAGATAGGAAATGTAGACGTCAACAACATTGGTAAAAGTGTCCATGTTGGTATTCCAGACCGTATTCAAAATCTGCGTGCGGGTTACAATTTTGTTTTTATTTTCGAGCAGGTATACAAGAAGTTTAAATTCCTTGGCGGACAACTGGATATCCGTTCCGGATCTTTGAATCGAATTGGTTTCAATATTAACAGTCAGATCACTGCATTCCAAAACCTGGTCGTTTGCATAGTGCAGCTCATATCTGCGGCGCAAAGCTTTAATACGTGATAACAATTCGGGGAAATGAACCGGTTTCACCAGGTAATCATCCGCTCCGATATCCAGTGCTTTTATTTTGTCATCCGCTTCGCCTAACGCGCTCAGCATTAATACCGGCGTATCAATTTTTTTATAACGGATAAGCTGCGCAAGTTGGAGCCCGTCAATCTCCGGGAGCATTACATCCAGTATAAAAAGATCCCACGGTTCCGTAGTAATAAGGTCCCGAGCCTCGAAGCCATCGGCAGTTAGCAGCACAGCATAGCCAGCTTCCTCCAGACCTTTTTGGAGAAAGCTGCCAATACGTGCGTCGTCTTCAACGATTAATATTTTCATTTAATATCATTAGTGGAAATTTAAGCCCAGGCCATTTCTAAAAAGTCAACCCAGTTTTTCCACATAATTTGTTCAATGTCTTTTTCAGAATAACCTCTTTTAGCCAGGATTCCTGTGATGGATTGAAGGTCAGCAATCGAATCCATGTCTCCCGGTGCCTGTTCTTTTCCGAAAGCGCCATCCAGATCAGATCCAATGCCCACATGCAATGCGTTTCCAGCAAGCTGACATATGTGATCGATATGTTCGGCGATATGTTCGATAACCAGACCAGTATTTTGTGGTGTTGATTTTCCACGAACCCAGCCTGGAATCATCATCCAGGCGTCAAAGGCCATACCAATCACAGCTTTTCTTCCAATCAGTTCCTGGATCGTTTCGTCGGAGTACTGGCGGTTATGCGGCGTGACTTTTCTTGTCAGATTATGGCTTGCCCAAACAGGTCCCTTGTAAATTTTCATTGCATCCCAGAACGCACTGTCGCATAAATGCGTCGCATCAAGAATCATATTCAAACGATCCATTTCAAGCAGAAGATCTTTCCCTTTTTGCGATAATGGCTGATCGGAATCTGTTCCGTACGCATAAACGCCCGGGCCATAATGTGCGGGGCCAATCGCGCGCAAACCGTAGTTATATGCGATTTCCAGGTTTTTTAAGCTGATAAGAGAATCGGCACCTTCCAGACTTAAAATATATCCAATCGGAAGATTTTCGGTTGATTCAGCATTTTTCCAAAGTGCAAGATGTTTGCGCAGTCCTGGTAAATCGGTTATCTGTACCATTTCGCCTGCTTCTTCCATGGCTTTGTACCATGCAATCTGCGCTTGCGTCTGCGCCCAGGCCTGAGCCTGCGAATGCCAGCCAGGGATTTTGCTGTCAGGTTTTACAAATCTGGCAATTTGCGTAGCCACGCACATGCCAATATTTCCTTTTCTCATTTCCGGAAAACTCACTACCCCAAGTCCACGATCGGGCTTGTCTGTCAGATTTTTCTCACGGTCACGTATAGCATTAAGATCTTGGGTTAGGTCCCGGTTCCATTCCACAGCATTCATGGAAAGGTCCAGGTGGGCATCAAAAAGAAACATGTTTATCTATTAGATTAATGACTGAATTTTGAATGAGCGAAGTAACTCCTATTCAGGGTTTAGGATAATATCTTTTTAAATAGTCAGCCGACGATTTCTGGCAACTACTTTCCATTCATCGGCAACCTCTCCGCTTTCAATGACAGAAGCATAATCGTGTAGGGCAACGGAAGGACAAATATGATAAGGCAACGCATAATATACATCGCCGATCTGTATGGATTCCCAGGCTTCTTCACCAATTTGTAAAACTCCGTGCTCTTCACTTTGTCCGGTTACGGTATAACCGTGAAGATTCAGGAGGCGGAAACGTTTCTCTATCGGATTTTCCGCAGAAACAGCTTTATGCCCCAGATCAATGGTTATCACTCCGGCAGACGGTTTTGAGACAACCCTTGTCAGGATAAGCGCCGCATGCAGGAATGGCTGGTCGTCAAACTGATCGCCGTAGCCCCAGTCCCAAAGTACGTTTGTACCCGGGCTCAGGAATACATTCAGCCGAAGTGCATGAACATTGAAAGTTGGTGATCCTCCTGCAATAATCATCGGCTCGCTGCCCGTAGCTTCTTTGATCAGATCAAAAAGAGGATACACCTTTTCATAATCTGCATCGCTTTGTGCTTTACGTTCCGAAAACTCGGCATTTCGTATGTGTCCGTCATATACATGAACTCCGGATATTTTTATATTGGCAAGCGTACCCAAATATCGGTATAACGAAAGCAAAAGTCCGTTCGTTGGATGGCCGGACCGGTTCATGCCATTATTTACGTCAATGAATATGGTTGAGACAAAGTCTTCAGATTCGGAAAACTCCTGCAAAGCCAGCGCAGATTGTTCGTTGTCAATAAGGGAAGAGAAGGTAACGTCCGGGTATTTTTTTCTAAGTGCAAATAATCTTGAAATGTTCGGACCTGCGATTTGGTACGCGATCAATATCCATTTTGCACCCGCTTCGGCGACCATTTCCGCTTCGGCAATTGTGGCACACTTAAATTTAGATATGCCAGCCTCTAACTGAATTTTTACGATTTCGCCGGTTTTATGGGTTTTTACATGTGGCACGAGCCGGTTTACATCGCCAGCCATATGAACCATACTACGAATATTATTTTCGATTCTATCTTTGTAAAAAAGAAGAGAAGGAGAAATTACTTCTTCTGGTTTGTTGAGCAGATACCACATATTTTATCGGATTTTGGGTGATTTAAAATGAGAATTGCTGATTTGGCTAGTCATATTGAACAGGTCCAATAACTAGCACAAATCAGCAACCGGGAATATTTTTAATTATCTTCCAGTTCAAACATTGCTTCAATTTCAACAGGAATGTTGTCTGGCAAAGTTCCCATTCCAACGGCGCTTCTTACACCAATGCCGTTTTCCTCACCCCAGACTTTGGCAAACAATTCGCTGCATCCGTTGATAACATAAGGATGGCGTTCAAAATCGGATGTTGCATTCACCATACCCAAAATCTTGATCACACGCTTGATGCGGTCAAGGCTTCCAAGATTTGCTTTCAGCGTAGAGAGTATAGTCAAACCCACCTGACGCGCAGCAAGTTTCCCTTCTTCTACATCAAGATCAGCACCGATACGGCCGATAATCAAACTTCCGTCATCCTGAACAGTTCCATGTCCGGAAACATAAACCCAGCGGTTGTCAACGATAAGGTATGGCTTGTATACCCCGAGAGGTTTTGGTGCCGGTGGTAAATTAAGGCCCAGTGCTTCAAAATTGGATTCAGGAGTCATGTAATAAAAGGCTATGAATGATTAATAAATATTGTTTTTTGAAAGATGCAAAAACCGCTGTCCTTTACTCTTAAACAAACAAATTTAATACTAAAACACCCAACAAACCCATAATTGACACGATTGTTTCCATGACAGACCAAGTGAGCAGAGTATCTTTTATGCTCAGATTAAAATACTCTTTGAAAAGCCAGAAACCGCCATCGTTTAAATGTGAAAACATTAAACTTCCTGATCCTATGGATAATACGATAAGTTCGGGCGGAACCGGAGCATGTATTAAAAGTGGCGAAAGTATTCCAACTGTTGTTAATCCGGCTACGGTTGCCGAACCAACGCAAACACGGATTACGGCTGCAATTCCCCAGCTTAACAGAATCGGAGAAATTTCAATTCCAACAAGCCCTTCCGCAATGTAGGTGCTCACACCGCTGGCGGTCATAATTTCCTTGAAAACCCCTGCACCGGCAATGATCAGAAGAATAACCGAAACACCTTTAAATGCTTCTTCCATCGATTTTCCAACAGCTTTCATATTCAGTCCACGTTTCAGCCCCAATGCGTATGCAGCGAAGAGAACAGACAATAACATACCGAAGTAAGGTTCTGCGAGTAAGGCTATAAACTGATTATCGGGATAAAGGCGCTTGATACCTGACATGCTTGTCAGTAAGAATACAGGCAGTAACGCCGTGGCTATGCTGATCCCCAAACCAGGTAGTTCAGCCTTTGGCCGGGGCTTTACATTGAACAAATCTTCATCCGGTTTGGGCGTGAATCGTTTCAACGTGCTTCCAAAAATAGGGCCGGCGATGGCAATGGCAGGTATGGATACCATCAGTCCATAAAATAATGTTTTTCCAAGATCAGCGTTCAACTGACTGGCAATTGCAGCAGGTGAGGGGTGAGGTGGTAAATATCCATGAGCGACTGACAACGCAGAAAGCATCGGTATGCCTATATATAATAAGGGGAGACGAGCTGTGGCGCTAATCATAAATATTAACGGAATGACAATAACGAAACCGGCATTGTAGAAAAGAGGAATTCCGATTACAAATCCGGCGAGCGCCATTCCCCATTGAATATACCGCTGTCCAAAAATCCCGATTAATGCATCCGTTATCCGCTGGGCGGCGCCACTGTCCGCGACGAGTTTCCCAAGCATCGCTCCAAATCCTACAATCAGAACCAGGTCGCCCAGTGTTCCGCCAACACCTTTTTGTATAGCCTTACTTACCGTGGCGACATCAAGACCGCTGGCAAGGCCAAGTCCGATAGAAACCAGAAGAAAAGAAATAAACGTATCGATTTTGAGCCAGGCGATTAATAAAATCAGGCACAAAATAGAAAGGAAAGTAAGTACTAATGGCATAGGTTGGAATTTAAGTAATGAGGTTTTAGATTATAAGGAGGCCGACAGGCAAATTTAACGATGGAACCGGATTTGTTTTAATATTTATTCCGTCAATACCTAAAAAGTAAGCCAAATAAAAACATATAAAGAATTACTGCTCATAAATTAACTATCAGTGACATTTTTACATAACTGTACCTCATTTTTAATAAAAAGGGGCACGAACATAGCCTGAAAGGCTGAAATACCTCAATCCATGCCGTCAGTATGGGAAAAAACTAACATCTAAATTCCGCAGTATCACGGTGATAGGAAGTCTAAGCGTAATAAGGCTAAAAGAAGTTTGTTAGAATGCCTAAAAATAGCGAAATTTGACTTTTTGGTATTTACAATATTGTAATAATCCAGTGAGTATTTGTATAAAATCAATCTCTCATTTTAAATTTTTGATTCTTTTCTAATTCTTTATGGCAGAATCTTCAGGTGAAAACATTATCCCCATTAATATTGAGGATGAAATGCGAGGAGCATACATCGATTACTCGATGTCAGTTATTATTTCCCGCGCTTTACCCGACGTTCGCGATGGTTTGAAACCGGTGCACAGACGCGTGTTGTATGGTATGTCTGATTTGGGTGTGAATTATAATAAGTCGCACAAAAAATCAGCTCGTATAGTAGGGGAGGTTTTAGGTAAATATCACCCGCATGGTGATGCTTCGGTTTATAACACGATGGTTCGTATGGCTCAGCCATGGTCTCTTCGTTATATGCTGGTAGACGGACAAGGAAACTTCGGATCCGTGGATGGTGACTCACCGGCGGCAATGCGTTATACAGAAGCAAGATTGAAACGTCTTGCCGATGAATTATTAAATGATTTGGGGAAAGACACTGTTGATTTTCAGCCCAATTTTGATGATTCGCTTGAAGAGCCAACGGTTCTTCCTGCAAAATTCCCGAATCTACTCGTAAATGGTTCCTCGGGTATAGCCGTTGGTATGGCCACAAACATGGCCCCTCACAATTTGTCAGAAGTTGTAGATGGTGTGCTTGCTTATGTCGATAACAACGAAATTACGATTCCTGAGCTGATGCAACACGTTAAAGCTCCTGACTTCCCAACGGGTGGTATCATATATGGTTACCAGGGCGTACGTGCAGCGATGGAAACCGGACGTGGACGTATTATTGTGCGTGCGAAGGCTTCTTTTGATGTTACAAAAACAGGCCGTGAGCAGATAATTGTAACCGAAATTCCTTACATGACCAACAAAGCGGCCATGATTGAAGGAATTGCAGGTTTGATCAATAACAAAAAGCTGGATGGTATTTCTGATATCCGAGATGAATCGGACAGAGACGGGATGCGTATTGTTTTTGATTTAAAAAAGGACGCAATTCCAAATATCGTTCTTAATCACCTTTATAAATACACTCCGCTTCAATCTTCTTTTAGTGTAAACAACGTGGCGCTTGTAAAAGGCCGTCCGGTAATGTTGAACCTGAAAGATCTTATCAAGCATTTCGTTGATCACCGTATTATCGTTATTACGCGGCGCACGGAGTATGAACTAAGAGAGGCTGAGAAAAGAGCGCATATTTTACAAGGTTTGATTATTGCACTGGATAACCTGGATGCAGTAATTGCGTTGATCCGTAGCGCACGTGATCCGGAAATTGCGAAAAATGGCTTGATGGAGAATTTTGCGTTAAGCGAAATCCAGGCCAAAGCAATTCTTGAACTTCGTCTGCAAAGATTGACAGGTCTTGAAAGAGATAAAATTGTTAAGGAATATGATGAGATCATGCTGGTTATCGCGGACTTGAAAGATATTCTTGCCAATGAATACCGTAAGTTTGAGATCATCAAGACAGAGCTTAGCGATATCAAAGACCGTTACGGTGACGAACGTCGTACGCAAATTGAATTCGCTGCGGAAGAATTCAGTGACGAAGATATGATTCCGGATGACGAAATGCTTATCACGATTTCGCACGAAGGTTATATCAAACGTACACCGCTGGCAGAGTATCGTACGCAAACAAGGGGTGGGGTAGGTTCCCGTGGTGTGAAGACCAAGGATACCGACTTCACGGAACATTTGTTCTCGGCCACGATGCTTAACTATCTTCTGATCTTTACAGAGTATGGTAAACTGTTCTGGATGAAGGTTTATGAAGTTCCGGAGGGAAGCAAAACTTCAAAAGGAAGACCGATCCAGAATTTGATTGGCCTTGAAAACGGAGATTCCATTCGTTCGGTTATTAATGTTCGTACGTTAACGAATGAGGATTATATCAACAATAATTACCTCATTATGTGTACTGAGCAAGGTACAATTAAGAAAACTTTGCTGGAAGCATATTCCCGTCCGCGTACAAATGGTATTATTGCAATTTCTATCAATGAAGGCGATCGCTTGTTGGATGTTGCACTGACTAATGGAGACAATGATATCGTTATTGCTTCAAGTGCAGGTCGTGCGGTTCGCTTTAATGAAAAAGGAGTGAGGCCAATGGGAAGAACAGCAGCGGGTGTTCGCGGTATTAATCTGAATGATGCTGAAAATAAAGTAATCGGGATGGTTTGTATCAATCGTGAAGATGCACAATTACTTGTTGTTTCTGAAAACGGTTTTGGTAAACGCTCTGCCATTGACAGTTACCGTGTAACCAATCGTGGTGGTAAAGGAGTTTCCACAATGAACGCTACCGACAAAGTAGGAAAACTGGTAGCGATCCGCGAAGTTACAGAGCAGGATGATTTGATGATTATCACACGTAATGGTATTGCCATTCGCATGAGTGTACTTGATATTCGTCAGGCCGGACGTAATACACAGGGAGTTAAACTGATAAGGTTGAACAATTCTGATGAAATTACCTCTGTAACACGTATCTTGAAAGATCCTGACGAAAAAGTAGAAGAATTCGATGAAGAAGGAAACCTGATTGTTTCTGAGGCAACGGATTCAATGATTATCAAAGGTGATGATGCGGAGGCAATCGAAGATGAAATCATAGATTCAGACGAGGATAGTGCGGAAGATGAAGAGGATGAAAATGACGATTCTGACGCGCCAGAGGCATGATTTTTGTAATAATTTAGCTTAATTATTAATATTTGTATTTAGAAATGATCATTCACAACCAATCGAGATCTATGAAAAAAATGTTTTTTGTTTCTGCACTTGGGCTTGTTAGTTTTTCTGCGTTTTCGCAGGATGCTCTAAATAAGGCAGTGTTGGATGGACTCCGTAAGGACAAAGAAAAAAGCGATAAAGGTGTACAAGACCCAAAGGCAAGTGCAAAAGCAGCTTTTTGGATGGATCGTGCAAAAACATATTCCGACATTGCAGCTCAGGGTTCTGAAATAGATTCAAGTGCTGCAAAGACAGCTTTTGAAGCTTATAAAAAAGCAGCTGAAATAGATCCGAAAAAAGCGAAAGATGCACAGAAATTCCTGACAGGAGAGGATCCTTCATTATTTAATGCCTTTGTAAAACAAGGTGCTGAAAAATATCAGGGTAAAAATCTTGCAGGTGCTTTGGAAATGTTTCAGTTAGCGCAGCAGGTTAATGCAAAAGATACGCTGGCAAGTTTGTATGGCGGTATTGCTGCACAACAGATTGACAAGAAAGAAGAAGCAAAAGCTCAGTTTGAGAAATATGCAGAAAATGGAGGTAAAGATCCATCTGTATTTTACGGACTGGCTCAGCTTTATCGTGCTGAAAACAATTTCGATAAGGCGGTTGCAACTTTGAACAAAGGTTTGGAGCGTTCACCAAACAATAAAGATCTGAAATCAGAAGTTGTTAACATTCTTCTGGCATCTGGTAAGGAAGATCAGGCTATCACAGAGTTGACTAACCTGACGAAATCTGACCCGACAAATGTTCAGAATATTGTTAACCTAGGGATTCTTTATGACAACATGAATTCCAAAATCGGTGCAAAGATCAAAGAAGTGCAAGGCAAACTTGGATCTGGAACAACCAAAACAGCTGAGCTGAACAAAAAGCTTGAAGCTGAAAAAGGTAAAATCGAAATTTATGACGGAGAGATCAAACGTATTGGTGGTTTGATTAAAAAAGCGCCAAAACCTGATTTGAAACGTCAGTTAGCAGATGTTACGGCTAAGAAAAAAGAATCTACCGATGCAATTGTTTCAATTCAGGGTGAGATCAAAGCTGCCGAAGAAGCTGCAAAAGGAAACGACAATGCTGCTTTGGAAAAGGAATTAGCAGAGTTGAAGGGCAAAAAGACTTCTGCTAACAACGAGGCAATCGCTGCATATAAAAAAGTTTTGGAGCTGGATGCTGCTAACTACGATGCATTGTATAACCTGGGTGTTTTCTATTTCAACGAAGCTGTTGAGCTGAAACGTGAAGTGGATAACATGAGCATGACTGATTACCAGGCAAAAGGTAAAGAAGTTGAAGGTCGTGTGTGCGGTCGCTTCAAAAAAGCAAAACCATACTTCGAAAAAGCAATTCAGGTTAAAGACGAAGCTGATGCAAAAGAAAACCTTGCAACAGTTAATAACGTTCTTGAACAATTCTCTGGTAAAGGAGTAACTTGTGTTGAAGAATAAGAAGTTATAAATAAAAGAGCATAAATGAAAGAAGATACCTGTAAATAGGTATCTTCTTTTTTACCCGAATATCTATTTAACATAATATAAATTATACAACAAATCGCTATCTGAAAATCCTTTCGACATTTGTCTGTATCTAGACATTGGTCGGGTTGTTTCTTTTGTTGAAACCTAAGGCGTTATATTTTAGGGCAATCGGGCTTTAATTCACTGAATGTCTTTTGTTTAAGATTGATTTCTTTAAGTTAAAGAAATGGCTTTTCATTTTTAAATATGAGGCTAATTTGACTTTTATAGACATTTAGATGCGTCAAATTGGCTTTATGAGCTCAAAAGATGGTATTTTCGCAAACAGTTACGATCAAATTGCATGAATATCCTGATTATTGAAGACGAAGAAAGATTAGCGGTGCTGGTAAAACAAGGGCTCGAAGAAAACGGTTATACGGCTACTCTTGCCTTCGATGGCCTTACTGGAAAATATCTTGCTTTGGATAATGACTACGATTTGATCATCATGGATATCATTCTGCCGAGTATTAATGGAATAGATTTATGCAAGGAAGTCCGGGCGGTAAAACCGGACATCCCGATTCTGATGCTGACAGCACTCGGAACGACCAACGATAAAGTTGAAGCTTTTGATGCCGGTGCTGATGATTATCTTGTGAAGCCATTTGATTTCAGAGAATTGCATGTACGCTTGCGTGCATTAACCAAACGTAACAGCGGAAATGTAAAAAGTAAGGATTACATTTTAAAATATGCAGATCTGGAATTAAACGATCAGACTAAGATCGTAAAACGATCTGGAACTGAAATTGTTCTGACACCCAAAGAGTTTAAGTTACTGGAATATATGATGCAGAACAATGAGCGTGTTTTGTCAAGAACCGAAATCGCTGATAAAGTCTGGGACACGCACTTTGATACCGGGACAAATTTTATTGATGTTTACATCAATTATTTACGAAAGAAAATTGATAAGAACTTTGAGCAGAAACTTATCCATACAAAACCTGGTATGGGATTCATTCTTAGAAACGGAGAATTATAATTAAATTATTAAGCCGAACATGATCATTGCCGCTACTCAGACAATTCCCAAAAAACAAAATACACAGGAAAATCTTGAAGATCATTACCGACTGGTAAATCTTGCAGCCGATCATGGCGTCCAACTCATAGTTTTTCCTGAGATGTCGTTAACCGGATATGAGCGGGAAAAGGCTAGTGAATTGTATTTTATTGAGAATGATTCAAGGTTGGATAAACTCAGAAACCTGGCAAATACACGGAAGATCACTATTCTGGCCGGAGCCCCTATCCTGCTGGAATCTGATTTGTATATTGGAATGTTCATTCTTGAACCTCAGAAGGCTGAGCGTATTTATACCAAACAATACCTCCATGACGGTGAGGAAATATCTTTCACTCCCGGTAGAAATCATGGCTTGCTAATTAATCTGGATGATGAAATTATTTCTGTCGCTATCTGTGCGGACATAACCAATCCTGCACACCCGGCCAGAGCTTCTGCGCTCGATACTACACTTTATATTGCCAGTATTTTTTACACGCCCAATGGAATTTCAAAAGGAATTTCTGATCTTCAAACGTATGCTACTGTGTTTAATATGAACGTGTTGATGTCAAATTTTGGTGGAACTTCTTATGGAATGGAATCGGCGGGGAAAAGTACTTTCTGGAATAATGACGGTACGGTCGTCGGCGGATTTGAAGGTACAGGAGAAGGTTTGCTAATAGTTGAAAAGGAAAACAAAAGTTGGAAATCAACGATTTTGAAAACCAGTTAAACCATGAAAATTCGTTCTAAGTTAAGTATACTTTTCACTGTTCTAACTGCAACAATACTTTTAGTTTTTGCAGCGCTGGTTTATTATTCGGCATACCAAAGTCGGGAAACTGAATTTTTCAAAAGGCTCCATCAGGAAACACTGACAAAGGCAAATCTTTTTTTTGAGGCAAAAGTGGATGCACGTACTTTACAGACAATATATAAAAATAACAGGGAGACGATAAACGAAGTGCAGGTCGCTATTTATGATACATCGTTTAATTTGTTGTATCACGATGCTGCCGAAATTGACGAAGTAAAGGAAACAAAACAAATGATTAATCGCATAAGAACGAAAAAGTATATTCGTTTTTATCAGGGAGATTGGCAGGTTGTTGGTTTATTATTTAAGTATGAAGGAAAGAAATATATATTGACGGCATCAGCTTACGATGAATACGGGTATAGTAAACTGAAATATTTGCGTAAAACGATCTGGCTTGTATTTGTTTGTTCGATTGTCCTGATCTACGCAGCCGGCAGATTTTTCTCTAAAAGAGCCTTACTGCCAGTGACGGAAATTGTCAATAAGGTAAAAAATATAACGGCTTCCAATCTTGATTTACGACTTGACCATGCAGAAGGTAAAGATGAACTGGCCGAACTGGCAGGTACATTCAATGAGATGCTCGACCGCCTTGAAAACTCTTTCGACGCGCAAAAACAATTTGTTTCTAATATATCGCATGAGGTACGGACGCCATTAGCAGTGCTTATTACCGAGCTTGAATTGTCGACGTATAAGGAGCGTAGTGTAGCTGAATATAAGAAAGTTATCACCAATACTTTAATTGATGCGCATAGGCTTTCCAAGCTTTCGGATAGTTTACTGGACTTTGCCAAGGCAAGTTATGACCCGTCGGAAATAGGTTTCAAAGAGGTGAGGATAGATGAAATATTGCTGGATGCCAGGCAGAAGGTCCAGAAGGAGTACCCCCAATATTTAATTGATATCCATTATGAGAACGGGTTTGACGCCGATAACGAGATTTCGGTAGTGGGGAATGAGTATCTTTTGAATGTAGCGTTCGCAAATTTATTGGAGAACGGAGGGAAGTTTTCTAAGAATCCTATGATGACTGTAAATATTAATTTTAAAAATGATAAAATTATTTTAATGTTTTCTGATAATGGAATTGGTATAACCGAAGAAGATTTGAAATTTATTTTCACTCCGTTTTTCAGAGGAAATAATAAAAAATTTGCGGAAGGAAATGGTGTTGGCCTCTCCCTCACCCAGAAAATTATCGCGCTTCATAAGGGTTCTATTTCAGTTCAATCCCAAATAAATAAAGGGACAGTTTTTACTGTAAGCCTCCCCCATTTGTAAATCTCCTGTGTCACCAGGTTCGTTATATAGCTCCTCTCCTGTTGCAACCGTATTTATGGATACATTGGTTGTCACTAAAAAAATATTAGATTAGTAATCAATATGTAATAACTTATTTATTGTCAGTTGATTACGTTTGTTATTTACCTCGCCTATCCCCTGTTGCGAGCCGCCTTTGCTCATTAATCCGCTCTAATTTTTTTCTAATAATTTTCTATGAGTTCTCTAACGGTAGTTCTCCTTATGAAACTGCACCTTTGCTATCATATTAGCAATTATTAAGAACAAGGAAATGCAGTTCAAAGTAATCATAATCACCGCCATCGTTACATTGTTTTGGATTTTTGAACCGGTATCAGCCCAGACAAAATATAGTTTGCAGCAGGCTTTGCAGACCGCCAAGACAAACAACCCCGTTCTGAAAAGGGAGCAATTTAATGTGAATGTTGCTGAAACAGATATTGTTACGGCAAATTTACGCCCCAACCCGATTTTAAATAATCAGTCGTTACAATTAATAAAGACGTCAAAATTTCCAGATAATACCAGCTGGGCAAATCATTTGAACCGCCAGGTCTGGTGGCAGGTGACCAAGCCGTTTCAGATGCCGGAATTGCGCAAAAACAAGATCGATTATGCCAATCAGAACGTAATCTTGAATCAAAAGGCTTACACGGAAACTGAACGTAATTTATTCCAGGATGTGGCCAGCAAATGGCTGGATGTGTGGTCGGCCCGCAAGCAACTTGACATACTGAACATTGCCAAAAGTAACATTGATACCTTGGTGAATATCAATAAGGTACGGTTGAAAAATCAGGTGATCACCACGACCGATCTGGCAAGAACAGAGCTGCTGGCGAATCAGTATAATGTTCAGATGAAATCAGCGGATCAGAATTATAAAAACGAGCTTGTCAATCTGAAATATCTGATGGGTATTCAGGAAGACGTAAGTGTGGATACGACTGATAATTTTTTGTTTGCTTTTCCGTCCAATGTGGATGATCTTTTGCAACAGGCTTTGCAATCACGAAGCGATATACAGACTTTGAAATCAACCATTGATGTAGCGAATGCGAATATAAAACTTCAAAAATCCATGGCGCTGCCGGTTCCTGAACTGGGTGCTATTTTTAACCCGCAAAACGGTGCTCCGTATGCAGGTATTTATGGAACGATTGCCATTCCTATTTTTTCGCGAAATCAGGGTGAGATTAAAAAATCACATGTTTTGAAACAACAGGCCGAACAGGATTTGTTGGCAACTCAGTCGCTGGTACAGAGTGAAATTTCAACCGCGTACAGCAGTTATGTGACTCAGAAACAAAACCTTCAAAATTTTACAGGGCTGTTATCCCAGTCGCAAACCATATTGAATAATGTAAAATATTCTTATTTACGGGGCGGAACAACCATTATAGATTTTCTGGAAGCCCAAAGAAGCTGGCTCGATACGCAGCAGCAATACTACGAAACCCTTCAACTATACCGCCAGAGCTATATCAAACTCTTATATGCTTCTGGAATAATTAATCAAATCGCACAATAACATCATGAAAAATTTATTTATGTACGGCTGGATTTTGGGAATACTTCTTATGTCTTGCGACAAAAAAGAAGAAAAATCGGCCAAGGTGGAAAATATTGAGCCTAAAATCACAGAAAACGGAGCAAAAATAGAATTTCCAAAAGTAGAAAGTGTTAAGTTTTTCCAGACAGAAACAATCGGGAGCAGCGCACTAACCGCTGATATTACTGCACCTGCAACGGTTTCGGCAACGATCGTAAAGTCCAACGAAGGTGCTTCTCAAAATATCGTTTTGTTTCAAAATCCCGACTTGGCCGGAAGTTATACGCAGCTGATCCAGCACCTGATCACGATCAATCAGATTCAGAATGTTAATATCAAACAGAGGAAAATTGAGTTGAGCCGGGTTCAGGATTTACAACAGCACGGTGCCGCCACAGGTAAGGATTTACTGGATGCACAAACAGCCATGTCTATGGAACAGACGAATCTTTCCAATGAAAGAGCGGCTTTAATTGAGCATGAGACCAAACTGAAAGAAGGCGGATTCCAGGCTGATATTTTGAGAAAGGCAAAAGCCGGAACGGCCTATATTACTTGTGATATACCTGAGAATGATGTGAGTAAGATCAAAAACGGAAGCCAGTGTACGGTTCAGTTTACAGCTTTTCCCAATGACAAGTTTACCGGAAAAATTGATAATGTAGCCGACATGGTCGACGCGACAACGCGGATGGTCAAGCTTCGGGTGAGCATGAACAATACAGATGGGAAACTAAAAGCAGGGATGTTTGGAACAGTTGGTTTTGGTGTTTCGGAAGGGAAAAATATCAGTGTCAATAAAGATGCGCTTATAACGATCCAGGGAAAAAGTTACGTTTTCGTGAAAAATGGTGAGAATGGTTTTGAACGAAAAGAAGTCACAACTGGCGATCAGATTGGCGACAGGATTATCGTGTTTTCCGGTCTGAACAATGGTGATTCTGTCGCTGTAAAAGGTGTGATGCAGTTGAAGGGCCTATCTTTTGGTTACTAATAGCGAAAAAAAACATGTTACAAGCACAGATATTCATTGGAAAAGATCAGTTTTTCCGCGAACAGCCCCTATACGAGTATATTATGCAATTGCTCATGAAACAGAAAATCCGGGGTGCCACAGTGTTCATTGGCCGTCTGGGATATGACGACAGCAAGCATCTGAACCGACCGTATGATCTGTTTAGTTTCGATGAAACGCCCATCATGATCACATTCATTGATGAAGAAGAAAATGTAAAATCAGCTTTGACGGCTCTTCGAAAAGAGGTAAAGAGCGGTTTTATTATTACACATCACGTAGACAAGTGGAATTAGATGATTAAGAACCTGCTTTTTTTTAGCTTACGAAACAGATGGGTGGTTATTTCCATCAGTTTTGTATTGATGGGCATCGGGTACTGGTGTTTTACCCAACTCAAAATCGAAGCCTATCCTGACATAGCCGATACCAATGTAATCGTTATTGCACAATATCCCGGTCGTGCTGCCGAAGAAGTGGAGCAACAAGTAACTGTTCCCATAGAACGGGCACTTCAAAATACACCTAATGTGCTGGATCGCAGAAGTCGTACTATTTTCGGACTTTCGGTTGTTCAGCTTACTTTTAAAGATGGAACGGACGATTACTTTGCCAGACAGCAGGTACTTGAAAGAGTTGCTGCGGCGGAACTCCCTGCGGGTGTAGCTCCCGAATTGGCGCCATTGTCTACTGCGGTTGGCGAGATCCTTCGTTATGTGGTAGAAGCACCTCCTACTTTCAGTCCGACGCAATTAAGGGATTTGCAGGATTGGGTTATTAAACCGGCCTTATTGCAAGTGCCTGGTATTGCAGATGTTACAACTTTTGGTGGGCCGTTGAAACAATTCCATATTCTTACTTCGCCGCAAAAATTGGTGAAATATGGTTTGTCACTGCAAAATGTTATGGATGCGGTTGATGCCAATAATCAGAATACCGGAGGAAATATTATCTCGCGCGGCGGACAGGGTTTTGCCGTACGGGGATTAGGTGCGATCAAAAATGAAAGTGATATCCAGAACATCGTACTAAAATCTCAGAATGGTGTTCCTATATTTCTTCGCGATGTTGCCACGGTGGAAATCACGCCCCCGCCTCCAAGCGGCGTGATGGGTTATACAATCACCAAGGATAGCGTGGATGTAAGTGGAGGTGTTGAGGGAATTATCCTTTTGCGCCGTTATGAAAACCCGAGTGAAGTTTTGAAGGTTCTGAAACAAAGAATGGCGGAACTGAAAGAAACGGAGCTTCCAGAAGGTGTCACGCTTCGCCCTTTGTATGACAGAAGTTTTCTGATTGATCACTCGCTGGAAACGGTAGCACATACGCTTTTTGAAGGAATATCAATTGTCATTATCTTATTGATTTTCTTCCTGGGCAGCGTAAGAAGTGCTTTGGTAGTAGCGCTGACAATTCCATTTTCTTTATTGTTCGCTTTTATCTTAATGCGGTTGACGGGTATCCCTGCTAACCTGCTTTCTCTGGGTGCGATCGACTTTGGTATAATTGTGGATGGAGCCTGTGTTATGGCCGAGCATCTTATCCGGAAATACCGGACGGCTACTGTTGAGGAAAAACAACAGGGTATCGTGAAGATCACGCTCCTTGCTGCACAGGAAGTTGGTAGAGAAATTTTCTTCTCTGTGACCATCATTATCCTGGCCTATATGCCCATTTTGCTAATGACACGTGTTGAGGGAAAATTGTTCTCTCCTATGGCATTAACCCTCGCATTTGCCGTTATTGGCTCAATGCTGGCGGCGTTAACTTTTATACCAGTGTTAATTTCGTTCGCTTACAAGAAACAACTGGCAAATCCGGACAAGCCGATGAAGGAACACAAGAATTTTGTACTTGATTTCCTGACCAGGATTTACGAAAAAACGGTTGCGAAGTTTTTAACATTTTATAAAACTACTGTACTGATCGGTTTTGCAATTGTCATGGTTTTAGTGCTCTTCGGAGCGAAACTTGGATCCGAATTCCTTCCTACGCTCGATGAAGGTTCTATCTTTTTACGTGGAAATTTTGCGGCCGGTATCACAATCCAGGAGAATGCAAGTTATGCTCCAAAGATCAGAAGTATTATTGCCAAGTATCCGCAGATATCTTTTGTAATCACACAGTCGGGCCGGAATGATGACGGTACGGATCCCTTTCCCGCCAACCGAAACGAAATTCTGATCGGGTTGAAAGACTACGATTTGTGGAGCAAAACGATTACCAAAAAAGAACTGGTTCAAAAGATCAAAGCCGATTTGCAGGCGCAGCTTCCCTCCGTCGCTTTCTCGTCCGGACAGCCTATTATTGACCAGGTTATGGAAATTGTAACAGGTAGCGCGGCGGATTTAGCCATTTCCATCGTTGGTGACGATTTGGGGATGATGCGCATGAAAGCGGATAGTATTGCTAAAATTGTCAAAGCAACTACCGGTGCGGAAAACGTAAACATTGAGCAGGAAGGCCCGCAGGAACAACTCGCAATCAATATCAACCGTCAAAATGCTGCGCGTTTCGGGATCAATGTAGCTGACATTCAGAACATGATCGAAGCTGCTATTGGCGGCAAAACGATCTCGACATTGTATGACGGCACAAAACGTTATGATATCGTGGTTCGTTTTTTGCCAGAATACAGAAATTCGATTGATGCGATTAAAAACCTGCAAATCCCTTCTTTAACGGGTGCACTAATTCCGATGAACCAGCTGGCCGATATCCATTACATGGAAGGGCAAACCAATATTTACAGATATGGTAGTAAACGGATGGTTACTGTCCGTACCAATATCAAGGGCCGTGACCAAGGCGGATTTGTGGCCGAATTACAGAAAAAACTGGATGCTCAAATTCACGTTCCAAAAGGTTACAGCATCGTATACGGCGGTCAGTATGAGAATCTTGAACGGGCGGGGAAACAACTGGCCTTTACCATACCTCTTACCATTGTGATGGTATTCCTGTTCCTGTTTATGCTGTTCAAAAACCTGTCACATACTATGGTGACGATGAGCTGTATACTTTTCGCGCTCGGTGGAGGCATTGTCGCATTGCTGATGCGTGGTTATTATTTTAACGTTTCCGCAGGGGTTGGTTTTGTTAGTATTTTCGGGATTTCTGTAATGGCCGGGGTATTGCTTGTCTCTGCGTTAAATCGTGCGGCTGCCAATACTGATAATGATCTGAGAAGCAACGTTCTGATTGCTTCAACGGAACAGCTTCGGGCTCTTTTATCGATTCTTGTTGTTGCCATTATCGGTCTGGTGCCGGCTGCTATTTCATCAGGAATTGGATCGGATGTACAAAGACCGCTATCGACGGTTATCATCGGCGGGTTAACAAGTACGCTAATCTTCGCTCCTATTTTATTACCACCACTTTATCTGTGGGCAGAAAAACGGAGGAAGGTGAAACCGGTGAAGGAAGAAGACAACCTGGACTAAATTGGATGTTTGTTGAAAATAGGAAAAACCGCCGCGGGTTCGTGTGCGGTTTTTATTTGTTTTAAAGCTGGGAGGTAATCTGTTTGTTTCGAACTAGAATCATTTTTTTGAATCATGCCCGGGAGAACTCAAACATGGGTTGATAACTGTAAAGAAGAGCGGAAATATAATATTATCAAAAAAACCAGTTTCTCAGTAGTTACAAAGAGAAACTGGGTTTTTCTTAACTTCTTTAAAGTACTCAATCAAGCAATATCACAAATCGTAACACCTTGTTTCAGAGAAGCAATATCATCCTTGCGGCTTGGTATAAACTCCTGTGCTACAAAACCTTTGAATCCTGTGTCAACAATTGCTTTCATGATGGCAGGGTAATACAATTCCTGTGTTTCGTCAATTTCATTTCTGCCGGGAACACCACCAGTGTGATAATGACCGATGTATTTGTGGTATTTTTTAATGGTTGCAATTACGTCACCTTCCATGATCTGCATGTGGTAAATATCATAAAGCAACTTAAATTTCTCAGAACCAATCATTTCACAAAGTCCTGCGCCCCAGGCTGTATGGTCGCACATGTAATCTTTGTGATTAACTTTGCTGTTGAGCAGTTCCATAATCAGGGTTACGTTGTACTTCTCTGCTGAGGGCATCAAACGTTTCAGTCCTTCGGCGCAATTGCGCATGCCGTCAATGTCAGACATACCACGACGGTTTCCTGAAAAACAGATTACCGTAGTATAACCGGCGGCCTGAAGTTTTGGGAAAAGCTCTTCATAACTTTTAACCAAAGCATCATGATTGGCAGGATCGTTAAATCCTTTCTCGATTCCCATGCCCGCACCATTAGGTAAGGCGCAAGTCAGGCCATACTTTTTCAGGATTGGCCACTCATCAGGTCCCAGGAGTTCGATAGATTTCAAGCCGATCTTCTGACATTCCTGTGCAAAGGTTTCCAGTGGAATTTTCGAATAACACCACTTGCAAACCGAGTGGTTTATTTTTCCTTTTAGCTCAGCCCCAAGCGCCCTGTCGGAAGCTGCAAAAATGTCTGTAACAGTCAGTGGAAGTGCGGAAAGCCCTGCTCCTGCTGCGATCTTTTTCAATATAGTACGCCTGTTGGTAGTTGTCTTCATATTATGAGAGTAAACGATTAAGCGATATCACAAATGGTAACCCCTTGTTTCAGAGAGGCAATATCATCCTTGCGGCTTGGTACAAATTCTTGTCCGACAAAACCTTTGTAACCAGTTTCGGCAATCGCTTTCATGATGGCCGGATAGTAGAGCTCCTGTGTTTCATCAATTTCATTTCTGCCTGGAACTCCTCCTGTGTGGTAATGCGCGATGTATTTGTGATACTTTTTGATGGTGGCAATCACGTCGCCTTCCATAATCTGCATGTGGTAAATATCATAAAGCAATTTGAACTTATCAGATCCAACCATTTCACATAATCCCGCGCCCCATTCTGTACGGTCACACATATAGTCTTTGTGGTTAACCTTGCTGTTGAGCAGCTCCATCACCAGCGTCACGTTGTGTTTTTCGGCAAGCGGCATCAGTTTTCTTAGCGCAACGGCACAATTCATCATCCCATCCACATCACTCATACCGCGACGGTTTCCCGAAAAACAGATGATCTGGTTATATCCGGCAGCCTGTACTTTTGGGATAATATCTTCAAATCCTTTAATCAGCTCTTCATGGTTTTTAGGATCATTAAATCCTTTGTCCAGACTTCTCGTAAGTCCTTCTCCCCAGGGAAGCGCACACGTTAATCCGTGTTTTTTCAAAACCGGCCATTCTTCCGGACCGCAAAGTTCAATGGACGTCAGACCAATTTTTTTTGCTTCTACGGCCAGTGTTTCCAGCGGAATTTTACTGTAACACCAACGACAGACCGAGTGATTGATTTTGCCGTTTAATTTTGCACCTAATGCTTTTTCAGAAGCTGCCATCACGTTGGTCATGGACAATGGCAAGGTCAAAGCGCCTGCTCCGGCTACGATATTTTTAAGTGCGGTACGTCTGTTGGAGGTACTTTTCATCGAACTGTTATAATTGTGATTAGTCTTTGTATATAATTAAGGTCTTGCGCTCCCTTTGGTTTTGGTCGGGAAATCTTTCGGTACCTGCTGTGTTACTTTTCCGGTTGCCACCCACTCGGTGCCTCGCTGTAAAGTGGTTATAAAGCCTGCACATTTTTGAGAATAGTTTTCATGGCCCAGTGTTGTATGGAAGATTTTACCTTTTCCGTATTGCAAGGTCATCAGCATAGGCTCAATTCTTCCGGAACCTCGTTGTTCCACCGGACTGTAAGCAGTTGCTAAAACGGTCACATTTTCAGCAGGGCCTCTCAGGCGGTCATATAATTCATCTTTCTGATGCAGCCATTCAGTTGGCAATCCTTTCATGATCGGATGATTTGCGTCTCTTGTCGTGACGATAAATTCATGCTGGTTACCATGACTTCCGCCCAAACCTTTTGTTGTATCTTTTACCATTTTTCCCTTTTCCTTATCAAAATAGAGATAAGGGCCAGACTTTTCATTTCTTCCTTCCCATCCACCGATACCAATCATTTTATTGTAAGCAAGCCATTTCGGAAAAGCGTTATCAGCAGCATGAACAACGACAAGTCCACCGCCATTTTTTACAAATTTCTCAAAAGCAACATTGGTAACTTCCGGCCAGGAGTCGCCGTTATAATTTGATAATACTACATCGTATTTGGAAAAATCGGGTTTAAAACTTTCCATATTTTCTCCTTTTTTCGGAGTGGTTGCGATATCAGCCGTGAACATGCCCGTCTCTTCCAGATATTTTTTCATCATCACCGAACCATCAGCCATATTCCTGTGATTGTTTTGGCCATCGATGATCAGTACTTTATATATTTTCCGGGGAAGAGCTTTTGCCTGGTCGGTAACTGCAAATAAACACAAGACAAATGTCCATGTCAAAAGAAAAAAAATAAATTTTGTAATCTTCATGATATCAAAAAAATAAGCCTGAATTGAAGTAAAATTCGTGACATGGACAATTCTACTATCCAATCCCGATTTTTAATTCAATTCAGGCTATACTATTATTACTTTTAATTTAAATAATACATTCAATAAGTATTATTATTTTCCACCTTTTTTTACACTACCCTCTTTGTAAATCGGGCTGTTTTTGCTTCCGCCGGATTCGAGATAAGCGATAAGGTCTCTCAATTCCTTGGGATTCAAACCATTGATTAACCCAGGCAGCATAATGGATACCGGAGAGATTTTAGTGGAAGTAACGTCTTTTTTAGAAACCTTGCGGATGGTCTTCTGGTCAAATGGATTTTGAGCGATGTAATAAAAATTCGCGTCCTGATTCATTTCTCTTCCCAAAACAGATTCTCCGCTTTTCAGCGTGTAAATTGTTGAAGCATATTGATCAGATACTGCCTTATCAGGCGTAATAATAGCTTCCAGAACATCACGTGTTGTGAACCTGTTTCCAAGCTGAGTCAAATCCGGTCCAATGTCACTTCCTTCTCCCTGCATCATATGGCATCTGCTGCAAAGTACTGCCGAAAATATCTTTTTCCCTGTCTCAAAATCAGCTCCTGCCAGACTATCCTGAACGAGGCTTACGGCATTATCAACTTTCCATCCACGCCCAGGCCCTTTTGGAGAATATTCAATAGCAAGATCATTCCCATTCAATGTTAACTTTTCAGCTCCGGATAATTTGTTATAATAGGCAACCTTGTCCTTAGGTACATTTGCAAGGGCAATCTGGCGGGCTTTTTCGATGAAGCCGATATAACTTCTTCCACCTTTGTAGCTAAATGCCTTATCATACCATTTGAAGTAAGTGTCACGTAGCTCAGGAGTCCAGCCGGTTTTTGCGGTACTCAATACAAACGCATAAAAAGTCTGCTGTTTAGCAGGCATCTTTTCAAGCATCCCCGCAATATCAAGTCCGTACTGTGGATTACGAAGGATCAGATCAGATGAAGCTGTTGCCGTTTCGTTGTCTTTATCATCGAAAAATTCATTTTTTGTAAGCAAAGTCAAAGTTCTTTCAACAGCTCCGGGAGCTTCAAGGAATACAAGTAGCTTGCTGTACAAACGATTGCTCAGCGCCGAAGATGAAGGATAATGCGGGCTCAGATAATTGGTTACCTGCGTTTTTATAGGTCCTTCCAGTACACCATAGCGGAAAAACGTAACTTCGAAAGTTCTGAGCAGATCCCGTTGCTTCGATTCCGAAAGTTTTTTGAAATCGATTGACGTCAGTGCTTTAAGCAAAGGTTCCTTTATGCTCTTATCGCCCTGACGCGCCAACGCAAGGAGTGCATGGATTTTTATGTCCGGGTTTTTCTCGTTAAGTGCTTTTTCTTTCCATTCAGCAACCGGCTGATGCTCCACCGCTAATCTGGCAGCATATCGCACCGATCTGTCCGCGTGAGCAAGGTTCGGCCAGGCGGCACTTACTGCTTTGGTATTAACTCCAAGATGGTATTGTTCAAGTTCGGTACGAAGTTTATGTTCCGGCGTTAACGAAACCGTTGCAACGTTTGACCCTGCCTTTAAGCTTTTATAGTCTTTATAATAAATGCGGTATAAATCAGATTCAAGGCGGCGGCCACCGGTTAAGAAATAAAGCGCTCCGTCGGGGCCGATCACACCGTCTGTTAAAGGTAATGGAGAACCGGAAAGAAACTCTTCATGGTCTGCAGTATATGTACCTCCTGACGGTTTCAGGTGGATGCCGTGGATAATACCAAAACTCCAGTCGAAAGCTAAAAGCGTATTTTTATATTTCTCAGGGAAAAGCGCATCTTTCAGATAGATCAAATTCGTTGGAGATCCTTGTCCGATGTTCATAACCGGCCCAACGTTGTCAGGGAAAGAAGGCGCCCATTTGGCATCACCCGTTCTCCAGCCAAACTCACTTGCACTTGTTGCATGGCATATGCGCGTAGGCCTGTACCATGGCGTTCCGAAATCCCATTCCATATCGGAGTCGTACGTGAACATATCACCTGCTTCATTGAAAGCAATATCGAACGGATTTCTATAACCCGCGCTTACCAGTTCCCATGTTTTTCCTTCCGGATCGGTATGTGCAATCCATCCGCCGGGAGCCATTCTGTCGTTTGCATGGCCTCGTGGATCTTTGATAAATGGAAAAAGATTGTCGTTTGTCCAGTTTTTCGGCAGACGGTAAGAATCCATTTCAGGCAGATCCGTATGATTTCCTGCCACTACATAAAGCGATTTTTTGTCAGGAGAAAGCTGGACGCTGTGCGGACCATGTTCTCCTTCGCCTTTCATGGCTTTTAGCAGCGTAATTTTATCATATTGATCGTTGTTGTTGGTATCCTGTAAACGGTAAAGGCCGCTTCCTTTCGGAAACCTGGGACTTTCGCGATTATTGATTACAACATATAAACTATTGAATGCATAAAGCAAACCATGCGCAAAACCCATGGCAATTTTGGCTGTATCACCTTCGATTTTTAGTGCTTCAATTTTTGGTTTCTCAGTTGAACCGATTGGCGCTAGAGCAACTCTGAAAAGACTGCCGTACTGATCGGAAGCGATCAGTCTTCCTTTATCATCAAAGGCCATAGAAACCCATGAACCGTTTTGTTCTTCCGAAGGACTGAATAAGTGTTCTGCGACAAAACCGTCAGCCAGTTTAAGCTTATCCACTTTTGACCCGGGCGGTCTTGATTTCGCAGATCGGTTGCTTATTAGAACTCCGCAAAACACACCCGCAGCGATAAGTACCGCAAGCATAATTGGAAGTCTATACCATTGTTTTTTTGTGTACATTTTACAGCTCAGAGTTTAAGTAATTATAAATTTAAAGTATGATGAATTCAAAATCGGGTGGTTTTATTGAATAGAAAAAGATCTGCAATTATAAAGTTGAATGTAAGTCATTATTGATTATTTACTTAAATAAAACAAATTAAAACTTAGAAAAATCTGATTTTGCAATGATAAGATGAATGATTTAACTCACCATCCTGTTCTGTCGGGTTATGCTGGAAATTAAGGATATTCTAATACATTATTTTACCATCGGCAGTCAGAGTTCGGCGCATAGGTAGTATCGAAAAGAGCCGGATTGCCCAGCATTGGGTTTGAAAATACACATATTAGTATTATAAAAAGTTTAAAAATAATCATATTTTTAAAATGTAGTTATTTTATTATACTAATAGTACTTTTTAAAAATATATTATGTAATATAAAAAATAAAAAGTGCAGTAAGATCAATACTTACTACACTTTTTAAATGTTAAGGGTTTAGGTTATATAACTGGTGTACAGTTAAGTAAAAATGACGCTAGTGAAATGTCAGCCCGAGTGAAATGTCAGCCTGAGCTTGTCGAAGGTGTCTGGCGAGATGCTTCGACAGGCTCAGCATGACATTGAATACGTCAAAATAGGATAACTAACACTGGTTAGAAATTAGGCGTTAACGCCGCTTCTACTGCCGGGAGACCATAGTAATCATCCAGCACCGTAAAGGCATTGGAAGGTGCCTGATATCCATCCTGGAAATAATATGCTGCCGGATTGGCCTTCACCTTTGCACCATAAGCCGTGATTATTTCCTTGGCTCTTCCCGTTCTTACCAGATCAAACCAGCGCTTGTTTTCAAAGGCAAGTTCTACTCTGCGCTCTTTAAAGATCGCCTCGCGCATATCAGCGGTTGATGAGGCAGCAGTTGCACTTAGCCCGGCGCGTGCCCGAACCTGGTTTAAATAAGTTGCAGCGTCGGCGCTTTTGTTTTGCTCATTCAGGGCTTCTGCCAAAAATAACAATACTTCTGAAAAACGGTAGACCGGGAAATTCTGGCCGGTGTTATTATGAAGAGAATGTGTCTTGGCAAATTTTTTGATGTAAGGATACACCTTGTTCGTACGCAGACTTTGACTCAGCGTCACGTAAGCGATGGTTGCATCTTTACGTTTGTCTCCGGTCTCATAAGCTGCAATTAGATCCGGCGTTGGAATGTTATTATTCTCAGCGGAAATTAGCTGCGCATTAGACGTACCGGTGATGGGCTGAAGTTCAGCGGCTGTGATGGGTGCCGGGATAACCTGATAGATATAATTACCGTTGTAGCCATCAGGCCCCTCCTTATATTGCACTTCAAAAATAGACTCCTGATTGTTTTTGTTAGCAGTGGTCGTAGAAAATGCATTGTTATAATCCGGCATCAGCGAGTATCCGTCATTCGTGATAACGTCTTTAAGCAAGGGTTCAGCTTGCGCCCATTTTTTTTGTACGATGTACAAGTTTGCAAGTAAGGTTTTGGCTGCACCTGAGGTTGCTCTTCCGGCTTCTTGTTTTGCCTTGTTGAGCAACAAGGTTGAAGCTTCCGAAGCATCTTTTTCAATCTGGGCATAAATCTCCTCGGAAGAGGATAATGGCAAAGCTGCTTCCTGTCTTGAAGTAACGGGCACGAGATGAAGAGGAACCTTTCCAAACAGGCGAACCAATTCAAAATACGCATAGGCGCGCAAGAACAGAGCCTGGCCTTTCAGATTTTTTTTCGAGTCAGCGTTGAAGTCGACACCGTCGATCAGGGCAAGTACCTGGTTGGCTCTTGAAATGATCAGATAATCCTGGCGGAATTGTTGCAAAACGTTGTCATTTGCGGTAACTCCGTCTGCTGTCGGTACGGCGAAATCCGCAAGGTTTTCCGTTTGCTCCACTGCACCGTAAGCGGTATTTCTGGCATAATAAGCGTTGTCGGAATGTAGTTCAGCCAATTTCCAGATACGATCGTTGTAAATAGCTCTTAGCGGCACATAAGCAGCATTGACTGCCTGTTTGAAATCTGACTCTGTCTTAAAAAAAGTGGTTAAGCTTAATTGCGTTTCCGGTACCACCGTCAAGAATTCGTCTTGGCATCCAGCGGAGGCGAAACTTATCAGGCACGCTAATATGATTTTCTTTTTCATTCTATATCAATTAATTTAATGAAAATTTCTCTTTAAAAATTCAGGTTGATACCGAGTGTCCAGGTACGCGGAACCGGGTAACTGGAAAGATCAACTCCCTGACTTAGGTTTCCACCGTCGCCATTTCCATCGTCCTGACCACTTGTCTCAGGGTTAGGGCCACCCCAGTACTTAGTGAAAACATATAACTGCTGCACGGATGCGTAAAGTCTGGCGGATTTGAAAAGCTTGCTTTTCACGCCGATGTTATAGCCAAGCGTTACATTTTTAATTGTGAAGTACGATGCGTCAGCTACGAAGTTGCTGTTGTTCCAGTCTCTTTCAATACCGGTAACATTTCCTCCCATTTTCGCATTTGTGATTCCGTACATACCTTTTCCAGGATTTTCAGGAGTTCTGAAACGATACATTACGTCTTTTACCATGTTAAATGCACCATCAAGGTTTGCAGTACTGTACAAGTGGCGTACCCATAATTGATTACCATAAGAGCCCGAACCTGTTATAGAAAGATCAAAGTTTTTGTACTGGAAGTTATTTGTTAAGCCATATGTGAATTTTGGAAAAGGGTTTCCAATAATTGCTCTGTCGTCTTTGTCACCTCCATAAGTCAAAACGCCGTCGTCGTTCACATCTTTAAGTTTAATACTTCCTACAACAGAACGTCCCGGCACAACTGGTGATGCTGCAAGATCAGCTGCATTTTGGTACTGTCCTTCCGAAACCATTCCGTAAAACTGGCCAAATGGCTTACCAACCTGCGTAATGTGGTAGGTACCATAAACGCGGTCAATACCTTCTGCCAGCGCCAGAACCTTGTTGCGGTTAAATGAAATATTGGCATTGGTAGTCCATTTCAATGCACCTGTCAGGTTTCTGGATGTAATGGAGAACTCATGACCCCAGAATTTGATTTCCCCGATATTGTCATTGTAATTTGTGAAGCCTGACTCCTGGGCAATTTGCACGCTGTAAAGAAGGTTGGTTGTTCTTTTAGTGTAAAAATCATATATGAACTGGATTCTGTCGTTGAACAAACCAAGATCCAATCCCATGTCGAATTGTTTTGTAGTTTCCCATCCCAAATTCGGGTTAGCCAGAGAAACAACGTTAGCACCTGTGGCAACAGTATTGCCAAAAACTGCATTGGTTGTGTTGTTTACCAATGCCGACTGCGTATAGTTACCAATGTTGTTGTTACCGATAACACCATAACTTGCTCTGACTTTTGCAAATGATACGTGTCTGCTTGTTTTAAGAAACTCTTCGTCTGATAAAACCCAGCCGACAGATGCTGACGGGAAAGATCCCCAACGGTTATTAGATCCGAAACGTGAAGAACCATCTGCGCGAATCGCTGCTGTGAAGAGATATTTCCCTTTGTAATTGTAGGTTAATCTTGATATGTAAGAAGCAAGAGACCACTCCTGGATACCATTCCATGTGTTTTGTCCTGAACGACTGATATTAAGCGCTCCCTGAATGGTTGGCAGGCGGTCGTCGGTATAGGTATCAGCCTGGATTCTTGTATATTCCTGGCGGTAGCGTTGTTGTGTGAAACCGGCAAGCAGTTCAAAATTATGGTCACCAAAACTTTTGTTGTACGTGGCAAGATTTTCGTTCAGCCATGAGAAGTTCTGAAGTGCTTGTCGGGTAGAAACAGCCGTTGTAGGAACCGATACGTTGATAGAACTTGTTGCGGTCGAAGGGTTGAAAAAGAAAAATTTAGTATTTTCCATTTCTACGTTCAGCGTAGTTCTTAACGTCAAGCCCTTAATCGGCTGGAATTGCAGGTAAGTATTACCCAGCAGTTTTGTTGTTTTCGTTTCATTGATAAGCTCCTGGGCAGATCTGACCCAGTTAGGGTAATTATAAATATTGCCAGTGTTTTGCGGAAAAGAATTGTAGAGCGTAAGATCACCGTTTGCATCTTTTATAGGCATGATCGGCCAGGTAAGCAGGGAGTTAAACAAAATTCCCGTTCCCCGTCCGCCATCCGTTCTGGGCGTGTTATCAAATACATATTGAGGAGCAATATTAAAGCCTATCTTCAATTTCTTTGACAAGTCATACTCCGTATTCATACGAAGTGAATACCTTTTATAATCATTGTTTATCACTACCCCTTTTTGGTTAAAAATACCCGCAACAACCGAAGTCCGGACATTCTCTTTCCCTGTGGTGATCGTTAGGTTATAACTTTGCATGGGTGCTCTTCTTAACATGGCACCATACCAGTCATTATTTTTTCCGGCATATTGTGAAGGATTTCTGAATATCTCAGGAACTTCCTGACCTGCGTCTTCATAAAACTCCTTTTTGAACTGCGCGAATTCTTCGGCATCCAGCATTTCTATCAAACCTCTTTTCGGAACTTTCTGAGTTCCATAGTATGCGTTCAAGCTAATGTTTGTCTGGCCCGAAACTGGTTTTTTAGTGGTAATCAAAACAACACCGTTTGCTGCTCTTGAACCATAAAGTGAGGTGGAAGCTGCATCTTTTAAAATGGAAATATCTTCAATTTCATCCGGGTTCATTTGTCCGATCGTTCCTGTGATAGGAAATCCGTCGATTACGTATAGCGGATCGCTGCCGGCCGTTACCGAAACCTGGCCACGGATACGTACCGACATCCCCTGTCCTGGCTTACCCGTTGTCTGGTTGATCTGCACACCGGCAAGTCTTCCCTGTAATTTCTGCGTTACCTGAGAAACCGGAATGTCTTTCAGTTCTTCACTTTTTACCGTTTGAACGGAACCTGTGATTTCCTTTTTTAGCTGACTGCCATATCCGACAACAACTACTTCCGAAAGAGCCTTTGAATCAACTTCCAGTTTAACATCCACAGAAGTACGGGTACCCAGCGCAACTTCCTGAGGAATGTATCCCAGAAAGGAAAAGATAAGTGTTCCGCCTCCATCAGGTGCTGTAATGCTGTACTCTCCTGTTTCGTTTGAAACAGTTCCTGTTGAGGTTCCTTTTAAAACCACGCTCACGCCCGGAAGTCCCTGACCGGTTTCATCGGTAATTTTACCTTTCACCGTACGGTCCGCTGTCGGGTTTGCTGTCGTGGTTTGCACAGGTGCAGGCGTTTCGTTTTGTAGTAAAATCCGTCCGGAAACAACCTTGTATGAAATTTTTAACGGTATTAAAAGAGCATCCAGCGTGCTGGAAAGATGCTGGTTTGATGCGGTTACAGAAACCGTGCGGTTGGACTGAATAGACTCTTTGCTGTATACAAACTTGACCTTGGCAAGTTCCTCAATTTTATTGAGCGCAACTTTCAGATCAACATGCTCCATTTGCAGCGTAATGTTCTTATTCAGCAATTCCTGCGCGCTTATATCATGTGCAAATGATACAGTGGCAAAAACAAAACCGATCAGGACTTGTGCCAGTGATATTTTCATAATCTTGTACAGCGAGGCGTACAATTGTAATTGTCGCGGTTGATTCATAAATTTGAATGGTTTTATTAGATGGAAAAAATAAAACATAGAGCTCCCACCAACATCTGTATTCAGATGAACTATCGAAGCGGTGAGGCGTTTTTACCGGCAGGAAGTGGTGGCTCACTTCCTGCCATTCTTTTAAAAATGTGATTAGTTTAATCAGGTCATAGATGGATATTTAGATTGGTAAAATGATTTAGCTGTTATTATTTGCATCCGTTACCGGTAAGTATAATACTGGTTCCTTCGATACTGTATTTGCTTCCAACCGACTTGCAAACAAGATCGAGTTTTTCACGGAAAGTCATATCTGTAAGATCTCCGGTGAAAGAACAGAGCAGCAGGTTTTTATCTGACATCATCATTTGAACACCGTAACTTTGCCCCAATTCCTGTATCACCGTTGATAAGGGTGTCTCATTGTAGACAAACTTCATCCGGGCTACTTCCGGTGTTTCAAGCAGTATAGGCTGTGTCACAAGTGTTTTTTCAACTTTTCTTTTTTGTTCAAAAAAAACAACCCGTTGATTTTGGGTTAGGAATATCTGATCTGATTGACGGGGCAAAGTGTTGGCTGTGCCCTTGTTATCCTCATGTACAAATACGGAAACCTTCCCCGTCTTAACGCCTATCTCTACGGACTTTGATTTTTGATCGGTATTAACCCAGAAACTGGTTCCGATAACCCTTGTAACAGTCCCGCCGCATAACACGAAGAAAGGTTTCTTCGGATTTTTGACAACCTGGAATAAACCGGAACCCGTTAATTGTACAACGCGTTTATCTTTTTCAAAATGGCTTTTATAAGATATATTGCTTCCTTCCATAAGATAAACGATGCTGCCGTCGTCCAGAACTACTTTTAGGCAACCATGCGCATTGTTTGTTTTTGTTACAATAACATTCCCGGTAGTTTGCCTTGCCTGCCTGCTCTGTGAGACCGAATTTTCCATCGTTTTCCAATTATTTCTCGTCAAAAAAATGGTCAGAATTAATGAAGCTGCGATGCCTGTATAAATCAAAAGTGAATTTAAGCGACCTCCAAGATTAAAACCATTCTGATTGTCTCCTTCCGAAGCATTAATCCTGTCATCAATTTCTGAAAGTATTTTTCCCTCAATTAACCGTCGTTCTTCTTCTGTTGTATCAAATTCATTTTCTGATTCAATTTTCTTAAACCAAATCTGAATCAGATCTTTCTCTTGTTCTGTACATTCGCCCCGCATGTAGCGTTGAAGTAACACTTCAAATTCTGACTTAGTCATAGAAGAGAAAATTATGAATTATACATACCAGTCGTTTCAGTAAAGAATATCCCTAGACTTATTATAAAAAATATTACAATATTTATATTTTATTCTAATTATTCACTGAATATTCTCTGAATAATTATATAAAAAAATATAAAAACAGAATGGTTACGAAGTCTTTCAGATAGATCCGTAATGTTTTGAGGGATTTTGTGAGATGGTATTCAACGCCTTTTTCAGACAGTTGGAGGTGCATGGCAATTTTGTTAACCGGCCAGTTTTCTATACGGCTTAACCTGAATATCTCCTGTGATTTTTCGGGTAGTGTCTTTAACCCTTTTTCCATAAAACTGGTCAGATCATTCACTGCCATAATATGTTCGGTGGGGCATTCTTCCTGCTCTATGAAAGCCTTGTAGTGATGAATGTAGTTATTCTTGACAATTTGCGTGCGGATATAGTCAATGACCGAGTATTTCATCGCTCTGACAAGATAATTTTCCAGGGACTGGATTTGCAGATTTTCTCTTTTCTCCCATAACTGCACAAAGATCTCCTGAACAAGCTCTTCGGAGGCTGCTTTATCGTTTAAGCGACGTTGTGCAATGAGGAATAATTTGTACCAGTATTTTTTGTAGATAAGCGTAAACGAACTTCTGTCTCCCTGAACAAAATTTTCAATGAGTTGCATTTCAGACACAGCAAAGACAGATGAGCTCATAAGTAATTTATTTTCTGAATACTATACACTTATCATGTACTATTAACTACGGTATTTCATGATCGATTGCGGTAAATAATTATACTTAATCGATAATTTATACAATAGTAGCATTCGTCAAAAGCGCAACTATCCTGCTGTGTCTGGTAATATTAAAATTTATACTTTGTCTCGTTATACTAACAGCTCCGGCACAGCTTTTCCTTTGCCATCAGGTGTTGTGTAAAACGGACGTTTTTCTACTTCGTATTGTGTATCAGGTGATATGCCCAGCGCCTGGTAAATGGTTTGATGTACCTGATCGATTTTAATCGGATTTTCTATGGTTTTGCACGGGCGTTCATCAGCGGTCTTTCCATAAACAAATCCTTTTTTGATGCCACCGCCAAACATCAGCATGGAGCATCCATCAGTGAAATGGCGGTGCATTCCGTAAAATTTGAGTTCCGATAATATGTCGGGCTGACTTACCTGTTCCTGGACCTTTTGATCCGGTCTTCCTTCAACCATCATATCCCTGCTGAACTCGCTGGCAAGGACAACAATGGTGCGGTCCAGATGACCGGATTTGTCAAGGTCTTTAATAAGCTGGGCAACCGGACCGTCAATTTGCTTTTTCATTTCCTGTAAGCGCGTATGACCGTTTTCATGCGTGTCCCATCCCTTAAATGGCTCATATTCAGTTGTTACGCTGATAAATCTAGCGCCTTGTTCCGTAAGTCTTCTTGCCAGTAAACATCCCAGGCCAAAGCGTCCCGTGTTGTAGATGTTATAACTTTCTTTTGGCTCTGTACTCAGATCAAACGCTTTAGATTCGGGAGAATTCAGCAAAGTATAGGCCTGTTCCATCGAACGCTTTAACGATTCCCGCTGATAATCGCTTCCAAATTCACCGATCGGGCTGTTGCTAACCAGTTCATTATAAAGCTGATTCCTTCGCTCGAATCGTTTGGCATCCATACCCACAGGCGGGCGCACACTTTCCAGTCCCTGGCTTGGATCGGGGATAAAGAAGGGCCCGAATTCATTTCCAAGAAAGCCTGCTGTATGGAAAGCTTTCAACTCTTCGGCTTCCCCTACCGTAAAGCGCTGGCCAATATCAATGAATGCCGGGATGACCGGATTCTTCGGCCCAAGCTCCTTGGCGATCCAGGACCCCATGTGTGGTGCAGCTACCGTTTGCGGTGGTTCATAGCAGGTATGCCAGTGATATTGATGCCTGGAATGAAGGATGTGACCCATGTCGGCCGCGACATACGACCGTACCAAAGTGCCCTTATCCATGACCTTTCCAATGGATTCCAGACCTTCTGAAAAATGGATACCATCCAGCACAGTCGGCACCGATTTGAAAGTACTTAATACCCTGTTCCCTTCCATACCTGTGGTGAAAGGTGTGTAAAGTTTGGGATCAAAAGTTTCTGTATGGGCCATGCCGCCCGCCATCCATAACAGTATCACAGTGTCTGCGCTCGAATCCGTTCCACCTGCTCCTTTGCAGCTTGAAAGAATATTTGAAACTGGCGCTCCTGCCGCCAAAGCAGCCATGGTCGCTGCACTAGCACGCTGTAAAAACTCCCGTCTGTTCCATTTTATATTCATGATGTTAATGTCTTTATATTATTATTTAGTATTAAGCTTTTAATATGAATAGTATATATATTAAATATTAAACTATTCAAAATAATGATATGTAGTTAACTTTTTATACGATTTATAAATTGTATACTTTTTGTATTTATTAAAAATACAATACTTTAAAAGAAATTAATATTTATTTAATGTTTAAAAAATATTAATTGGATTATATGTTATATACTAACTAAAATTATGTATAATATTAATACTTTTAATAATAATTGTTAATATAAAATTTATTAAAAGTGTCATATTTATTAAACATATTAAAAATACAATTATTTAAGAACATATAATACATTACAATTTGTAAGTGTCAGTAAATCAACTGAAATTCAGGGACGAGTGCAATAGCCCATACAAGATCCTGTATACTTTCTTCACTTGGATTAGGCCCAAGAATCTTTTTTGCAACCGCTAACTCCTTTGCTATGGGTGGTCTTCCCAGTGCTTTTCGGTACAATTCGGTAACCAGTAAGTCAGACGTTGGATATTTTGCACGCCATTCTTTTGCTCCTCTTTTCAGTGTTTCAGTAAATTTTTCACCGTTGGTCAGTTCCAGAGCTTGTAAAAGATTAGCCTGGGAAGTACGACTCGTACTGACCGTTTCGCGATTCGGGCGACCAAGTGCAGTGAGGAAAGGATCATTTTTTACAAATCCGGCACGTGGAAAAGGAAGTTTACTCTTGATATTTTCAGGAAGTAAGTTTACCACAACGGCCGAATCTGCGTACATCGGATTGAATGCAGCACTGATTGCATCCGAGAATTGTTCGGCGGAAAGTCTCCTTCGGATCATACCAGTAAATTTGTAATTGTTAGCCATGATATCGCCGGCTTCTTTCACCGAGGTAGAGGGCAGCTGGTAGGTTTTGGAAGTAACGATATTGAAGATTAATTTTTTAATATCATATCCGTTGGCGGCAAAATCCGAAGCCAGCCAGTCAATCAGATCTTCACTCCAGGGCATGTTATCCATCATGTCCACGGGCTCCACAATACCACGTCCCATAAGCTGCGCCCAGATCCGGTTAACCAATGTCCGGTATAGTCTTCCGTCTTTTGGCTGCACCAGAAAATCGGCCAGTTGCCGAAGTCGTTTTTCTGTACTCGCATCAACGTTGATTTCTCCAAGCTCCGGAAAGAGAATTTTTCTTCCAGCCATTTTTCCGGTCGGCTTATCACAGCGGTTTATTTCCAAAAGTGTATCGGCAAAAATATTGGCGAAAGCATAAGATTGTTCGAGCTTCCAATCGCTGATGAAACTGTCGTGGCAGGAGGCGCATTTTAAATTCAGACCAAGGAAAACCTGCGAGACATTCTGAGCTGCCTGCATTTCGGTGCGCTGGCTGGAATTGATTGTACCACGCCACTGAATCCCCTTAATAAAACCTTCTGATTCCTTGGTCGGGCTGATAAGTTCTTTTACAAACCAGTTATAGGGTTTGTTCACTTCCAATGAAGTGTAAAGCCATTTGGTAATATCAAAACGTCCTTTCGTAATATAGCCCGTTCCGGAATAGTCATTGCGGAGCACGTCATTCCAGAAGGACATCCAGTGCTGGGCGTAGTCGTCGTTGCGATTCAATAATTCCTTTGCCAGAATTTCTCTTTTATCAGGACGGGAGTCCTGTACAAATGCTTCGATTTTTTCGGGAGGCGGCAGCAGCCCGATAATATCCAGATATAACCGGCGAATGTAGACACGATCATCTACCACCTTGTTCCATGGCGTTTTGTTTTTTTGAAAATAGGCATTGACAAAAAGATCGATCGGCTTCTTCAAATCTCCTGAAGGCGCCGGAACCACCGGTGTGCGGGGTTCAAGTGCAGCCACCCGATAAATGCTTTTCATTTTTCCATCCGGCCACTGGGCTCCTTTTTCGATCCAGTACCTCAATAAGGTGACTTCTTTTTCGGTTAGCCTTTTGCCTTTGGTCGGCATGGCTTCCTTGTGTCCTGCGGGTAGCGAAATACGTCTTATCAATTCACTTTTATCGGCCTGGTTTGGTATAATGACAACACCATTTTCCCCGCCTTTCATCATTGCTTCCTTGCTGTCGAGTCTGAGGTCGCCTTTGCTTTTGGCTTCTCCGTGACAACTATAACAATTATGAGCCAGAATGGTACGAACTTCTATGTTAAGATCTTCTACCTGTTTGGGTGTAAGTGCCTGGCCGTTGTTGGCAAGAAGGAAATCCGGCGTTTCTGATGCTGCCAAATGAGGTGTCTGGTTAAATGGCAATACACTGGACAAATAATCGTCTCCGTGCGTTAACATGGCCCCGTAATGACCGGCAAAAGAAACACCGAAGACTGTTACAATTAATAAGGTACGGTATAAGGGTAATTTTTTTAGTTTTAAGGAAATCAGCGCCAGCGAAGCCAGAATCATCGTGGCAATTCCCGACCAGCGGTGTATTTCGAGGCTGTCGCCGCCATATTCTCCTTCACTGGCGAGCAGCAAACCCAATAAAACTGCAAGAACTGCACTTAGCGTACCGATCCACATCAGCATGGAAATACCGGCACGCAGACTGTCAGATTTTCTTTTCCAGTCGATAAGTTCAAGGACAAGCGCGACACAAAGTAAGCTTACAGGAAAATGAACCATTAATGGGTGAAGTCTCCCAAGGAACTGCCAAAGCCAAAACGTTTCTACTGTTTGTAATAACACGGTGATAAAGTATTAGTGAGTTAGGAATTATTCTTATAAGCCAGAATGCTACTAAAACTATTGTCAATTTCTGGCATCCATTTGTATTAAACTAACGAATAACTCTTTTTAATGTTTTTAATTTGAAAGGAGATACATACCTGAAATCGTATGTATCTCCCACATTTTCAATTCGGTAGTATTAATAGCCCGGATTTTGAGTCAATTTGGTATTAATCAAAATCTGAGGTGCCGGAATCGGTAAATAATATTCGTTTTCAGTGTAAACATAGTCCGTAGAATTAAACGGCACGTTTCCCCTGTCAACAGTTGGTTTTGCTCTTTCCATAGCACCATGGGCATTCATGAATGCGGCCCATTCTGCGGGCGTTTTGGTACGTTTTAAATCAAACCAGCGGTGGTTTTCGAACGCAAGTTCCAGACGTCTCTCATTCAGTACGGCCGTTTTGAAAGTGGTTTTATCCAGTCCTTCCAAATCAGCAAGTCCTGCACGTTTACGAATCTGATTGAGATACCCCAGGGCTTCCGCTGTCGGACCTGACTGCTCATTAATGGATTCCGCCAGCATCAGTAATACATCAGCATAACGCAGAATTGGCCAGTTGGTATTGGTGCGGCCTACAATCGTGTGCGGATAGTTGTACTTGCTTACATAAGGAACCGGGTAAACTTTTCCATCCAGGGTAAAGCTCGGCTTCAAAGAAATATCTTTTCTTAGGTCGCCTTTTTCGTACGCAGCCATGATGTCATTTGTAGGAACATTTCTGCCTCCGTTAGCACCCGACGCGTAGCCAGTCACGGCACCTTTTGATACCCTGGGAGCAAAAACATATTCAAAAGTACTCCATTCTCCAAGGTCATTATCACCCTGATACTGGATTTCGAAAATGGATTCAACGCCGTTCTTTTTTGAAGGGGAAGGATCGAAATTGTCGGCATAGTTGGCATTAAGGGCGTAACCTAACGCTGTTACTTGCTTTAACGTTGTTATAGCTTCTGCATATTTCTTGGTTACAAGGTATGTTTTACCCAATAAACTCAGCGCAGCGCCTTTCGTAGCTCTGCCTTTGTCACTTGCTGAGGTATAGGTTGCCGGCAACGCATCCGCAGCTTCTTTCAGGTCTTTTTCAATCTGCGCCCAAACCGCGGCCTGGGGTGATCGTACCAGGTCAAACGCAGGATCCGGAGTTGCCAGCGTGCTGGTGACGATAATTACGTCGCCAAAATACTGGACGAGATTAAAATACAAATAGGCTCTCAGAAATTTCAATTGTCCTTCAACTTCCTTTTTGGGAGCATCTGCAATGGTGGCTGTCGCAAGCTTTTCCAACGTTAGGTTGTTGTTGTAAAGTGCTGCGTAATAGTTATTCCATACGCTAGCGATCTCTCCGTTGCCCGAGTTGACGGTTGAAAATTCAAATGCTTCCCAGCCACCTGCACCGCCACGGTCGGACGGATTCAGGTCTACAGTGGTATTATCTGTCTGGAATTCCCCGAAAAGATAAGATGTATTTGTAAGTGCCTGAACCTGACTGTAAACTCCGTTCAGTGCCTGTTTTACCTGTGCTTCGTTTTTATAAAAAACATCAACACCTACTTTTGTCGGATCCGTTTGATTGAGGAAATCCTCGCTGCATGACGACTGTAAAAGACCCAGAACTATAATTCCGATAATAGCTGTATTTTTCATTTTCAAGGATTTTAGAAGTTGACTTTAAGACCTGCGGAGAATGTTCTCGGAACCGGATATGACTCGTCGTCATTATTCAGTTCTGTTCCGCCTCTTACACCTGCATCAGGATTGTTTCCCGGATACTTCGTTACCAGCAGGAGGTTTGCTGCGTTTACGAATATACGTGCGTCGGAAAGTATGCCATTGATCTTTGGCAATGTATAACCGATCGTCACGTTTTTAATCCACATATGCGTTCCGTCATATACATAACGCTCACTGCTCTCGCGAGACCATTTGAAGTAATCCGTTCCGCCTTGCGAGTTCTTGCCGTTCGGATTGGAGCCCGGATTTTCAGGAGATCTCCACCGGTCTTTTGCCTTTTCAAGCACGTTAAAAACACCATCCATATTCATGGTGGACGCTTCGATGTTTCGGTATACATCAAATTTGTAAGCGCCCATCAGAAGCACGCTGATGTCGAATCTTTTGTAGTCAGCACCTACATTCCAGGCCCAGTTGAACTTTGGATTTGGATTCCCGATTTCGGTCATATCCTTTGTATCATAGGAAACAATTCCATCGGGACCTCCGTCGGGCGCACCATGCAAATCGGCAAATTTCATTGCTCCGGGAACAGCTCCTTCTTGTGTAGGCGCTGCGGCTATTTCTTCTTTTGTATTAAAAATACCAAGTTTACGATAGCCAAAAATCATCCCGATGGGTCTTCCGACTTGCTGGATGTTGTAGCCCCCATACTGGCTTCCTTGTAGAATAAAATCATTTTGTCCTCTGATGGCGAGTACCTTATTTCTATTGAACGTGATGTTTCCGTTTGTTCTCAGGTTCACCTGGCCAATTTTAATCCGGTAATTTACAGCCACTTCCACCCCTTTGTTCTGAACTTTTCCCAGATTTTTAAGTGTTGACGTAAATCCGGAAACTGCCGGAATATTATACCCAAGCAACATGTCGTCTGTGATTTTTTTGTAATATTCTACCGTGAAAATCAGTTTGTTATTAAAGGTGGCAAGGTCAAAACCAATATCCAGCTGATCCGATTTTTCCCAGGTAAGTTCCGAATTGGCAAAACGTGTCACGGTTTTTCCCGAAGCCAGCGTGTTATTAAAAACGTAGTTGTTCAAACCAAGAAAAGCAAGACTTGCATAGTTCCCGTCGTCTCCACTATTCTGACCAACGCCAAAGTTATTTAGTGCGCTTACGCTGTAACTGTTATTGCCGGTTTTACCATAACTTGCTCTCAGTTTAAGGTCAGTCAACCAGGTTGCTTTGGGCATAAATTGTTCTTCTGAAATTCTCCATCCAACAGATGCCGCCGGGAAGTTCCCGTATTGATGTCCCTGGCTAAACCTGGAACTGCCTTCGCGGCGCATGGTTGCGGACAAAAGATATTTGTCTTTAAATGAGTAGTTTAATCTGGCGAAATAAGCAATCATTGTCCATTTTCTCTCTATGGAATTAGAGGAGCGGATGGTAGCGTTGCCAAGAAATGGAGAAAGGTCGTCGGGAAAAGTGTTACCTGAGCCATAAAGTCCCTTGGTTGTTTCTTGCTGCGCACTATAACCGAGCATGGCGTCAAAATGATGGTTTTCGCCAAAGTTCTTATTGTAGGTCAGAAGCTGGTCAGCCGAGTAATTCCTGAGCTCTTCGGAATCGTCGCGTTCTGTTGCGATCCGTGGAGGCGCGCCGGCACTACCTGTGGCGATGGCAAGCCCTATTGTGGATGGAACAAATTCCTTATAGGTATTGTAATTTATTTTTGCGTTGACAGATGATCTGAATTTCAGCCCTTTGGCGATATTAAATTCCACGTGACCGTTGGCGAGAACGTCAGCAATGTTACGATTTCTCTTGATGTTTTTCAGCATATAAAGCGGATTGGGGAAACCGAATATATCGCCGACACCATTGTAATAAGGAATCAATTCTCCTTTTTCATCATAGGGAGCATAACGAGGATCACTAATGAGCGTTAAACCGACCAGATTGCTTCGGCCGTCGGTATTGGCAAGGCTCGATTTGGAATAACTCCCGGCAACATTTACGCCCATGCTGATAAACTTGTTTATATCGCCTGCAAGATTGGTCCGTACCGATGCGCGATCATAACCAGTATATTGCAACGTACCATCTTCCTTGTAATAACCTGCCGAAACCACCGATTTTATAGGCCCTTTTCCGGACGATAAAGTCACGTTGATATCCTTGTAAGGCGCATTGTTATGCAGTATAAGGTCGAACCAGTTGGTGGAATTTTTTGTATTCTCGGGATTACGAAAATCCGCTGGAATGTCCTCATTTGCTGGTTGTTTCCCATTGGCAAGCACATAACGCCCGATAAAGACTTCCTTTTTAAACTGGGCAAAATCTTGTCCGTTCAGTACATGGGTTTTTCGGGAAGACGGGATATTCTGAATACCATAATCGATTGAAACATTCAGACTGGTCTTGCCTTCCTTTGCCGCTTTTGTGGTGATTAAAACCACACCATTTGATCCCCGTGCTCCATAAATGGCGGTCGATGCGGCATCTTTCAGAATGGTGATGGTTTCAATGTCGTTAGGATTCAGATTTTGTCCAACCGAAATACCAACCGGAAAACCGTCAATTACATAAAGTGGATCGCTTCCGGCTCCAAGTGAACTGATTCCCCTGACTTTTACCTCGAACTGCTGACCCGGTGTTCCGCTTTTTTGTTTGATGATAACACCGGGTGCTTGTCCCTGTAACATCCTGGTTACGTTTGATTTAGGAACTTCGCCAATGTCCTCCATGCTAATCACGGAGACCGCAGAAGTGATATCTCTTTTGCGCTGAGTTCCATAGCCGACAACGACAACTTCTTCCAGAGCCTTGGAATCTACTGTCATTTTGATATCATAATTTGTTTGATTTCCCACAGGAATATCTTTCGAAATGTATCCTACAAACGAGAAAACAAGAACCTGATTAGGTGTTTCCGAAATACTTAGCGTAAATCCTCCTTCACTATTGGAAACTGTTCCGGTACTGGTTCCCTTAACAATAATACTAACGCCGGGAAGTGGCTGTCCACCGTCGTCTGTGACTTTTCCCTTTATTTCGCGATCAAGAAAAAGATTATTCAGATCGTTGTGACTGAGCGCTTTGCTGTTTGCCAGCGCGCCGAAGGTGATTAACGTAATAAGAAACACCTGTCTACAAGCAGATCCTGCTGCCTTGTATAACCTGGTGTTAAACATTTTTAGTCGAATTGGATTCATAAAAATGAAAGGTTTTAGAAGATGGAATAATAAAACGTACTACACGCATTCGCGAAATCCGTTAAATCGTTTCAGATAAAAGAGAGGCGAAATTTTGAATTGTGGCTATTCAAAGTCGAGTGTTCATTTCCTTTTGGTTTAATTCATAAAGAGGTTGTTTCATGTTTAGGTGAAAGAATATATTAAGTTGTAACTTGGATGTGTTCGCTTTTCATAAATAGAATTTTTCCGTTTTGTTTAATTACAAGTCTTATTGAGCTTTCCTAAATATTAATGCTCCTTCTGTCCGTAATAAATTCAATACGGGTAAATGTCGTTTTGGGTAAAAGAATAGCGCAACAGGAAATTTGTAAGGAAACTGTATTGGTTCTTCTAATTATTGGCTTATCAATTTTTTGAGGACCAATTATCTTATTGATCTGAAATTCATCATGTTTCATCTCCGGGAACGTTCCCGGAGATGAAACAAAAAAATGACCAATTGTAAAAACAGTTTATAGGCTTCTGCCTTATTTCGACCGGATACTTTGAGATTATTCGCTTGGAGCCATGATCCGGAAGTATCTTTAATCTACGAAGGACTGCTGAATTTTGCGTTAACCTTACAATTATCTCCTGGATAATAATTGTATTTTTAGCATAATTAAAAAATGAAAAAAGCGATGAGATATTTTGGATTGCTACCCTAATAGTGTTGGATATCCCTATTGATTTGTGATTCACAGTCCCTATTCTTTCCGACAAATTCTCAACACACACGTAAGAAAGATCGAACATTTTTAAGGGTTGCGAAGGTTGGTTACGGCCGTAATAACCACCTCTTACTTCTCCGACTGAAACAGAGAAGTTGCTGTTAGAAATTTGAAATGTCTTTATTTTAGTAAAGCGTGTAATCATCATCAATTTCTTAAAATATGATTTGCACTGTCATTTTTAACCAGTAATATTCAAAAGTCCGCGAGGTAAAGAGTGTGGTAGGTGAGACCGTCATGTAAAATATTGAATATCAATTATCTATATTTTACACATGCGATATAATCCAACAAAGTAAAGGTATTGTACCACTGAAAAACATATTACATTTGATATAAAATATGCATTTTTTGATACTGAGGTCAACAAAAGTGTTAGGTGAAGGCTTTTAATGGTGTATTTTTAAACGAATGAGGATATTTTGAACGTATCAAAAAGGACAAGCCCGAAACGCAATGGAATAAGGCTTGTCAATATCAATGGAATGTTTAAAAGTGTTTGTCGGATTTCTAAAAGATGTTTTGGTATTTTGCTAAAAATGATTCAGAATAAGCAAACCGAAAGATCTGAAGATTGAGAAGGAATTGAACCTGTCAAATGACATGCCTGGTTTTTAGTGATGCACGAGAATTTCAGTGCCATGCGACAAAGCCTGAGAAAAATGTCTTAATGGAAATAGCGACGATTATGTTTTTTTGACACAGTCGTTTAAAATAACTTACTGCTTAAATTCCTGAAACGTTCCGTCTGAGTAGAAGATCAGAATACGCTCAACTTTTTTTTCGTCCGCAGGAGGATTTCTGTCCCCTCTGAGATTCTCATGTGCAGGAATTTGGTGGGGACCATTATTTCTATGCGATTCTGGGTGACTGGAAATTCCACTTTTCTGCCCATTAAACAAGGTATAATTGTCTGCTTTGAAAGGTTTTATTTCACTAATGGATTCCGGTAAATCTTCGTCTTCCAAAATCCAGTTTATACCCAAATCCGGAAATCTTCGGATGATTTTCTGAACGATATCCAAACTTGGTTTATTTCTACCCGCAATGATGTGAGAAATGCTCGACCGCTGTATCCCGATCTCATCAGCAAAGTGAGAAGGCGATATATTTTTGTCAACCAATATTTGCTTTATTTTCTCATTCAGATCCATAGTATACAATCTTAAACAGGTGCACATTTGTAAATCAGCACATACAAAGTTAAATAGATTTACTTTTGTAAACAATACATTTGTTAATTTTTGAATTTAATAATGTAAACTACAAATACAATTGTGAATTATGTTATCTGTTTACAATTGTAAATTGATTGATTTATTGACGATTATGAATTTAATTTTCAATTTACTTACGTAAACATAAAAAAGTGCGACACCTGATGTAGATATCGCACTTTAATAAATTAAATATATAAATGTTACTCAGAGAATTTACATCCTGTATAGAAAGTTAAACAGTAACGTTGTTTTCGCGAAGTGCTTCATTTAAAGAAGTCTTCAGGTCTGTGCTTGCTTTTCGCTTTCCAATGATCAAAGCGCATGGAACATGATAGGTTCCCGCTGCAAACTGTTTAGGCAGCGTTCCCGGAATAACAACAGAATCGGCAGGGACAAAACCTTTGTATTCGACAGGTTCTGCACCAGTAACATCAATGATTTTAGAGCTTCCTGTAATGGTTACACCAGCACCGAGAACGGCTCTTTTACCAATGTGCGCACCTTCCACCACGATACATCTGGAACCGATGAATGCACCGTCTTCAATGATAACAGGAGCGGCCTGAACAGGCTCTAAAACACCACCTATTCCAACGCCGCCGCTTAGGTGGACATTCTTCCCGATCTGCGCGCAACTACCTACTGTAGCCCAGGTATCCACCATCGTTCCCTCGTCTATATAGGCACCGATATTTACGTACGAAGGCATTAATACAACGCCCTTTGAAATGTATGCACCGTAGCGGGCAACAGCAGGCGGTACGACACGAACGCCCAATTTATCGTATCCTGTTTTAAGTTTCATTTTATCGTGGTATTCAAAAATACCAACTTCGCTAACCTCCATTTGCTGGATTGGGAAATATAATATGATGGCTTTTTTCAAGGCCTCATTTACTAACCAAGAGCCATCTTCCTGAGGTTCGGCGACACGGAGTCTGCCTTTATCTACTTCCTCTATAATGTTCTTAATAATTTCAATGTTCGCTGGATTTTTCAGTAAATCCCGGTCAGACCAGAATTGTTCAATCTGAGTGTTAAGGCTCATGTTAAAGTAATTAATTAAGTAAAAGTATTTAAGATGTTGTAATACAGTAACTTGTGATCTATTTAAGTCTTATATATTGTATCAACGTTAGTTATAATAATACAATAAAAAGTAAATAAAGAGGAGGTAGTATCCCCTATCCGACCACAGCTAATGCCCACAAATATAGAAGATCAGAGGCATTAAATAAAATGAAAATTAAAAGGATAAACACAACAAAGTACTAATAGAACTACACAAAATTTACTATATATATTAGTAAATTAGAAAAATTACTAAATAATTTAGCTTAGTAATTTACTAAATACAATAGCTAATTATCAATTACTCTCTATTGGTTTTAGTTACTTGGGATTTCGAAGCATTTTCTTAATTATTCGTACAAATTCTTTAAAACCGCGTTCATTTTGCTTAATATTGCCTTGTAATAACATAATCCTTATAAGCACATGTCAAAAGTTAAAGTTGCAATCAATGGTTTTGGACGTATTGGCCGTCTTGTTTATCGCCAAATCTATAATATGGAAGGCATTGATATCGTAGCCATCAATGATCTAACAAGTCCTAAGGTATTAGCTCACTTACTTAAATACGATACAGCTCAAGGCAGATTTAATGCAGAAGTAACATCTACGGAAAATTCTATCGTTGTAAACGGTGAAAACGTAGTAATATATGCTCAGAAAGACCCTACCCTGATTCCTTGGGGATCTCACGATGTTGACGTTGTTCTTGAATGTACTGGATTCTTTACAAGCAAAGAATCAGCAGAAGGACACATCAAAGCCGGCGCGAAAAAAGTAGTTATCTCTGCTCCTGCTACGGGTGATCTTAAAACAATCGTATTTAATGTTAACCATGACATTTTGGACGGTTCTGAAACGATTATCAGTGCAGCTTCTTGTACAACCAACTGCCTTGCTCCAATGGCGCAGGTTTTGGAAGAGAAATTTGGTATCGTTAACGGATTGATGACAACCATTCATGCATATACAAATGACCAGAACACTCAGGATTCTCCACATCCAAAAGGTGATTTGAGAAGAGCTCGTGCTGCTGCACAAAACATCGTACCTAACAGTACTGGTGCTGCAAAAGCAATCGGCCTTGTATTGCCTGCATTGAAAGGTAAACTGGACGGTTCTGCGCAACGTGTACCAACACTTACAGGTTCTCTTACTGAACTTACTGTGATCCTGGGTAAAGAAACAAGTGTGGAAGAAATCAACGCGGCTATGAAAGCTGCTGCGAACGAAAGCTACGGCTACACAGAAGATGAGATCGTAAGCAGCGACATTATCGGTATCAGCTACGGTTCTATGTTCGACGCTACGCAAACAAAAGTTCAGAAAATTGGCGATACGCAATTGGTAAGAACAGTGAGCTGGTATGATAATGAAATGTCATACGTCTCTCAGTTGGTTCGTACAGTAAACTATTTTGCTACTCTTTTGAGTAAGTAATTAGCAATACTAAATACTAAAAAGGCGGATTGTCAATGTGACAGCCCGCCTTTTTTTGCTTGAAGCTTTATTATGTGAATGCTGCTTTGCATCAATTTATTTCTTAGACAACAAATACCGAATTTATCAGTCAACCATCACTGATTTTATAAACTTGATCGTGTAACCTTTTGAAACGAAGATTTTCTCATAGTGTGTCTTCACACCGTGGTGCTCTTCCAAAAGCGGAGAGTGATACAGATCGTCTGTATGCTCGACAATCTTATATTTATCCGAATTCCCTATCGTCTCCAAACTGTATTCATACAAAAAAGTACTATCGGTTTTTAAACAAAACAGCCCATCCGTTTTTAAATACTTAGCATAACTATTCAAAAAATCCGGATTTGTAAGTCGCTTGCCTTCGTCCCGGTCTCTCACTTGTGGATCCGGATGGATCAGCCAGATTTCATCCAACTCGTTTTCCGCAAAAAACTCATCTGAATATTGAATTCCCGCTCGTAAAAAAGCCACGTTTGTAAGACCTTCTTCCGTCGCTGCCAAGCTTCCTCTCGCGATTCTGTCTCCCTTGATATCCATTCCTATGAAATTTTTATCCGGAAATACTTTACCAAGACCAACGGTATACTCTCCCTTTCCACATGCGAGTTCTAAAACGACCGGGTTTTTATTCTTAAAATAGAGTTCATTCCACATTCCTTTCACTGAGGTATACAGCGGCTTTCCTCTTTCAATGACATTTGGGGCATCAGCACTAAACTTGTAATGATCTAATTTTCTCCTTGACATGCTTAAATAATTCTACAACTATAATTGATCCAGATCAGCCACAACGAAGGTGCTTCCACCTACATAAATAACATCTTCGGGATTAGACTCTAAAATTGCTTCTCTGAGTGCTTCGTTTACATTGGGATAAACATTTCCATATAAACCTGACTTTTCAGCCTCCTGCTTTAATTCTGATGCATTTAATGCCCGCAGATTTCCAGGTTGGCAAAAGTAATACACACCATTAGCAGGAAATAAGCCGAGGATTGACGAAATGTCTTTGTCCGCAACAAATCCGATCACGAATCTTTTCTTTCCATGATCCGACACGATGCTGTTAAACTGCTTCATGGTATAGGAAACTCCAGCATAATTATGCGCAGTATCGCAATACACCAACGGCTTGTCGTTCAACTTTTGCCAGCGTCCTTTTAATCCGGTCGTTTCAACTACCGAAGATAATCCAGTATAAATTGCTTCCCGCCCGATATTCCATCCCGCCTTTTGCAATTTTTCAAGGGCACCGAGCACACCGCCGATATTTTTCAGCTGATAAATACCTGCAAGATCAAGGCACAAATCCTTAAACATAATCTCGTCCGTATTTGCTTCCTTAATTTCAGGATACAGTTTCCCATCAATATGCCTGTAATCTGTAATTTGATATAAATCAGATCCATACTGTATTTCAGCATTTCTTTCCACGGCCGCGTCGTCAAAAACCTGAGTAATTTCAATATCTTGTTTTTCACTGACTACCACAGGAATATTCGGTTTGATTATCCCTGCTTTCTCAAAGGCAATCTTTCCCAGTGTGTCACCCAGGAACTGAACATGGTCGTAACTGACATTCGTGATAACGGACAAAACAGGTGTAATAACATTCGTGGAATCCAGCCTTCCGCCCATGCCTACCTCGATCACGGCCACATCCACTGCGCATTGTTCGAAATATGAAAAAGCCATTGCCACGGTTACTTCAAAGAAAGAGGGAGATAAGCTTTCAATGTAAGATTTATTAACATCGGTAAATTTACAGATAAATTCCTCTGAAATACTTATTCCGTTTACCCGTATACGCTCGGTAAATGACTTTAAATGAGGAGAAGTATATAAACCGACTTTATAACCTGCCTTTTGTAAAACGGCAGCTAACATATGTGAGGTACTTCCCTTCCCGTTGGTTCCGCCGACATGGATTGTCTTGTATTTTTCCTGAGGATTTCCCAGGTACTCACAGAGTTGGAGGGTAGTATGAAGGCCCGGCTTAAAAGCACGGGCCCCGATATTTTGAAAGACTGGTAAACGACTATATAGATAATCGATTGTTTCCTGATAATTCATTACTTATTACTGCGAACTGATTTTAAAAGTGATCGTTCCTGTTGACTCTTCCGGAACATTGGATGACTGGGAAATAAATGTCAGCTCACGAACCGCGCTACGATACTGATTTACTACCGCATAATCCGTAACCGTTGTACTTTGCGTGATAATATTCTTAACCCGGCCATTTTTATCAACCGTGATTTTAAAGGTAATGGATCCTGTTGCGTCAGATTTATCATTTACAACCGGACGTCTGGACCACTTCCAGCCCGATAAACTTAGCCCTACGGCCGTTCCGCCACCACCGCCTTCACCTTTGTATGTTTTTGCAAATAAACTGCCTGATTTAGCCCCTTTATCGCCAAGACCTTCTGCATCGTCTCCGTTATTGTTTCCGCCAACTCCGCTTTTAGTCCCATTTGTACCATTACTGCCCGATTTACTTCCGGAAGACTTGCTGAAAAGCGCATCTTTGTTCACAGCTTTTTCAGGAGCCGGTTTTGATACAGGCGCCGATGAAGATACACTCCCCGTTGATTTTTTAACTTCTGTTTTTTCAGGTGCTTCCACCGGACTTTCTACTTTTGATGTAATCGCAGGCTTTTCGGCAACAGTTTTGGTAGGTTTAACCGACTCAATTTTCGGAGGTGTTGGGGGTGTTGGTTTCGGCGTCGAAACAGATTTCCTTTCTTTTGTTTCTTCCGCTTCAGCACGCATGTTCTCTCGTACTTTCGAGTTACTTGGTTTGTTGTAAGTCTGGATATCTCCCTTTCCTACTTTGCTTGTACCGTAGTTAACTTCCACAAAAAGCTCCATAGGCTGTACTTTGGGTACATTGCTATTCAGATGGATAAAGAAAAATATCCCTAACATAGCAATCGTAATTCCAAAAGATATAGCCCAGGATATTGCTATTCGCTGACGATCTTCTGCTTGTAATTCAAACATTGATTTATTCGTTTGTGATTTTTGTGTTGAACGTAAAATTATGTCATTTTCGTATAATAACAAAAGAAGGAGCCTTTATGGGGCTCCTTCTTTCAACTTTATAACCTGAATTATTATCTCTTTTTATAAACCCAGCCCTCTCCGCCGATTACTTTCTTCAGCTTCGCATTAGCTCGGTAAGCATCACTTTCGTTCTCAAAACCTTCAACAGCCACCTTAAACTTTCTGCTGTACTTGTCGGCCTCGATCACAACTGCTTCCGCATATCCCTCCTTCTTCATTTCTTCAAGAAGAATATTTGCCTGCTTGCTTCCCTTGAAAGCACCTGCGATAAGATAGTATTGCTTTTGTGAAGTGGCCGCCACAACCGGCGTTGCTTTTTCTGGTTTAGCTTCGGCAACAGGTTTAATCACCGGAGCAACTTCCGCTATTGAATCAACAGATGGAAGCACAATTGTTTCCGCCGCTTTCTTAACTACATAAACCGTTTTGTGTTTAACAGCGGGAGCCACTTTCGTCACTTTGCTTTCAGAAGAAGATGCATATGACACTTTCTCAAATAAGCTTGTAAAAGGATTTAAAGTACTTTTGTTTTCACCATTGGACGAAACAATAAACAAGCTGAAATAGCACATTAAACCTGCTATCATTGCAGCAGATGCCCAGCCTAACCAGTTCGTTTTAAAAACTTTAACTTCTTCTTCTTCCAGTACTTCAATATGTTCATCATGTACTTCAACCACCGGCATTGCAATTACAGGTACTTTTCGCTCAGCCAGTTTAGCCGTTGTACTTTTGAAGCCATACCATTCATCTTTGAAATATTTATCAGTATTTGGCTCAAACACAAGTTTTCCTTCCACATTCATACTGAATTCTCCAATTCCTTCGATGACAGCATGATCCGTTGTTTGTAAAGCAACGCGCAGTTTTTCCGTATAATCCCTTACATAAGCCACCGCTGCCGAATGTGTAATCTGCTCGTGGCGGGAGATATAATTGGCCAGCAATCCGTCATCCAGTTTAAGGAACTCATTGAACGCCAACCTCTTGCTAGGAGGAGAGAATATACCAGTCTCGGCATTGTAAAATGCCTGAGCCTGGTGCGAAAGTAGAGCACCAAAGCCTGGAATGATTACGAATTCGTACTCACTAACCAATTTTCTTATAACAGTTTCAACAGCTATCATGCAGTGTTTTTTGTAATGAACAGAGCGAAGTTAGAAAGAAAAAGATAATCCTCCAACAAAGTTTAGCCCTTGCTGCGGGTAGTACTGGTAACGCTGATACTCTTTACCAAAGACATTGTTGATGCCTACAAAAGCAGAGAAGTTCCTGGTTAACAGATAATCAATCTTCAAATTCAGGTCCGCAATTGTGGGCAATTTTGTAACAACTCCAGTCTGAAAATTTTTCGCTTTTATCCCTTTCAGCAAATAAAAGTCGGCAGTGATGAACAACTTCTTGCTAATTGTTAATGCGTTAAACCAGTTTAACGTAAGATCAGGACGGTGCCATGCTTCTTCTGCACTGCCTGTGGCGTAATCATAATAATTAACTTTTAGAGAACTTTTAAACAGATCATTAAAGGAATAACCCGCTTGTCCTGAAATGTTTAACACTTTCGTTTTACCCGGATCGTACAGGATTGAGAACTTGGAAGTATCGACCAGCGCGTTGTTAAAACTGTAAAAATTACGGTAGCTTGTGTAGGAAACTTTACCTTCATAATTAAAGCCGCCTTCGATTTCACCTTTAACGCCGGCAAACAGATCAGAAGTTTTTTCTGTATTAACAATCAATACATTAGACCCCAGCCATTGATTTTCACTTAACATACTCTTTAACGTATTTCTCACCACATCACCATTCCAGCCTCCAAAAAGGTGAACTCCGCTAAATGGATTGACGTCGATGTTCAAAACCGGGTACGCTTTGGTTTTGTTGATATTCAATTCGCTGTCAGTCTGATTAACGGCATTAATCCCGGCCGTTACCGTAAAAATATCCGAAGTATATTTAAATGTTGGTTTTACACGGTACAAATTTCTGTTATATGTCAGAGCGTCAACTCGCTGTGAAATATAAGCCCCCGCTTCAAGCTGCGCAAAGAAAGATTCCGAAATCGGAACCGATGCGTTTAAAGTAGTTCCCCAGTCAAGTTCCGAAGCATCATAACGGTCACGAAGCGTGTTTAAACTTGTTTTTACAGAATAATCAACCGCAACGGACGGATCTGTATTTTCGAACCCAAGGCTGAAACCGAACTGGTTCACGGTCTGGCGTATGCTGTCACGATTTACGACATAAGATTCAGGCTGCGGTTTGTATCCGTAGAAATAATAGTTCTTCCGGTCATATTCCAGCGATCCATCCACCTTGTAGGTGCTCATTATATATTTCCCCCCTACCTTGATATTGGTGGCCGCATTTCCTGAATTTTTACCATCAACCGGGCCATTGCCTGCCGAAAGATGTTTTACCTGCCCGGTAAACACCAGATCTTCCGCTCTCTTCCCGCTAACAAATGCTTCGCCCAGGAAACGTCCGTAATTTCCGGCACCAAGTTTAATGTAATTGTTCAAAACATCCGGCTGGTCCTGCCTGGCTTTTTCATCCGAAGAGGCGGCAACTGTTGGTGTTAGTTTTGGTGAAGAAATGTTAATGTTCGGATCAATGATCTGATAGTTAACCTTCTTCTCTTTTGTCGTTCCCGGAAATGGCTGTACTTTATCAAAAAGACGGTTTGCTGGTGCAAACTCTATGCTCTTTTCCTTCACGATTTCATAAGTCTGACTTTCAATTTCTCCTCGCTGGGCAAGTGCCAGATGACCGGAAAAACCTAGTGTCAATAAAAATATGGATGTACGAATTGTTTTTAAATGCGTCATAAGAAATATTTTTTGCTGTTGGCTTCGACAGGAATTAATCATTTTTGTTTTTCAAACTGCGCAAGTTTTGCCTTAGCAAGCGTCACTGCTTCCTGATCATCTGAATTTTCAATAATGGACGTTAGCGTCGCTTTGGCCTGGCCAGTTTCTTTCATTCCCATATACACATCGGCAAGGAGAATAAATGAACGTACACGCCAGAAATCAAAACCTTCGAAGGTTTTACTCATATCCAGAATTGCCGTTTCAGCCTCTTTATACTTCTTATTTTTGAAAAGAATGGTTGCTACCATGTAGTTTGCTTCCGCTCCGTATTCATCCTTTGAAGTGCTGGCCAGTTTCTTGAATTCCTCAGAAGCTTTTGTCAAATCACCTTTTTCATAAGGCACTTTACCTAAATACAACTGCGCTTTACCCAAACCGCCAGGAACAACATTACCGGCATTAACAACCTCTCTGGCGTAATACAAAGTCGAGTCATAACTTTTCAGGTTATAGTAGGTATCCATCAAACCGATCCAGGCTTGTGCCTGCTCTTTTTTGTTTTCAGAGTTACGTAAAAGCACTCTGAAATTCGTCACAGCATTGTTAAAATTACCCCTGCCGATTTCAAGCTCGGCGGAGCGCTGCGCGGCTGCGGCTACATATTGCGAACGGTTTTCCTGAACTACCTTGCTGTAATACTGCAAAGCTTCTGCCACCTTTCCGGTTTTATCGAACGAAGCCGCTACGAAATAACGCGCGTCGTACTGATGCTTACTGGACGGATAGCTATTCAAGAATTCTAACAATGCCTGTTTCGCATTTTCGTATTTCTCTGCGTAGTAAAGATTCCGAACGTTATCAAATTCGACTTCTTCCAGTTTATCGTTCCCTGGATTATTTTTCCGTACAACTCCCAAAACCTGGGTAAATTCCTCAGGACGGCCAACGGCAGTATAACTTTCCTGGATTCCTTCCAGTGCACTGCTTGCAGAAGGTGAATCGGGATATTCGGACAAAATTTTTCTAAAATCGACAATAGCCTGTTCGTAAACCTGTAAGTTATAATAGGACTGCGCGCGACGTAACAGTGCCGCGGGAATCAGATAACTTTTAGGTTTTTCATTAATCATCCGGGTGAAACCTTTTACAGCAGCCGAATAACTACCGTTCTTGAAATCAATATCAGCCATCTGGAAATAGGCATCATCCAGATATCTCGATCCCGGATACTGGCTGATCAATTGTTCAAACTGACGACGGGCATCTTGTTCCTTATTCATGTAGACATAGGCACGTGCTTTCTGGAACAGCGCATAATCTTTATCGATTTTCCCTTTTGCAGAAACCTTATCGTAAACACTGATCGCTTCGTTGTAATTTTTCGCAGCCAGGTAGCAATCTGCCAGACGCACGTGGGCATCTTCAATAATACTGGCCTCCATACCTTCTGTATTCGCTACGAAATCCTTGAAATAGCCAAGGGCCTGACTGTATTTCTTTTGGTTGTAATAAACGTAACCCAACGCATAAAGACTTTTCCTTGCATAAATGCCAGCCTTCGGATTTTTGGACAACTGGCTGTAAATAGAAACCGCGTCATCCAGTTTTTTCAGGCCGGTATTTGATTCTGCTTTGTAAAAAGTAGCAGCCAGGAAAATATCTTCATCAACCGGGAACTTGATCGACTTATTAAAAAGCGCAAGTGCTTGTTCAAAACGTTCCTGATTGAATTCCACAACACCCTGATTAAACGTAAGCCGCTGGTAAGTCGTGTTAATTTTTGTATTACGCTTAGGCAAACCCTCGATATAGGTAATGGCTCCTAAATTATTGCTTGCGCCGGAATAACCTTCCGCAACAAGTTCGGATGCTTCTTCCTGATGTTTACTGTTAGGATATTTCGCAATAAAGGCGTTGAACTCTTTAACTGCGTCGTTATTATTACCGAGATCAAGTTGTACTTTTGCGTGATTATAAGAAGCTTCTTCCTTCACAACAGGGTTATAATCCAACCTTGCTGCATTGTCTAATGCTGTTAAAGCATAACTTAAATTACTTGTCTTTAAGTAACTGATTCCAAGCAGATATGAAGCGTACTGCGATACAGAATCTTTCCCTGGTGCAACTCCCTTAAGTGTGGAAATTGTTCCCTCAAAATTGTTTGTACGAAACAAAGAGTGACCATAATGCAAAGCTACGGATGGTGGAACAGATCCGGCTTTCATTTTATTATAACGCTCATAAGCTTTAACCGCAGCAGCGTAGTCCCCTTTTTCGTAATAGACTTCTGCTACATATAATGCTACTTCGGCAATTTTCGTTCCACCACGTTGCTGGGCAAGAATTTTCTCACCATATGCAAGCAGCTTATCATACTGTTTTAACTGATACAGAGACGATATGATCCAGTTAGGAGCTTCTTCCTTATAGTAGGGATGATTTTCTACCTGAAGGAAATCCTGGTAGGCCTGCTCAAAGTTATTCTTCTGATAATTAATGACTCCCGCATAAAAAGCAGCGTCTCCCGAATTTGCAAAGGAAGGATCTTTCTTTACTTCATTAAAAAGTGGTAAAGCTGCATCCAATTGCTTGGTATTGTAGTAGGACATGGCAAGCTGATAAGTGCTTTCTGTCTTTTTACCACTGTTTCCCGGCAATTTTACTGCTTTTTCTAAATAGGTTATCGCCTTATCGTAGGCACCTGCTTCATAATAGTAACGTCCCAGATCTCCATATATCTGTTGCGCCTTTGGATGTTCTGCATGATTACGAACAAAACGGTCAACCTGAACTTCTGCTTCCGGATAATTCAGATACAATCCTGTTACAGCCACATAATACTCCGCTGTAACCTTGTTATAATCACTGGTACTAAGAAGTTTGTCATTAGTATTTAGATACTCCCCGAATTCTTGCCTTGCAGCAACATAATTTAATTTTTCATAATATTCGAGGCCATTGCGAAAGTGCGCTTCCGGTTCCGTATAGCTCAGCGTGCTCTGAGCATTGACCGAAAGAGAACCCACACATAAGCCAAATCCGAGCGCGTAGGTGCTATGTTTTAAAAGCATAGGGGTTAGTTTTGTGGATTTTCGAGGTGATTTAATCTGTTTAATCATAAATAATTTAAAGACATTAGCCGTATGGCTGTTACCTGCCAGACTTATTTGGTACTTAACGTAGAGGCATTAAAAAGCGTATAGCCAACGGGCGTCATATTGTGCTTCGCTGCGTAAATACTAGAAAACAACATCATTGCGTTGTAAAGTACCTCCAAAATCGCACTGCATAGCCTCAAATCTGCCAGCGACTGTTGTTAGAAAAGGCAAATCCATACATTTTTCTATTTCTTCCAGGTTTGTAATCTCGTATTCATCGATTTTGTAAGTTTGCTCGAACATACCGGCCTCAATCTTGATGATGTACTTGTTATTCCATTGGTAAATACTAATCTTGAATTGTTGATGGGGAATATCTTTAATATATCGCATAAGTAAAAAATTTTTGCAAAAGTAATCAATTCAAAATTGGGATGAATTCAATACTAAAACATAGTTGGCTAACATTTATAGTACTAATGTTTTTATCTTGCGGTGGCCAGGACAAAAAAGATGCAGCCGATTTTTTTTTAAAAGCTAATGTAGCTTTAAAACAAAACAATTATACCGAAGCCATTCGTCTCTACAATGAGGCTATCGATAAAAATAAAGATTTTCCTGATGCATATCTGAACAAAGGTATCGCATTGATGAAATCAGGCCAAATAAACGATGCCCGCGAGGTTTTGACAGAAGCAATCACTCTTGATCCTTCATTGGTACAGGCAAATCTCGTGCGAGCCGAATCTTCGCTACGTTTAGCGGATTTTAGAGGGGCGGAAGAAGATCTGAAAAAAATATCCAAAGAGTACGCAGACTCGTCACGTTACTTTTTGATTCGAGGAAATTTGATGGAGGCACAGAGCCGCACTTCGGAAGCGATCGCCGATTTTGATAAAGCCATTGCGCTGGATCCTAAAAATGTTGAAGCCTTTGTAAATCGCGGGGCTGTTTATTATAAGCTTCACACCTATCCTTTGGCCAGACAGGATTTTGTTGACGCTATTAAATTAAACCCCGCACAACCGGAAGCGTTGAATAACCTGGGATTGATCGCGACGAATAACAAAAACTGGAAGGATGCTATTTTTTATTTTGACAGGATCCTCAATTTCAATCCTGCGGATCCTTTGGCATTAAATAATAAAGGTTATGTGCTGATACAAACAAAAGCCCTGGCGGAGGCAAAAAAGCTTATTGACAGGGCTTTGGATTCACAGCCTGGAAACGGTTATGCCCTTAGAAATCTGGGGCTTTATTACCAGGCCAGCCACGAGCCAGAGAAGGCGCTAAATGAAATGAATAAAGCCATAGAGCTGGCCGAACCAGTGGAGTTGCTCTATGGCTTCACAGGGCGTCTTTATTTTAGTCAAAACAACAAGGCCAAAGCTTGTGAGATATGGAAAAAAGGTGTTGTGCTTAAAGATTCAGTTGCGATAGAAGAACTGGCTAAAAACTGTAAGTAATTTACCAATTTTCACCTATGTATGATTTTAATCCTTTCCATGCTTTTGTGTTTTCAACCGGGTCGGTAAATACTTCCAGCAGGCTGGTCACTTCTGAATTTACGAACCGATCCAATATTTCTGTGAATGATTCCAGCTTAGTTGCTTCATAGTATGCGATACCGGAGTCAGCAGCTGTGTTTCTTGCTGTAAAAGGATGTCTTGTTTCAAAGTAATTTTCAAGCTCAGGAAGCCCGGCCGGACCATCAATCATTCTAAAAATATTACCACCACTATTGTTCATAACGATGATCCTTAAATTGGAAGGAAGTGGCCGCAACAAGAGTCCGTTTCTGTCATACAGGAATGCCACATCGCCTACCAGCAAAAATGTTGGTTTATTGTTGATTCTGGCCGCTCCAATTGCAGTACTTACACATCCGTCTATACCACTTGTACCGCGATTTGCAAAAATTTCAGCTTCGGCCACCTGGTTGCCGAGTGCATTCACATAGCGGATAGGCATACTGTTTGCTATATGAAGCTGAGCGCCTTTTGGCAACAACGAAAGCAGTAAATTTACACATGTTAAATCACTTAACACCGATAGACTATTTAAATAATCGACTGAAAGACTGTGTGCTTTCTTGTCATTGGCGAGCCATTGCCTCTTGTAAGATGAATCATTATCGGGATCCTGCCCTTGAACAAAAAGCTGATAATCAATTTTTTCAAACAACTGCTCAAAGAAATATTCAGCAGACACCTGAATTTTACGGGTCAGCGTATGGAAGGTGTCCACCAGATGAATGTCTTCATGGATATGCCAGTGCTGCACCGACGGATTTTTTTGAAGGAATTGTTTAAACTCTTTGGAAATAAAGGACAGGCCGTAGGTAATAAGTAAATCCGGACGTAGGTTATCAGTGTTAGCATTCGCAAGAAACAGATCCTGATAGCTAATAAAATCCGGAAATCCTTTTTGATTTGCCAAACTGTCGCCTAAGACCGGAATGTCCAGTTCATCCGAAATTTTCGCAAGCGCATTGTTCAGTATTTCGCTGTTTTTATGCTGTCCTCCTGCAATTAAAATCCGTTCTGAACCATCCCATTCGTTCAACAGCCTGTGCCAGTTTTCAATAGATAAGGTTGTAGCTGTTTCTACGTTTTCTACAATTCTTATCTTCGGAGAAAAAGTGATTTCTTCCCCCTTAACAGGGTAAAATGGTTCCCGGATGGGCGCATTAATATGCACAGGTCCGAATGGTTTTGAAGATGCCAGAATTGCTGCTTCATTAACCGTTCTGTTCACGGCCCAACGGGCGTCTTTATGCGCATAATCCGCAGGGATAGTAAAGGATTTCTTTACATGCTTTCCGTAAATTTCTGACTGATAAATGGTCTGCCCATCCAGTTGATGAATCCATTCCTGCGGTCGGTCTGCGGTTAAAATCAGTAAAGAAATTTGCTGAAAAAAAGCTTCGGTCACGGCGGGTGCGTAATTGTAGGCTGCACTGCCGGACGTGCATATGAGAATTACGGGAGCATTTAATTGCTGAGCCATTCCAAGGGCGATAAATCCTGCGGATCTCTCATCCATAACCACACACTTTTCAAAGCCTTCATGGCGTGAAAAAGCGAGCGTTAAAGCGGCACTTCGGGAACCTGGGGATATCACGACATGGCGCATGCCTTGTGCGTGGCAAATTTCGGCTATATCGGTTAAGGGCTGTAATAATGCCATGTTGTTTGGATACAAAAATAGCCTCACTAAGAGGCCATTTTAAATTTTTCAATAGGAGCGGCGATTTTCATGAACGATGATAATCCCGGAATTCACTTTAAATATATTTTCCTTACCCTAAATAAGTTTTCAAAGCTTTGCTTCTTGACACATGACGCAATCTGCGAATAGCCTTTTCTTTGATCTGACGCACGCGCTCACGTGTAAGGTTGAACTTCTCCCCGATCTCTTCCAAAGTCATCGCATGCTCGCCATTTAAGCCGAAATAAAGCGCAATTACATCAGCTTCTCTCTGAGTCAAAGTGCAAAGTGCACGCTGTACTTCTTTACGCAATGATTCGTTGACCAAACCTGAATCCGGCTTATCTTCCAAATCATTTTCAAGTACATCAAGAAGACTGTTTTCTTCACCTTGAACGAAAGGTGCATCCATAGATACGTGCCTTCCTGATATTTTCATCGTGTCAACAACTTCCGAAGAGGAGATTTCCAACACTTCTGCAAGCTCTTCCGGAGATGGTTCACGTTCAAAACGCTGTTCCAGTTCCGAAAAAGTTTTAGAAATTTTATTTAAAGAACCTACCCGGTTTAACGGAAGACGTACAATACGCGACTGCTCAGCAAGTGCCTGAAGAATAGACTGGCGAATCCACCATACGGCATAGGATATAAATTTAAAACCACGTGTTTCATCGAAACGCTGCGCGGCTTTAATCAAACCCAGGTTACCTTCGTTGATCAAGTCACCCAAAGAAAGTCCCTGATTCTGATATTGTTTCGCAACTGAAACAACAAAACGCAGGTTTGCTTTCGTTAACCTTTCCAATGCAAGTTGGTCACCGTCACGTATTTTCTGAGCTAACGTCACTTCCTCATCCGGCGTCAACAAATCTACCTTCCCGATTTCCTGCAAGTATTTATCTAATGACTGACTTTCACGGTTGGTGATCTGTTTACTGATCTTTAGCTGTCTCATCTAAATTCAAATATTAATATGTATAAATAACGACATTTAAAAATGCCCTTGTTGATGAAAACACAATTTTATGCGTTTTTGTTCTCCGGTTTTGGAAGTAACACTTTGCGAGACAGACGATACTTACCCGTTTTCTTGTCTACTTCAACCAATTTTACCTGTACTTCTTCTCCAACTTCAAGAACACCATCCATCGTCTCAATTCTCTCCCACTTGATCTCTGAAATATGAAGCAATCCGTCTTTACCTGGTAAAAATTCAACGAACGCACCAAAAGGCATAATCGACTTCACTTTGCCGGAATAAACTTCTCCGATTTCAGGAACAAGGATGATTCCACGAATCCGTGCAACCGCTTTATCCATTGAAGTCTTGTCTGCCGAAAATATACTTACATAACCTGCACCATCTTTTTCTTCAATCGAAACAGTAGCACCGGATTCTTTCTGAATATCCTGAACAACTTTACCTCCTGGCCCGATAACAGCACCAATCATCTCACGGTCAATTTTGATTATGACGGCACGAGGCGTATGAGGTTTCAGATCAGGACGGTGTTCTTTAATCGTTTTATTCATTTCACCCAAAATATGCAGACGACCCGCTTTTGCTTGCAAAAGTGCCTCTGACAATACTTCAAACGAAAGTCCATTTACTTTAATATCCATCTGGCAAGCCGTAATACCTTTTTCAGTACCCGTCACTTTGAAATCCATATCACCCAGGTGATCTTCGTCTCCAAGAATATCAGAAAGAACTGCGTATTGGCCTGTTTTTTCATCGGAGATCAATCCCATTGCAATTCCTGACACAGGTGCTTTGATTTTCAAACCTGAGTCCATAAGCGCCAAAGAACCGGCACAAACAGTCGCCATGGATGAAGAACCATTCGATTCCAGAATATCAGAAACGATACGGATTGTGTATGGATTATCTTCCGGTGCAGGAAGAACTTTTTTCAATGCACGCAAAGCAAGGTTACCATGACCCACTTCACGACGTCCCGGTCCGCGGTTAGGTTTTACTTCACCTGTAGAAAAGCCAGGGAAGTTATAATGAAGCAAAAATTTACTGTAACCATATTTCAACGGCGTGTCAATAATCTGCTCATCATTTTTTGTTCCCAACGTTACCGTAGTAAGCGATTGCGTTTCACCACGTGTAAATAGCGCAGATCCGTGTGCGTTCGGAAGGAAATCAACTTCGGATGCTATCGGACGAACTTCGTCTAATGCACGTCCATCAAGACGTTTTCTTTCGTCAAGTACCAAACGACGGGATGCATCATATTCCAGATCATGGAAATAACGTTTTACAAGAGAAAGATTAACTTCTTCTTCATCTCCGATCGTTTCAAGGAATTCGGCCAAAACTGCTTTTGCAGCTTCTTTACGAACATTTTTATTTTTAGAACCCAACTGGGCTACTGCATATACTTTATCATAGCAGAATTCACGAACACGTGCTTCCAACGCTTCATCCTGAATGTCACCTACGTATTCACGTTTTACAACGTTTCCAACCGCAGCTTCGAATTCTTTAACAGCAAGACATTGCTGTTTGATCACTTCATGAGCAAATTTCAAAGCTTCGATTACATCTTCTTCCGAAACTTCGTCCATTTCTCCTTCTACCATCGTGATATCCTGGTAAGTCGCACCTACCAAAAGCTCCAATGTAGCGTTTTCCAAAACCGAAGTACCTGGATTGATAACCAGTTGTCCGTCGATTTTTGCAACACGTACTTCCGAAACTGGTCCGCCGAAAGGAATATCCGATGCAGCAATAGCAGCAGAAGCAGCCAATGCAGCCAATGCGTCTGGCAATGCCTCGGCATCAGCAGAGATCAACATAATGTTAACCTGAATTTCTGCGTGGTAATCGTCGGGGAAAAGAGGACGAAGAACGCGGTCAACCAAACGGCTAACCAAAACTTCATGGTCAGAAAGCTTACCTTCACGACGCATAAAACTACCAGGAATTCTACCTGCCGAGGCAAACTTTTCCTGATAATCCACTGAAAGAGGTAAGAAATCAATCCCCTCTCTAATATCTTTATTGGCAACCACAGTAGCTAATAGCATGGTATTACCCATACGTACCACGACTGATCCATCTGCCTGTTTCGCTAATTTTCCTGTTTCAATTGTAATTTCTCTACCATCAGGCAATGGTATCGTTTTGGTCACTATGTTAAATAGCATAGAATATGTAATGTTTGGTAGCTGTGAAAACGTCACCAGAACGTTTCCTGTAAATTCTGTCAAATTCCGCAAAAAATCAGGGAACTTACGATGCTGCAAGTTCCCTGATCTAATAAATTACTTACGGATGTTCAATTCCGCGATAATCGCACGGTAACGAGTAATGTCGTTTTTGTTAAGATAATCCAATAATCTTCTACGCTTTCCTACCATTTTAAGTAGTCCAAGACGAGTATCGTTATCTTTTTTGTGCGTTTTTAAGTGCTCGTTCAAATAATTGATACGGTACGTAAATAAAGCAATTTGTGATTCGGCTGATCCAGTGTCTCCGCCTTCTTTTTTAAAACCTTTGGTTTCGAAGATCTCTCTCTTCTTTTCCGTAGTTAAATACATGATTGTAACAACAGATTAATAAATGATACATTTACAGCACTATACTGTAAACAAGGTCGCAAAAGTACAAAATTCTTTTAATATAAAGAAAATATAATTTTACTATGAATTGATAAGTCTTGTTTTCCCAAATCTACTTGCCAGAAAAGATTTAATTCTTTTTACACGCATCTGGTAAACATCTTTATCGAATAACCGGGAATCGCTTCTGGCACGGTCTATAAAATAAACACCTGCAATAAACAAAACGGTGTTGGCCAGCCATGCACCTACCGGCACACTAAGCAAACCTTCCTTCACCCACTTGTCTCCCTGATTAATAAGGACATACAAAAGGATAAAAAATAAAACTGAAACCAATACCGGTACTCCAAACCCTCCTTTTTTGATAATAGCGCCAAGCGGAGCACCGATCAAAAACATAACCAGGCAAGAAATCGCATTGGTATATTTATGATGTTTTTCCAGTTCATATTTACTCGCATCCTTCAATTTTGCCTGCAAATAATCAGCATTTGATTTTACATAACTCTGCATGCTGGCAGCTGAGCTTTTGGCATTTGTTAAAATTTCCTTTTTCAAACTATCCGTTACAGGACGTGTTAAAAGTGAATCAATCCACTTACCTGGCTTCAAAGCCTTATCCGTTCCCTGTTTATAATTGTAGGAAAAATACTGCTGGCTATTGGGTAAAAGATTCTTTTTGGTTTCATCATAAGAAGTCTTGATTGAATCCGCCGTATGGTTCAGATCATCAATATTCTTCATAAACTCATGGTACTTAAACTGGCCTTCATCCGTACGCTTCATACCAAACGAAGAAAGACTTTCCACCATTTTAAAATGGTCAAAAACATTTCTGGTAAACTTAGAGTTTGGAGGTGGTGCATCAGCGGTTTTATCCAGAGACGATATGTAGGCAGGCTTTCCACCATTGGGTTCATTATCCTCTTTGTACATCGTACCGTGGTACAACTCAATGACCAGATTCGAATTTTCGTTGATGGTGTACATTTTCCCGGAATCAGCCAGAATGATCTGCGTATTGCCGCGCTCATACGACCGGTTGTCGTGCTGATAAATCACCATTCCCTTCATCGATTGCCCGTCTGCCATTTTCTTATCCACCTTAATGCTGTATCCCGGAAGATCATTGTAGAAAATCCCTTCCTTTATTTTCAGAGTTGCCTTGGTGGTTTTTATATCATATAAAAGGCTGTAACCTTTGAGATTGGCCCACGGAGAAACCCTGTCGTTGAAATAAAAAGAAAAAATACTGACGGCAACCGCCACTATAAACATCGGAGCCATGGCCCTGACGACGGAGATACCTGCACTTTTTATAGCCGTGAGCTCGAAAAATTCACCCAGGTTACCGAATGCCATCAAAGAAGAAAGCAGCATTGCCAGCGGAAGTGCGGTGGGCACGGTGATCAGGCTGAAGAAAAAGAAAAGCCGGGCGTAATCCCACAACCCAAGATCCTTCGACACAAAATCATCAATATAAAAAATCATGATTTTCATTAAAAATATGAAAACCACTACCGACATTGTAACTAAAAATGGCCCCCAAAAGGACATTAGTATAAGCTTATCCAGCTTTTTCATCAACTCCCTACAATTTCTTTAAGATTATCCATAAACCCATTCCATAACGATATTAGTTCAGCTTCGTCCTTATTTGCTGAATAATCTGTTACTCTCAAAAAGGTTGTCTGTGTTAAATCACTTACTTCTAACTTCATTTCCAGGTGGTTATTGTCCAGATCATCTTCACTGGTATTTTCAAATTCAAATTTCACTGCTTTGTTTATTCTCAATCCCGTTTGTCTGGCGATATGACTATCTCCATCCCATTGAAAATCGAAGCGCTGGTTAGGTAACACGATCACTTTTTCTGCAAACCATTGTTCCAGGCCCGAAGGTGTAGATATGTATGGAAATAAAACTTTTGGGGATGAGCGTAATTCAAATTCAGTAATAAATTTAAATTTTTCCATAGTTACCGGGTTTATTGGTTTTTCCATTGTTCGAATGTTAACCTGCTGATCTTAAAAGTTGTAATATAGCATAATTCGTTAATAAAAATCCGAATCACACTTTCCTGATTTTTTACAATTTAGTTTTTTTCAATCAATTTACCAAAAACAGTTGCATTATAAATTTCTTTAACATACTTTTGCACCACAATAACGGTACGGCGGGGTAGCTCAGATGGTTAGAGCGTAGGATTCATAACCCTAAGGTCGGCAGTTCGATTCTGCTCCCCGCTACGAAAAAAGGCATCCAAACGGATGCCTTTTTATTTGCCCCACTTACTCACGTTACATTGCCCGGGACAATCAGGGCCGGATCCGTTTCAATAAAAAAATACCGACCATCTTTCTGTAAATCGGCAAAACGGGAATCAATAGTATTCCATTCACAGATTTTCATATTCGGAAATAGAATATACCCGTAGGCAACAGAATTAAATTTCCGAACTTTAAGTTATTAAAAAGTACAGCCCAAATACTACCGTCATTACACCGTGATATGAAATTATTACTCCAGTATCTTAGCCGATATAAAGGCTTAATCTTGCTTGCACTATTTCTTGCATCTATTAACCAGGTTTTTTCGCTGCTTAATCCCTACATTCTTGGTAATGTATTAATTGATCCTTTCGCCAACAAAGCTCAGCACTTCCGTGAAAACGGTTCGGATGATGAATTTTTCAAAGGAATTACCATCGGACTGCTGATGATTATCGGTGCCGCCATGGTTTCCCGTATCGCCAAAGCTTTTCAGGATTATGTAGTCAATGTCGTGATCCAGAAATTCGGTGCCGATCTCTATACTGATGGTTTGCGCCATGCCCTGCGCCTGCCTTATCAGGATTTTGAAGACCAGAGAAGCGGCGAAACGCTGTCTGTTTTACAGAAAGTACGCGCCGACTGCGAAAAATTCATTACCAATTTCGTTAATGTGCTTTTTGCAACGCTGGTCGGTATTGTTTTTGTGACGATCGTGGCATTTAAATTAAGTCCGATGCTGCCGGTTATTTATTTAATTGGTTCGGTGATCCTGGCTTGGTTAACAAGTATTTTAAGCAAGAAAATAAAAGAAGTACAAAAGAATATTGTCAAGGAAACCACAGCGCTGGCCGGGTCCACGACCGAATCATTAAGAAATATAGAACTGGTAAAAAGTCTTGGACTTACGCAGCAGGAAATCCGGCGTCTTAATTTGACTACTTTTAAAATCCTGAAACTGGAATTAAAAAAAGTAAAAAGCATCCGTTCCATCAGTTTTATTCAGGGAACATTTGTCAACTTCCTGCAGCAATGCATTATGTTTTCCCTCCTGTTTTTCGTTTTTCATGAAAGAATTACGGTTGGACAAATGATGATGATGCAGTTTTACTCCTTCTTTATTTTCACTCCGTTACAGGAATTGGGTAATGTTATTTTGTCTTTCCGCGAAGCCGAAGCGTCATTGATAAATCTTGAAAAATTACTGAGCAGACCGATCGAAAGAAAGCCGGAACATCCTGAAAAAATTGATGCCGTAGAAACGCTGCGTTTTGACAAAGTACATTTTCAGCATCAAACTGCAAGAAGGCCTGCCCTGGACGAAATTTCCTTTGAAGTAAAACGAGGAGAAACCATTGCATTTGTCGGGCCATCGGGATCAGGAAAAACAACGCTCGTTAAGCTGCTCGTTGGCCTGTACCACCCTAACACCGGCAATATATTTTATAATAACCACAGCGACAATAGCATCGATTTTGATGAATTAAGACATCAAATCGGCTTTGTGACGCAGGATACACAGCTTTTTTCAGGAACAATTAAAGAAAACCTTCTATTTGTAAACCCAACGGCCACGGATGAAATGATTACCGAGGTATTGAAAAAAGCGGCTTGTTATAATCTTCTTTTACGCGCAGAAAACGGTATCGATACCGTTATTGGTGAAGGTGGGTTAAAATTGTCTGGCGGGGAAAGACAGCGTTTATCCATAGCCCGGGCACTTTTAAGAAATCCGCACCTCATGATTTTTGATGAAGCCACCTCGGCATTGGATTCGCTTACGGAAGAAGAAATATCCAATACGATCCGTAATATCACAAGTCAGCGCCAGCATATCACTGTAATGATCGCCCACAGACTTTCCACAATTATGTACGCTGACCGCATTTACGTACTTGAAAAAGGAAACATTATAGAAACCGGGAGCCACAGCGCTCTGCTTGAAGAAAAGGGGCTTTATTATGCCATGTGGAGACAACAGATCGGTGAACGGAAAGATGTTCACGCGCTGGAATCGTAAAAGTCGGTTTTATATTCATTAGAAAAAACCTGAATCTGCCCGGGAAACTCAGCAAGATTCAGGTTTTTTGCGTTTGCAGAGCGCTATAATTTTGTAATACCAAAAACAAAATCCTGCACAATGAACCGCATTTCACAAACCATAGAATCCATTAACTGGCATGATGTTACAGAGAATATGAACCATGACGGCTATGCCCTTCTCAAAAATATTCTTTCTACGGAAGTCTGTGACACACTGATCAACCAATATAACGAACCGCGTTTTTACCGAAAAACCATAGTCATGGAGCGATATCGTTTCGGTCTGGGGGAGTATAAATATTTCCAATACCCGCTACCCGATGTGATCCAGACCATAAGGCAACTGGTATATCCGAAACTTGCGCCCATTGCAAACAACTGGATGAAGGTTTTAAATATAAACACAACGTTCCCTGAATCCTTTGACGCGCTGCAAAAACATTGTCATGAAAATCAGCAAACCAAGCCGACGGTATTGATTTTGAAATATGGCAAGGGCGGACATAATACTTTGCATCAGGATCTTTATGGTGAAATATTTTTCCCGATGCAGCTTGTTGTCTTCCTCAACGAAGCAGGGAAAGATTATGAAGGCGGGGAATTCGTGCTCATGCAGCAAACGCCACGGGCGCAGTCAAAAGCAAGGGTTTTGAAACCTGAAAAAGGTGATATTCTTTTATTTACAACAAATTACAGGCCTGTTAAAGGCAGTCGCGGTTATTACCGTGTTAACATGAAACATGGTGTCAGCGAGGTTCATGAAGGAAACCGTTATACTTTGGGAATCATATTTCATGACGCCCAAAGTTAAAACGCAAAAGATATTCCAGTCATTTTATTGTGGTAACTCCCTGATAACCCTACACGGGTTCCCTACGGCAACCACATTGGCAGGAATATCTTTGGTTACCACACTTCCCGCGCCAATCGTGGTATTGTCGCCGATTGTAACACCGGGACAAACGATCACACCACCGCCCAGCCAGACGTTATTGCCAATCGTAACCGGAGCTGCATATTCAGGACCTTTAATTCTTTCCGAAGCGATAATCGGGTGATAGGCGGCATAGATCTGTACATTCGGGGCAAAAAATACGTTATTCCCCAGCGTCACTTTTGCACAATCCAGAATGGTGCAATTGAAGTTGATAAAAAGATTATCACCTGCAAAAATATTACTTCCATAGTCGCAGTAAAACGGCGTTTGAATATCGATCCCGCCTGTATAATCGCCCAAGAGATCCTTCAATAGTGCTTTCCGTTCTTCCTGATTCTCAAAAGGAATCTGATTGTATTTCGTAAAAAGCGTGCGCGCTCTGATACGCATCGACAAAAGTGTTGCGTCACTGGCATCATACAAATCACCAGCAAGCATTTTTTCAAGTTCTGATTTCAATTCGGTCATGTAGGGTACTGGCTAATAAACACTTAACTATAAAACATTTATAATTAATGAACAATTTTAAACACAAGTTCTTTCAGCAATTCCCCTTCCGGTGTACTAACGCCGTCAAGCCCCTTCATCCGGGCGTCACATTCGCGTAGGTAATGTATGATATGAGCCACCTTTGGCAGCGGATAATTCCGGGCAGCCATTGAATAATCTTTTACAAAAAAAGGATTGATACCCAATGCAGAAGCTAAACCTTTTTCCGATTTATCCTGACTCACATGCACCAGAAGAACTTTTGAGAAGAAGCCAAATAGTATTATCAGGATTGGCGCAAGCGGATTATCCTTCGTGTTAGACGAAAAGTGATTGGCGATCCGGTTTGCTTTAATCACATCCCGTAAAAGAAGCGCCTTCTGAAATTCGAAAACATTATATTCCTTGCTGATCCCGACAAAGCGCTCCACCACTTCTGCATCAATTCCCTGATCAACCCGCAGATTGACCATAATTTTCCGGATTTCATTGGTCAGTCTTTTCAAATCGTTCCCAATATTATCGACCATCATTTGCACCGCCTTGGGGCTGATTTTGACACCTTCTCCCTGGCAATAAGATGCTACCCAATCCGGCAGTTTATTGTCATACATTTTTTTAGACTGGATGATATGTCCGTGCGTATTAAATGCCTTTATGAATGTTTTTCTTTCATCGGCATTCGCATGAAAACAAAGCACCAGAACGGTACTGTGAAGCGGGTTCATTGCATAATCTTCCAGTCTGGCCTGCTGTTCCTTCTGGTCAATTCCGCCCAGCTTGTTGGCGTCCTTCACGAGTATCAATTGCCGTTCTGCCATAAAAGGATATCGCCGGGCATAACTTAGCACACCTGCCACGTCCGTATCTTTTCCGTACAGGACAAATTGATTAAATCCGCGCTCAGACTCCGGGACAACTCTTTCTTCAAGCGCTTCGGCGATACTGTCGATATAAAAAGGTTCATCACCGTGTAAAAAATACAAGGGTTTGAATTTCTTTGATTTGATTTCTTTAAGTGCAGCTTCAGGCGTTTGAGCCATTTTGTAATCTGAATTTTAATAAATAATACGGAGCAATTTCAATTCAATCCGCTTTCTCTGTAATGAAACGAGCCGCTTCTGCCTGTAACAAAGGGAAAAAAATATAGAATTTTTCTCGATAAAACGCTTCATTTTTTTCAAGCTCTTTCGTAGCCAAAGTTAATACATCCAGGAACTCAGCCCGTCCGGATAACCTTACGAAAGTAATTTTTATTCCTTCCAGCGTTTCGTAGGTATTTAACCAATCCTGTTTGATCATCGTTCGCACCATGGATTTCATATGTGCAGGCACCAACGCGTCGTTTCTTTTAATCACCTCGTACATGCGCGCACTGTATGCGGCAAGAGATTCACTGCAAAATTGATCAAAATATTTGGCTAAAAAATAATCAAAGTAAATATCTATGGCTATTCCCGCTGTTTTTCCCAGAACACAAGCCGCCATTCTTTTGGCTTCACGTACAGTCGGATGTTCGTCGGTAAACATGTCAATATGTCTATGCAGTTTCATGCCTAAAAGAAAATCATCACTCCATCCGGTAATTTTATCGCCTGTTAATCTTCCTTTGATAAAATCCCCGACATAATTTCCCATAATAACCTCTTCATTCGCTCCGGAAAGCAATAAATGCGCTAAAAAATTCATAAAAAAAGACATTTTGGCAAAATTCCCGTACGTTTGTTTTCTCTAATTCACCATGGAACAATTATTTTACAACAACCAATATTTTAACCAAACAAGCAAATGAAAGTCGAAAAGAATAATGTAGTAGCACTCATATATAGTCTGAGAATTCCTGACAATGATGGCGAAATGGATATCGTAGAAGTAGTAACGGAAGAAGATCCGATGTATTTTATCCAGGGCATCAGCGGACTTCCGGAAGGATTTGAAGATAAGATCGAAGGCCTTGCTGCCGGTGATACTTTCGACTTCACGGTAGCACCGGAAGAGGGATACGGAGAGTTTGATCCTGAGGCTATTGTAGAGCTTCCGAGAGCAGTTTTCCAATCAGATGATATTGATCAGGAAGAGCTTCTTGAAATTGGAAATATCGTACCGATGACCAACGAAGACGGCGAGCGGATGCACGGCCAGGTTGTTGAAGTGAAAGACGATGTTGTGATCATGAATTTCAATCACCCGCTTGCCGGAAAAGAAATGCACTTTGAAGGGTCAATTCTTTCGATCCGTCCTGCTACTGCCGAAGAAATAAGCCACGGACACGTGCATGGCGAAGGTGGACATCATCACTAATAATGATTAATTGTTAATGAAAAATGGTAAATTAAAAATTAAGAACAGTGACCGCTATTCTTAATTTTTAATTCATCATTTTTCATTCTCATTCACAACATACTGCTCCACTTCCACGCCGAAAGTTCTTAAAAACTCCACGCCTTCTTCCTTGCCGATTCCTTTGTATGCTGCGTACGAGTGCAGGAAGATTACCTTACTTATTTTCATCGTATAAATTACTCTGGCGCATGCGATGCACGGTGCCAGCGTAACAAAAAGCGTTGCTCCTTCAATGTTTGAGCCGTTTTTTACAGCAAACAAGATAGCGTTTTGCTCGGCATGAAGTGCTAATGAACAACTTCCTTTGGCATCTCTCGGGCAGCCAACTTCCGGAAATTCTTCGTCACAATTATGCGTTGCGGCTGGTGGACCGTTGTAACCTATCGAAATAATCCGGGTATCTTTTGTGAGTACTGCACCTACCTGCGCTTTGATACAATGTGAGCGTTTGGCGAGATTTATTGCCAGCTCCATAAATATATCATCAAATTCCGGACGGATTTTCGTTGTTAGTAAAGTCATTCGATTATTAAAACTTAAATTACCTGCAAACTTAGAAAAAGCATGGATTGGATTCAATATAGATTAACAAATAAGATCGGGGTTATGATGCTCACGAGCCTGTTTATTTTTCTAAATCTGTTTTCTTTTGCTCAAATCACACCTGAAATTATCACACTGTCGAAAGATCCGTCGGCCGTTATCCGTATGAATAAATTTTATATCGAAGACGTGGAAGACAAGCGGAAAATCAAAGGTGCACTTTTAGGCAAAATTGTAATGCTTGGAAAAGAGAAACCTGCCGCACTGGCCACTCCGGCCGATAAGGAACTTAATAGCTATTGGTCAAATGCAGCACCTAAAAGGAATGAAAAGCTTCTTCCGGTCACCGTGACTATTAAAGATTTACAGCTGATCGAACGGCGACTTGGCCCCAACCGGGTTGCAGGTGACATAAAACTGGAAGTAACGTTCCGATGGCATCGCAATATGACACCGGTGGAATTGACCAATTACCAGACATCCGCAACTTATACGCGCCCTGAAAAAGAGTATGATCAGGCGAAATTGATCAAACAAATGCTGGATCAGGCACTTGTACATTTTCAAAAATGGATGACGACCAACGCAGGCAAAAATCCGGCCCTTGCCCGGAACTTAAAAATCGTGTTTAACGAGATAAATTCCACAGATAAAGCTGATACCGTTTTTTACAGTGTTAAACGCCCTCTGATATGGTCTGATTTTCAAGGACATAAGAACAGACCCGGCAGCCGATATGCTGCCGCGGTTTTTACCAGTTTCGCATATGAAGGACATTCTTATCCAAAAGATGACGATTTGATTCTTGAAATTAATCTCAAAATTTTCATGGTAAAAAGCATGTCCTGGGCCCTTGCCGACGCCAAAAACGCTGGAACTTTACGGCACGAACAGCTTCATTTTGATGTGACGAGAATCGTTGTGGAAAGATTTAAAAAACGTCTTGAAGAGGCCGATCTTACGATTGAAGATTACGATAGTGAAATCCAGTATCAGTTTCTGGAAGCATTCCGCGAAATGAATACCGAACAGGAAGCATACGACAGCGCAACCGGGCATGGCTTAAACAATGCTGCCCAGGCTGAATGGGACAGGAAAATTTCCAAAGAAATAACCAGTATTTATTCAAGGCAATAACAAGGCTCCTTTGCTCTCCAAGTCATAATTTTTCATTCCACTTTGATTGAGCAATGCTATCCAGCGACCCTGCGAACGTTTTTTCAGTTCTCCGCCTAATAAAAATATCGTTTTGTCGCTAGCCTCAACAGACTTCATTTTGGGGTATTTTGGTGAAGTTATCTGGTAATAGTCTGCGGCAGTTTCATAGGGAAAATAATCTCCCTGCAATACCGTTTTTCCCTGCCAGGAGATCAGTTTTATTTTACCGGTGTCTTTAAAATAAAACTTTTCGGACATTTCATTTTCCTGATCATTCAGGAATATTGTTTTTAAAATACCTTCACGGATAGCATAATTTTTGATATAGAATTTGTAAGCATCAGTATCCGCCAAAAAGCCCTTATCTGAGCTAATGTACAACTTATCGCCTACTTTAAAGCTCATCACAGCATGTTTCGGTACGGAATGAATCACTCCTTTTGAGGTAAAATAGGTTTGAATACTCAGCGAGGTAGAATAAAGAACAAAAAAAGTAAGGGTGCCTGCGCTATATTTCAACCAGCGATATTCACGTGATTCGTAAGCATACCAGGCCAGAGACATCATGAAATAAAGAAGTACAACTTCTGTCTGATCAAAATATAAATTTTCAATGAGATAACCCGGAAGTTTTTTTGGCACAGCAACCGAAATATTTGTCATATAAGCACATGCCTGAACAAACCAGCCAGTAACTATATTGGGCCATAAAAAAGGCCATAATGACGTAAAAAGCAATAGCAATGATGCTGGCAACAAGAAATTCGTAAACGTAATCACAAACGGATTAACCAGCCAGAAATAAAACGGAAACTGGTGAAAGTAATACAGACTCAGCGGAAAAGTCGCAAGCTGTGCCGCCAGTGAAAGCGCCGTGATCTGCCAGATGTATTTCGCAGCCCTTCCGGATGGCAGCCAGATTGATTCCAGAGGTTTGTAAAGAAGAAAGATTCCTGCCATAGCCAGATAAGATAACTGAAAGCCCACATCAAAAAGCGCTTGCGGATCGATCAGCAAAATCAACAGTGCAGATACGGCGAGCGTATTGATAGCGTTAGGTTTTCTGCTAAAAACCTCCGCTATCACAAAAATAATGCACATGATCGTTGCCCTTTGTACGGATGGAGGTAGCCCAGTAACCATCGCATAAAATGCTAATAATGAACTGACTAAAAACAGATAAATATATTTCCCACCTTTCAGCCGCTTGATCCAGCCCAATAAGTAACTGACAACCAAAAAGATAATAGCTACATGCATGCCCGAAACAGAAAGGATATGGACGGTTCCGGAAGTGGTGTAATCGTCTACCTGATCAGACATGAGATCGTCTCTTCTGCCTAAAAGCATGGCTTTAACCAGACCATATGACTGATCATCTTTTAAGGTTTCCCGAAACTGCTTATCAGACCAATGCGAAATGGCATAACTCCACGAATACAGGTTATTCTCGCGTGTAACAGGCTTTATAACCTGATAAGAGCCATCCGGAAGATAATCCGTAAAGCCAATATTTTTATTCCGTAAATAACGCTGATAGTCAAACTCTTCCGGATTCAAAGGCGGTTTCGGCCGTTCCATGGTTCCGTTAACAACCAGGCCATCGCCCGGAACCGGGATCTGGGATGCGTCCAGCGGTATAGTCAAATATGCTTTTGCATAGACGTTTTCCCACTTTTCATCCACACGAATCCGGGTGATCACGGCATCAATCCGAATAGATCCAGAGCGTTTTTCAGGAATGGATTGCACGGTTGCCTGGTACGAATCGTACTTCTTTTCGACTAATTCCTGAATAGTATCAGTAAGGTCCTGATGATGGAGCGTTAACGCAGAAAAGCCGGAACAGAAGAAAAATGCAGATAGCAAAACGCCAAAAACGGTGAAGTTTTTACGTTTATAAAACCATATTGATATAACTGAAATGCAAATGACGACAGCAGTCAAAGCATAAATAGCTAGTGAACTATCGATCGGATGTAAGGATAATAAGAAATCACCGAACCAAATTCCCGCTAAAAAAGTCAGAACTAATCCAACAAAAGGTACTCGTGAGAGCATACTTTTTTGTTATTTAATTACAAACCTCTTTGTGACGGTTTCTTTCTCAGTGGTCACCTTAAATAAATATAATCCTGAATTAAGTTTGTCGATATCCAGAGTAACCCTCCGGCTCCACACATCGGTATATTTCTGGGACAAAAGAAGATTGCCGCGCTGATCGTAAACTGAATAAGTGAAGTCTTGAAAATTCTGAAAACGTACGCTCGCATTAAGCTCGGTGCTCACAGGATTGGGATAAATATCAACCAACAGATTGTCGGATGGATCCAGCCTTCCTAGTTTCGCTGACTCAATGAGCTTGATCCTCCTAGGACTCAGTGCCAAAACTGCTTTCATACGCGCCAGTTGATCACCCGTGAAAATATTCATACAAGAATCGGGAGAATAATCCATGTAATTTTCAATCATATTACGGGTTCTGAAACCGGAACAATTTGAATATTTATCAATACAAAATGACGTCTGATTGGATCCCTCAGCAGGTGGTGTATCATCACAAAAATCGTTTCCGCAAACGGCATCGCCCCAGGTATGGATCAAACCCAGCCAATGCCCGATTTCATGCGTGGTGGTTCTTCCAAGGTCATAAATTTTGCTGGTATTGGCAGTAGATCTTCTTCCGAAGTATCGAAAATCAATGATGGCACCATCGGTCCTGGCGAAGCTTTCATTCTTGGTACCCAGCCCATCAACTCCTTCAACCGAAGGAAACTGCGCAATACCCAGATAGGTGCCGATCAGCCTGCAGACCCAGATGTTAAGATACTTATCGGAGGGCCAGTAAACGATATCGGCCAGAAGGTCATCGTCTGTAATGGGATTGAAACTGTCTTTGGCAAGATATTGATTCCTGGTAATGCCAGTCGTACTTCTGCCATTTTCATCGTATTCGGCCAGATAAAATTCAATGCCGGTATCCACGCCAACCGGATCCGAGTTGAAGCCTCTCGTATTTGCTTTCCGGCGATAGTCTTCATTCAAAACAGCAATCTGGTTACGGATCTGCTCATCTGTAATGTTGGGATTATCCAAACCACCTACAAGGCTGTTTCTTTGATTATGTATCACGTGTACAACCACAGGAATTCTGATAATTTCATCTGCGCCTACGCGCAGCTGTGACCTGTTGCTGTTAATATATTCCTGAATTGCATTTTCAGTATTAACCCTGTCACGCCGCAAATCCGGATTTTTTTCAGCCCTGATGACTTCCCGTTCATGACTGACGCAACGAATTAATAATGAGTCAGGTATCTGCGAAAAGGCACTTCCGGAAATAAATATTCCCAGAAGTGCCAATACTGATAATAGAGTAGAATTACTGTTCCGATTTTTCATATGCAGCCAGTATATCCCTGACCAAACGGTGGCGTACAACGTCCGAACCATCCAATTCTACAAAACTGATACCCTTAATTCCCTTTAAAACGGAAAGCGAGTCTATCAAACCTGATCTAAGGTTTTTCGGAAGGTCGATCTGCGACTTATCACCGGTGATAATCGCCTTGGAACTTGGCCCCATTCGCGTCAGAAACATTTTCATCTGCATCGGCGTCGTATTTTGTGCCTCATCCAGCAAAATAAATGCGTTGTTAAGCGTCCTCCCTCTCATGTAGGCAAGGGGAGCAATTTCGATCACACGCGTTTCCAGATAAAGTTTCAGTTTTTCCGGTGCAATCATATCATCCAGCGCGTCATATATCGGGCGCAGATACGGATCAATTTTTTCTTTCAGATCACCCGGTAAAAATCCCAGATTTTCGCCGGCTTCCACCGCGGGACGGGTGATGATTATTTTACGGACTTCTTTATTTTTCAGCGCTCTGACCGCAATGGCCACAGCGGTGTAGGTTTTTCCGGTTCCGGCCGGCCCCACAGCATAAACCAGGTCATATTTGGCTGCTGCTTCTACCAAAAGCTTTTGATTGGCAGTCTTCGCTTTCACGACCAGCCCCTTATTACCGTAGATGATCACATCAGCATCATCCTCTGCATTCTGCACATTGGGTTTAAAAATTCCGTTTAAATAAACCTTAACATTTTCATTCGTAACCTTTCCGTATTTCTGATAATGCGCAACTAATGACTCTAAAATATCCGTGATGCGCATAATCTCAGGTGCTGTGCCCTGAATACGGATTTCATTTCCGCGTGAAATAATCTTGCTTTTCGGGAAAGCTGCGGACACTTCTTTAATATTCGAATTATGAATGCCCAAAAAATCGACCATAGAGACGTCTTCGAGCGTGATGATTTTTTCTAGCAAATGAATGATCGTTTAGCGTTTACTGAATTACTCTAAAATTTAGTAATAATAACCAAGAATAAATCTAATATGATGCATTAATTAAAAATTCCGTACCAAAGTTAACAACGTAAAATAAATATATTTAGATCAACTCTTTCATAATCAGACTGACAGATCAATTTTAAAATTTTAAAAAAAATACTTGTCATCAGTTTCTTTTCTGGCAGCCAAGCAATGATTAATTTTGTGTTACATGGAAAATGACAAGTCAACAAATCAATTCAACAAGACCGGTAATAAGTCTGGTGTTTCCAGCCGGAAACCCACTGGCCCCCGAACCCAGGGTTTTGAACAAAATTACGGCAAACTTCCTCCTCAGGCAATAGACCTGGAAGAGGCTGTACTTGGTGCGTTGATGATCGAAAAGGATGCATTAACGGCCGTTGTAGACATATTAAGACCACAAAGTTTTTACAAGGATACACACCAGAGAATTTATTCTGCGATCCTGACGCTTTTTGCAGATTCGGAACCGATTGATATGCTTACCGTAATTTCAAAATTGCGGAGCACGGGAGAAATTGAACTGGTTGGAGGCTCTTCCTACATTGTCGGACTGACGTCAAAGGTAAACTCGGCGGCTAACATTGAATATCACGCCCGGATCATTACGCAAGCTTCAATACGCCGCGAATTGATAACGATTTCATCTGAAATTCAGAAAGAGGCATTTGAAGACACCACCGATGTTTTTAAGCTTTTGGATAAAACAGAGCAGGCGTTATTCCAGATTTCAGAATCCAATATCAAGAAAAACTATTCTGATATGGGATCTTTGATGCGTCAGGCACTGGAAGAACTGGATCAGAAAAAGAATAATAAGGATGGCTTAACGGGTGTTCCGTCCGGTTTCAGTGCGCTGGACCGTGTTACTTCCGGCTGGCAAAAAACAGAATTGGTTATTCTGGCAGCACGTCCCGGTATGGGAAAGACCGCTTTCGTGGTTTCCTCACTCCGAAATGCTGCGGTGGATTTCAATATGGCCGTTGCGATATTTTCGCTTGAAATGTCCTCGGTTCAGCTGGTGAATCGTCTTATCTCCGCAGAAGCTGAAATTGACAGTGAAAAAATCCGGAAAGGAAGTCTTGCCCCGCATGAATGGGAGCAGCTCCATCACCGTATTCACAGGCTGACCAACGCACCGATTTATATCGACGACACCCCTGCCCTATCGATTCTGGAATTACGTGCGAAATGCCGCCGTCTGAAAGCACAGCATGATATCCAGATGGTCGTGATTGACTACCTCCAGCTCATGACGGGTGATACAGGCGGAAAGGGAGCAGGAAACCGTGAACAGGAAATCGCGATGATTTCGAGGTCTTTGAAAAATCTTGCAAAAGAACTTGACGTACCGGTTATTGCGCTTTCGCAGCTAAGCCGTGCAGTGGAAACAAGGGGTGGTGAAAAAAGACCACAGCTTTCAGATTTACGTGAATCCGGATCTATTGAACAGGATGCGGATATGGTAATATTCTTGTACCGTCCTGAATACTATGGAATTACTGAGGATGAAGCCGGAAATTCTGTCGCTGGTGTGGGTGAAGTAATCCTGGCTAAAAACAGGGCAGGTTCACTTGAAACGATCCAGTTAAGATTTATCGGTAAGTATACTAAATTCGCTGATCTGGATGCTCAGTTTGCTCCTGCTCCATTCGTTACCGACAGGCCGATCAATAACCCGAATCCTATTTCTTCCTTTGAAAGTCAGAGCAGAAATACGCAGCAGCCACCAAATTCCGGAGGCGGCACATTGAGAAGTCGTGCCAACGATTTAAGTAATTTTGACTACAAAGGCCCCGACAGCGAACCTCCCTTCTGATTTTAATAAGAAAAAATATACTTTAATAAATAAGGAAGTCGCCCTGACAATGTCTCGGGCGACTTCCTTATTTATTGGTATAATACAATTTAAAAAAGTATTTTCTCGAAATTTTTCTTTATTCGTATCGAAATAATACTATTCAAATTTGGAATAAAATCAGCGGTCCTTCCGTACAAGCAATGCCACGTTTTCTACATGGTGCGTATTAGGGAACATATCCACGGGCTGCACTTTGGTAACTTCATAGTCTTCCGACATTAACGCAAGATCTCTTGCCTGCGTGGCCGTATTACAGCTTACATACACAACCCGGTCGGGCGCAGCTTTCAGAATCGTTTCAACAACAGGCTCATCCATACCTGCCCTTGGGGGATCCGTAATGATCACATCAGGTCTGCCGTGTTTGGCAAGAAAAGATTCATTCATAATCCTGCGCATGTCTCCGGCGAAAAATTCAGTATTAGTAATGCCGTTCAGTGATGAATTAATTCTTGCATCCTTAACCGCAGCTTCCACGTACTCAACGCCCACTACCTTTTTTGCTTGTCGGGCTACAAAGTTTGCGATCGTTCCTGTTCCGGTATACAAATCATAAACCGATTCGTTACCGGTCAAACCTGCATAATCTCTGGTCACCTTAAACAAGTTGTATGCCTGCTCGGAGTTGGTCTGATAAAATGATTTCGGGCCCACCAAAAAAACCAGGTCTTCCATCGTTTCACGAATCGTAGTTTCACCGGCAAAATTGATCACCTCCTGATCCTGATAAGAATCATTTCCTTTCAGGTTCACAATATAATTCAGCGAAGTAATTTCCGGATGGTTTTCCTTCATGAAGTTCATCACCTTTTCTATGACCTCATCATTTTGTTCTCCAAACTGAACTATAACCATAATGTCACCAGTGTTTGCTGTACGTACAACCAGATTCCTCAGCGTTCCAACATTATATTTTACATCGTAGTAGGGAATCTGTTGTTCCTCGCCAAACGCGTGCAGCGAGTTTCTCAGCGCATTGGAAGGGTCAGGCTGTAAGTGACAGGTATCCACTGTAAAAATTTTGTCGAATCGTTTGGGAACGTGAAAACCCAGCGCATTTCTTGAAAACTTTTCGCCGGTATCCAGTTGCTCTTTTGTCACCCACCGGTAATTTGAGAAAGTAAATTCCAGTTTATTTCGGTAATATTCTGTTTTTGGCCCCGCAAGAATCGGATTGATTTCGACTCCTTTGATCTTTCCGATTCTTTGAAAATGATCCACCACCTGTTGCCTCTTAAACCGAAGCTGATGCTCATAAGCTATATGCTGCCATTTACAGCCGCCACAAACCGTGTAGTGCTGGCAATAAGGCTCCGTACGCATCGAAGAGTACGAGTGCACCTTCGTCACCACTGCTTCTTTTAATTTCTTTTTCGTCCGCACCACTTCCAGATCCACGATATCCCCGGGAGCAACATTCCCTTCGATAAAAATCACCCCATCTTCCGATTTAAAAATACACTTGCCTTCTGCCGCGAAATCAGTAATTTCAACGTATTCATACCTGGTACCCTTTGACATTTTTTTCTATTTTATTTCTAAACTCAAATACTATCGCATACTTTTTACCGTAAAGGTCGTCATGAAAAACCGATTGATTTTATCCTTCGTACTTCTGCTATGCATTCTGGAAGCCAGAGCCACACATATTGTTGGCGGACAATTATTCATCACAGAAAACAAAAACGCAAACTATACCTATAACATCGGGCTCACCATGTACTTCGATGCGCTTAACGGAAATCCCGGTGCCGAAGATATCAATGTGAGGATTTATGTGTTTCGCAAGCGGGACAACTTTCTCATGGGTTTCATTCAAGCCCCAAAAATAGGACGAAAATCCGTCTCTTACACAAATCCCGCCTGTGGAATCGCATCAACCGAGACAATTCAAATCACTTACGGTACTGATGTGATCCTGAGTCCTGAGAATTTCAGCGATCCCGGTGGCTATTACATGGTATGGGACCGCTGCTGCCGAAATGGTACGATTACGAACATAAAGTCGCCAGGAGATGCAGGAAGCCTGTTTTACCTTGAATTTCCTCCCGTTGTAAAAAACAATATAACCTTCCGCAATTCTTCACCCAAATTTCCGGAAATCCAGGGAGATTATGCGTGCGTAAATTCTCCGTTTTTTTTCAATTTCGGAGGAACCGATGCCGACGGCGATAGTCTGACGTACAGATTGATCACGCCCATGCAAGGATTTTCCACGAAAGATCAACCCAGTGTACAACCAATAGGTTCATCGAATTACCCCACACTCACATGGATCGATGGTATCACAACGGCCAACATCATACCCGGCCCCAAGCCACTCACCGTGGACCAGAAAACAGGGATGCTTTCCGTTACACCCGGTAATATCGGATTATATGTATTTTCCGTGCAAGTCGATGAATTTCGAAATGGCGTAAAAATCGGAACATTGACAAGGGACTTTCAATTGAAAGTGGTCGACTGCCCAAAGCAGGAAAAGCCGAAACTGCTTTTCAAACAAAAAGGAAGCAGCACTTTTTACAATAGCAACCAGATTATAACTTTTAAAGACGGGGATCCCAACTGCTTTGAGGTAATGGTGACCGACCCAACGATCAACGACCTGATCAACGTGGAAGGCCGTGCTCTTGATCAATCACAAAATTATTTCTCCCTGCTCCCTGCACAGTACCGCACAACTGTTGTGAATGACACGATGCGCTTTCAGGTTTGTCTGGACGAATGTTTTGTCACCTACGACAACCGCCCGATTCGGATCGAACTGGTCGCAAAGGATGAAAGCTGCCCTGTGCCGCTTATGGACACGCTCGTCATTTATATCCGTCGGCCAGCGAGTGGAAACAATACTCCCGTCGTTACCACATCCCTTCAAAGTGATTATGTCCACGTCAGCGCCGGCGTCGCCACTGCTTTTACGGTTTACGGGAAAGACCCAGACGCCGACAGCCTGACTTTGTCAGCGGCAGGACAGAATTTTACCCTTGCCTCCCAATCCATGTCTTTTAAACCGTTGAGCGGAAAAGCTTCCGTACAGCAAAATTTCAGCTGGGTTCCTCCCTGTAACGCGGTGCAGGGCGATACGCTGGTTGTCAACTTTACGGCAAACGATTTGCGGTGCGTTGGTAATCCGTTAGCCGGATCAAAGCCAGTATACTTTATAATTGACCAATCTCCCAATACTCCTCCTTCGGTAGCTACATCACTTTCCGATCCCCGGGTTACGTATATGCTCTCTTCTTCGGGAGGTATCGAATTTCTGGTTACGGCCACGGATCCAGACACAAATTCAATTACGCTGACGGCCCAGGGAAGAGGTTTTGATCTGGATAAAGTTGGCATGTCATTTGCCGGCAAAACCGGCACAAAACAAATATCCTCTCAGTTTTCATGGAATCCTGATTGCTCCATGATGAATGGCGACACGAATCAGACCTTTACTATCGATTTTATTACCCAGGACAAGACCTGTGCCGCTGCGACGGACATTACCTCGGTTGAGCTTAAACTAAGCGATTTTGCGGCAAAAATGGAGATCGACCTGCCCAATGTCATTACACCTAACGGAGATGGAAAGAATGATTGCCTGATTTTCAACGAACTTCCATCCGGAAATTGCGCGGATCAGTTTAAGGATATCACCATTTTTAACCGCTGGGGAAAACAGGTTTATTATACCAAAGACAAAAACCAGAGCTGGTGCCCCGACTCCATTTCTGCAGGATATTATTTGTATGTAATTCAATACACGCAAAAATCTCACAAAGGCGGATTGACCGTTTTGAAGTAATGAAAGAATCGAAATGAAGATATTACTTAAATCCTAAAATAGGAAATTGAACAGATGGATATTTCACGATTCTTAATCGATATTTTAAATAATATCAAGGTTCGAATTGAAATACCAGTTCAAAATATTAACTGAGTTTCAAGCTAAATTTGTGTAAGCCAAAATTCAGTTCACTGTAAAAAACAAATTACTACCCCATTGCAAAATTAACAATACACTATAAATCAACAACTTAAATTTAATATATACTTTAAATATTATTCTTAATTATTATTCTTTTTAAACATAAAGTAAATCTAATATGTATAATAATATCATTACTAATTATTTTATTAATATGGCATGTATTTTTTACAAATGAATAAACATTGAAGTATTTTCATTTCCAAAATCTCAATAAATTACAAAAATGTTATGCGTTCATCTCAACAGTTATCTTTCTTGCTGGCGCGCCTTGCAGCAGGCATGAGTATGTTTGGACACGGCCTTGTAAGGCTACCTAAATTAAATGGCTTCAGCGCCTGGATGGTAGGACAATTCCAAAAATCAATGCTGCCGGATAGCGTTGTTATACCGTTCAGTTACGTATTACCAATAGCAGAATTTCTGGTTGGAGTATTTTTGCTGATTGGACTATTTACAAAACAATCACTGATTGGCGGCGCTCTCGTGATGATTGCACTCATTTTCGGAAGTTCCATGATTGAAGAATGGGGCGCTATTCCCTCCCAGCTTATTCATGCAGCTTTCTTTTCCATCCTGTTAATTTTCGAAAGAGAATATAACTTCTTAGCAGTTGACAAGATTCTAGAAAAGAACAATCCAGCAAACATATAGTACATCTTAAAAGTATTATATACCTGAAAAGTATTAACCAAATGGTATTACGAATAATTATACATTTAGTATCAATACAAAAAGTAATATTCATATCAATAATAATTAAAAGTATTTAAAGTAAATTATGTTTAATACTTTTAATTATTATAAAAAATTTAAAAAGTAATATGAAATAATTTTGCAACTTATTTGTTTATAGTTACTTAAAAATAATTACAATAAAGTTATACCAGCTAGCCAAACAATAACTTCGCCTTAATCTCCCCAAAACGCTTGCTAATTTTATTCAAAAAATATATTTTCAAGAATTTTATTAGGTCAATAATTTAAATTACATTTGTACTGTAATAATAAAAGTTACAGAATGAACAACGGAAGATTCGCTATATCGGTACACATTTTGACGCTATTGGCCAGCACCCCTGACGAGTGGTGCTCTTCAGAGTATCTATCAGGGAGCATTAATATCAATCCTGTTCTGGTGCGGAAGGAATTAATTAATCTCCGAAACCACGGTCTGGTTATAAGCAAAGAGGGAAAATCCGGCGGAAGCATGTTAGCCAAAGCACCGGAACTCATTGCGATGTCGGACATTTATGAGGCGATTCGACAGGAGCATTTTTTAGGTAAAGGAGTGAACGAGCCTAACCCCCAATGCCCCGTTGGACTACAAATCAACAACCACCTTGATGCACTTTACAAAGAATCTGAAAGAGCATTGATGAATAGTCTTGGCAGCACAACACTTGCTGAATTTTGTCAAAAATTCGTGTGACTTTTTTTTAATTAAAACTGTAACAATTTTTATTTCAGTATTTTATTTTTCAACTCAAATATTTAATCCAAATGAAAGTAGCATTAATCGGAGCGACAGGTTTTGTAGGCGCTCACGTCTTGACAGAACTAATAAATCGTGGACATGAAGTGACCGTTATAGTACGTGATCCTTCAAAAATAACAAATACCAGCAATCAAATCCATGTAATTAAGGGTGATATCTTTGATACAGAAGAACTTGCTGAAAATTTTAAAGGATTGGATGCTGTGGTAAGTGCGTATAACCCAGGATGGACAAATCCTGAAATTTATTCCGATTCTTTGAAAGGGTTTGGTTCCATTCAGGAAGCTACAAAAATTTCAGGCGTAAAAAGATTTATCACGGTTGGTGGCGCGGGCAGCCTTGAAATCGCTCCTGGTCTGCAACTGGTAGACACCCCTGATTTTCCGGAAGATTACAAACCAGGCGCAACGGCGGCAAGAGATTACCTGAACATTCTGAAAAAAGAAACTGCATTGGATTGGACTTTTGTAAGTCCGGCTATTGAAATGCATCCGGGTACAGCCGGCGTTCGCAGAGGCACTTACAGAACCGCACTGGAAAATCCCGTTTTTGATGAAAATGGCCGCAGTATTTTGTCTGTTGAAGATTTGGCTGTTGCTATCGTTGACGAATTGGAGCAACCAAAGTTCATCAAAAAACGTTTCACGGCAGCGTACTAGGCACATTGAGAAATAGAGATATAGCAGAGCGAAATAAAAAACGCAGTATTTTTTTCGCTCTGCTTATATGCATAAACCAATGAAAAGAGCACATTTTATCCGGGCTATTTCGGTATTACCTTTTACATTGCAATCCATGAAATTAACCGATCTCAAAAAGATTACAGACGACTTTAAAAGTAGCGACCTAATGCCTGTTTTGTTTACCGGCCACGGGTCGCCCATGAATGGAATTGAGGATAATGCGTTTACCGAATACTGGAAAAAACTGGGCCGGGAAATTGCCCCACCAACGGCTGTTTTATGCATTTCTGCGCATTGGCTGACGAAAGGAACCAAAGTAACTGCCATGAATTCACCAAAAACCATTCATGATTTTGGAGGTTTTCCACAGGCACTTTTCGATGTACAGTATCCCGCACCGGGCAATCCGGAGCTTGCCAAAGAAACGGCCGGCCTGATCAAATCGACTCATGTTGGTCTGGATCATGCATGGGGACTAGACCATGGAACCTGGTCGGTTGTTAAACAAATGTACCCGGATGCCAATATTCCTGTACTGCAACTAAGTATTGATTACAACCAGCCGGCGGCATATCATTATGCTTTGGCACAGGAACTTGCAACATTGCGAACCAAAGGTGTACTCATTATTGGCAGTGGAAATATGGTGCATAACCTGCGTATGATTGCCTGGGATAAAGCGCAGGAACCGGAATTTGGCTACGACTGGGCACTTGAATTAAATACAAAATTTAAGGAGTTAATTCTGGAAAGAAATCATAATCCACTTATCCATTACGAAAAACTCGGCAACGCGACGCGGTATGCCATCCCAACGCCGGATCACTATTATCCTTTGCTCTATACTTTGGGATTACAAAATAAAAAAGAACAGGCGTCAATCTTTAATGACAAGGCCGTTATGGGCTCTGTAACGATGACTTCCGTAAAAATAGGATGATCCGATTACATCGCATAAGTCTGAAAAATGATCTGGCAAAAACGCCAGTGAATTAAGCTGAAAGAACCTCTGCATGGCATGATTTTTCTTTGTATTTTGTAGATAATTATCAACTAAAACAAGAAATCATGAACAGAGAACTGATAGCAACGACCTCCATTTCTATTTTTGCAAGTCCCTCAGAAGTTTGGAAAGCATTGATTGATCCTGAAATAATTAAACAATACATGTACGGTACCGAAACAGACACAACCTGGAAACTACACGATCCTATTGTTTTTCGCGGAGAATGGGAAGGCGTTTCTTACGAAGACAAAGGTGTTATTGTCAATATAATTCCGGAAAGGGTTTTAAGTTATTCGTATTGGAGCTCGTTGTCCGGAACGGAGGACTTTGAAGATAATTACTCCATCATTACCTACCACATCTCTCCTTACGACGACGAAACAACTGTAACCGTAACACAGGACAACATAGAAGATGAGGAAAAAGTCGTAAAATCCGAAGAGAACTGGATGTCGACATTAACACAATTGAAGAAAATACTGGAACTCAAAACGCACTGATAGTGTATGCCCGGAACGAAGTAAGTTCCGGGTTTTCTTACTCCTTTTAGTCTGGTCAACTCATCAAAACTGGTCTGTAAAATGATCAGAACAAGATAGAAAACGGATCCGGTAAACGTCTGTAAAATCATAAGATCCCGTAAAAAATACTTACGGTTCGAATTCAAATTCTGCCGAAATAAAGTAGTATTTGTTACTTATTGCCTATCGACTTGCCTATCGACATTCCCTAAAAATAGAAACGATTATTTAACATTGACTTAATGTACAAGTCATATTAAATACAGTTCTTTGCAGAAAATTTTAACTAACACCATCATAAATAATCTACTTTCTATATGAATTATACTTTTAAAAAGTATTGTAAGTACAATTTGAACAATACTTATAATACAATTTGTTAGGAAAATTTTAAATTATACTTTCAATAAGTATTTAGCCATAACCAACTACTATACAGTCGTTTAAAAGCACAAGTCCAGCAATCTGACACCATCAATCAAGATAATTTTATTGTTCAATGAAAAAATGGATACCAGCAATCCTGTTTTTATTTATTTTATGCAAGCCTGATAATACTTTTGCGCAACGTTTCTTAATGGACCTGGTCGACACTACGAACCAGATGGGAAAGGGAATGTTATCCATATATGAACGTTATAACCGTGTCCGGATCAGCGGATATATTCAGCCGCAATTTCAATACATTACTGAAAAAGGAGCTGATACGTATAATGGAGGAAATTTCTCCGACATTTCCAATAACCGTTTTATGCTTCGCCGCGGGCGACTTCGTGTTGACTATGCGCATTTAAATGAAAAGGGTGAACCGACCTCCTACTTCGTTTTCCAGTTTGACGGAACGGAAAGAGGTGTTGTAATCCGGGACTTTTGGGGAAGATTTTATGAAAATAAACTCAAACTTTTTGCTGTAACGACTGGTATGTTTGCCCGCCCATTCGGTTACGAAGTAAACCTTTCTTCCGCTAATCGCGAGACTCCGGAGCGCGGGAGAATGTCTCAAATTCTGATGAAAACAGAGCGTGATATTGGTGTTATGCTAACATTAAACAAGCGTAGGGCCAACGGTAAAACTTCTGATTTCAAACTGGACATTGGAGTTTTCAATGGACAAGGTATGTCAGGGCCCGTAGATTATGACAGCCACAAAGATGTCATTGCGAAGGTCAGTATGAAACCGAAGCGAATCAGCAATCTTTCCCGTGCAATTTTTTCTGCCGCCATTTCCGGTTATGCAGGAGGAATTACCAGCCAATCGGAAGTGCTGTATAAGGTAAAGAAGGTAAATGAAAATTACATGATGGTAAGAGATTCTTCCCAAAGTAATTTAGGAAAAGCAACACCCCGAAATTATGCCGGTGCAGATGCCCAGCTAATTTTTCCTAATAAGCAGGGACAAACAGAATTCAGAGCTGAATATATAAAAGGTAGCCAAACCGCCACTGCATTGAATAGTGAAACACCAGGAACTTATCCTGTTACGGGAGGTATGAAGGATCCGCTCTATGTCAGGAATTTTAATGGTGCCTACTTTTATTTCCTGCAAAACCTGAACAGTCTGGATCATCAGTTTGTTCTAAAATACGATTGGTACGATCCAAACAAGAAAGTATCAGGTCAGGAAGTTAGTCTGGCAAACGGGTATGGCAAGGGTGATCTCCGCTACAATACTTTGGGAGTCGGGTACATTTACCGTCCGAACGAGTCTCTTAAATTTATGTTCTATTACGAAAATGTAAAAAATGAAAAATCGGCTTTGCCTGGTTTCACAAGTGATGTACCTGACGACGTTTTCACCTGTCGGGTACAATATAATTTTTAAAGTTACACGTAAACTAAAAATGGCTGCAAGCTCCTAATGCTTGCAGCCATTTTTAGTTTGATGAGTTTAACGTTTGCTCAGGCACCAAACCGCTGCATCAGGATTTTCTTCCGGTAAGCAAAAATGCCTTTTACTTCATTATTGACAAAAACAGAATCAACGATTTCTCCCAAAAATCCCAGCGGCAGTTTGTAGTTTAAAATATCTTCCATTAACACTCCTCCACTGATTTCTGTAAAATGATGCTGATGATGCCAGAAAGCATATGGCCCGAAACGCTGCTCATCGATGAAATATTTCTTATCGACAACCTGGGTGATTTCCGTACACCATTTTAGAGGAATACCCAAGACCGGTTTTACAATGTAACGGATTATCTGCCCCGCGTACATTGTTTCTCCATGATGCTTCGAGGTAACCACAAATCCCATATGCGGCGGGGTGATCTCTTTAAGATTTGCCGGATCAGAAAAGAATGACCAGGCTTCATCCAAAGAAATGGGTAACTGCTGCGTAAAATATAATTCCTGCATTGAAAATGAATTTTGGTTTGACTTCACGCTTTGGTCTAAAAAAATCAAGCCTCAGAAAGAACCATGGCTAGATACCTTTCATGCTTAATGCAATTCTTTTTCGGCCCAGGTCAACTTCGGTTACTTTAACAGTCACGATCTGCTGCAACTTTACAACTTCGTTCGGATCTTTGATATACCGATCTGCAAGTTGCGAAAGGTGAACGAGTCCATCCTGTTTTACACCAATATCAACAAATGCGCCGAACGCCGTTATGTTCGTAACAATTCCGGGAAGCACCATCCCAACGCGTAAGTCCTCAGGTTTGCGTACAGCGTTATCAAATTCAAATTTTTTCACTGGCGTCCGTGGGTCGCGCGACGGCTTTTCCAGCTCCTGCAAGATATCCTTTAATGTAGGAAGTCCCACAGTATCAGTTACATATTTAGATGGGTTAATCTGTTTACGCAATTCCGGTTTTTGAACCAGGTCTTTCACCGTAGCACCGACATCACTGGCCATTCGCTCAACAATCGGATAACTTTCGGGATGTACTGCACTATTATCCAGTGGGTTAACTCCATTTTCGATACGTAAAAATCCAGCTGCCTGTTCAAACGCTTTTGCTCCGAGCCTGGGCACTTTTAAAAGTTGTTGCCTCGATTTGAAATTTCCGTTTTTTGCCCTAAAATCTACGATATTCTGCGCCAGAGCGGGTCCCAGGCCCGATACATAGCGCAATAAATGCTTACTTGACGTGTTGAGATTTACGCCTACGGAATTTACGCAGCTTTCTACGACTACATCCAAAGCATTTTTCAATGCATTTTGATCTACATCGTGCTGATACTGCCCGACACCTATCGACTTCGGATCAATTTTTACCAGTTCTGCCAAAGGGTCCATCAATCTGCGCCCAATTGAAACAGAGCCACGAACGGTTACATCTTTGTCAGGAAATTCTTCCCGTGCCACATCGGACGCTGAGTAAATAGAGGCACCTTGCTCACTCACCATAAACAAACCGATTTCACTTTCCTTACCGGCGGCCGACAAAAGCTTCCTGACAAAATCTTCCGTTTCTCTTCCGGCTGTTCCGTTACCAACGGCGATGGCCTCGACTTTGTATTTTTGAATAAGCTCCGACAGCGTATAATTTGCCTCAGTTGATTTATCAAACGGATAAATCACTTTATCGGCCAATAAATTTCCCTGACTGTCCAGAACCACGACCTTGCAACCGGTGCGGTAACCAGGATCAATAGCCAAGACATTTTTCTGTCCGAGCGGAGAAGCTAATAACAGCTGACGCAAATTTTCAGTAAAAATCTGAATTGCATACTGATCGGCTTTTTCTTTGGAAAGATTTGAAAACTCAGTTTCAATACCCGGTTTCAGCAGTCTTTTATAACTGTCACTGATGGCCAGTTCAAGCTGATCTTTGCTTCCAGGCGTTCCTTTCAAAAAAAGCCGGTCGAGATTTTCGATCGCCTGATCTTCATCCGGCGAAATATCCACGCTCAAAAATCCTTCTTCTTCCCCTCGTCTTAATGCCAGAAGCCGGTGAGATGGAATTCTAGAAAGTGGTTCCGAGAACTCGAAGTAATCCCTATACTTGGCACCCTCCTCTTCTTTCTTCTTTTTTACTTTGGATGTAATCACCGCGTTTCGCTGAAAAACTGAACGTACACGACTCCGGGCATCCTGATTTTCGCTGATCCATTCTGCAATGATATCCCTGGCTCCCTGCAATGCAGCGTCGACATTCTCAACCTGGTCGTTTAAATAACTCAGTGCTTTCCGTTCCGGATCAGATTCTTTTCCAGCAAAAATAAGCTGTGCCAAAGGTTCAAGCCCTTTTTCAACAGCCATGGACGCGCGGGTTTTTCTTTTTTGTTTGTATGGTAAATAAAGGTCCTCCAATTCTACCATGGAGAAAACTCCGGAAATTTGCTTTTTTAGTTCAGGCGTAAGTTTACCTTGTTCTTCAATATTTTTCAAAATCGCTTCCCGGCGTTTTTCAACTTCCTGCTGTTTTACATAAGCATCTTTAATCGCACCGATCTGTACCTCATCCAGTCCGCCGGTTGCTTCTTTACGATAGCGGGAAATAAATGGAAGCGTGGCGCCTTCGTCAAATAATTGTATGGTATTGCGTACCTGTTTTTCAGAAATACTGGTTTGTTGGGCAATCAGGGGGTAATTCATGACAAAATTTTAACGTGTGATAATCCGTTTGTAAATGTAGTGAGTCCTTTTAAAACATACTCATTTATTACAAAAAAGACTTTTTTCAAAATGACAGACCAAAAAATGAGGTGACTTTTATCTGAAAAATATTCAAATTGCGATTATTCATGATTCTTCGTAACAACCATCAAAAATGAAACTTTCTAAAAAATTCTCAGTCATTCTTTTCCTCAGCCTTCTCATTACCTGTTCATCTTCATTTGCTCAGAAAATTCTTGTAAAAACTGACCAGGGCAATATCCAGCTGGAATTGTATCCAAAAAAAGCACCGCTAACCTGCGAAAATTTCCTGAAATATGTTGACGATAAAAAATACGACGGAGCGATTTTTTATCGTGTCGTACGCCTGAATAATCAGCCTGACAAAAAAGTAAAAATTGAAGTTATTCAAGGTGGACTCCAAAACGACACAACCGGAAATTTCGTCCCGATTGCCCATGAGACAACAAAGATGACGGGAATTAAACACTTAAACGGGATAATATCCATGGCACGCACGATCCCGGGAAGCGCAAGTTCGGAATTTTTTATTTGTATCAATGATCAACCAGAACTTGATTTCGAAGGAAAAAGGAACCCTGATGGACAAGGTTTTGCAGCATTTGGAAAAGTAATTTCGGGAATGGGTGTTGTACAAAAAATTCAACAAAGAGAAACAGGAGAAGGAGAAAAAATGCAGTCTTTAAAAAAACCCGTCAAAATCATCAGCATGCGGAGAGAAAAATAAAAAGGTATCACTCTCTATAAGTAACACCTTTTAAAATTATAATTTTTTTAATATACGGATTATCACCATAGATTCGCTTTTTCTGTAACCTCCTCTTCGATTTCACGCTGAGGTTTTACATTGGTTCCAGGTACTACCTCAGGTGCATCCGTTCCTGGAACATCTGGCGTCGGATTAAGTGGCGGCATTTCAGTTGGGCGAGTGGGGTCCGGAAAACTAGCGGGTTCCTGGTCTCCGGGGGACTCATTCATGATGACGCCAAATAAGTCGTTAAATTGAAATTCAAGCATGATTTATTTTAGTTTGATGATGAAGCTATTCATTTGACTTTATAAAAACTGTGCCCGCAACTCACAAAAACCCTTTGCTTTATTTCGATCAAACAACTTTCTTCTTACCTGGGAATTCAGCCAGAAAGTTTAAGCAGGATTCGCAAACAATTTGCACGAAACTAACATATGTTATTCCAGCTCACTATAGGCTTTTCCATATTTGTATAAACCAAATATTGTATCATGATCGTCCTCATTATTCTTTTTTTTACTTTTGGAGCGAGCGTAAGTCTAAATAAATTTGTACTCGGCGACTGGCAATACATGTTCAGCGGCAACAAAGCGATGTTTCTCATGTTATGTTTTACCGCAGCAGGACATTTTAAATTCTCTTCGGGCATGGAGCTGATGATTCCAAAATTCATTCCGCTAAAAAAAGAGCTGGTCTACATCACCGGCGTTTTAGAAACATTGGCCGGTATAACACTACTTTTTCCGGCTTTCCGTCAGACAACAGGTTTGTTACTGATCCTGTTTTTTATCCTTATATTACCTGCCAATAGCAATGCAGCCATTAACCATAATTACCAGAAAGGAACTTTTGACGGTCACGGACCAGCATATTTGTGGTTCCGTATCCCAATACAGATTTTATTAATTTTATGGGTATGGTTTTTTGCTATTAAAGCTTAAACTTCTATCAAACCGCGATTTATGCTATACGCAAAATTACTTTTATTGATCATACTGTCAACGACCGTATTTACCGACTGCTTTTCGCAAACTTCAAAACAGACAGTTGTTGTGAGTAATATCAAAAGCAACAAAGGTAAATTGATGATTGGCTGGTACGCAAGCGAAGTCAGCTACAATGAACGGCAAAATCCCATTTTTAAAAAGAAAGTCAACGTCGATAAGCAGAACCAGATATCTGTTATTTTCGACAATATTCCGCCGGGTAAATATGCAGTTTCCATCTTTTTGGATGAAAACGAAAATGATAAAATGGATACGAATTTTCTGGGAATTCCAAAAGAGCAATATGGTTTTTCCAATAACATTCTGCCAGCTACCCGTGCTGCGCATTTCAGTGAAGCTGTATTTGAAATCAAGGATAAATCCATAGAAATTCCAATTCGTTTGAAATAAACTTATGGAAAAATACCGGGCAGGTACTTGCAGTTAATGGTGGTATGAGTGCAATCCGACAGGATGATGGTATTGACTCCTTTTTTGGGACCAAAAATTTGAATAATAACACAGACCCGATCAGCCTGTGATATTTACATCAAAATCACCCAAAAATTTCAATTCACCATCAACCTGTAAATTCTTGGCTGTTATATTTTGTCCCACCTCAATCACATGGCCGGCATTAACCACAATCTTCTCGGTAGCAGAAGGAACCCTTCCATTTGACCAGATTTCAGGATTAGGCCATGCACCAGAAGCGATAGTCTGAACCGTATCCGAAAAAAGTGATGTGGTTTTAAAATTCTTAAAAAGAAGCTGATCTGTTTTACTTGATGCAGTCCCAAACCAGTCGTTGAGAATATCCGCATACACCCGGCGAAAATCAATCTGCATTTTTATGTCACGCGTTGTTTCCCATGACTGTGGATTTGTAGGTAACAATCCATTAATTAAATCAGGATTTGTACCCACAACCTGTCTTTTCAAACCTGTACCAAAAACAAACATAGGCGCACCGATACCATGATCGGTCCCTCTTGAAGCATTGGAATCCGCCCTTCTTCCAAAATCAGAGAAAGTCATACCCAACACATTGTTTTCTGTTCCCTGCAATTTCAGATCATTTTGAAAGGCTGATACGCCTTCTGAGAGTTTTCTCAGCAAATTGGCGTGCGCTCCTTCAAGGTTACTGGTAGCTTCTACCTGAGCAGCGTGGGTATCAAACCCACCCATTTCAACATAATAAATTTTTGATTTTAATCCGCCATGAATAAGTCTTGCGACTATTTTCAACTGTTCCGCAAGTTCATTTCCTTCGGAAGCAGCCGGATAAGCAGCCATATTTCTTCCTGCATCAGCAGCTGCTTTAATCTCTGACGCATACCCGACGGCTAACAGCTGTTGCGCTCTGACATAAGCTATCAAATCCCCCGCGTCAAAACCTGGCAAATCTTCACCGGACGGTTTCTGTGATCCGATCATCTGATAAAATGTATCCGGATCCCGCAGTGTAATACCCATTGACTGCTTACCTCCCAACAGCGTTGTAGTACCCAATAACCCAATTTGAACAGCCAGAGGATCTTCTGTTTGTGTATTAGGGTAATTTTCCGGATAACCAGGAAACCTGTCGTCAAGATATCGTCCAGCCCATCCCGATGTGGCAAACTGATTAGAGTCGGCACCTGTCATCCAGATATCTGTTGAGCGTGGATGCGATTGTGTAGGATTTGGATAGGATACAGAATGGACAATAGCGAGTTTACCTTGATTATACATTTCACGCATTCCGGTCATTGACGGATGTAAACCGGTTTCCAGGTTTCCCGACAACTTAAGCACCTGGCTTTCGGGAATCGCTATATTACTTCTTAATCCATGATATTGGGAATAGTATTCAAGAGGAATAACCGTGTTAAGACCATCATTTCCTCCATTCAAATAAATAATCACTAATATCCGGTCATTATTCAAAGCTTTGGTTTTCATCAAAGATTGAACCAGACCTGAATTTTTGGCAAAAGATTTAACGCCAAAACCATCTACCATTACTGGCAGCATCATAGACGTAGCAGCTGTAAAAAATTGTCTTCTTTTCATCAAAAGTATATATTAAAATACCTGATATTCTGCCATTCTTAGCAAATACACCATCAACGGCTGGCATCGCCATAGCAGAGGATTATGACTGTAACCATCATTCGGAGCATTTCTGTACGCATTCAATTCATATTGCCAGGTTACCCGGGGAACTCCCCTCATGAAAATGGAATCAATTAAAAAATCCTTCTGCTTTTGAGTCATTTCAATTGCAAACAAATTCTTGATAAATTCCCCGACTACCGTTTCGGCTGTTACAGCTGGAGTGCCGGATACATCCGAAAAATTAGGCTGTATTCTTTTAATCCAGCCTATGAAATCGATACCAACCGTATAATCCGGTCGGATTTGTAACCAGGGATAGGCCATAGAATCTGAATGGTTACCGCGGAGACCTAACGTAGTTCCGTTAATCCAGTTTTTCGAATAACCAGTCTGATAATAAGGGATCGATCCAAAAACCAGCGGCTGATCAAGCAAACTAAGCTGCATCTTTGACATGGCCCATTCCTGAAATTCCATCAACATACGAAAAGCCACATAATCGGTAGTCATATCGGGAACTGTCAGATTAAAATGCCTTAACATGCCAATCATGAATTCCGCAGGTGATTTTACGATGGCCCCTATATTACGTTCATCGTAAAATATATCGCTGGTAAGCAATTTTTTCAAAACCGGAAGAATCTCAAAATTATTCCCGGAACTGGCGAAAAAAGTAGCCAAAGGGACAATAACGTTATCTTCTATATCCTGCGTTACATTTGAATTTACATACCATCTATACAATTTTCGGCAAATGAATTTAGGCGTTTCTGAATGACTTAACAGCATAGTAACCAACTCTTGAAGTTCAGTATCACCGGCTGCCGCACCGCTTCTTCCTTGTATCGTTTTATTATTATATTTTGCCGAAAAAACTTTGTCCGTCGTATCATGTCGGTCGGAATTAAAAACCGTTCCGAAGGTAGTAGAACCATCAGCCCAATAATTTGAGACACCCCAACCCGTAAGCACTCTTGCCGCCGCTTTAACATCCTGTTCCGTATAATTGTCAAGTCCTGCAAAATTCTTTTGACCAACGGTAAAAAGTTCCTGCAACTCCCGTCCATAGTTTTCATTGGGGCTTTCCTTTGTATTTTCAAAACCATTTTGAAATACAAGCATACTCGGCTCCTTTGTCATTCCAATGGTCATTGTTTTAAAATTCCCAGCACAGTTATTTCTTAGAAACTTTATGTACTGATAGGTAAAACGGTAATCTCCTACAACTGAATGTGCTGTTACAAAATGATTTTGCCAAAAAGCTGTTAGTTTTTCCTGGATCGAAGGATGTCCGTTTTGCTCGGTCATTAGGCCTACCCACCAATACCTTATGTAAAGAAAAAATTCGTACGCCCGCCATCCCATAAATGGTTTGTCCAAAAACGTCTGGCCTTTGTCGGCCATTCCACCATCCATAACAACCGGTGGCGGTGGCGATGCCCGGAAGGACATATTACTAATCAGCAAATCCACAGCCTGCGTAGCCGTTTTACCGGTAAAGTCTGTTATCTCCTGATTTGTAGGACCAAAGGTGGCTCTCCGCAACAAATGTGCTGCGGTCTTGCTAGTCAATGGTGTCGTATAGGTATCCAAATATGCCATAATAAATCCGGCTGAAATTACTTTGTAACTATAATTTTTTGAGAATTGAACGATCCGTTTTTCAGGACTACCCGAATGAGATACATACCTGTATTCAGACCTCTTACATCGATCCCGGAAGCAGAAACATTGTTTGCCTTGTACACACTGTTTCCGTTAAGATCACTGATATTTATTTCCTGAACACTTTTAGCATCGTTAATTTTCAGGAATAATCTTTCTGAGACTGGATTCGGGTAAAATGAAGTCTCCGGCGCACCAAAAATGCGAACACTTTCAATCTTACTATAAGCAAATGTTTCGTCCCTATCAATCATTTTAAGACGATATAAATTTTCGCCGATGGCTGCGTTTTCATCAATAAATTCATAAACAGCCTCCGAAACACTTTCTCCTCTTGCCTGCACTGTCCCTTTATCATACCAGGTTTTACCGTCAGCACTTTGCTGAATGTCAAACTGTTTGCTATTTGTCTCAGCTGCTGTTACCCAATTTAGTCTCACTGTTCCATTCTCGCCTGGGCTGGCTGTAAATCTTATCAATGTTACCGGCAATGGATCAGTAGTAACCGCTGCAAGTGTGTAAACGCTGTAAGTGTTCGGAGCTGTGCTGAAAGTGCTTGTGATCGACCCTGCCGTCAACGTACTTTGTCCTCCCAAAATTGACGTAGCATCAACCGATGAAGCAATTTTTTCCCATCTCGATGCACTACTGTTCCAGCCGGTTATGGTCAGTCGGTTTATTGTATTTTCGGTAAGCGCGGCAACAGCACTTGCAGCATTCCAGGTAAGCGTTAAACGTGAAGTATTGGTACCGTCAATATCCCAGAACTCTTTCGTGCTGACAGTCGCAATGGTACTTTCTTTATTTACAACTAAGAATGGCGCGCCTGATAGCGCAGTGGTGGAATTTGGGTTTTCTGAAAAGTAAGCTCCTGTAGTCCCATCGGCTGCCGCAGCAAAAGGTCTGTAAACTCCGTTGTCACCAACCGGAAACGTAAAGGATGATGTGCCGTTTTTCTTAACGTAACCATCTATATGTTTTGTGTTACTTATACCTGTTAACACGGAAGTCGCCGAAAAAGAAACAACCCCTCTTGGTGCCGATCGCTTGGTTGTAATAATTCCATTCTGCCCCGAGGCAGTTAATGAAATCAGGAGTACAAGACATCCCAATATTAGTCCTTTATTCGTATAAACCCTGTCCATAACGTTGAGAAAGCCTGTTTTAAACCAAATCAATTACACGCTTCATTAAGTAAACCAGATATAACTTATCAGAAGCATCGGAATATTTTAATAATCCAGTTTTAAACTTAACAATATTCTACGTAAATAAAAAAATAGTTTCACAAATTGTTGTAAAAATAATTCTACAAACCTATGCCGAATAATATAAATATTATACCAAAGGCACAACAAATAATCCGTACGCATTAAAAAATTTAATGCCGGCTGGTGTTCAACAATTTAGAATTGCCGTTTTTAAGGAAACTGAGAGACGAAAGGGAATAAATCGCTGCGAAAGTATAAAGAAAACTTAAACGAAAAAGCTTTGCGGATGAATATTTTAGAAATCCGGGACTAAAATACTCTTTCAAAATGGTAACATATTGATAATTAGCGATCAGCAATTTCCCGCAATATTATTTTTCATTCAACCTGGAATACAAAACCAAATACGGTTGTTGTAACTGAAAGCCAACAATTCACCATGGAAAATTTAAAAATCGGGGTACTGGATCAGTCCATTGTCAGGAATGTAAATGATGTGCGGGGTGCGATTCTTGAAACGATTGAAACCGCCAAACTTGCAGAAAATTTAGGTTACAGTCGTTTTTGGATATCGGAGCATCATAATTCTACATTAATCGCCGGCTCAACGCCAGAGGTTTTAATGGTAAAACTTGCTGATGAAACCAAACACATCCGGATAGGGTCCGGCGGAATCATGCTGCCGAATCATAGCGCTTTGAAAGTTGCCGAAAACTTCAGAATGCTAGAAACCCTGTTTCCGGGTCGTATTGATCTGGGCATGGGCCGCGCGCCGGGAACGGATCGTATCACTTCCACTTTGCTTAACCCATCCAATGATTTCAGTGAGCCGAGTTACCTCCGGCAACTGGAACATCTTCAACATTTTTTCCAGGATACCGCAGGCACGGAGCGCGGATTTGTTTATGCCACGCCACAATCTGAAACGACACCAATGCAATGGATTCTCAGTTCCAGTGGCGGAAGCAGCAAAATAGCTGCAAGGTTTGGACTGGGCCTGGCTGTGGCAAAATTCATTAATGGTTTTGCGGGGCCGGAAATTGTGGAAACCTACCGGAAAAATTTCAAACCTTCATACCAATACGAGAAACCGCACGCTGTATTATCAATATTTTTGATCTGTGGAGAAACGGAGGAAAAAGCGCTGGCGATGCGTAAAATGATGGACTATATCCTTATTGAGTTTGAAAAGGGAAAGTTCGGGCCATTTCCCGATATGGAAGTCGTAAAAAATTACCGTTTCACACCCGGTGAAATGGAACGCATACGCTACAATAGCGGGCGAATCGTTTCCGGGACCAAAGAGGATGTAAAAGAACAACTTACAAAACTTGCCACCGATTTTGACATTGACGAAATAATCATTTCAACCATGAGCGAAAGTTTTGAAAGCAGAAAACGTTCTTTCGAATTAGTAGCCGAAGCATTTAATTTGAATAAATTTACAGATTAAAACCAATCTGTATTTCATGAATCGCTTTGACCGCATTACGGCTATCCTTATCCAACTGCAATCCAGAAAAATTGTTAAGGCTCAGGATCTGGCTGAAAGATTTGAGATCAGCCTGAGAACGGTATACCGGGATATGAACACGCTCGCAGAAGCCGGCGTTCCGATTATTGGTGAGGCGGGTGTGGGCTATTCTATCATGGACGGATATCGTCTGCCGCCGGTGATGTTCACCAGAGAAGAGGCAAGAACGTTCATCACTGCGGAAAAACTGATGGATAAGTTTACAGATTTATCTACCAAATCGCATTACCAGTCGGCTATGTTTAAAATAAAATCGGTTCTGAAAAGTACCGATAAAAACCTGCTGGAAGATATGGAGCAGCATATCGAGGTCCGCCAGAATTACAAGCCCTTTAACCCGATCCTTACAAATACGCTGGAAATTTTACTGAAAAGTATTTCAGAGAAAAAAGTGATCAGGCTTCATTATTCGGCGTTTAATTCTGATGAAGATACAGACCGGTGTGTAGAGCCGATCGGTGTTTTTCATGAACATAATTATTGGTATGTAGTTGCATTCTGTCAACTCAGAAACAGTTATCGCAACTTCCGTACGGATAGAATTACCAATATCGACCTTACTGAAAAAGTATTCAGTAAGCAGCACGCTTCCTTAAAAGAACACATGGAAGGCTTGCCAAAACTCGAAAATCTGGAACTGGTTATTATACGTGTCAAGAGACATATCATGCCTTATCTCCAAACCCAGAAACATTTTTATGGTTTTGTTTCTGAGAAAAAGTATGGAGATGAATTTGAAATAACTTTTCTGGTCGGCTCACTTACAGGCTTTTCAAGATGGTATCTTATGTTCGCCGAGTTCGCCCGCATTATACAACCCGAAACCCTGGAAGGAGAACTGAAAAACCGGATTCAAATTATTTTGGGAAACCTGAAATCCTCCTGACATACGGTTGTCACAAGCTGATGTTTACTTTGTAACGAACTCAAAACAACAAACGTCATGCTACTTGAAACAACTCAACTGACAACGGAAAGCAATTTGGCTTACTTGATTAAAAACTATGTTTCTTACAATCAATGGGCCAATAATACGATTGTGGAATGGCTGAAAAACAAGCCGACAGAACTGATGGACCAGGAAGTGCCATCGAGTTTCCCTACTCTGAAATTAACCTTGATTCACATTCTCCAGACCCAGCGCTACTGGTTTTCTGTTGTTCAAAAAGACTCAGATTTTGTAAACGAACCTGTGAATGGATCAGCTGACGATATATTTGAAGCCCTGTTGACACAATCAGCCGAAATGCTTGGCTATATTGATACCATGAATGAAGAAATGATTCAGGAAGAAAATTTGGTAACTAATCCCTGGTTTGAATGCAATTTTCCCAACTTTGAATACATTCTGCATCTGGTCAATCATACAACCTATCACCGTGGCCAGCTGGTAACGATAGGAAGAAATCTGGGACTCACCGATGCGCCTATGACAGACTACAATTTTTATAATGTAAGAGTCAAATAATCAGTTAATAGTACTTTTTACCAAAAGTAATCCCGCTGCGTTTTGAACTAAAAACCAGCGAGGTTACTTTTTCAGGTATGTATCAAACCTGTAATTTCATGGAAAAGCGTAGCAATAAATATCGTTTACAAATTGAATTTCTAGCGAGTGCAAAAGGCGAAACTACATTACCCGAACCTCTTGAATTCGAATTTGAGAATCACGATAATATTTTTTCAATTGTAGAAATATTAAAAGAAAAAAATCCCTTTGACGATCAGGACAAAGCGGTCGAATTTGCCATTGGTCTGAAACTTTTCAGCGAGGTGATGATTAAAAACAAAAACAACCCATTGTTTGAAGAGCTGCTTCCCGCTTTTGGAACATTCATGAAAAAGCTGAAATCTTTATAATTTAAAATTCCGAATCGCTATCTTGGAGTATCAACCTTGATCTGGGCCGCATGAATAAATTTTTAACAACATGTTTTTATTCCATTGCTGGTGTCTTAGTGACAGTTTCGTGCCGGAATGCAAATATTGTCAATCATTTGAAACTCAATGTTTCCAGTCAATATTGCGCACCTACTTCCCCTTACCGGTATGATACCCGGTTTTTGCCATTTCAAAATACCGATTCCGTTTTGGCCAACAGCAAAGAACTTTCTTACTTTTTGTCACCACATGAAATTCTCATGGCTAATGCAACCGGAACACTGGCTCTTGCCAATGCTCTTTTGATTGCCCAAAAAGACACGACGCAACCGGGAAGAATCAGGCGTCTGGAATTAACCAGCCAGATTCAAAGTCATCTGTTGCTGTTAACAACCGAGATTTCCGGGATATCCGCCGAGCTTGATTGTGAGGGTGAAAGAGCTGATCTTTTTGCCAGCTATCTCGATAAGCTGAATTCCAAAAACACTGCCAGGCTTACTGGAGCATCCATTGTTGTGGGTGCTGTTGCTACGGTGGTATCAGTTTTGGTCAGTAATAATTCGGCACAAAATGCGATAAGTATCAGCGGCGGAGTGTTATCCGCAGGTCTGGGAATACTGACGATCAACCCGTCTGGCAAGAAAATAAAATATATTCATGATAGAAATGTACTGGAAGATATCTGGTTTGCTCCTGAAAAGTCTTCCGTTTATTCTCCCTTTATATGGTACATTCTGAAAGAAAAACATTTCAGTAATAGCCAGAAAGAGCCTTTGGTTCAAACAATCAAAACACGATGGAACAAATTTGAACTGGACAAAGACATGGACAGCACGGCTGTACACCTTTTTTTCAAAAATGGTGGAATTTATGATGCCGACAAACTCCATACGCGTGCAACGATGCTTAATCAGCTTCAATCCACGATCCGCTCTATCAATCAGGATATGCAGGGGCTGATCTCTGCACTGAATTCCATCGGTTATGGAAAATAAACACTCACATGAAAAAGATAAGAATACTTGCCATTTCGGGCAGCCTGAGAAGTAACTCCGCCAATACAAATTTGCTCAGAGCTATCGGGGACCTGGATACAGAAAATCTTGACTTAGAACTATTTGAAGGATTAGACAATTTCCCGCATTTCAATCCCGGCATGGATGAAAATAATCATTTTGTTGCGGATTTCCGATCAAGAATAAACAAATCTGATGGCGTTATTTTCAGTACGCCTGAATACGCTTTCGGCGTTCCGGGTGTGCTCAAAAATGCACTGGACTGGATCGTTTCAACAGGTGAGCTAAACGACAAACCGGTGGCTGTGATCAGCGCATCTCCGTTAAATTCAGGTGGTGAAAAAGCGCTCGACTCACTGCTGTTAACACTCACCGCTTTGGGTACCGTAAAAGATGAGAACTCTTCTTTATCCATTGCAAACATCAAAAGTAAGCTGAATGCGGAGGGGAAAATTACGGATGAAACATTAACTGCATCACTGCGGGCCGTCGTTGGTAATTTGATAAAACAAATCCAAAACAAACACGTCAAGAATGATTTGCAGCAATCTGATTTATAAAATCAATTTAACTGGTTTGTTAAGTACTAAAATAGATTTTGCTCTAAATAATTTAGCCGGATATCCAGACCTTAAATCCTGATATCCGGCTAAAATACGATCAGAAAAAACTATTTATCAATCCCTTCCAGAGTAAACATAAAAGCATACTGCAACGCAATCTCTTTCAGATATTCAAATCGGCCGGATGCGCCGCCATGGCCCGCTTCCATATTCGTCTGAAGTAACAGCACGTTTTTGTCCGTTTTATGTGTCCTCAACCGGGCCACCCATTTTGCGGGTTCAAAATACTGAACCTGACTATCATGCAGTCCCGTCGTGACAAGCATATTCGGGTACTCCTTTTTTTCCACGTTATCATAAGGTGAATACGATTTCATATAATCGTAGGAGTCTTTATTCTTGGGATTCCCCCATTCATCAAACTCATTGGTTGTCAATGGTATACTTTCATCCAGCATCGTAGTCACCACATCCACAAAAGGCACATCTGCCAGAACACCGCGCCATAAGTCAGGGCGTAAATTTGCTATCGCCCCCATCAATAACCCTCCTGCGCTTCCTCCTTCGGCAAACAAGTGCTCGCTGGATGTATATTTCTGAGCAATCAGGTATTCCGCGCAGTTAATAAAATCGGTAAATGTGTTTTTCTTTTTGAACAACTTCCCGTCCTCATACCATTGACGGCCCATTTCCTGGCCTCCTCTTACGTGTGCGATCGCAAAAATGAAGCCGCGATCGAGCAAACTGAGACGGTTCGTGCTGAAACCGGCATCCATACTGTTGCCATAAGAGCCGTATGCATAAAGCAATAACGGTGCATTTCCATCCAGAATAATTCCTTTTTTGTAAACCAGTGAAATCGGAATCTTCAAACCGTCGTGTGAGGTTGCATATAACCTTTCCGTGAGGTATAATTCAGGATCATATCCACCCACAACCTCCTGGCGTTTCAATAAACTTTTCTCTTTGGAAACCATGCCATAATCATACGTAGAACCGGGTGTAGTCAGCGACGTATAATAATATCTCAGTGTTTCGCTGGTATATTCCGGATTAGATCCTATGTATGCCGCATAAGCTGGCTCGCCAAAGTCAACATAGTACTCCGAATTTGCTTCAATATTTCTGACACGTAATTGCAGCAAGCCATTTTTTCTTTCCGTTACAACAAGATATTTTTCAAACACCTCAATGCCTTCAATCAACGTATCGTCACTGGCAGCAATAACTTCTTTCCAGTTTTCAACACCCGTTTTGCCCAAAGGCGTTTCCATCAGTTTGAAATTCAATGCATCCTGATTGGTAACGATCAGGAATTTATCATTCTGATGATCGATATCATACAGGACATCTTTAATTCTGGGCTGAAAAACTTTGAATTTTCCTTCCGGCTGATCAGCATCCAGCAGATAATATTCAGATGAAACCGTAGCCGATGAAGCGATAATGATATACTTCCCCGACTTGGTTTTTCCAACGCCAATGTAATTGCTGTTATCCTCTTCTTTGTAAACCACAACATCATTCGCAGGGTCATCGCCCAACGTATGGCGCTTGATTTCCTCACTCAGCAACGTCTTGGGATTTGTAGCCGTGTAGAACAGCGTGCGGTTGTCATTACCCCAAACTGACCCGCCGCTGGCTGGAAAAATCATATCAGGATAAATTTCCCCGGTTTCCAGATTTTTGATATAAATCGTGTATTGTCTTCTGGACACCGTGTCTACACCATAGGCAAGCAACTTGTTGTCCGGACTGATACTGAATCCAGTTGCTGAATAATATGGATAATCCCTGGCCATATTGTCAATATCAAGCAGGATTTCTTCCGGCGCATCCAGGTTGTCCTTTTTTCTGCAATACTTGTAATATTGTTCTCCTTCCTCGCTTCGGGTATAATAAAAGTAACCGTTCTTGAATACGGGTACCGATTCGTCTTTTTCTTTAATTCGCCCCTTCATTTCAGCGAACAAATCCGTCTGAAACTGCTTGGTTTGGGCAAGCATGCCTTCTTTATACGCATTTTCAGCGTTCAGATATTCCACTACTTTCTCACTGTCAGGCCCCTCGCGAAAGAAGTCGCCCATCCAGTAATATTCATCAATACGCGTATCACCGTGCATACCTGTATCGTGTGGCTTTTGCTCAGCCACAGGAGGTTGTATGTCCGGCCAGTTATAAGTTTGTTTCACTTTATCTAATGGTTACATCAAAAAACGATAACGGCGAAAATCACTAAAAAAATTCGTTTTTGTATTATAATTAAAATGGAAAACAAAAAAGAAAGCTGCCGGACTTCCCAAGAAGAATCGGCAGCTTAAAAAAGTCATACTGTAAAACCTTGATGGCTAAACGATTCAATCCTTGATATTGAACGCAATTTTCGCCTCTTCGTAGGTCAGTTTTTCATAATTCATACGAATGGCCTGGCCTCCGGGAATAACGACATAGCGGAATTCATAAGAAGTAGACGGTTCTACGGTTGCTTCAACCGGTGTCGACCAGATTCGCAGCGAATTAACCAGAAATGTAAAATCAATAAATTCCTCTGTAAACTGGGATTTTATGGTAACTGGAAGCTGGCGAACGTAGTTATCAGAACTATTCACTTTGGAATATACCAATACTACACCTTTATCCAAAATATCCTGCGTTATCCTTGGTGCAGCTATTTCAATGTAAGAACGCGTAATACTATTGTAGTTTACTTTACTCCATGTACCAGCCTTTGCCCAGCTTGAATAAAATACATTGGCAGTACCGGCTGGTCCCGTCGGTCCGGCTGGTCCGGTTGGGCCGGCAGTTCCAACGCCATCCTTACCTGCTGGCCCTTCCGGCCCCTCGCATGCCTGCACAAAAACCAACCCAATTAATAAAATGGCTAACGTAAATTGTCTTTTCATTGTTTTCATTTTCTCTAAACTAATGATTCTCTTCTAAAAAATAAGGCGAAGATGCTGATTTGAAAAGTCATAAGCAAAAAATGAAATGGATTTAGGCTCGATGTAGTCATAAAATAGTTTGGCTTACATTATCTTTGGTTTTCGTTTACAAACTAATCTTATGGAGAAACCCACCCAAAAGCTATTCCTTCTCGACGCCATGGCGTTGATTTACCGTGCCCATTTTGCATTTATAAAAGCCCCGAGAATTACTTCCAAGGGCATGAATACCAGCGCAGTTTTTGGCTTTACCAACACGTTGCTGGAAGTTTTGCAAAAAGAAAAACCCACGCATATCGGTGTAGCTTTTGATACTTCTGCTCCTACATTCAGACATATTGAATATCCTGCATACAAAGCTCAGCGCGAAGCCCAGCCGGAAGATATAACGGTAGCGATTCCTTATGTAAAGAAATTACTTGACGCCATGTGTATCCCGATTCTTGTTCTGGACGGTTTTGAGGCGGATGATATTATCGGAACCATTGCGAAAGAAGCCTCCCGGAATAATTTCGAGGTGTTCATGATGACGCCCGATAAAGATTTTGGCCAGCTCGTGGAAGAACATGTCCATATTTACAAGCCTGCCTTTATGGGCAAAGGTGCCGAAAAGCTTGGTATCAATGAGGTATTGGAGCGTTGGCAGATCAAGCGGATCGATCAGGTTATTGATATGCTTGGCCTCATGGGAGACGCCGTTGATAATATTCCCGGGATTCCGGGTGTGGGTGAAAAAACGGCCCAAAAGTTAATCGCGGAATATGATACGGTGGAAAACCTGATCGAACATGCGCATGAAATTAAAGGAAAACTGGGCGAAAAAGTTCGTGAACATGCAGCTCAGGCTATCCTTAGCAAGCAATTGGCCACCATTGATATAAAGGTACCGGTTACTTTTGATGCCGAAGATTTAACCATTTGCGGAGCTAACCGTGAAAAAGTAAATGCGCTTTTTGATGAGCTGGAATTCAAAACCTTACGCCAGCGTGTATTAGGACCTGATACACCTGCAATGGCCAATACGCCTGCACCGACGGTGAAGGTGGTTGATAAAAAAGGACAATATGATTTGTTTGGAAATCCTGCTGCATCAGAAACAGCTGCTCCAGCCCGGCAGGATCAAGATATTGCGAATTTTGAAACGTCCGGCGAGCAATCCGGCGAAGAAACGGAATCCGTAACCGGGCCAAGAAAAACCATTGATAATACATTCCACCGTTATCATACTGTGGATACGGCTGAAACCATGCAAAGCCTTGCGCAGTATCTCGGTATGCAATCTGCTTTTTGTTTTGATACAGAAACAACTGCACTGGAAACGATCGATGCGGAACTGGTAGGATTATCTTTCTCCTACGTTGCGGGCGAAGCCTTTTATGTGCCCGTTCCGGCAGACAAGGAAAAGGCGCAGGAAATTGTAAATTATTTTAAAGAAGTATTTGAAAATGAATCGATTGATAAAATCGGACAAAACGTCAAATACGACATTCTGGTTCTGAAAAATTACGATGTCGAGGTTAAAGGAAAGCTGCGTGATACCATGCTGGCGCATTATCTGCTTGAACCGGATAAACGCCACGGAATGGATATTCTGGCAGAAACGTACCTGAATTATGAACCGGTTTCTATCACTTCCCTTATTGGTAAAAAAGGTGTCAAACAGGGAAACATGCGCGACGTAGCCATTCCGGAAGCAACGCAGTATGCAGGAGAAGATGCTGATATTACATTACAGCTGCACAACATTTTTGAAAAAGAATTGCCAAAGTATAATGCACAAAAGTTATTTCATAATGTAGAAATGCCTTTGGTACAGGTACTTGCAGCCATGGAACATAAAGGCGTAAGGCTGGATACCAACGCACTGGCAGAAATGTCGCTCGTGCTGGAAGGTGATTTACGAAAAACAGAATCGGAAATATTTGAAATTGCAGGGCAGTCTTTCAATATCGGCTCGCCGAAACAATTGGGTGAGGTGCTTTTCGATAAAATGAAACTGATTGCGAAGCCTAAAAAAACCAAAACCGGCCAGTATGCAACGGGTGAGGAAATTCTTTCGGAACTGGAAAGTGAATTTGAAATTGCACGAAAAATACTGGATTACAGAGAGTTGCAAAAATTGAAATCTACGTATGTGGATGCACTACCTACCCTGGTAAGTCCGCGTACAGGAAGAATTCATACATCTTATAATCAGGCCGTTGCAGCAACCGGTCGTTTGAGTTCTACGAATCCGAACCTTCAGAATATTCCAATCCGTACCCCACGCGGGCGCGAAATCAGAAAAGCCTTTGTTCCCGACAATGACGACTTCCAGATTTTATCAGCGGATTATTCTCAGATTGAATTACGGATCATGGCTGCATTCAGTGAAGATGCCAGTATGATCGAAGCATTTAATCAGGGAAGGGATATTCACGCGACCACAGCCAGCAAAGTTTTCAAGGTTGATCTGGCGGATGTAACATCTGATATGCGACGAAAGGCCAAGATGGTAAACTTTGGTATCATTTATGGTATTTCTGCTTTTGGTCTGGGACAGCGTCTGGCGATTCCGCGCGGGGAGGCTTCGGAAATTATCAAATCATATTTTGAAGAATTCCCTGCGGTAAAACAGTACATGGACCGTGTCGTTTTCAACGCACGCGACCAGCATTATGTAGAAACCATTTTAGGACGCAGAAGATATCTTCCCGACATTAATTCCCGCAACCAGACCAACCGTGGTTTTGCAGAACGAAATGCTATCAATGCGCCAATTCAAGGTTCCGCGGCTGACATGATTAAAGTTGCCATGATTAATATTCATGATTTTATCAAAAATGAAAACCTGCGTTCACGTATGATCCTGCAAGTACATGATGAATTGGTGTTCGATGTACATCGTGATGAAGTTGCGCTGATCAAAGAAAAGGTTGACGAACTGATGCGAACTGCAATTCCGCTGGCCGTTAAAATGGAAACCGGGATTGGCATCGGTGCCAACTGGCTTGAAGCACATTAATATCCCATTATTACCTTATTTACAATAAAAATGTCCGGCCAAATGACCGGACATTTTTATTGTAAATTTTATTGCTGATTGGGTTATCAAGCTTTTATTTTGTCAACCAAATCGCATCATTAATTTCATCTTTCCCCGAAAACTGCCTGTCAATGGCTATTTTATAATTCTCTGCGTTGTACTGACGTTCGGAGGCCGGATATAACCAACGAACCGCAATACGACCGGAATTGCCGGTACCTACACCCGTTATGAATTTTGGAAAGCCTGTACGTCTGTAATTGAAGTAAGCTTCTGCACCGGAATTCATGAAAAAAGCAAGGTACTTTTGCGTTACAATCTGTTCAAGACCGGCTGCATTATTTCCGTTATACTTAATAAGCGGCTGTGCATAATACGTATCAAAATTGAAATTAACGTTGTATGTAATAAAATCAGCTGCATCTCTCCCACCCGTTTTTGAGTATCGCATGGCATTGGCACCTTCTTTAATGCCGTAAAAACTCATGGATGCTTTGATACCTTTCTGATACCAGTCTTCCGCATTTCCAGTCGCCCAGCCACGGTTAAGTCCCTCAGCAATGTTGAAACACATTTCAGGATATCCTACAATAAAAACGTTTTCACCTGTGTACGTAGAATAGTAACGAGAGCGGCTTTGAAATGAATATGCTCCCGGTGCAAACCCTGTGCCATTATCGATACCGGCCTTGGCAGCCATATCGCCCAGTGCCTCTCCAGAACTTGCTCCCACAAATGCGGTAAAATCAGATGGCAATTTCCCAGCCTTCAACTGTGCTCCGGCAGGCTCGGTGGTAATCATCACACGCGGATCTTTACGCTCTGACAATAAGCCTACATATGTACCGGCCATGTTCTGGCGCGTTGCATCAAAACCAAAGTTATCCGGATTGGAAGGATACTTGTTGAAATTATTGGATACAAATTCCAGGTTATCGGTAAGTCCTTCCGGCAGAGGATATTTTGCAGGATTACTCAATATCTCGGCGAACTGGCTTTTAAGATTTAATCCGGCCTCTGCCTCTTTTTTGCTCAGGCGGATCAGCATACGTAACCGGAAAGCGTTGATCACTTTTTGCCATTTTGCCAGTTTCCCGCCAAAATAAAAATCTCCCGCAACATCGGTTTCTCCTTTGGCAATCAGTGCAGTGATGTCGCTGTTCGATTCGTCCAGCCATTTCAAAATCTGGATATAAATATCTTTCTGCGAATCATACTTCGGTTCCAGATTTTTACGACCCAGCAAAGCTTCCGTCATAGGAAGATCTCCTACACGCGCCGACATCTGATCCATGAAAAACGCCCGGAAAAATTTCCCTAATGCACTGTATCCGTTCACATCCGCAGCACCCGTTTTTTTGTGTTCCAGCTCCATTTGTACCACATTGGTAAGCGTGCTGTAATGGTTGGTATAAGCAGACCATTGGTACTCGTTATTACCGTAATAATTATAATTGATCGCGTAAAACTGATTCCAGCGCATTTCTGAGCTGAAAGGCTTGCCGGTGTTGTTGTACATATCGTATTCGATACCCTGCAAAATAAGGGACGGCGGTGCCGATGTCGCACGGTTTGGATCAATTTCAAGTTCCTCAAAGGACTTTTCACACCCGGTAAATAACAAGGCTGAGAGTGTCAAAAGACCTAGTATTTTTTTATGACGACGCATCTTTTTTTGTGTTAAAGTTTTTAGATATCCAGTGTCGGGAGTGATCAGAATGTAAGGTTTATGTTAATCCCGTAGCGGCGCATGGAAGGAGTTTGCGGAGACGATTCGTTTCCTGATATATACTGGTTCAGGTCAATGTCCTTTTTCTCAGCAAAATAAAGCAGGTTTCTTCCTACCAGCGAAACAGAAGCATTTCTTACAATTTTGGATTTAGTAAGCCAGCTTGACGGCAGTGTATAACCGATCACAACTTCACGCAACATGCCAAAAGAACGGCTCATTAAATTACCTTCTTCGGTGTTGTAATAACGGCTAACCCAATCCTGTACATATTGTTTGGTGGCGTTAGGCTTGAAAGTCAATTCCGACATGTTAGTGATTTTACCATCCGTATCGAAGTTCAGTGCCTTGTCATTGCTGATCTGCACGCCCTCACCAAGATAGTTTTTGTTATCCGTAGAACCGGCCTTGAAACCTTCCCAGTCTTTCTGACGAGCCTCGCCAAGTGCACCTTCTACCAGCGCTTTGTTACGTCCGCCGCGGAAAGTTTGCTTCTGTACGTAATTCGAAATAACCCCGCCAATACGACCGTCGAACTGGAAACTGAAATTGATATTTTTGTAAGCAAATTTGTTAATGAAACCAAAAACAAACTTAGGATTTGCGTAACCAAGAAGCTGGTTGACCGGAAGATAAATCGGGCTACCCGATGCATCATTAATGATTTGTCCTTCAGGTGTTCTTGCAAACGCACGTCCATAAACCATATCCATCCGGTCACCTTCTTTAAAGAATGTATTAAACTTGTTTACGCCAGGATAAATGGTTTTCAATATTTCCTTATAAGTTGAATAATTCAGAACCACATCCCAGTTCAACCCGTCCGAACTTTTCAAAGCCGAACCGGTCAAGGCAACCTCCCAACCAGTCTTACGGGTCTTGATTCCGTTTACCAGCTGATATTCATATCCTGTTGTTGTTGATATCGGTAAAGAGAAAATCCTTGGCCCTTCATTCGAAATAAAATACGTTACGTCCAGTCCAATCCTGTTTTTAAGCACACGAAAATCCAGCCCCATTTCTGTTTGCGATGTTGTACTTGGTACAATCGACGGGTTGTTCAGTGTATTGGTATAATAGGCAGCCGGTGTGTTATTGTACGTAAATGGTGTCGAATATACTGCGGCATTTTTGTAGCTGGGTCCATCATAAGGAGAATAATACTGATCGCCGTAACCCAAAGGATTTGCATCACCCAAGGCAGGCGTTGTACCAATCGTAGACATAGTTAAACCATCTTTTACATTAGCATAAGATGCGCGAAGTTTAAAGAAAGAAATAACCTCGGGAACCGTGACATAATCCGATAGAACTGTTGAAGCAGCAACCGACGGATAGAAAAACGTATTACTACCGGCAGGCAACGTGGAAAGCTTATCGACACGCCCTGTTGTTGAAACTGTAAAATAATCTTTATAGGAGAAGTCGGCCGAATAATACGCTGAATTCACACGCATATCCGATGTAAAGTTGGATGTTTTAACCGGTCGCAGCGAGTTGTTAAAATTGTACAAGCCTGGCACGTTCAGATAATCCGTTGAACCATATTGCGAATTGTAAGAGAAGTTACGCAAGTTACCACCCGCCCATATTTTGGCATTGAATCCGGCAAAAAGGTCTTTGTCAAATTTCACAAGAAGATCCGTATTATTTTCAAACAAATTCCGGCGATCCTCACGATAATCCCCCTTCGCTTCCTCTCTTCCGTAGGAAGTAGCCGAATAAGGCATTTTTTCATTACGGAATAAATTCCATGTTGTGATCTGCGTACGGAAAGTCGCTTCCAGAAAACTGTTTATTTTATATGTCATGGCAGCCTGGCCGATGATATCCGTTTTCTGGTGACCGCGCAGCCACTCGTAACTCATGAAATACGGGTTGTTATAACGCTGATATTCTGCATAAATCTGCTGAACGCCTTCCTTTCCAGGCTGCCAGTAATTCCGCATGTCATCCACGTTCCAGTCTGCACCTGCCCAGAAAACCATGTTGTATATGATCGAGTTAGGGCCATAGTTTACGTCGGGAATGTTTGGTGAATACTGGCGGTTGTATTGAAGATTTGATTCAAATTTCCATTTATCGGAAAACTTGTAGTCCGCAGCAATATTAAAATTGGTAATATTCAGCTTTGTATTAGGTACAATGCCTTTCTGGTAAATATTGGAAACCGAAAAACGAATGTTGTGTTTTTCACCTGATGCGGAAACAGAGACGTTATTGGTCGACAAAATTCCCGGTTCCAGAAAACGTTTCAGGTTGTCTTTACCACGGTTGATCCAAGGTGTTGGTGTACGGACTTTCGTAACCGGATCCACCGGACTGTCATATTGAGGGATCAGCTGACCTTCAAATTTCGGGCCCCATCCCCCATCATAATCTCCGTCATTCAAACCACCGCCTTTACCGTTTACAAACGCATAACGGCCATGGTCACCGGGACCATATTCGTCCTGAACTTTTGGAATGGCATAAAACCCTTTGTCCATCATTGTAGACGAATTGAAGTCTACTGAGAAACCACGTTTGTCTTTTGTTCCTCTTTTGGTTGTAATAAGAATTGCTCCGTTTTTACCTCTAAAACCATATAGGGCAGATGCACTGGCTCCTTTCAGTACCGAATACGTTTCGATATCATCCGGACTTACGTTCCAGGTATCCGAGTTGACCGGCACACCATCTACTACAAAAAGTACATCGGTATTACCCCGAAGGCTGATATTCGGTTTTCTTAATAATTCAGGCTGCGCCCCGATTGTTAAACCAGCCACTTTACCTGCCAGCGCGTTGATTGCATTCGGTTCACGTGCTTTAATCGTCGACGCACCGTCCACAGACTGAATAGCCACACCGATACGGCGCACGTCTTTTTTAATACCCAATGCCGTCACAACCACTTCCGTAAGCTGCTTATAATCAGAGCTCAGGATAACATCCAGCTTCGTACGAGAGTTTAAAGCCAGCTCCTCTGTTGTAAAACCAACAAATGAGAAGATAAGGGTTGAATTTCCTTCCGGCACTGTTAATTCATAGGCGCCATCCGCATTGGTTCCTGTGCCGGTACTGGTGCCCTTCACAACAATACTGGCACCGGGAATAGCTTCACCGGTAGCTTTGTCGGTAACTTTTCCGGTCACTTTGACCTGCCCGATTACCTGAAACGAGCAAAAAAGCAGCATCAGAATAACTACTGACCTGAAATGAGTAGAAAAATAAATCATACATGTTGGTTGTTTACATTATAGGGCGCAAAAGTAAACAGCCAACATTATCCCAATATTGAAGAAATGTTAAGTATATGTAAACTTAATAGTCATTTATTCCAAACATTTCATTTTTGTAAAATACTTATTTATAATCAATTGTAAAAATTACACTTCATATTGCGGTCATTTCTGTGTTAACTATAAGTTTATAAACCAATTAGACTTTTCTTGCCCGTTACAGTCAATTGTTTTAATTAAAATTATTCTTCAAAATACGCTACTATTTCAGGAAATCTGTGTTGCAAAATAAAGCTCCTGCTCAATGTAACTTATCCGATGGAAAGTCATATTGAGCAGGAGCTATATTTGTTATAAAATTCTGTATACCAATACATTTAAGCACTAAACATATTAATAAATAACCGGATCAGATTAAATTTTCAGCATACTTGTACGCACTGCCGGTATTGAGCAAAAGAATGGTTTCATCCGGACTAACCCAACCGTTCGCAATCGCTTTTTGCATGGCAGGCAGTAGTGCACCACCTTCGGGAGCAACAAATAATCCTTCTTTTCTTGCAAACATTTTAACTCCGTCCAGCAACTCGTCTTCGGAAACCGAAAGGGCAAACCCTTGCGATTCTGAAAGAACCTCCATAATCTGGCGCTCTGCAAAAGGAGATGGCACAGCAAGTCCGTTCGCCATCGAAGGTTTCGCAAGATAAGCAGAAGCATTTTGATGTTTTCCCTCAAACGACCACACCATCGGCTGGCAATTCTCTGTCTGGACTGCTATAAGTTTAGGAAATTTTCCGGTAATCCATCCAGCTGCCTTCATTTCGTGAAATGCTTTCCAAAGTCCGATAAGTCCGGTTCCGCCGCCGGTTGGATAGAAAATAACATCCGGCAGCTCCCAGTTCATTTGTTCGGCAATCTCAAAACCCATCGTCTTTTTCCCTTCCAGACGATAAGGTTCTTTCATTGTAGAAACATCGAAATAACCGTGCTCGGCTTTAATTTGCGCCACCAGTTTTCCGCAATCATTAATCAAACCATCCACCAGAATCAGTTCGGCGCCAAAGTACCGGCATTCCTGCTTGAAAATTTCCGGTGTATGCCGCGGCATCACCACAGTCACATCGATATTGGCTTTGGCGCAATAAGCAGCCAGTGCACCACCTGCATTTCCCGCCGTTGGAACAATACATTTTTTAATTCCCAGCTCTTTCATTTTGGAGACAGCAACCGCCTGGCCACGTGCTTTGAAAGAACCGGTTGGGTTTAGGGATTCGTCTTTTAATAACAGTTTATTTATTCCGTTCAGCCTGCCCAGGTTATCAAGCGATAACAAGGGCGTCATGCCCTCTCCAAGCGTTACAACATTGGCCTGATCAAGCACAGGAAGAAATTCAAAATATCGCCACAGTGACGATTCTCTATCTTTTAAAATATTCTTATCAATTTTTTCCGAGAAATCATACTTCGCATACAGAGGTGCTTTCCAGCCTTCCTTTTCATTCTCGCAAAATGTCTGTACTTCTTTATGATCGAATTTTTTTTTACTAACAGCACATTCGAGATGCGATACGTGAGAAGTCATATTCAGGGTAGATTCCATACTTTTGGCGTTACATTTTCACAAAAGTAGGACTTGTATTATAGCATGACCAATGCTATTTTACTATATGCTATAACCTGTCGTTATGACCTTGCAGTGCAAAACGTACAAATGCCTGGGCAAAAGGATCACTTTCTGAACCATGCCGCTGAATAAAGAAAAACTGCCGGCTAACGTGGAGGCCTTCAATAAAAATCTGTTTTAAGGTACCCGATGCAAACTCTTTCTGCACAGAACGTAATGGAAGAAAACCCAGACAATTATCTACAAGGAGAAAGTTTTTTAAGGCCTCTGTCCCGCCCAGGGAAATATTATTTTTAAGATCGGATAGTTTTATCCCGACGTCATTCAAAGCCGCTTTTACAGAATCCAGTGTTCCGGAACCACGTTCGCGAAGTGCCACCGGGTAATCCTTTAACTCATTCAGCGTGATCGAGTCTTTGAACCATAGTTCGCTTTTGGGAGAACAAACGGCTATCACATCATCGGCGAGAAAATACCGGTAACTTACAGAAGTCGTTTTTGTTAATCCCTCAATAATACCCAGATCGATATCTTTATTTTCAAGCGCTTTCAATACATTTTCAGAATTGCGGTTCAGGAGTGTTATCCTGACATTCGGATGCCGCTGCCGGAAGGCGGACAGTATTTCCGGAAGTATGTACAATGCAACCGTTGTACTGGCACCAAGCCGGAGTTCTCCCTTGGCATTATATTCGTCGAGTTGGGTACTCAGCGCATAATCAAGCCTGATCTGGACTTCTTTGGCTTGTCTCAAATGATCCAGAAGAAGATTTCCGGAAACCGTTAATTTGATATTGTTGCCAACACGTTCAAACAAACTGGTTTTGTATTGTTCCTCCAAAGCCTTGATATGACGACTTATGGCAGGTTGGCTAAGGTTTAAAACCTGGCTCGCTCTGGTAAAGCTAAGGCGATTGGCAACCTCAAAAAATACTTCGTGCCGGAAGGATATCATGTATAATCAGGTCGGTTTTTATCAAAGATATTTGATTTGGCGAATTCAGCAGAAAAAATCTCTTACGCCTTCCAACGTTTACATATTTACAATTGTCTTATTTTTAGTATTTATAAAATCAAACAAAGATGAATAAATTAAAATACACGAAAAGATTTACGCTTCTGTTTTTTACGCTGATTCTGTGTGTAACCTGTACGCGAAACAAAGAAGTTTCTCCCAATAAGATTTGGTCAGCAGGCTGTGCCGTTTTTTCGGCCCATGAAAACGGCTATAAACTTTCCGGTATGTGCTGTGAGGAGCTTATCATCCCAAGACTTAAAATAAGAAACGGCAATACATTTTCAGCGAAGGCAACTTTCCATTCTTTCAAAGGCGAAGAAACCACCAGCGTTGCGACGGTTGTAAAAGGAAAGGTATCGGAAGATGGAAAAGCAATTGACATGCAATATGAAGTTTCCGGTAAAGAGGTAATCTATAAACTTGATACAGATGCGGGAATCATTTATTGCAGCTGTGGATGCGGTTGAACTGAGTCTGAAAATTACCTTTAAATTTTCTCGTTTTATTTGAGTTGATAAATTTATCGATTTACAGCACAGGCAGATCGCTGTTTGATTCAATCGATAAATTGTAATACTTTTGACCTCACCCGCATCATGGAATAAATACAATAAAAAATTGAAATCTGCCGCGTCCATATTTCTGATCCTATTTTTCATTACTGCCTGTTCACAGCAGCAGCCAAAACAGTTTACCATCGGATTTTCCCAATGCACGGGTGCCGATAACTGGCGCAAAACAATGCAGGAAAATATGCACAGGGAGCTTTCGTTTCATCCCGAGATCAATTTCGTAATGAAAGATGCCGGTGGCCAGAGTTCCACGCAGATCACGCAGATTCAGGAACTGATTGACCAGCAGGTCGATTTACTTATTGTTTCACCAAATGAAGCGAAGAGAATTACACCGGTTGTGGAAAAAGCGTATCAAAAAGGAATCCCGGTTGTGATTGTCGACAGGAGAACGATGTCTGATCAATATACAGCATACGTAGGCGCTGAAAACATTGAAGTGGGCCATACTGCCGGAATTTATGCTAATAATGTTTTAAAAGGAAAAGGCAATATTATTGAAATCAGTGAGTTACCAGGATCTTCTGCGGATATTGACCGGCATAAAGGTTTTATAGAAGCCATTGACAAGTTTCCCGGAATCAAGCTGATCGCCAAACTGGACGGTGACTGGGATAAATATTCGTTTGAAAAAGAGTTAACTGCACTTTTAACCAAAGGAAAACCGGTTGCTTTTATCTACTGCCAAAACGATCGCAGGGCCATCAGCGCATTCACGATCTGTAAAAAACTTGGTCTGGAAAAGAAAATTAAAATCATTGGCGTGGATGGTCTGAACGGGAAAAACGAAGGTATTGATCTGGTAGACAAGGATATCCTGAATGCCACAATTATTTACCCGACTGGCGGAGAAGAATCCATCCGGACGGCAATTTCGATCCTGAAAAAGCAGCCGTTCAAACGGGAAAACCGCCTGCAAAGCACACTGATTGATTCGTCCAATGTCAGGATTATGAAGCTGCAAAACGAAAAGGTAATCGCCCAGCAGGAAGATATCGAGCGCAGACAATTAAAAATTGAAGAGCAAAGAGCCATATCCGAAAACCAGTCGTTAATTATTTACGCCATTTCCATCACGCTGGCGCTCGCGTTGCTTTTTGGAGCATTGTCATTTTACTCGTTGCGGGAAAACAGAAAAATTAACACCCGCCTTGAAAAACAAAACCATGAGATTTCCGACCAGCGGGATCAGATAACCCGCATGGCTGATAAATCCCGCATAGAACATGAAGCCAAACTAAAATTTTTTACCAACATTTCGCATGAATTCCGTACGCCGCTGACGCTTATTCTGGCACCGGTTGAAGATCTTTTGGCCAACGATAAAATAAAAGACTCGCTTGTAAAACAAGAACTTGTCATGATCCGGAAAAATAGCCTGCGTTTATTACGTCTGGTAACACAGCTTATGGATTTCCGGAAAATCGAGGGGCATAAGATGCTGATACGCGCCAATGAACAGAATCTGGTTGCTTTTCTGAAAGACGTTGTATCGTCTTTTGAAAAAATGGCAAACAAAAGAAAAATTGATTTTCGTCTGATTACTTCTGATCCGCAAATCATGGTTTGGTTTGATGCAAACCTACTTGATAAAGTGATTTTCAATCTGCTTTCCAATGCTTTTAAATTCACAGCGGACAGAGGACGTATATATATTCACGTCAAAACAGTTTCACCTTCCGTTGTCAGAATTGTAGTGGAGGATAATGGTGTAGGGATGACAAAAGCAGAAGTCGAGCATTTGTTTGAGGTCTTTTATCAGGGGGAAGGCAGTTACAAAACACTGGGAACAGGACTTGGGCTTGCCCTTTCCAGGGAGTTGATCAATCTGCATCACGGTGAAATTTCGGTTGAAAGTGAACGCGGGAAGGAAACGAAATTTACCATTGAACTGCCGCTGGGGAATAACCATTTTCAGGAAACGGAGTTATGGAACGAACCAACCGAAGAGATTCTACTGGTGCGAAATATGGAATTAATGGAAAGTTCGGACCCTGAAATTACCTCCCCCGAACCGGCTAAACATCATGAGCAAACCGTTTTACTTATTGAAGACAATGAAGATCTGCTTCGTCTGGTAGAGCAAAAATTACAGTATAACTATTTGATAATCAAAGCTATTGATGGAGAAAAAGGATTAAAAATGGCTTTTGATCAAATTCCTGATCTCATCGTTTGTGATATTATGCTGCCGGGTAAAGATGGGCTCAGTGTAGCAACGATCCTAAAATCTGATTTCAGAACATCGCATATCCCTATCATTTTACTAACCGCCAAAAATACAACTGAACAGCAAATCGAGGGAATTCAGACCGGCGTTGATGCGTATATAACCAAACCGTTCAACCTGAAATATGTTGAAGAAACAATCCGCACGTTGCTGAAAAACAGATCTTTGCTAAGAGAACATTACACAAGTGAGCTTCCGATCGAAACAACATCTGCGAACAACCCCAACAAACTAGACAAAAAGTTCGTCACAGAATTCACGGCTTATATCGAACAGCATTACAGCAATTCCGAATTAAACGTAGAAGATATTGCCAAAGATATGGGCATGTCACGCGTGCAGCTTTACAGAAAAGTAAAGGCATTATTGGGGTTCAGTGTAAACGAATATATTCAGCAGATCCGTCTCAATAAAGCCCGCTTTTTATTGAGACGCAATGATCTGACCGTGGCCGATATAGCTTACAGCGTAGGCTTTTCCTCCCCCACTTATTTTTCAACTGCCTTTAAATCCAGATTTAATCAGACACCGCTGGAATATAAAAATGCCTGAGTGAATGAAGTTTTGTTTCATCCATTCTTTACATTGTACCATTTTTAAAAATGTAACATAGCTGAATGTATCATTTTTAAAATAACATGTATCAAAAGTGAAAGAGCCCCTCTGCAATTTTTCCTTGTTTTTGTTATAAAACACTGATTTTGATTCACATACACCGAAAAGGTGACACTGTATCAAAGTTTAACTTTTTTGAGATATTATTTAGTTATTCAAGGCACTCTGCGCTTGTAGTTTTGATAAAAAAATCAGAACTACGAATGAAAAATAGCAAAGTGTTGGTTTGGTCTATCGTTGTGGCACTGGGAGGTTTCCTCTTTGGATTCGACACAGCGGTGATCTCGGGAGCAGAAAAAGCGATCCAGATCTTATGGAAGCTCACAGCCGTTGAGCACGGCTTCACAGTTTCCATCGCATTAATTGGCACCGTCATCGGAGCGATACTCGGAGGTATTCCGGCAGACAGGCTTGGCCGGAAGCAAACCTTATTCTGGATCGCGGTATTATACCTGGTATCCTCTCTCGGTTCTGCGTTTTCCAATGACTGGTATCTGTTTCTGTTATTCCGGTTTATGGGCGGTCTTGGTGTGGGTGCATCCTCAGTTGCAGCACCCTTATACATATCCGAAATTTCACCCGCCCGTTCACGTGGAAAAATGGTGGGACTGTTTCAGTTCAATGTCGTTTTCGGTATCCTGATCGCTTACTTCTCCAATTATTTCATGCAGGATTTGGGAGAAAATGCCTGGCGGTGGATGCTTGGAATACAGGCCATCCCGTCCCTGATTTTCCTTTTGGCTATCCTGTACGTACCGGAAAGCCCACGCTGGCTTGTTATGAAAAAAGGTAAGCTTGACGAAGCCCGGCAGATACTGGAACTGATCGATCCTGGAACGAGCGAAGAAACACTTTCCGATATTTTGAAAAACACGGCCGATACACAAAGCCAGCCGAAGGCAAAATTATTCTCAGCCAAATATAAATCACCGGTCGGACTGGCTGTGATGTTTGCGATCTTTAACCAGGTATCAGGTATTAACGCAATCATTTATTATAGTCCACGCATCTTCGAAATGACGGGACTGGGAACCAAATCCGCGTTTCTTTCCTCGGCAGGCATCGGTTTGGTCAACTTCGCTTTTACACTATTAGCAATCAATTTCATTGATCGTTTTGGCAGACGAACACTGATGCTGATCGGCTCTGTCGGACTGATCGTAACATTAAGTCTTGTGGCAAGAGCATTTTTCATTCAGGATTTTTCCGGTGTACCCATTTTCCTTTTTGTATACATCGCCTTCTTCGCTTTTTCACAAGGTGCTGTAATATGGGTATTTATTTCAGAGATTTTCCCAAATGAAGTTCGTGCCAACGGCCAGGCGCTGGGAAGTTTTACCCACTGGTTTATGGCTGCAATTGTTGCCTTCTCATTCCCAATTATTTCGGAATATCTCGGTGGCGGAGTCACCTTCTCGTTTTTCGCAGTCATGATGGCTTTGCAGCTCGTTTTCGTCTGGCGCATTATGCCGGAAACAAAGGGAACATCCCTCGAAAAAATGGAAAAAACAATGATTTTACATTAAGCCAAACAATCATGACACCTTCTATTGCAATTTTTGGAGAAATGCTGTGGGACATGCTTCCCTCAGGCAAACAACCGGGCGGCGCGCCGATGAATGTTGCCATACACATGAAAAATTTCGGAATCAACCCAAGTTTTATCAGCCGTGTCGGAACGGACGATCTGGGTGTGGAACTGACAGATTATCTTCACAGACAAGGTTTGTCGACAGACTATGTACAGGTTGGAGAAACACACCTGACTGGCATTGTAAAGGTTAATCTGACCGATAAAACCGAAGTTACTTATAAAATCGTGCAACCCGTAGCCTGGGATTATATTCAGGCCGACAAGAAAACCGCCGATCTGGTTGAAAACACGGACGTATTTTTATATGGAAGCCTTTCCGCCAGAAACCCACAGACCAGAGAAACGTTATACCAGCTTCTGGAACTTGCAAAACTGAAAATTTTCGACGTAAATCTTCGCCCGCCGCATTACGACAGGCCAACCGTTGAGCACCTGATTCAGTACGCAGATATCGTCAAAATGAATGAACATGAGCTAAGCATCGTGGCAGGCTGGTTTGGTATTCTTCCTGATCCGGAAACACAAATGAAGTTTCTGAAAGACCGCTTTGACCTGAAAATGATCTGTGTCACACTCGGATCCGAAGGAGCTATCGTTCTTGATTCCGATGGTTTTACAAGCCACGGAGGATATGCAGTAGAAGTGCAGGATACCATCGGCAGCGGGGATTCATTTCTTGCCATGTTTCTCAAACAAATACTATCCGGAGCACCGGTATCCGAAGCACTGAAAAATGCCTGCGCTGTTGGTGCGCTGGTTGCAACCCACCAGGGAGCAACACCTTTGATTTCAGAATATGAGCTTGAAAAATTCTTGAATAACTAATCGAACCTTAGAAGTATGAAAAAACAACTACAATTGGTGGTACTGTCCATCCTGTGCTCTCTGCAAGTTGCCTGGGCACAAACAAAAAGTACAGTGACGGGCACGGTCAAGGCTTCTGACGGCCTGACTCTACCAGGGGTGAGTATTTTAGAAAAGGGAACAACAAACGGAGCCATTACGGATACAGACGGAAAGTATTCCATCTCGGTATCATCCACAGCAACCCTGGTGTTTTCCTATGTGGGAATGATCGCACAGGAGCTTCCGGCCGGCAATAGTTCCAAACTGGATGTTACTCTGCAATACGATTCCAAAAATCTTGGAGAGGTTGTGGTAGTAGGTTATACATCTTCCAAAAAAGAAGACTTAACCGGAGCGATAGCGGTTGTCGATATGGCGCCGTTAAAAAATATCAGTTCAGGAAACCCGATGCAGGCTTTGCAGGGGCGCGTTCCGGGATTATACATTGAAAAAACAGGTTCGCCAAACGGGACCAATTCCAGAATTCTGATCCGGGGCGCAAATACGCTGGGTAACACAGATCCGCTTTATATTATTGACGGTGTCCCAACCAAAAGGCCGGAGGTTTTTCAGGGATTAAATCCTAACTCAATTGAATCAATCCAGGTTTTGAAAGATGCTTCTTCGTCGTCAATCTATGGATCAAGGGCTTCCAACGGCGTTATTATTGTAACGACAAAAAACGGAGCAAATTCCAACGGCAAGATCAGTATTGATTTTAACAGCAGCGTTTCCGCACAATCCGAAAAATATGCACGGTTTAAAATGCTGAACGCAGTTGACAGAGGACGTGCATTGTGGCGCGCATCGGTTAATGACGGTGCCAATCCCGAAGACGGTTACGGCGCGCTTTACGCATTTGACTGGAACAAGGATTTTAAAAACCCGGTTTTAAACGGCGTAACAGTTCAGCCTTTTGTAGGTGGTAATCAGAACATGCCTGCCGGTGATACGGACTGGCAGAAAGAAATGTACAAAACCGGGATTGTTACTAACAACGAATTAACAATTTCAGGCGGGACCAAGAATTCTTCACTGCAAGTAAACCTTGGATATTTTAAAAATACAGGTATGCTCCGTTTTACGGATTATGAGAAAATCAGTGGCCGTATCAACGCCTTAACCAGCGCTTTTGACGGTAAACTGAAAATCGGTGCCAATGTCCAGCTGGCAACTTCCAACGAAACGCTGGCTTCCACCGATATTGGCGGCGCACTTACACCCGGTCTGGCCGTGACACTCGCACCTACAATTCCGGTTTATGCAAAGGACGGCACCTGGGGCGGAGCAATCGGTTCTGGCTATTCTGACCGGAATAACCCGCTTCACATGCAGGATATTAACAAATGGGATAATACGAACAGAGTAACACTTTTCGGTAATGTTTTTGTTGAAATCCAGCCGGTTAAAAATCTGTTTTTGAAAACAAGTTTAGGTGCTGATAATGCAAATTATCGTTTCAAAAATATCGAACAGGCTTTTGAAGAGGGTTCTTTCGGTCGTACCAGTAACAGTTTGACACTGGATGAAAACCGCTATTTAAGTTTAACCTGGTCCAATACGGCAAGATATAACCTTGATCTTGGCAATCATCACCTGAAATTTCTGATCGGTACCGAGGCGATTAAAAATACGCTTGACAACCAGATTGCAAGAAAAGAAGGATTTGGCGTACAAACCGAGGACTACTTTGTACTTAATGCCGGAACCGGCAACACAAACGTAACCGGAACAGGAACAGGCAGCCGTTTATTATCACAATTCGCCCGTGTTGACTACGGTTTTTCTGACCGATATCTGGCCGCAGTGACAGTTAGACGTGACGGTTCCTCACGCTTTGGTAGTGAAAACGCATATGGTATTTTCCCGGCAGCTTCAGTTGGGTGGAGAATTGACAAAGAAGATTTCTTTAAAAATGTAAGAAAGATCAGTAACCTGAAAGTAAGAGCCGGCGTGGGCCGCGTAGGAAATCAGGAAATCGGAGATCTTGCTCGTTTTGGCTTGTATGATACCCGTTATGGCACAAGACAATCACAATTCTCAAACGGGCACAACAGCTTTTTTGATCAATATTATAACATCGGAACGGCGTACGACTTAAACGGTGCCAACACAGGAAATCTTCCATCAGGTATCGTTTCCATCCAGGGCGCAAATCCTAATCTGAAATGGGAAAGTACAAACGAAGCGAACGTCGGTGTGGATTTCGGATTTCTTGATGGAAGTATTCAGGGATCGTTCGATTATTTTACCCGCAAAACAAGCGACATTCTGATCACCCCACCGATCGCTTCGGCCGTTGGCGAAGGACAGCTGAAAGTGGTTAACGGTGCTGCAAAATCCAACCGTGGGTTCGAATTTTCTTTGGGATATTATGCCAAACCAAAAGGCGATTTTACCTACAATATCATGACAGGTATCAGCCGCTTCCGCGACAAAATAACCGAACTTCCCGAAGAAGTGAGAGCGGCCTATGCCGGAAACGTACTGAACACGATCCTTGGACACTCGCAGTTTGATTTGTTTGGTTATAAAACCAACGGTCTTTTCCAGAATCAGCAGGAAGTTGATGCCGCACCAACACAGGTGGGCGCGGGTCCCGGTCGTATCCGTTATGTGGATACCAACGGAGATGGCAGAATTGATGATCTGGACCGGGTTTTCTTTGGTACAACTTTACCAGCATTTGAATACAATCTGAAGGTTGAAGTGTTTTATAAAAACTTTGATTTGTCAGTATTTGGTTCGGGTATTGCAGGTAGAAAAGGATTTGATTCTTACACTTTTTACAACAACTTCATAAGAGGCCGGGACAATGTAGGACCTGGTGTTTTCGACGCATGGTCGCCGACTAATACAGGTTCGAAAATCCCCGCGCTTTCCCTGTCTGACTCCAACAATGAAACACGTACTTCGGATTATTTCAACGTTAATACATCCTATTTCAAGCTGAGGAATATTCAGCTGGGTTACGCGATTAATCCCGCTTTTGTCGAAAAAATCAAGCTGCAACGCATCCGGGTGTATGTAATGGCGGAAAACCTTTTCCTTGTCAAATCCAAAAGTTTCCTTGGTCCTGATCCTGAACGTACGGATATCAATGCCATTCCGATTCCCCGCACACTTACTGTTGGGCTAAATGTTTCATTCTAATCCTTTCTGAACAATGAAAAATAAACTTATATATTCCTTAGCAATGGCTGGCAGTTTGATGATCACTTCATCCTGCAAGGATTATCTTGACTACGAGCCGCAAGGGCTGCTTTCCTCCGAAAATGTCAAGTCTGCCTCAGCAGCAGAATCGTTGGTAACGGCCGCCTATGCTGGCATCGGAAATGATGAAATGATCGGCCCTATGACCAGCATGTGGGTATATGGCAGTGTACGCTCGGATGATGCCTACAAAGGTGGCGGCGGTGTTTCTGATGTGGCGGAAGTGGATTTTTACGAACATTACAACCTGACAAGGCCAGATCTGACCTTTATGCACCCCTATACCTGGGAGAATTTTTACAAAGCCATTTCCAGGGCAAACGCCGCATTGTCCAGCTTAAATGCTGTGACAGAAGCTGAATTCCCTTTGAAAAAAACACGTGAAGCTGAAATGCGTTTCTTACGAGGCCACTCGCACTTTATGCTGAAAATGTTATTCAAGAATATTCCTTACATCACGGAAACAATGACGAGTGAGGATATTTTAAAAGAGTCAAATGTTCGGTATAAAAATGACGAATTATGGAGTAAAATCGGAGAAGATTTTCAATTTGCCATTGACAATCTGCCTCAGAAACAAAGTCAGGTCGGACGGGCAAATAAACTGTCAGCAGCTGCTTATCTTGCAAAACTAAGACTGTACCAGGCTTATGAACAGGATGATAATCACAAAGTAACGACCATTAATAAAACCCGTTTACAGGAAGTGGTTACGCTCACACAGCAGGTTATTGCCTCGGGACAATATAGCTTACAGCCCGATTTTGCCGAAAACTTTATCGCCGAAAACGAAAACGGCCCGGAATCGATTTTTGCCATTCAGTATTCAATCAATGATGGTACTGCTGCGGGTAGATTAAGTTATGTGACCGGATTGAACTACCCGCATGGAGCACCGCAATACGGATGCTGCGGATTTCACCAGCCTAGTCAGAATTTGGCAAACGCTTATAAAACCGATGCGAGCGGTTTGCCTCTGTTTGATACATTTAATGAAAAAAATGTTGATTTCAATACCGAAACAGTTGACCCTCGCGTAGATCACACCATTGGTATCGATGGTCACCCTTACAAATATGACGCAACCAAACCATTCAGCAACAGCTGGATACGTGACCCGGGTGTTTACGGTTTTTTCCACACCATGAAAGAACAACAATTGGCTACAAGCGCATCTTATCATAAAGAAGGACCTTTTATTGGTTCATCTAAAAACATTGATGTCATCCGCTATGACGACGTTATCCTGATGCAGGCAGAAGCCTATATTGAACTAGGACAGCAGGAGCTTGCACTTCCGCTGATTAACCAGATCAGAAGACGCGCAGCAGCCAGTACCGGCAGATTGAAAAAAACAGACGGAACCTTTCCGTCGAAGTATAACATTAAAGAATACGCATCAGGCTGGACGCAGGATTTTGCGAGAAAAGCGCTGCAATGGGAAAGAAGACTGGAATTTGCGACCGAAAGTCCACGTTTCTTTGATCTGGTCCGCTGGGGCATTGCCGAAAAAACGCTCAACGCTTACATAGATAAGGAAAAAACAAGAAGACAGTTTTTGGCCACAGCAAAATTCACTGCCGGCAGAGATGAGTACCTTCCTATTCCGCAGCGTGAGATCAGTTTCACCAAAGGCCTTTACAAACAGAATCCAGGATTTTAAAAAACCGGACTGCATCTGAACCAGGTGCAGTCCGGGATACCTTACCGATCCGGTACCGTTGTTTTGACTAACTAATACCCATGTACTTGAAGGGCTAATCGCTTAAAGCTAATTGCCAATCGCTACTTAACTTTCTAAATTATGATTAAATCCATCGGGATTGCCGCCATTGCACTAATAACATCGTGCACAGTTTACGCCCAAACTTCTCAGAAAGAACAATATCGTCCGGCTTATCACTTTACGGCTCCGCAAAACTGGATCAATGATCCCAACGGACTGATCTATCTGGACGGTGAATATCATATCTTTTATCAGCATAATCCGTTTGGAAATGTTTGGGGACATATGAGTTGGGGACATGCGGTGAGCAAAGACCTGCTGCACTGGGAACATTTGCCCGTTGCGTTAGAGGAATACAAAAATGGAGATGATTCCACACAGACCATGATATTTTCTGGCGGTGCCGTTGTGGACAGTGCCAATACTTCCGGCTTTTTTGAAAAAGGAAAAAAAGATGGAATGGTTGCCATTTACACAGCCCACAAACATGCCAGTCTCAAAGGTTTGGCACAATATCAAAATCTCGCTTATAGTGCTGATAAGGGTCGTACGTGGAAACATTATGACAAAAATCCGGTACTCGACATTGGCCTTACCGATTTCCGTGATCCTTTCGTTTTCTGGTATGCGCCCGGCAAAAAATGGATTATGTCAGTCGTGAAAGCACTTGAATATACCGTCCAGTTTTACGAATCACCAAATTTGAAAGACTGGAAACTTCTGAGTGAGTTCGGCAAGCAGGGTGATGTTTCTAAAATCTGGGAATGCAGCTCCTTGTTTCAGGTTCCGGTAGAAGGCGAAAAAGAGAAAAAATGGATGCTGATGCTTTCAAGCGGTCATCGTCAGAAAGATTATCTGGCCATGCAGTATTTCGTTGGAGATTTTGACGGCAAAACTTTCACACCGCAAAAACAAGACGAGATTCTTTACATCGACGAAGGAAAAGATTTTTACGCCGGAATTCCTTTTGGTAATCTTCAATCGAAAAAGCCGGTTATGATCGGCTGGATTAATGACTGGGAATATGCGAACAAAGTACCGACTGAGAAATTCAAAGGTGCTATGTCGGTGCCACGTGAGCTTTCATTGAAAAAAACCGACGCTGGTTATCGTTTGGTACAAACGCCTGTTGCATTATCTTTAATCACTAAAAAAGGTATCGAACTGACCAATATTAAAGTGAAAGAAAATCTACCACTGAAATATAAAGGAGAATCCTATGAATTAAAGGCAGAAATAGAAATTGGAACCGCAAAAACGTTTGGAATAAAATTGTTAAAAAGTGAGGGTGAAGAAAGTATCCTTACCTACGACGTTACCAAAAACACGTTGCGTTTTGATAGAACAAAATCAGGAAATATCGGTTTCAGCGACCGCTTCCCGAGTGTTGAATCTGTTGTTGTAAAACCTGAAAACGGTAAAGTCTCCCTGCACCTGCTTGTGGATAAATCCATTGTTGAAATCTTTGCAAACGGTGGGGCACAAGTTATGACTGATGTTGTTTTTCCAGTCAAACATGAGGGAAACATTGAATTATTCGCCGAAGGAGGCACTGCAACATTTAAGAAACTGATAATCAACCCGATCATAAAGTAGAAATTTTCTTTCACAAAAATCGAAATGCCGGCGGTGCACTCTTTGCATCTGCCGGCATTTTGTTTACCATTATTAAACACGATACAAAATAAACTGACTTTTATCCGGAAAAATTAGCCCTTAATTCATTATTTTCGGTACTTGTTTCAAATACCTTACTCAACGCTCTACATGAAAATTTTGAAAATGATGCTATTGGCTTCAATAGTAATGATCAGTTCCTGCAAGTCGGATCACAAAACTGTCCAGGAATTAACTCTGTCCACATTCTGGTTCGACGGCTGCGCCAACTTTGTTGCAAACGAATCCGGCTACAAACATGAAGGAAGATGTTGTGAATGGGTTTCAATTCCGAAGTTCGACCTGAAAAGGAATCAGTCGTTTACTGTGCAGGGAAAATATTATCGCAACACACAATATTCACGAGAAGACGTTGCTGACAGGCCAATAACCATTTCCGGTTCGCTTTCTGAGGATGGCAAAACATTAGAATTGCATTATGAAGTTGATGCAGAGCCTATGCATTATACCATGAAAACGGATGATGCGATGAAGATCTGCGACTGCATCTGTTACTTCAAGTAACCTTAACCTGGTTGAGTTTCACACAATCCTGCACCATTTTGGGATTACTATTTTGTACGTAAAGAAAAATCCGGCCTTCAAAAAAATCAATAATAAATCATAATATAATAGTAAAAAACACCGTACTTCGCTTTTTAAATGTGAACATTACACTTAATATTTAAAATGCGTTCAATCATTCAAAAAGTCAGTCTCTTTCTCGTGGCTTTTCCACTCGTGGTCACAGCTCAAACGGGAAAAGGAAATTACTCTCCGGTTGCCTTGAAAGACCTATCCGCTTTTGAAAACAGCGGTTCCAACTGGTCAGTAAAAGGAACTATTTCTGTACATCCAACAAAAAGTGAATCTGCAAAAAGCCAAAACGGTGAAGGCATTCTTGTAGGCACTGCGGGTTCAGCAATAAGTACCAAAGTTAAAGCGAAAGACCTTCGTTTGTTTAGCGAATTTATGCTTTCACCGGGTGCCGAGGGATATATTATCCTTCCCGGTGGCCAGCGTCTCCGAATCGCCGATAACAAACAAAAAGAAACCAGCGCCTTAACCACAGGGTTTATCGGGCAAGTCCCGACACAAAACGTAGCCAAAGCACCAGGATTGTGGCAAACAGTCGAATTAGGATATGACGCATCTGTTGCCACTGTTAAAAACTCTGCGCGCCTTAATGCTTTGAAATTAAACGATGTTACCATTTTGGAAAGCGTTTATCTGCCACTTTCGAAGCCCGTAAGTGATGCCCAGTCCATTGGCTTTGAAGTCACCAAAGGAACGATTGCATTCCGTAATATCGGTTATCAGCTTTTGAATGACCGCAAACCCTTGACATTGGCCAATCTGAATTATAAATTATATTCAGATAAGTGGGATGCCAAAGAATATTCAAAACTTGACAAAGAAGGCAAAACACCGAGCCTGACTCAGGAAGTTACCAATGGAATGCGTGAATTTCACCTGGTTTATGAAGGTGACGTTGTGGCCGAAGAAGATGGCGAGTATGTATTTACAACCATTTATTCCGGTCCGATTTTTACATTCGAAATTGATGGAAAAACAGTTGTTAGCAGTGGCGAAAGTACTTCTCAGGAAACACATTCGGGTTCAGTAAACCTGACAAAGGGAACGCACCGGTTCAAAATTCATTATTCCCGTTTCCCATGGCGTCAGCCGGCATTAGGTCTGCGTGTTCAGAAAGCCGGAATTCGTCAGTACGATCTGCATATTCTTTCTTCGCTACCTGAACCTGAGCCAAAACCTTACATCGGCGTTACACCTGAGCTTAAACCTGAAATGGTTCGTTCATTTATTCTGTTGAAAGGTGAAACTTATAAGCGTACACACTGTCTTTCTGTTGGTAGTCCGACAGGATGGAGCTACACCATGGATTTAAACCGTGGAGCCTTGCTTCAGGCATGGCGTGGTCAGTTTGCCAATGTTACAGAAATGTGGTACGAGCGTGGTGAACCTCAGCTACTTGAACCAGCTGGCTTAACCGTCCCTGTTTCAGGAAAAAGCAGTATCGCCATTCTGGAAAATGAAAAATCGGCGTGGCCTGATTCTGCAAATGTGAATTATCTTGGTTATACCCTGGATCCGCAAGGCTTTCCGGCAATTCGTTATGCCATTGCTTCTGCTACGGTAAATGACCACATTACATCGACCGACAACGCAATTACCCGTACCATAGAAGTAAAAGGATCTCCTTCTGGCTCGCTTTATTCCTTAATGGCTTCCGGAAAAAATATTCAGTTAATTGAAAAGGGCCTTTATCAGGTAGATGACCGCTATTATATCCAGATTGATAAAAAGGCAAAAGTAGTTTTAAGAACTTCCGGCACGACTCAGGAATTGCTCCTGCCAGTTTCCGGTTCGGGAAGTTATTCCATGTTCTGGTAGAACATCTTTAAATCTTTCGTCAAAAATTTTATATTGAAGTAAATGAAAAATATAGTAATAACCACCTTGCTTTCTTTTGGCTGTCTGGCTGCCCAGGCACAGAGCAAAGCAAAAACCGAAGATGATTACTACCGTATCATCACCATGCCAATTCCACAAAACATTCAGATGGAAGTAGGTGGAATGGCGGTATTACCCGATGGCCGACTGGCAACGTCCACCCGTCGCGGTGAAGTCTGGATGATCGGAAATCCATATATGAAAGGTGACGGACAACCTACTTTTCATCGTTTCGCATCCGGCCTGCACGAGCCCCTGGGATTATTTTATCGTGGAAAAGACATCCTGCTTTCTCAGCGCGGAGAGGTAACCCGTTTGGTTGATACCAATAACGACGGTGTTGCTGATGTATATGATTCCTTTGCAAGATGGCCCTTATCAGGCAATTACCACCAATATTCTTACGGCCCTATTCCAATGCCTAACGGTGAAATGCTTGTAACGCTTAACCTGGACTGGGTGGGACGTGGCGCGAGTCAGTCTAAATGGAGGGGCTGGATGTTGAAACTTGGTGAAGACGGATCGCTGACACCTTATGCAACAGGCCTTCGCTCCCCTGCCGGATTTGGCTCTTACAAAGGTGATATTTTTTACACCGAAAACCAGGGTGACTGGGTTGGCTCGGGTCGTATGACGCATTTGGAAAAAGGGGATTTTGCAGGAAACGTTGCAGGGCTTCGTTGGAGCAGCGAGCCGGGTTCTCCTGTAAAACTAAAACCGGAAGATATTCCTGATACCGGCGAACCACTTTATGATGTCGCGAAGAGAGTGCCTGGTATCAAGCCGCCGGCAGTCTGGTTTCCGCATACGTTAATGGGAATTTCTACTTCTGATTTCAAGGAAGATACCACAGCAGGTGCCTTCGGACCATTCGCCGGACAGATTTTTGTTGGTGATCAGGGACATAGCAAAATTATGCGTGTGGATATGGAAAAGGTTAACGGCGTATACCAAGGTGCCTGCTTCCCGTTCCGTGAAGGTTTCGAATCCGGCATTATCCGTATGGTCTGGGGTTTGGATGGTTCTATGTTTGTCGGACAGACAAGCCGCGGATGGTCTGCAACAGGTAAGGAAGATTTTGGTATTCAGCGTCTTGTATGGACCGGACAAATGCCTTTCGAGATGAAAACAATTCGTACCATGCCGGACGGGTTCGAGATCACGTTTACATCGCCGGTTGACAAAGCAACGGCTTTAAAATCTGATTCCTACAAGCTGAACAGCTTTACTTATAAGTATCACCACATTTACGGCAGCCCGATTATCAACGCCAACGAATTAGCCATCAAAGGCATATCACTTTCAGAAGACGGTCTTCGCGCAAGAATTGTTATTGATCCTGCAACCTTGCGAAAAGGGTACATTCATGAAGTAAAGGCAGAAGGTGTACAATCCAAAGAGGGCCTTTCGCTTCTCCATAATACGGGTTACTATACTTTGAACGAAATTGGTGGCGGCGCCTCCTTAAACGCATCTCAATACACTGCCAGCACAAAACCTGCCATGGATCACAGTGCTCATGTGGCTGCGGCTGCGGATTCAAAAGGTACCGAAACCAGCACGGCGAAACGAGTTACGGATATGCCCGCATCATGGACAAGCGGACCGGATCAGGTCATCAATATTGGAACCGTTCCGGGTTTGAAATTTGACATCTCGGAAATTCAGGTGAAAGCAGGAAGTAAAATCAGACTGAACCTGAACAACAACGACGATATGCTTCATAACCTGGTTATTACCAAACCGGGAACTGCCAATGCCGTTGGTGAAGCAGGTTTAAATCTGGGACTGAAAGGAACCGAATTAAACTATGTTCCAAAAACGGATGCCGTACTTTTCCATACCAATATTGTGGAGCCTGAAAAAACAGAGTCCATTTATTTCATTGCTCCAAAACAACCAGGTACCTATCAGTATCTATGCACATTTCCAGGACATTACACATTAATGCAGGGAAAATTAAAGGTTGTTAAGTAAAAAATTGTCCGGCACACCTTCTTCCCAAAATACAAGGTGTGCCGGTTTTCTGCTTCTCCACGGCTTTTTCAACAAAAACTTTTAAAATAATTGAAATACATAGGAGATAAAGAAATATCTTCACTTTGATATGATAATTTTATGATTTATTTAAATAATATCGATTTGTTTTAATTTGATCAATGAAGTAGACATATCTCCCAAATCCGCTGATTACAATGCGAACCTCTGGCTTAAATTTAAGTCCGGCGATTCTGCGGCGTTTGCAGAACTATCGCAGACACATTACCGCGCATTATATAATTACGCCAGAAAATTTTCCGACGATCACGAATTTATTCGCGACTGTATACAGGAACTATATCTTGAACTGTGGGAACGAAGAGCTTTTTTAAATGAAACCGCTTTTGTAAAACCCTATCTGCTAAAAGCCCTTCGTCATAAACTACTGAAAGAAAAAGTAAGATTTCAACGTTTCAAAGAACATAAAGAACTATCATTTGATGCCGATGAAGCCGATTTGTCGGTAGAATCACGCATTATCGAAGACGAGCATCTGAAACATCAGATCAAACGGTTGAATCAAATCGTATCGCACCTCTCCAAACGCCAAAAAGAAATAATTTATCTGCGTTTTTATCAAAATCTGGAACACGAAGACATCGCTCATGTCATGAACCTGGGCCGCCAGAGTGTTGCCAATCTTCTCTACCGTACTATAAAAGAAATTAAGGAAATATGGGTTCCTGCCGAATTTTTCTGGGCCCTTATCCTGACCGTATTCTACTGATTTTCAAACACTCAGAATTTTAATATCATTATTTCAAAAAATATTTTGATTTTTTTGGTTATCCCGGACCAATAATCAGACCTATGTAGTAAGACATCACATTAATGGTGAAATGTCTGTTTTAAATTGTATTATTTATACAAGCGAAATCCTAAACCAGAAAAATATCTTTTGTTAAATTTTTATGATTCACTATCGCAATTACACCGTTGAAGACTTTGCCACAGACGAGAAATTTCGTCAATGGATTATTGAGCCTTCCTTTGAAACGGAATCATTTTGGAAAAACTGGCTGGAAGAAAACCCGGACAAGCAAAGCGTGGTTGATCAGGCGATAGCACTGTTGTTAAGCATACACGAAAATGATGAAGACGATGACCTTGATGAAGAACTCATAGCCGAACACATCAGCCGGCTGGTTATTTCTGCCGAAGAAACAAAAACGAGGTGGTCCCTCCCGCTTATCCAGTATGCAAACTGGAGAAGCCGTGCTATAAAAGTAGCCGCCGCCATTACGCTCGTTTCCGGTTTGGGCTGGTATTATTACAAAAGTCACATGACGCAGGGCAATGCCTCCTATGTTGAAGCAAATGTAGCGATGATCACGAAAACAAATTCTTTTCCAAAAGAAATGACCGTTTTGCTGAGTGATGGCAGTGTAGCAACCTTACAACCAGGAAGCAGCCTCAGCTTTCCGAAAAAGTTTGCCTCCGATCTGCGTAAAGTGTTCCTCAAAGGTGAAGCTTTTTTTGATGTGGCGAAAAACCCGACCAAACCCTTTCTCGTTTTTGCCAATGAAACCGTAACCAAAGTACTGGGAACCAGTTTTCGTGTCAAAGCAGTAGATGGCGAAAATACCGTTATGGTGGTTGTGAAAACCGGTAAGGTATCTGTTTATCCAGAAAAGGAATATGAAACTTTATCAAATCAGGAAGACCGGGAAATAGCCGGTGTTGTACTTCGTCCTAATCAGCAGGTCGTTTTTAACCGTAAAGAAAACCGGCTGGATAAAGGCCTGGTGGAAAACCCTGATCTGCTGTCGGAATCCATCCTGAATCAGGAACTGGTATTTGACGACAAACCCGTTGCAGAAGTACTTAACACCCTGGGCAGCATGTATGGAATTGAAATTATTTTCGATAAAGAAACGCTGACCGGCTGTCCGATAAGCACAATTTTCAAAGAGGAAAATCTAAAACAGAGAATGAATGCGATTTGTCAGGCTATCGGAGCTACGTATGAAGTGGTTGACGGCCAGATAATCATTAACAGCAAAGGATGTGTCCGCTAGCCTAATAGGAATTTCACTTTAATATAACCCGGTACTATTATTTAACCCAACCACTGAAAATGCCTATGATTTAAATCTTGACCTAACTATACTTTTGGAGCCAGTGGTGATTGCGCCACCACCGACCCCACGCGTTCCCAACGCTGCCAGGCATCATCCTTAAAAAGATGTATAGGGAACTTTTTGTCCTAATTTTTTCACAAATACTGAACAAAACAACCAAAACTATGAAAAAAAACCGACACTTGCTTCGGCTTATGTGTAGTCTTATGAAAATATCATTCTACCAATTATTGCTGGCATATATCTTCTCCACCATCGCCTCCGCTACGGTGGTTGATGCACAGGAAATACTGAATCAGAAGGTGACAATTGAGGTTAATAACCAGGACATGAAAAGTGTTCTTTCCAAATTAAACAAACTGACTCAGATCCGCTTCACATACAGCTCGGCCGTTATCAATACACAGAAAAAGGTAACGATCAAGGCAGTGGAAAAGCCACTCTCGGATGTTCTGGATGAGCTTTTAAGGCCTATGAACCTGGGTTATAAACTGGAAGGCAAACAGGTTATTCTTGTAAAAGGAGCCAATCTGCCTAGCAGTTTTAACAACGAAGCCGCTACGGGATCTTCCAGCATTGACCGGAACATCACCGGAAAAGTTACGGATGAAAAAGGGGAAGCATTACCAGGCGTCAGCGTAGTTTTGAAAGGTTCCAAAACGGGTACTGCTACAAACACAGAAGGAACATATGCGCTTAGCATTCCGGACGACAACGCCGTTTTGATATTTTCCTACGTTGGTTACACTCCGGAAGAAGTTACTGTGGGAAACCGCTCAACGGTGGATCTATCCCTTAAACCGGATGTCAGAAACCTTGAAGTAGTCGTTGTTACGGCGCTGGGTATCAAACGTGATGCAAAAAAGCTGGGTTATTCCACGGCAACCATTAATACAGACGAAATCACGAACAACCGTACCACTAACCTTGGAAACAGTTTACAGGGAAAAGTAGCAGGGCTGAACGTGTCACCTCCTGCGAGCGGCCCGGGTGGATCTACCAAAATCCGTATACGCGGCCAGTCCTCATTTGGCGGCAACAACTCCCCTCTTATCATCGTAAACGGGGTACCTATCAACAACACCAGTGTTTCGGCGGGAGGTTCTTCTGGAAACGGAACGGGAAACCCAACAGGTGGTTCTTCTGATGCGGGTGACGGTCTGCAGAGTATCAACCAGGACGATATCGAATCCATGACAGTCCTGAAAGGAGCTGCCGCTGCGGCTCTTTATGGTTTTCGTGCCAAAGATGGAGCAATCATTATCACTACCAAAACGGGCACTAAAAGCTCAGGCATTGGTGTAGAAGTGAACTCGAATTTTCAGGCGCAGGAAGCACTTGATTACACCAATTTCCAGTATGAATACGGCCAGGGAGAATTTGGAAAAAGACCAACATCCGTTGCAGAAGCGCAGAGTTCAGGGGTATTTGCATTTGGTGAAAAAATGGACGGCAGGTTAACACCGCAATTCGACGGGTCGGAGCAGCCTTATTCACCGAATAAAAACCGTATCAAAGATTTCTACCGTACCGGAACCAGCTTTACCAATTCAGTGGCCCTGTCAGGAGGAAACGAAAAAGGCAATTTCCGCTTGTCGTTTGCCAATACCAACGCCAATGCCATCGTACCCAATTCCGAATACAATAAAAAGATTTTCAATCTGGGCTTGAATTACAAATTCACTGATAAGCTTTCTGTGCAGCTTAATGCGAATTATTCAAACGAATACAACAAAAATCCGCCGCAGATCGGGATTCAGGATATGAATGCCAATACAACAATCTATACGCTGGCAACCAGTATTAATGCGAACTGGCTCAAAAACCGTAAAGATGCGAATGGAAATGAAATGCCGCTGTCGCGTTTCACAAACCGGAATAACCCGTACTGGGTTGCTTATGACCGTTTTGAGAACGTGAGACGTGACCGGATTTTTGGAAATACTTCGGTCCGTTATGAATTTACGAAATGGCTTTATGTACAAGGCCGCATCGGACAGGATTATTTCACAAGACCCTATAACTACAACCGCCCAACCGGAACACGCTCGATCGGTGCTGTAACAACAGGTTTCAACGGATATTACTATCAGGATATCTCTACTTTCCGCGAAAGAAATATGGACGTTTTGATAGGAGCAAACAAAACGTTTGGTGATTTTGGAGTTGACATAACATTAGGAGGAAATCAGCTGCTTCAGGTAAGCGACAATGTTTCTACGGCGGTTACCAATTTCTACGTTCGTGATTTGTATACGATTGGAAACGGGCAAGTTAAAAGTCCAAACTACAATTACAGTAAAAAGAAAGTCAATTCCATCTATGGCTCTGCCGAGCTGTCATACAAAAACTTTCTTTACCTGAACGTAACGGGAAGAAACGACTGGTTCTCAACACTTAATCCTGAGTCAAACAGCTATTTGTATCCATCTGTAAGTGGAAGTTTTGTTTTCAGTCAGGCTTTTGCGCAACTCCCCAACTGGTTAAATTATGGTAAACTTCGTGCTGCTTATGCAGAAGTTGGAGGTGATACTGATCCTTATTCCAATAACCTGTATTATGCCCTCAATGCAAACCCTTTCAACGGTGTAGCACTTGGAAACATTTCAAGCAATATCAGCCCGAATGCGAACCTTCGCCCTTTGAAAGTGAAGGAAGTGGAGCTGGGTCTTGAATTCAAAATGTTTGACAGCAGGTTTAATCTTGATATGTCAGTTTACCGCAAAAACACAGTTGATGAAATCCTGAATGTCAGTGTTTCCAATGCGTCGGGTTTTACAGGAACAAAAGTTAACATTGGTAAACTTCAAAATAAAGGAATTGAGTTCCTATTAACTGTTGTGCCGGTAAGAACGGATAACGTATCATGGGAAACCAGCTTTAATGCAAGCTATAATATAAGCAAGGTAATTGAGCTGGCTCAGGAACAACCACGCTTCGATGTGGGGCAGGGAGAATTTTTCGGTATTGTTTCTCATGAGGTTGACAAACCACTTGCTTCTCTTCGCGGCTTTGATTACAAGCGTGACGCACAGGGTAGAATCATCACAGCGGGCGGTCTGCCGCAGCAAGGTAACCTGACCACCTTCGGAAGTGCCATCCCGAAATGGGTTGGTGCTTGGATGAACACTATTAACGTGAAAGGATTCCGTATTTCCACGCAGGTTGATTTCAAGGCTGGTTATAAAATCATGTCGAACTCGAACCTTAACTTTCTGCGAGAAGGATTGTCCAAACCATCACTGGTTGGCCGTGAAGGAGGTGTGTTATTTGACGCTGTTAACGCGGATGGAAGTCCTAACGACAAAAGAGTTGAAGCGCAACAATTCTATACGGCGTATCGCAGTACCAACATCGCAACACCATTCATCTATAATGGAAACTTTATCCGTTGGAGAACCTTGTCCGTTGGTTATGATTTGTCACGTTATGTCAACAAATCATTTATTAAAGGGCTAAATATTTCAGCCATGGTAAACAATGTGTGGTTGATCAAAAAACACATCGACAACCTGGATCCCGAAGCTCAGGTATCTTCTTCGGATAACCTGCAGGGAATTGAGACCCATACGCTTCCAACAACAAGAAGTTATGGAATCAACCTGAATATCAAGCTATAACTTTTAATTAAAGATAGATATGAAAAAAATACATATATACCTGACAGTTATAGGCCTTTTCATAGGAGCAGCATCCTGTGACAGCGGCTTTGAAGATGTGAACAAGAATCCGGTTCTGGCCACTACGACCGACCCTGCTTACCTGTTTTCAAACGCGCAGTTTAGTTCAGCACTGGCTACATTCCATTATCAAAGTGAGATCGTTCAGCAAATCAATACACCTTACACCGGCGTATTGGAAGGCGGAAATCACAATATCGTTTTTGATCCAAATTCCAATGCGAATTTTAACGCGATGTATATCGGCACATCGACGGGAAGCGGACCGGTGAATTTGCTTGGAACCGTTATGAGGCTTACACAGGATAACCCGCTGCGTGCCAATATTTATCAAATGGCCCGGATCTGGAAAGCCTATGTGTTTATGGTTTTGGTAGATACCTATGGTGATGTTCCTTATTTCGACGCCGGGAAAGGATATTCGGACGGTATAAATCTGCCAAAATACGATGATCAAAAACTGATCTACGACGATATTCTTAAAGAGCTGGACGAAGCAACCAAAGCTTTGGATGCCACTAAAAACATTGAAAGCGGTGATTTGTTTTACAAAGGCAACATTGCACAGTGGAAAAAACTTGGAAATTCTCTTTTGTTGAGAGCAGCCATGCGATACACTAAAATTGACGAGGCAAAAGCCAAAACTTATGTTGCAAAAGCTATTGACCCTGCCAATGGTGGCTTGATGAGCGCGAATACGGACAATGCTTTAATAGCATTCAACAGTACATTCAATAGTCCTAATGCAAACTTTTTCCAGGGAACGGAAAGGGGCAACGTATATCTTGGAAAACCGTTTGTTGATTATTTGAAAACAACCAACGATCCGCGCAGCCGCGTAATCGCTGTTAAATATGAACTGCCTGCCAACCCGATAGCAACTGCCGGAAAGGAAGATACAGACCCCGCAAGCCAGCAGGGAGCACCTTATGGTTACAATGAATCAACGATCGGCACGGAACCTAATTTTCCAGGAAAAAGTGGATCTGCTTTCAAATATTCTCAGATTAACCGGAAAACACTGGGCAAAATTGATGCACCGGAATTTTTTGTAACCTACTCACAAACACAGCTGCTTTTGGCAGAGGCTGCACAGCGGGGATACATTTCAGGTGATGCTAAAACATTCTATGAAGCAGGCGTGAGAGCGCATATGAATCAAATGTCACAGTATGATGTTTCGGCAGCTATCCCGACGGCGAGTCAGGATGCTTATCTGGCTGCAAATCCATTTTCCGCCGCCACGGCATTAAATCAGATTAACACGCAGTACTGGATATCTTCCTTCCTGAACGGCTCGGAAGCCTGGGCCAATTTCCGTAGAAGCGGATTCCCTGTGCTGACGAAAAACCCGTATCCGGGAGCAGATCCATCGGTAAAAGATTTCATTCGCCGACTGGTTTATCCCGTTCTTGAAAAATCCGTTAATACTGCCAATTACAACGCAGCTGTTGCCCGCCAGGGACCCGACGAACTGGGTACACACATCTTCTGGGATAAATAAATCTCTCAAAACCAGAATTACTGCAAGCGATCTGATCATTCGCTTGCAGTAATTCTGATCCTTTCCATTTTCTAAACCATTTTCTTTATGTTCAAAAAAACAAAATTGCTGCCCGCGTTTTTGCTCCTCTCCTTTTTGTCGAATGCCCAACCCATTTCTCCCACCGTTGACCAAATTAAAGCATTGACTTCCAATTGGAAGGGAGAACGCTCGGCCGACGGACGCCCGAAGGTGTCGGATGCGATCCTGAACCGGCTGAAAGATATTTCGATTGAAGAAGCATGGGGCGTTTTAAGAAACAAGGGTTATCAGAACCAGTTTGAAGGCGACTGGATATTAATCCATCCGGACAGTGTGATGACCGGCCGTGTGGTAACAGCTCAATACATGCCACTTCGTCCTGACTTGCAGGAACTTATCAAGGAAACTGGTAAAAAAGAAGGTCGTAACCCCGCCGGTGGAACAAACTCCTGGCCTATCGATGTGCTCAAAGACGGGGACGTATACGTAGCCGATGGTTACGGAAAAATCGCTGACGGAACACTGATCGGCGATAATCTTGGAAATTCAATTTATGCCAAATCAAAACGCGGAACTATATTTTATGGCTCCGTCCGGGATGTGGAGGGTTTGAGTGAAATTAAAGGTTACAACGCCTGGATGAAAGGATCTGATCCGTCGTATATCCAGCAAATGATGCTGACCAGTATTAACAATCCAATCAGAATAGGCCGGGCGATCGTTTTGCCGGGTGATGTCGTGCTTGCCAAAAAATACGGTACCATTTTTATTCCTGCACATCTGGTTGAAGAACTGGTACTTACCTCCGAAGTCACTGCACTGCGTGACGAGTTTGGCCATCAGCGATTGAAAGAAGGAAAATATACGCCTGGTGAAATTGATACAAAATGGACAGACGCGATTTCAAAAGACTTTCTGAAATGGGTAAATGCTTATCCGGGCCGTTTGCCGATGAGCAAAAAAGAGCTAGACGACTATCTTAAAGAACGTAATTACTAAGTAGCATTTGCCAGATTTATGGCCGATGCGGTTGATTTTTCCATTATTTCCTAAATATCTTAGAATCATGAAGAGTATCTTAAATCGGATCATTGCATCCAACAAAGAAGTTGAAAAGGCAGAAAAACTTGCCGTTCAAAAAGAAATCAATAATCCGGCGACAAAAGACAGTCGTCGTAACTTTTTAAGAAAATCAGCCGTCGGTGGGATTGCCCTGGGCAGTTTCATGTCCATGTCTATTGAAGATACAGTGGCTCAGGCGACTTCAAAAGTAAATCGTGCCTCAAAACCTTCCGAGTTAAAAATAACAGATATACGCTATTGCGTGCTTCAAAATGTCGGACGTACACCAATTATCCGCATCGATACCAACCAGGGAATTTATGGCCTGGGGGAGGTTCGTGACGGAGCGGACGAACGTTACGCATTAATGCTCAAAAGCAGACTGCTGGGGGAAAATCCGTGTAACGTGGAGATGCTTTTCAAATCAATCAAACAATTTGGTATGCACGGTCGTCAGGCTGGCGGGGTATGTGGTATCGAAATGGCTTTGTGGGATCTTTGCGGTAAAGCATATAACGTTCCTTGCTGGCAGCTGCTTGGCGGCCGTTACCGGGATAAAGTGAGATTATATGCCGATACGCCTGAATTTGAAAATCTTGATGAATTTAAACAAAAAATAAAATTCCGTACCGAAACACAGGGGTACACCTGGTTGAAAATGGATATTTCCATTGGCATGCTTCGTGGCAAGGAAGGCTCTGTGGTTAACAATAAAGTTTGGGGCGGAGGTTTTTCTCAATGGTCGGGTGACTACCATTCTTATGCCAATACCAAACATCCATTTACGGCCATTCAGATTACCCCAAAAGGTTTGGATGAAATGGCGAAAGTCGTCGAAGATGTACGCAGTATCGTTGGATATGAAATGCCGATTTCTTCCGATCACTATGGCCACTTCGATCTGAATAATGCGATTCGCCTCGGTAAAGCGTTGGATAAATACAGATTGGCATGGCTTGAAGATATGGTTCCATGGGAATACACCGATCAGTGGAAACAAATATCAGAAGCGCTGGAAACCCCTACCCTTACCGGCGAAGATATTTACCTGAAAGAAGGCTTTAAAAATTTGATAGAACAACGTGCTGTGGATATCATCCATCCGGATCTTGCTTCTTCCGGCGGACTTTTGGAAACAAAAAGAATCGGTGACTATGCAGAAGATCACGGCATTGCTATGGCGATGCACTTTGCAGGATCTCCTGTAAGTTTTATGGCCAATGTACATTGTGCAGCGGCCACGCAAAACTTCCTGGCTCTGGAACACCATTCGGTGGATGTTCCTTGGTGGGAAAGTATTGTCAAAACTACGGATGGCAGAAAATTAATTGATAAAGGATATGCCAATGTTCCGCTTGAAGCTCCCGGACTTGGCATCGAACTGGTGGACGAAGAACTAAAAAAACACCTGTCTCCAAAAGACAAGTCATACTTCGCACCAACCGATCAATGGAACGACAAACGTTCGCACGACCGTTTGTGGAGTTAATAGAAAAATCACAAAAAATGCCGTTTGAACCATATCAAACGGCATTTTTTGTATATTAATCAAACAAAATCATAGCAAAAACGCTAAAACCTGACAGCTATCAGCTAATCATGATATTGCAATAATTCAATTCTGTTTTCAAAAGGATCACGGAAAGAAAAGCGGGTACGGCCAGGAATTGGTGTTAAATTTTTAACAGTAATATTCTGACCTTCCAGTAACTGACGGCATTCTTCAAGATTAGTAACCTCAAAAGCCGGATGACGCTCAGAAGCATTACTCCCCTGATCAGTCATGAGGTGCAGCTGAATATTACCCATCTGGTACCAGATCGCTCCTCTGAGATGCGGCCTTTCAGGATCAATAATTTCTTCCAGACCTAAAACTTCTTCATAAAACCGCCTGGCCTCCTGCTCCCGGCCTTCGGGAAAACATAACATGACATGGTCAATCCGCTTAAAATCAATCTTCATAACTGGGTGTTTTTTAAACAATATATCTTTTGACCTTTCCTTCCTGAACATCAACTCCACGTTTTGCAAGGCCGTTAATCTCAAATTTCTGCAAAAATCGCGATATCCTGAACAGTTTCTGTTTTTAAAAGGAATAATAAGTGTTTATTTTACAGCAGTGACGCTAGCTTTATGATAAATATGATATCAGCCATTACAAAAAGTAGATTTTATAGTACAATTAACCCACAGACGCTTCTTTTCTTTTTTCATAACTTCTTTATCAATGTCGGCACAACACTGGTTTATGTGTCTGCCAATATATTGTTGCTTGAAAACCATCCGGAATCATCCCTACCGATCGCCTATATTTTGGCCGGGCTTGCGGTCATGATCGCAGGTCAGATTTATGAACATTACGAACATCATCTGGCACTCGAAAAATTGAGTCTGGGTACGATGTTATCCTCACTGTTTCTTGTACTCGTCGTTATGCTCCTGTTATGGGCGGGCCACGGAATCGCAACAGCCATAGCAATCATGGTGGGATACAGGGTTATCTACCTGCTGATCAACCTGGAATTCTGGGGATTATCTGCTATCGTTTTTGATGTTCGCCAAAGCAAGCGATTATTTAGTGTGATCGGTTCCGGCGATATGCCGGCAAAAGCGCTGGGTGCTGTTCTGGCTGTCCTGATCCATTCGCCATCCGTTTTGATGATTTTACTGACCGTTTCGCTCATCTGTTTTGCGCTTGCTTTTTACGCACAAAAATTGACTTTTAAATATACCAGCATCCCCAATCCGCATCACGCCAGACCCAGACAATCCGGCTTATCTCAATCAAAATTTGTTCAGAAATATTTTGGAGGAAACAGATTACTGACTGCCCTATGCCTTGGCACCGTGGCAATTGCCGCAGCTGCAACCTGGATTGAATATCACTTTTTCGTAAACGTTAAATATAAGTTTCATAGCCAGCATGATACCATTGTGTTTGTCGGTTCGCTTTTAACGGCCACTTATGTTATCTCTACGTTTGTTAAATTATTATTTTCAGGAAAAATCGTTGAAAAATTTGGCGTCAAAATTACACTTTACCTTTTGCCATTAACCACAGTCCTGATTTCGCTGGGACTTATCGTTTCTTCCTATTTCAGGACGGACGAACCATCTTTACTTGTTTATTATTGTATTGCTTACATTCTGTTTGAATTAATACGGCGCACACTTTTTGACCCGGTTTTTCTGGTGTTTTTCCAACCTCTTTCTACCAAAAACCGATTAAAAGGACATACGCTTGCCAAAGGCTTGTACGAGCCGCTGGGCATGTTGATTGCCGGAGTTTTGCTCTGGATTATCTACACCATGGAATGGTCAAACATCAGCCTTACGTTTGATTTGTCTTTGTTATTCTCTCTTGCTGCCCTTGTTATTTTCAGAAAAGCCTACACCGAATATGTACTTGAACTAAAAAGTGCGATCAGCAAAAGATTCCTGAAAAGCGGGGAAATGGCATCGCCGGGTGAAGCACTTCCTATTATTAAGGAAAATTTAAAAAGTGATAAAAAGGAAGAAGTAATCAATGCGATTGCATGGCTTGTTAAAAATAAACCGGCTACTTTTTCGAAAAACGTTGACCAGTTATTAAAGAATCCGTCAGAACTGGTAAGATTAAAAACGCTGGAAGCGCTCGTTGAGACTGGAAAGTATGCGCCCACGCAGGCATTTTTTGACTATATCGAAAAGGAAGCCAGCACACCATGTCAAACGCTGGCCGTACAGATCGCAAGCTCATCCGACTCCATATCGCAGGAAAAACTGGTTCATTATTTGGGGCACGAAGATTTGGATATCGTCCGTGGGGCGGTTCTGGGAGCACGTCAGACCGGAAAATCCCCTACACTTGTGCGTCAAACGATTCATAATCTGTTTGCGTCCACGGAAATCGAAACCCAGCTTACCGCGTTGGATTGTATCCGTTCGACAGATGTTGATACGTATAAATTTCAAATACGGAATGCTTTAAACCACGAAAATCTGAATATCCGCCAGCGTGCGATTGAAGTTGTAGGTGATAGCGAAAACAGCGATTTGATTGCGGATCTGTCCGTTTTCCTTTCGGGGAAACTTTCCAAAAACACCAGTCTTGCCCTGGTAAAATCCGAAGATAAGGGTGTCGTCATTTTGCAGCAATGGCTAAAAGAAACGACTGTGGAAAAGGATATCTATTCATTCCTGAAAGCTGCGGAAAAGTATGCTTCACCAAGCGTTGGGCCAATAATTTTTGATTTTATTAACCTTGTATATCAGACAAAAGGAACGCATCAGGCACCCTCATTACGTCTGCATACGGCTGCTTTAAAATCACTCACACGTTATGATGCGGATGCAGAATCGAAACTGATTTTACGTAATTATGTAGATATCGAGCTTCTTAACGCCTACAAGATTTTAAGTGCAACGAACGAATCGGAAACAGATAATACCTGGAATGCTGCCTTAAGGTATGAATTGCTTCAGGTGAACCAGCGCTTGTTTTACCTGTTTATGCTTTTGTATGATAAGGATATTGTGCAAAATGCCTGGAAAGGGATCAGACATGCGTCGCAGGAAAAACGTGCGAATTCACTGGAAATGGTAGAAAGTCTGCTTCCGCGCGAATTATATCCCTGCCTGAAAGCACTTTTTGAAGATATTCCATTAAGTAAAAAAAGGGAGGCATTACGTCAGTATTTGAATGTGCCGGATGCAAGCAAGTCTTTTGTTACTTATGTTTTAACACAAAAGGAACAGTATTTTACTTCCTGGACAATCGCTTTGGCAATTTCCCGCTGGACTCCTGAAAACAATGAAATTCCCAATCTGGAAGGTTTTATAAATCATCCGGTTCGCTTATTAAGAGAAGCCGCAGCCACGGTGTACCTAAAATTCCAAGATCAGAAACTTATCCGTCCTGAAGAAATCATGAAACATTCCACAGAAACATCACAGCAAATATCTGAAATGGAGCGTGTTATCGTTTTAAAAAACACCAAATTATTTTCCCAGACCCCGGAAAATGTTTTGAGTTCCATTGCTCCCATTATGAAAGAGGTCATGTATCAGGAAGGACAGGAAATTTTTGCAAAGGGCGAGCCGGGTGATAGCATGTTTATCATTTATTCGGGGGAAATCGGTATTTATGATGGTCCAAAACAGCTTGCTCTATTTGATAAAGGTGAAATTTTCGGAGAACTCGCGCTGCTGGATACAGAACCAAGGTCTGCCTCAACCGTTGCAGAATCCGATGTTTTACTGTTCCGTGTTGATCAGGAAGATTTCTTTGAATTAATGGAAGAACGGGATGAAATTCTTCGAAATGTATTGAGGATACTTTGTCAGCGGATTCGTGTCCAGAATGAAAAAATGCGGGCAACAGCCTGAAAAAATATAAATGCCATGACTTCCCCGATTCATGGCATTTTTTTAATCCGAGTGCCTGACAATTTCCCGTAAATGATTCAAATGCTTTTGCTTCTCATCATTTCGCCTGGCCTTCGCTGAATTGGTGTGATAATAATGACTTTCGAGGAACTGAATCTGGATCAAATTCCATTGAGCTTCGTCAGAAATCAGGTCTCTTGATTTTAACTCATGAAACAAAGTTTTCGCGACAGGTTCAAAATCAGACCGTCCCAGATAATCCAGATCGGCATCACAAATAATCTGCTCAAGGTGATTTTTCGGATTCTGGGGGATTTTTGTTGCCATAATCATCCCGCAAATCAACTCAATTTCCACATTGGAATACCCGAATTCAGGTAATTCTGTTCTGGCGATCTCACAACCTTTTTCTTCGTGATCCTTATATACTTTCATAAAACCGCTGTCATGAAATAAAGCGGCGGTCCGCAGTAAATTCAGTGAAGGCAGATCCGTAATTCCTTCCTCTTTTGCCAGGATAGCCGCAGCATCTTTCACATCAAGTGTATGATGAAGCCCATGATAATAAAGCGATTCCGGCAAGGACGAACGCATTAAATCCAGAATAAACCTTTCGGCCTGATCTACTTCCATTTTCTTGAATTGAAACTCTGATATCTATTCCAGTACCTCATAAATCTGCATTCCATCCTTTTTATTTTTCAGATGAACTTCCCCGATAAGTTTACATTGAAAAGCTTCTTTTATTTTTTCATATGCCCATTGCGGTACTACTATTTGTCCTGGTCCGGCAACGGATTGCAACCGCTGAGCCACATTCACTGCGTCGCCAATAACGGTATAATCCAGTCGCCGCAAAGTAGCTGAACCAATATTGCCACTCACCATTTCACCGGAATTAATGCCAATGGCCACATTCGGAAAATATTCCGTCTGATTATGCAGCTGCTCTTTGAAGCCATTGATCTGATTTCTTACGGCCAAGGAAGCCTCTATTGCACGATCCAGGTGGTAATCGCCCTTAAAAACTGCCATCACCGCGTCGCCCATAAATTTATCGACCAGCCCGCCATGCGCCAGAATTTCTTTTACCATCACATCAAAATACTTGTTAATCATCTTGACGACGTGGTCTGCCGGTTCGCGTTCGGAGATGGACGTAAAACCACACATATCCATGAAAACAACGGAAGCTTCTATATTTTCACTTGATGTCAGGGAAGTTTCAAAAGCTTCGCGGGTCATGAATTGCAGGACAGAAGAATCTACATACATGCGCAAAATATCGTTTTCCCGGACTGCTTTCAATGTTGCTTTCAGCTGCTCCACATATTTCAGCGTTTTATCCATCGTCACTTCCAGATCCTGAAAATCAATGGGTTTACATAAAAAATCGAACGCACCCCGATTCATCGCGGTACGAATATTTTCCATGTCACCATATGCGGAAACGATCACCGACTTCAATAGCGGACTTATTTCACCCAATTTGATAAGCAACGTCAGTCCATCCATTTCAGGCATGTTGATATCGCTGAGAACCATATCCACATCCGGGTGTTCAGTAAGGAGATTTAATGCTTCTGCCCCATTTGCGGCAAAAATAAAATCATATTGCTGCTCACGGATCTGCCTGCGGAATTTTTGTTTGATCAGTAATTGTAAATCCGGTTCGTCATCAACCACAAGGATCTTAGCCTTCATATCTTTCCTGTAATTTTTGTTTCAGTTCCGTGAAGTTGACTGGCTTTGTCAGGAAGTCATCCGCGCCAAATTTCATAGCCTGCTCATAATTTTCTTTATCTCCATATGCCGTAATCATCATAATAACCGGCGGTGCCATAGGACGATCTTTCCTGATGGATCTCAAAAGCTCTATGCCACTCATGCCCGGCATATTGATATCCGAAAGTATCATCACCACTTCCGACGCATGATTTTCCAGATAATTCAGCGCATCTTCCCCAGAAAAAGAAAATGAAAACTGAAATTCACCAGCACGAATTTCCCTGCGAAAACGCTGTTCAAAAAGAGCCTGAACATCGGGTTCATCGTCAACAACAAGTATTTTCATATTGATTATTTTATGCTACCCAACCGGTAAAGTAATTTTAAATTCAGTGCCCTCGCCTGCCACGGTTTCCACATCTAGCAAACCGTCATGCGATTTTGTAATAATATCATAGCTCATCGACAAGCCCAGTCCTGTTCCCTGCCCAGTGGGCTTTGTAGTGAAAAACGGTTGAAAAATTTTCGCCTTCACATTTTCAGGCATTCCTGTACCGTTATCGGTAACCCGGATATACAATTTTCCACCAAATAGTTTTGTGACAATTTTCACCTCAGGCTTGTAGTTTTCCAGCGCTGGATTTCCCTTGCTTAATTTTTTCTTCTCCGCAACAGCATAAAAAGCGTTGGTAAACAAGTTTAGAAAAACCCGTCCAAGGTCCTGGGGCATCACAGCCACCTTGCCAATGTTCGGGTCAAAATCTGTGGTTAAAGTGGCATTGAATTCCTTATCCTTCGCACGCAGACCGTGATAAGCCAGGCGCATGTATTCATCGGCAAGTGCGTTGACATCCGTTGGTTCTTTTGTACCGGATGACGTACGAGAATGCTGCAGCATTCCCTTAACGATAGAATCCGCACGTTTTCCATGATGCGTAATCTTCTGCTGGTTCTGGCTCAGGTCACCCAATATTTCCTTGATATATTCCTTATCGGCTTCAGGAATGCTTGTCTTATCAATTTCCTCTTCGAGCTCCTGGCAAAGCTCCACCGATACTTCTGAAAAGTTATTGACAAAATTTAAAGGATTCTGGATTTCATGCGCTATTCCTGCCGTCAGTTCACCCAAAGATGCCATTTTCTCACTTTGAATAAGCTGGTTTTGCGTGGCTTTTAACTCATCCACCGTTTTCTGCAACTCTTCTTTTTGCCGCGTTAATTCGATTGTCCGTTCATTGACAAGATATTCCAGCGCATTTTTTTTCGCCTCATTTATTTCGTCCTTTTTACGCTGTTCTTCCCGTTCTCTTTCCAGTGCTTTTTGCTGCTTTTGCGAATTATACCACAAGGCAAATAACCATAAGAACGCAAAAACCTTTGCCGCCTGAAAATATGTTTCGCATTGGTTAAAGATTTTCTGTGAAAGAATTAATTCAGCAAAATCCGCGATCAATGAAATGCCGATAAAGGGAAGTGCCGAATGAATAAGCGGACGTACAACTTTAAACTCTTCCTTGTTATAGACAAACCACAACAACGACCCTACAAAGGGATACCATAACCAATGAATAAATGTGCTTGAATTGAAAATGTAGAAAGCACTCAGCAAGCCAATAGACGCATATCGCGCAAATACCAGAATTTTATCCAGGTCCGGATATTTCGCTGGTGTTTCCAACCTTTTCTGAAGAAACTGAATTAGAAAAAACGTAAGTAAAAAAAATTCCATATACCCAAAAGGAGCTTAATGTCAGAATAACCCGTGACCTGCGCAAAACCTAAACATCAAGGTTGCAAACGAAAGTCGGAAACAATCGTGAATCTATAAACAATGTATGGATTTTCAGAGTAAATAGCCGAATTGGTTACTTAAAAAAGGAATTCCACAAGAGAAAATAAAAATCGTACCAGATGTTGATGTGTGATTCACCAAAACTTAATATTACAGGATTAAATAAAACACCTATCTTTTCGCAGTGATGTGAATCCTTAATTTTTCTTTATTTAACAAATGACTTATTTACCAGATCCCGCTCGCTACGACCAAAGGACCTATCGTCGATGCGGTAAAAGCGGACTTAAATTACCAGCAATTTCTCTTGGCCTGTGGCACAACTTCGGTGGCGTGGATGTGCTTGAAAATTACAGATCAATCCTTACAACAGCCTTTGATCATGGCGTTACGCATTTTGATCTTGCCAATAACTACGGGCCGCCTCCCGGCTCGGCAGAAGAAAATTTTGGAATACTGCTGAAAAAAGATTTCCTGCCCTACCGGGATGAACTGATTATTTCTTCAAAAGCGGGTTATCTGATGTGGCCGGGGCCTTATGGCGAATGGGGATCAAAAAAATATCTGGTGGCTAGTCTGGACCAAAGTCTGAAACGTATGGGACTGGATTATGTCGATATTTTTTACCATCACCGTCCCGATCCGGAAACCCCGCTTGAAGAAACAATGGCTGCGCTGGATCTTATCGTCCGTCAGGGTAAAGCGTTGTACGTGGGACTTTCCAATTATGAAGCGCCCGATGCTGATAGAGCAATCGCGATACTTAAAGAGCTGGGCACACCTTGTCTTATTCATCAACCAAAATATTCAATGTTTGAACGTTGGGTAGAGGGTGGATTACTCGATGTGCTGGAACGTGAAGGCGTGGGTTGTATTCCGTTTTCACCATTGGCTCAGGGACTTCTGACTGATAAATATCTGAAAGGAATACCTGCCGATTCAAGAGCTGCCAGGCCGGAAGGGTTTTTACAGCAAAGCCAGGTAACGCCGGAAGTGATCGGAAAAATTAAGAAATTGAATGAAATAGCGCAGGAAAGAGGTCAGACTTTGGCCCAAATGTCGTTGGCCTGGCTGCTTAAAGATCCGCGCATCACGTCGGTATTAATCGGTGCCAGCAAAGTGTCACAGTTACTGGATTCTCTCGCGTGCCTGAATAAGCAGCAGTTCACCGATGACGAACTGTCGCGGATTGTTAATATTTTATAATTTCTACCTCGGGCGGCAGACCTAGATGCTGCCTGTTTTTTACTATTCAACAGATTAACTCCTTAGCACATGAAAAATTTAGTTCTGCCATTTTTGGTTTTATTGTCGTTACCATCTTTTGCCCAGCTTATCGTTTCTGGCGTCAACGTCAATGAGATCGATAGTGTAAACACGATCTCCGTAAAAGTAGATGGCGCCGAATTCAGCCTTACGGGCTTGGATGTGAGCCTGGATTATGGACAGAAAAATAAAAAATCGACTACCCGGATTATGAACAAAACGACCGGCGATGTCATAAAATTCAACTCCCCCGGCCACGTAATCAATCACCTGGAAAATAATGGCTGGCAGCATTATGATTCCCAAATCGCCCGTGACCGATCGTTTAATACGTTTTACTATTATTTTAGAAGAAAACTTTAAAAAATATTGCGAAAAACTTGCGTACATACCAACAAGTATGTACGTTTGTAACATGATCGACACCAGAACTGAAATATTACGTAAAAACTACGAAGCCATGCAGCTGCACGGTTTCCAGGGATTACGTACGGATAAGGTGATTGCGCAGCTTGGTATTTCGAAAGGCGCTTTTTATCATTACTTTAAAGACAAACAAAGCGTCGGTTACGCCGTTGTAGACGAATTGATTGCACCTGGTTATGTAAACATCTGGCGGAATCTGGTTAGCGATGACATACATGTGATCGATGCTATTTCTGATACATTAAGGTTAATAGCATCGTATTCATCTCAGGAAACGATTTATCTTGGCTGTCCACTAAATAATCTGATCCAGGAAATGTCTCCTTTGGATGAAGGTTTCAATCGCCGTTTGTCCGCCATTTTAAGTGAAGAACAAAAATTAATCAGTAATGCTGTTCAAACAGGTATTGATCAGGGATCTGTTCGTTCAGATGCTGATGCAAATGCTCTCTCTCTTTTCACACTAGCCTCATTAGAAGGGAGTTACACCGTAGGGAAATCTTTTAATAGCTATGCGAAGTTCAAAATTTGCATTGATCAGTTGATAACAATCTTAAATACTTACAAACAATAATTTTTTTAACCTTATACATACCAACCAGTATGTATGTTAATTTTTAATCTTATGAAATACGTAATTACAGGAGCCAGTGGCAATACTGGAAAAATTGTTGCTGAAAAACTTTTAGAAGCAGGCAATGAGGTTATCGTAATCAGCCGGAATCCATCAAATGTTAAGGTGCTTACAGACAAAGGGGCAATCGCAGCCATTGGAGATTTGACGGACGACACATTTCTAACCAATACGTTCCAAGGAGCAGACGCAGTTTATGCATTGATTCCTCCTGTTTGGGTGCTGCAAGAGTCATGGCGTGTATTTCAGCGTCGTATTGGGACTGCCATTACCAATGCCTTGGAAAATTCAGGTGTAAAACATGTAGTAATATTAAGCTCGATGGGATCTCAAATGGCGCCTTTTGGAGCAGGGCCGGTGAGTGGGATCGGGGAATGGGAGCATCAGCTTCAAAATGTTGAGGGTTTGAACGTTCTTGCGCTAAGACCCGGATATTTTTTAGAAAATCTATATGCCTATATACCGCCTATCAAAGAATACGGCGGATTTGGCGCCGGCTTGAAAAGCGATCTTAAAATACCTTTTACCCATACAAGAGACATCGCAGAAACCGCAATAAAGCATCTTTCAAGTTTGGATTTTACAGGATTTTCAAGAGCGTTTGTAGGCGGAGCTGCCGATTACAGCATGAATGAAGTGGCAAAAGTCATTGGAGAAGCAATCGGACTTCCGGCATTAAGTTATACTCAATATGCTGCTGCGGATTCCGAACAGGGCATGATTGGTGCAGGTGTGCCGGAACAGGTTGCCAAGGGATATGTCCTGCTATTCGAGGCACTGAATTCCGGTATCTATCTGTCCGATTATGAAAGAACTCCGGAAAACACAACGACAACTACTTTACAGGATTTCGCGGCTGAATTTGCACAGGTTTATAAAAATAGTTAGTAAAATTTAACGATTAATTATAAAAAAGAAACCTATTTTGAAAAAAAACTGACAACGGTCATTTTTTATGATCACGAAGTTTGAGAACTTTGCCACCAATCAAATACCTCTCCACGTATTTGAGGTGAGAAAATATTCGTCAAAAATCCCTGGCATCTTGCCGGGGATTTTTTTATTGCCTGCCACTTTAATTTTAATTACTATTTTATTCAATCCAACTATCTTTATTTCAAAGAGTTAAAATTTAATTTCCTGTTATATAAAAATAAATTCAGTTTTTCTGTAACCTTTTCAAATCATCGGAGTTCCTACAACAAGATCACTATAACGGTAATTATTTTTGAACACGCTAACGGATAATTCGCTGATGCTCCGGGTTAAGTCCGGAGACCTTGACAAGATGGGGCTTCTTTTCGAGCGCTACCATCGTCCGCTGTTTTCATTTCTTTACCATATGACAGGGAAAGCAAGTGAAAGTCAGGATCTTGTTCAGAATGTGTTTTACAGAATGCTTAAATACCGCCACACTTTTACAGGAGAAGGCGAGTTCAGGACGTGGATGTATCACCTGGCGAGAAATGTTCTGAATGATTCAATCAAACAGAACAAATCGAAAAATCATGACGATGTACATGCCATGGCCGATAAGATCAGTGGCGGTATGTCTGCCGATGCAGATTTTGAAAGAACGCAGGATGTGGAATCGCTTCACAAAGCCATGGCAAAATTAAGTGAAGAGCATCGGGAGATATTGGTTCTGAGCCGTTTCCAGGAATTGAAATACGATGAAATTGCTGGGATACTGAATATTACCGAGGGGAATGTAAAAGTGCGTGTTCATCGCGCATTGGGAGAGTTGAAGAAAGTATTTTTGAAAAATGAAAACCCGAGGAAAGCACATGACATGTGACCATACAAAAGCGCAGTTCACCGACTGGCTAAACAAGCCCGCCACAGATCCGGAAAAAATCAGGATAGAAAAGCACCTTGCCCAATGTCCCGAATGCATGCAGGAATTCGCGGAAAACAAAGCGTTATGGGAGATGATGGGCGATGTCAGAATAGAGGTTCCGACGGAATCGATGCGCGTCAACTTTAACAGTATGCTGGCTGATTACAAAGAGACTGTAAAAAGCAAAGATAAATATTCTATCGATACACTGATTGCAGCGATCCGTCAGCTGATTATACCACAATGGACTGTACAGCTGACATTCAGTTTAATGCTCGTTGGACTTGGCTGGGTTATCGGTTTCAGGATGAACCGCGAACCAAAGGCTTCAACGGCTTATAATCAGCAAATTGACACATTGGCGAGCCAGATTCAGGAAATGCGTCAGATGATGATGCTGACCCTGATCGAAAATCCGTCGGCATCGGAACGTCTCCGGGCGGTTAGCTATACCAATGACATTACCCACGCAGATGAAAAGGTTATTGAAGCGCTTTTTTCAACACTGAACAATGATCCGAATGTTAACGTACGCCTCGTAACCCTGGAAGCTATCACCCAGTTTGCCAACGACCCGCTCGTTCGTAAAGAACTGGTGCAGTCACTCACACACCAGGACTCGCCGATGGTGCAGGTTGCCCTGGCTGATGTGATGGTGAAATTACAGGAAAAGCGCTCTATCAAGGCTTTCAGACAAATGCTTCGTCAGGAAAATCTGAACGAAATGGTAAAAAATAAAATCGAACAAACGATTAAAGATCTTACTTAATAATTAATCCATTTATTAGCCATGAAAATTTCGATAATCCCCTTAATGGTGGGACTGGTGCTTTCTTGTACCCAGTCTCCCGCACAAAAACAAGAATCCCGGGAGCATATCAGCAAGGAATTTGCTGTTGATCAAAATACCGGAAAGAGCACATTGGCAATTTTTAACATCAATGGCTTCATCAAAGTAAAGGGTTATGACGGAGATAAGGTCATTCTTGAAGTTGATAAAACTTTAACTGCTGATGATAAAGAAACACTGGCAACTGCCAACCAGGAATTCAAACTTGATTTTGAACAAAAAGCAGACAGCATCATTGCCTACATAGCTGAGCCCTTCGACACAAGGCCTAATCACAATAATAAAGATTGGGGAAACCGTGGGAAAAAGAAGTATAATTTCAACCTTGAATTCACAGTAAAGGTACCGTACGCTATGAATCTGCACGTTTCAACAGTAAATGGCGGGGACGTAACGGTAAATGATGTAACTGGTTCTTTACAAGTCTATAATGTGAACGGAGCCATTAAACTTGTAAATGCAAAAGGAGCTTCAAAAATAAGAACCGTTAATGGTAATGTGGAAGCAAATTACGTCTCAGTTCCGCCCGGAGAATCAGATTTCAAAACTTTGAACGGCGACATTATCATTCATTATCCTCAAAGCCTCGCAGCCGATTGTCAGTTCAAAAGCTTTCACGGCGAATTTTTTACAGATTTCTCCAATGCTGAAACATTACCAGTCAAACTCATTAAAAATAAGGAAACAAACGAACACAAAACAGTATATAAATTGAGTACAGAAACCGCCATACGAATCGGGAGCGGTGGTAAAACATTCAAATTTGAGACATTCAACGGTAATATTTATCTAAAAAAACAATCCTGAACTATATGAAAACCCACAGATTACTATCCATACTTCTCGCAATGGCGGCTTGCGCACAATCTATGCCATTGCTTGCTCAGAATGAAACAAAAGAACAATTAACTGTTCCTTTGACAGATCCGGGAAAACCCGGTACGTTGAATGTAAAACTGATAAGAGGATCAATTCATGTGATTGGTTATGCAGGGAAAGATGTCGTGATCGATGCGGCTTCAAAAACGTCAGCTGAGAAAAATGACGACTCAAAAGATGAAGCAGCAAAGGGACTGAAACGTATCAGCTCCGGTAGAAGCGGCCTTGACCTGACCGTGGAAGAACAGAAAAACAATGTGAGCATCCGGTCAGCCATGGGAAGATATCCCGTAAACCTGACCATAAAAGTTCCGTATCAGTTCACGCTGAATGTTGGCGCAGTTAATGAAGGTGATATTATTGTAGAAAACGTAAACGGCGAAATGGAAATTTCTAACGTAAATGGCGCTATTCAGCTCAATAATATTTCGGGTTCTGTTGTGGCCAATACCGTAAATGGAAATTTGAAAGCGGTTTTCAAATCGGTTAATCCAGCAGCACCTATGGCCTTTTCCACCCTTAACGGCAATGTAGACGTCACTTTTCCGGCAACAGCGAAATTTGATGTGAAACTAAAATCGGATCGCGGCGAGATTTTCAGTGATTTTGATATGGACGTAGACAAAACTCAACCCAAAGCAACGCGTTCCGCAAAAGACGGCTTGTACAAGGTAAGCATTGCAGATTGGGTGGAAGGGAAAATCAACGGCGGCGGAAAAGAAGTGATGATGAAAAACATGAACGGGAACGTTTATGTCAGAAAAGCTAAATAGCTGAAAGTGAAGTAAAAAACATATTCCTGTTAAAGCCAACCATATGCTTTAACAGGAATATTTCATTTTAAACCCCTCCCTCAATAATCAACCCGAATGCGCCTGTAATAACTGGCGATAACTGTTAAGGACACTCGACTTGGAAATAAATCCGGCAAATTTACCGGAGGTTCGTACCACCGGTAAATGCCAGGAACCGGTCTCATCAAATTTCCTGGCAACGGTTACAACTGAATCATTTTCTAAAATTACTGCCTCCGGTTGCCTTACCAGGTTTCTTACATTCCAGGTTTCGTCTAATTGTTTGGTAAAGAAAATTGGCCTCAAATCATCCACTGTTATAATACCTATCAATGTTAGATCATCCTCCAATACTGCGATGAGGCTTCTTTTCCCATTTTTCACAACTTCAAGCAAATCATCAAAAGTCGATTTTACATTGATAACCTGAACATCCTTATCTAATAAGTCCAATGTATGTAACATCGACAGCAAATTCCGGTCATGCTCTCTTGTAAATATATGTCCTTTGTCGGCCAGCTTTTCCAGATCCGGCGAAATTGGTGAAAACCACTTGGCCATCAGAAACGACATGACTGATACGATCATTAGCGGAATGAATAAATCATAACCGGAACTGGATTCAGCGATCAGAAAAATAGCCGTTAGCGGCGCATATAAAACACCGCTCATAACACCCGCCATTCCAACAAGAATGAGATTAGTCACCGGAACATCGCCCACTCCCGCCTGCGTACAAAGCAGGGCAAAAACATATCCCAAAGAACCTCCCGCAAATAAAGACGGTGCGAAGTTCCCGCCATTCCCTCCGCTTTGAATCGTAATTGAAGATGCAAATGCTTTCAGTAGACAGACAACTGCCACAAAGACGATAATAACCCACTCCCGGTAGCCGATAAAACTGAAAAAGCTGTTTTGGATAACTTCTTTAATTTCTCCGTTTGTAAAAGATTTTATCGTGTCATAGCCTTCTCCAAAAAGTGGAGGATAAAGCACACACAGGAAAGACAGAATGGCTCCTCCTACCATCGCTTTCTTAATTCTGGAAAGTTTCAACCCATGGAAAAACTCTTCGATGTAACGGCTGATTACCAAAAAATATCTGGCATAAAATCCACATAACAGCCCCAGAATCAGGTAAAATGGAATATTGTGGTAATCAAATGCATCACGCGTGTGAAACTGGAATAATACTTCTTCCTGCAACAGAATCTTGGATATTAAACTCCCACAGACGGCTGCTACGACCAAAGGAATGAAATCGGAAAAAACCACACCCGTCAGCAGTATTTCAAACGCGAACATCATGCCTGCAATCGGCGCGTTAAAGGCCGAAGCGATTCCGGCAGTGGCTCCCGCAGCCAGCAGTAATGTACGCTCCCTGTAATCCAGTTTATAGGTTTGAGCAAAATTCGAACCAATTGCTGCGCCCGTTACCGCTATCGGACTTTCAAGACCTGCCGAGCCACCCAGCCCAACGGTTATGGCACTCTGCACAATCTGGGAATACATTTTTACAGGAGAAACATTGCTGGCATTTTGTGCAATTTCATACAAAATAACCGGTATTCCTTTCTTATCCAGACCGTTAAAAACCAGTTTCACGACAACTGCCGTGATTACAATTCCACAGAACGGAAATATGAGATAAAACAGAATCTGATCTTCAAAATGTACTTTATGCGAAATGACGTAGTGGATATAATGAACCAGAGATTTCAAAACAACACCTGCAAATCCGGCTGTACATCCCACCAAAATACCGGAAAGTATCAAAAACTGGTTGCGGCTCAGCAAACTTTTCAGCCAGAAAATGACAATTTCATAACTTTTGACTTTCCCGATACTGAATCTCGTGAAGTCTCGCTTGAATTTTAAGAAGCTGTAATATTTTTTTATGTTTTTATTCTTCACTCACAATGCTTTTATAATCCCAAAAGAATCCATTTCAATTTATTATCGCTCTGTTAAATCCGTAGCCCTGAAAAAATCGTACTACTAATAACGGGACTATGAATTTAACATTTCAATTTAATTTCCAGAAATACATTCTTTCCCTGCTTTTTCATTATATCGATTATAAAGCACAAGCGATCAAAATGCCTTTGCTTAGAAGTTACAGTGAGCTCATTTACTAAATCCTGAAATCCTCATGATTACCATTCTTAAAGTCGTTTTTAGTGTTTTGCTAATCTGGATGTGTTATGTTGTGATCAGCACAAGTTTGGAAAGCAATCTTTTCAAACAATGGAATTTTCTGGGATCTATTCCCTGGATGCGTGCAACACTTTGGGATTTTTATGCCAACGCATTCATTATTTACCTCTGGATTTTTTACAAAGAGCCTCGCATCCTGCTCAAAATCGTCTGGTTTTTGCTCATGTTTTTCCTCGGAAGTATCGCAAGCTGTGCCTACGTATTAATCCAATTATTCCGTCTTGAACCGGGAGAAGGAATCCTGCATTTATTGACAAAACAATATGAATAACGCTTTAATTATTTCTATAATAACCTGTCTGATAACATGTAGCGTTATTATGACGCTTGTGTGGTTTTGGGCAAAAAGTATTAAAAATGCAGGCGTCGTTGATATATTCTGGTCTTACAATTTTCCCGTCATAGCCATCATATTACTTTTCCTGGCCGATGGCTTTGAAACCAGAAAATTATTGATCTGCTCCATGATTTTACTATGGGGCATACGTTTGGGAACGCACCTCGCCCGGCGTGTTATTTCTCATTTGGATGAGGAAGAAGGCCGTTATGCGCAACTCCGAAAAGAGTGGGCACCGATAGCAGAAAAGAAGTTCTTCTGGTTTTTTCAGGCACAGGGGTTATCCAATGTATTTTTAGCGATCCCTTTCTTCATCATTACGCGAAATACTTCACCTAAGCTTTCCGTTTTTGAATATTCAGGGATTCTGTTCTGGATTATTGCGGTTATCGGGGAAACAATCGCAGACTGGCAGCTGGACACATTTAAAAAGAATCCTTTGAACAAAGGTAAGGTTTGTGATATAGGTTTGTGGCACTATTCCCGGCATCCCAATTACTTTTTCGAATGGCTCATCTGGGTTTCATACTTCATCTTCGCCTTGGGTTCCCCTTACGGTTTTCTGGCTATGTTAAGTCCGGCTATCATTTTGTATCTGCTTTTTAAGGTAACAGGCATTCCTGCCACCGAAGAACAATCCCTTCGATCGAAAGGGGCTTTGTATACCAACTATCAAAAAACGACGAGCGCCTTTTTTCCCTGGTTTAAAATGAAAAGTTAAGCAGCTCTTTTTAAAATTTTATTCCCAATAATCTAAACAGAACAGCGGAGCGTATATCGGTTACAAGTTTTCTAACAAAAGTCTTCATCCTCCATGTGGTACAATAACCTACTGATCAACAATCAAATACCTGATTTCATTATTCGTCTGGGTATTCGCAAATATTTAAAACAGCGTTTGCAGGAAGAAAACAAAGGGAATTCCGAAGCTCAGCAGCACCATTTTCTTGAATTCGTCAGCCAGTTAAAAGCCTCCCCCATTGCTGTCAATACCGCTGATGCCAATGAGCAGCATTATGAAGTTCCAACGCAGTTTTATCAGTATTGTCTGGGGGAAAATCTGAAATATTCCTGCGGATTGTGGAATCCGGGCGTCAGCGACATTAATACCTCTGAAAAAGATATGCTTGAACTGACATGCGAAAGAGCAGAACTTGTCAACGGACAGCACGTACTCGAACTTGGTTGTGGCTGGGGATCTTTGTCACTTTTTATGGCGGCAAGATATCCGGAAAGTAAATTCAAGGTAGTTTCAAATTCCAGAACCCAGAAACAGCATATCGACAAAGAAGCAAAAAAAAGAAATATTCAAAACCTGACGGTAATTACTGCCGACATGAATTCGTTTCAGATCGACGAAAAATTTGACAGAGTCGTATCCGTAGAAATGTTTGAGCACATGCGCAATTATCAGCTGCTCATGAAAAAAGTTGCTTCCTTTTTAAAGGATCAGGGTAAACTGTTTGTCCATATTTTCACACACAAGGAGTACGCCTATCTTTTTGAAGTAAAAGACGAAACCGATTGGATGAGTAAATACTTTTTCACGGGTGGTGTTATGCCAAGTAATGATTTGCTTCTGCATTTTAACGATGACCTGTATATCGAGCATCAGTGGCTCGTCAATGGCACACATTATGCCAAAACATCAGAAGCCTGGCTTGCTAACATGGACAAGCACAAATCTTTGATTATGCCCCTCTTCGAGCAAACATATGGAAAGGCCGATGCGCTGAAATGGTGGGTCTACTGGCGGATATTTTTCATGTCCTGTGCCGAGCTGTGGAACTTCAACCAAGGAAATGAATGGATGGTCAGCCATTATCTTTTTCATAAAATACCCGCACCATGGTAAAACTGGGCATATCAATAATACTGCTTTTGGTTTCCCTGCTCACCATTTTACCGGCACCCGCTTTTTATCTGTGGCTACTGGCAATTGCGGCAGGTGAATATCCCTGGATTTTTATCGCGCTTGTACTGGTTGTTATTTTTATCAACTTCAAAACACCGGCCTATCAGGTTCCAACCAGTATTATCTCTTTTGCCGCGTTGCTGCTTTTTATCTCGCCTATTGCTCGGGCGTATATCGTTTCTGCCAGGCTGAATGATAACTTGTCGTCTGCCTTTGGGGATCAGACGGTTCAAATCGGAAAGCCTTTTGCGTATCAAAATTTGTTTAAAGCAAAATTCACTTCTGCTTATAAAAGTTTTACATACAAAAAAACGGATCGTACCAAACTAACACTTGATTTTTATCCATCGCTTGTTGAAGGTAAAAAACCCTGCGTGATCGTCATACACGGGGGTTCCTGGAAAAGCGGCGATGGTAAGCAACTGCCTGAGCTCAACAGCTATCTTGCCGAACAGGGTTACCATGTGGCCGCTATCAACTATCGCCTGGCACCGGCTTATCAAAATCCGGCACCGGTCGAAGATGTCCGGGACGCACTTCATTTTTTAAAGGAAAAATCCGGGGAATTGAATATTGACAGTACCCGTTTTATTTTACTGGGCCGATCTGCCGGTGCGCAGATTGCTTTGCTTGCAGGATTTACTTTGCAAGATCCTGATGTAAAAGGCATTATTGATTTTTACGGTCCTGCCGACATGGTTTGGGGATATTCCTTGCCTTCCAACCCTTTGATTATGGATTCCAGAAAAGTCATGGAAGATTATCTCGGTGGGAGTTATAACAGTCATCCACAGAATTTTGAACGAAGTTCTCCTTTACTGTATGTCACTAAGAAATCGCCTCCTACCCTTTTGATACATGGAAAAAATGATGTGCTGGTAGCGTATGAACACAGCCGAAGACTGAACATACAACTCGGGAAGAAGCATATTAAACATTTTCTTCTCACACTTCCATGGGCGACCCATGCTTTTGACTACAACCTGAACGGTCCCGGCGGCCAACTTTCCACTTATGCCGTGCTCTATTTTCTCAAATCAGTAACCAATTAACGATGCTTAAAACAGCGATCATAGGAACAGGAATTGCAGGAATGGGCTGCGCTCATTTTCTGTATGCAAAGGACGATATAACCATCTTTGAACAAAACGACTATATCGGCGGACATACCAATACGATTACCGTTGACGAAGATGGGAAGCCGGTTTTTATCGATTCGGGATTTATGGTTTTTAATAAAGAAACCTATCCGAATTTGTGCAAATTGTTTGATGAAATAAAAGCACCGGTAAAGAAAACGGACATGTCTTTCAGCGTTCAGCATAAACCTTCCGGATTGGAATACAGCGGATCCAGCCTGAACCATTTGTTTGCGCAACGCAAAAATCTGTTCAATTTCGGGTACATAAAAATGTTATCCGAAATTGCACGTTTCAACCGTGAGAGTGTTGCCATACTGGACGACCCTAAATTTGCGGATTATTCGATCGGCGAATATATACGGGAATTTAAATACAGCGAAGAAATGCTGTGGAAATATCTCGTACCCATGAGTTCTGCCGTGTGGTCGACACCTATGGAGCAAATGCTGGATTTTCCTGCCGTAACCTTGATTCGATTTTTCAAAAACCATGGTTTTTTAGGACTTGACACGCAGCATCAGTGGTATACACTGGAAAAAGGCAGCCAGGCTTACCGGGAAATTCTGATCCGGCCTTTCCTGGATAAAATTCATACCAATCGTAAAGCGGTAAAGGTTTGTCGTGAAGGAGATAAAGTAGTCATTTTTGCTTCCGACGGTACACGAGAGGTTTTCGACCGGGTGGTCATTGCCAGTCACGCGGACCAGGCATTGGCTATGCTGGAAAAGCCTACCACGTTGGAACGCGCGGTACTTTCCAATTTTAAATATCAATACAACAAAGCGGTTTTGCATACCGATGAGAAAACCATGCCTGCTACTAAACTTGCGTGGAGCAGCTGGAATTACCGGATTGCCGAAAAAGATCACAAACTGATTCCAAGTACCGTGTACTGGATGAACCGGCTTCAACAGGTTTCAGAAAACAAAAACTATTTTGTTTCCATCAATCCGCATGACGATCTGGACGAGAAAAAGGTCATCAAAGAAATCGATTACGAACATCCGCTTTTCGATGTGCCTGCGATACACGCGCAAAGTAGCTTAAAACTGCTAAATGAAACGGGACCTGTATATTTCTGCGGGAGTTATTTCAAATACGGCTTTCATGAAGATGCATTCAAAAGTGCGGTTGACCTTTGCGAGCATCTGGCTCTATCAAAAATTTTACATCCATAAATCTATTAAATCCCTTTTGTCGTACATCCTTACATGGAAAGGGATAATTTAAATTCATGCTTATACCAGGCCCGGGTGATGCATAACAGGCTTCATCCTAAGAAACATAAATTTCATTACGATATTTTCATGTTTTACCTGGATATCGATGAGCTTGATTCTATTTCAAAAAAATTCAGATGGCTTAGCCGGAATCGTTTCAATCTGTTCAATTTCCGTGACGCTGACCATTTACAATTACCAATCGAAAAACCAGATAAGTCGAAGAAAATAAGAGAACACATTACACACTATCTATCAGAAAACGGCGTCAGCATTGGTGAAGGAAGAATAATGCTGCTCACCAATCTCTGCACACTGGGTTATCAGTTTAACCCGGTTTCATTTTACATCTGTTACAATGAAGAAAACCAGCCGGTATGCTCAGTGGTGGAAGTCTGCAATACTTTCCGGGAAATGAAACCGTATTTTCTTGGCAGCAAGACGTTCAAAGAAAATAAATTCCATCTAAATACTTATAAAAACTTTTACGTTTCACCCTTTATTGATCTGGATTATTACTTTGATTTTAATATTACAGTTCCGGAAGAACGTTTAAATATAGCGATCAACGATCATGACGAAGTTGGCAAATTGTATTTTATGAGCACGCTGAAAGGCCACCGGGAGGCACTAAGTGACCGGAATATGCTGCGATACTTTTTCAGCATCCCCCTGATCACCTTACAAATTACCTGGCTTATTCACTGGCAGGCTTTTAAACTTTGGACTAAAAAAATTGGATATCACAGAAAATCAGATAATCCGGAATTGCAAACTGAGGTATTCAGACGTTATCAATCCTAATCGGCCAGACACCTATTCTTATGTTAAGAACCCGCTCAACAGTAAATAGTACCCGACCCGTTGCCGCTAAGCCTGGCCTGTACCAGGAACTGGTTTTTAGTCAACTCCATAAAATGAACTTGGGAAGGCTGGAACTCATCCTGCCTGACGGACAATCTGAGTTTTTCGGGAATGGGATTCATCCTGTGTCGGCAACTGTGAAAGTGATTGATATAGAATTTTTTAAAAGACTGATCCTGTTCGGCGATATTGGGTTTGGAGAAGCTTATGTGGATGGACTCTGGGAAACCGGCAACATTACAGCGGTAATCACCTGGGTATTGCTGAATGTAGAAAACGCGCCGGGAATTTCGGGCAGTAAATCAAGAACTTACGCACTTAACGTTTTAAGATGGTTTAACAAAATCACCCACAGCGGACGCGCAAATACGCTTGAAGGATCCCGAAAAAATATTTCAGAGCATTATGATCTTAGCAATGAATTTTTCGCGACTTTCCTTGATCCAACGATGACATATTCCAGTGCTTATTTCACTCGGGAGGGCATGGGACTTGAAGAAGCGCAATATCAAAAATACGATCGACTTTGTCAAAAGCTAAATCTTCAACCTTCTGATCATGTACTGGAAATAGGCAGCGGCTGGGGAGGCAATGCTATATACATGGCAAAAAATTACGGTTGTAAAGTTACCTCACTGACCCTGTCTGTTGAACAGCAAAAGCTTGGTATGCAACGTATAGCCGATGCCGGTTTGTCGGAAAGAGTGCAGATATTGCTCCTTGACTACCGTCATATGGAAGGCTCCTTTGATAAAATTGTATCGATTGAAATGCTTGAAGCCGTCGGGCACCAGTATCTTGACTCTTATTTCAGCAAATGTAATTCGCTTCTGAAAAAAGATGGAATTATGGCAATTCAGGTGATTACCTGTCCGGATTCCCGGTATACCGATCTGAGAAAAGGAGTCGACTGGATACAGAAATATATCTTCCCGGGCTCTCTGCTCCCATCGGTTGCGGCAATCAACCGGTCGGTGAATAAAACAAGCGATATGAGCCTCGTGGACCTCAAAGAATTTGGCTTACACTATGCCAACACCCTCAAAGTCTGGCTTGACAGATTTAATGAAAACCTGGATGAAATTAAAAGACTTGGTTACAGTGATTCTTTTATCCGTAAATGGACCTATTATTTGTGTTACTGTGAAGCAGCTTTTGCGATGCGGAATATCAGCGTAATGCAGCTCGTTTACAGTCGTCCAAACAACACAAATCTGCTTTAAACAGAAAAGTCCTGCCGAAAATGGCAGGACTTTTCAACTGATTTAATCTTCTCTTCTTTATCCGTTTCCACGTGCAAGCTGCACTTCGAGCCTGATATCCACGCCCCGATCGTTTGAGCCGTAACGGGAGCCTCCGCCCGTACCGATACCTACACCCATACCGCCGCCCATACCAATACCACCGCCGAGTCCTATGCCGATTCTTGGTGAAAAACCGGATTGAGAAGACGCACCGTCAATTTTAATATTTATACCCAGCGTTGAAGATTCTTTTTTGTTCAGCGCGATGAGCGAAAAAGGAATGGCGATTTGTTCTGTCAGCTCACCATTTTTATCCATGCTGATATGTGATTTAATACTTCCATCAGCCTCTACCAGATTAATAAAATGCTCTCCTTGTTTATCTTTCCAAACAGCTTCTTTGTTATAAGAATCCATAAGCAAACCTAAACCCAGGCTATTAGGAATATCAGTGTCAATTCGACGTAATGCCTTTCTGTCTTCCTTCATCACTACAGGGAAAAGCAAGGAGTAAGAATCCTTCTTTTGTCCCTCCGGACTAAATGAAATCCGCATACCACTGCTCAAAATTTTCTGGATCGTGGTTGGATCACGTGTTGTCATGGTCAGATATAAATAATGATCATCATTTATGATACCATATGCCAATCTCGACGCCTGGTCTTTCTGGTCAGGCTTAACTTCATCTACGTACGAAAAAGGTGCATTCCACTTTGATTCATAGGGAATCGTTTTTGAGGAACTGCATCCAGCCAATACTGCCAGCGTGAGGAGTAGCCAGCTATTTTTTTTACTTTTCATCTTGCTATTTATATACACTGAATTTCAACTATAATGAAACGAAACCGTTCCTGAATCATTACGATTAATTTGAAAAATTCGTTGCATTTAATCTTTTTATAATCACTCGCTCTTGTCAGAATCAGTGGTCCAGACCATTATAGCAAGCTTTAAATTGCATTTGATAACAACAAACCTATTTTTTCATGCAGCTTGACCGGCTCAAACGGTTTGGACATCGTGTCGTTCATCCCTGATTCCAGCGCCTGCTTGATATCCTCTTCCAGCACTGTTGCCGAAAGTGATAAAATAGGGGTTTTGACACCCATTTCTTTTCTGATGATCTGCGCAGCCTGGAAGCCATCCATTTCGGGCATGCGTGTATCCATTATGATCAGATCAAACTGATCCTTTTCAATTGCAGCAACAGCCTCTTTTCCATTACCAACCAGCGTGGTGTCGATAAGCCAGGCCGTCAGATAGCGGTTGATCAGCAATGAGTTAATATGATTATCCTCAGCAACAAGCACTCGTTTCCCAAAATACGGATCCAGACTTTTGAATGATACAACAGGTGCTTTTTCGTTCATCTTTTGATTGGCATCTTTCAAAAGAACCGTAAAATAAAACTCACTTCCTTCCTGAAACTTGCTGGTCACTTTTAGCTCACTATCCATTAGCATGACCAGCTTTTGTGAGATGGTGAGGCCAAGCCCGGTTCCTCCATAATTATGTGAAGTCTCGATCGTTGCTTGTCCATATTCAGAAAAAATTGCAGAAATCCTGTCTTCTGAAATACCGATTCCTGAATCCTGCACGCCCAAACGTACCTTGTAAAGCATGCCTTCCCTGCCTATCAGCTCGATTTTCAGTTTCACAAATCCGGAGTGGGTAAATTTCAAGGCATTACCTACCAGATTCATGAGTATCTGATTCAGGCGCATGCCATCGATTAATACACTTTCCGGTATTTTTTCGTCCACAGACAAGGTCAGCTCCAATCTCTTCTCCTCTGCTTTGAAGCGCATCAAATCAATAATTCCTTTTCCGACAACTGACAGATTGGTTGGCGTCGGCAGGATAGAAAATTTACCTTCATCAATTTTTGAAATATCCAGAATATCGTTCAGAATGTTCAATAATGAACCCGACGAATGAAGCAGCATTTCCAGCAGTTCACGCTGATTTGATTCGAGATCTGTGGCTTCCAGAAGGTTTCCAATTCCGATAATCCCATTCAAAGGCGTACGGATTTCATGGCTCATGTTGGCAAGAAAAGATTCTTTTACTTTCCTTGACTTATCGGCCAGGCTTCGCGCCTCCACCAGTGCCAGTTCATGCGCTTTACGTTTTTCAATATCATGCAGATTGATAAAAAGCAATCTGTTCTTATACATAATCCGTAGTTCCAGCCAAACCGGCTGACGCAATTTCCCAATAAACTGATCTTCTACAACGATGGTCTCACCACTCATGTAGGTCTGGTTGACGAGCACACTTTGCAAGCCGGAGCGGGTTGGTTCAACCAAAAGATCCAGCATGGAAATATTGATCAGCGTGGACGGATCCAGCCCGAGAATAGTTTGTACAGAAGGATTTATGGATAAAATATGTCCTGTATCAGCAGCAACCGTTGCAATAATATCTGGCGAGTTGGTTACGATCGTGGCATAATTTTCAAGAAGCCTGTTCTTTTCCCTGATCTCCCGCTGACTTTTTGCCACTCGGATCAGCGCATCAACCTTCGCATTGGTAATATACGGGTCCAGGGGCTTGTATAAATAATCTACCGCACCGGTTTTCAAACCACGAACAACATAAGTAGTTTCTTTTGATATAGCCGTCACAAAAACAATCAGGATCTCTTTTGTTTTCGGATTGGAAGCCAACGTTTCAGCAAACTCAAAGCCGTCCATACCCGGCATTTGAACATCCACTAACGCAACGGCGATATCATTTTCCCAAACTATGCGCAACGCCTCGTTCGGAGAAGTTGTGGCAAAAATGGTGATATCGTCCCTGTTCAATATCGCTTTAAGCGACAAAAGATTTTCCTCTCTGTCATCCAAAAGCAGAATTTTTGTATTTTCCATTGTTTACGTTGAGTGGCTGTAAAGTATACTTCTAATTTCCTCAAACACATTTTCCTTTGTCAGCAGATGATGTTTTTTATAGGCTCCGATCGCCGCCAAAGGCATTCTTGGTACTTCTGAAAAATCAGGATTTTGCACATAGGTGTCATAACCCCGTTCAGCAATTTTTCGCATGCCCATTGCACCATCTTCACTGGCTCCCGAAAAAAGCATGGCCGCATGGATATGAATCCCGGACTGTGCCGCCGATATGAATGTAGCATCAATAGACGGACGTGAAAAAAAATCCTTTTCTGTTGCATCCAGATAAAACCGTTGGTCAGGACCGACAAGCAAATGATAATCCGGCACGGCAAAATAAATACAATTATTTTCGATAACGTCAAGATGCTGTGGTTCCTCCATGCGGATCTCCGTTTTTGATTTAAATAACTTCGGAAGTTCCGATAAACTGGATTTTCCCCGATGCAAAATAAATATGATCGCACAAGGGAGCGGCTTTGAAACCAGTGTTAAAATCTCTTCAAAAAGTGTAAAACTTCCTGATGACCCACCCATCAATATCAAATTCAAAGAATTGCCGGGAAGGTTGTTCATCTGATCTTCTGATAAATATTCAAATACGAATTGATGATCCTGAAATGCTCTTCATATCCTGAATACCGCAATGTCTCCCGTTTTCCAAGACATAGAAAACCGAACATTGCAAGACTTTCGTATAACAACTTAAACACCCTTTGCCGCTGTTCCAGATTGAAATAAATCATCACGTTACGGCAGCTCACCATTTGAAATTCGTTAAAAACACCGTCTCCCGTTAAGTCGTGTAAAGAAAAAACAATATTTTTTCGTAAATCAGGAAGCATAACAGCCTGGCTATAAGCTACGTGATAATAGTCAGATAACGAATGTTTTCCCTCAGCCAACAAATAGTTTTCTGAAAACGTGCGCATGTGTCCCAAACTAAAAATTCCTTCACGGGCAGAACTCAGCACACGTTCACTCAGATCCGTGGCGTAAATCAGAGACCGGTTGTATATGCCCGTCTCTTTTAAAAGTATAGCCAGAGAATAAGCCTCCTCTCCCGAAGCACAGCCCGCCACCCACATCCGGATGGCCGGATACGATTCCAGATAACTGAAAACCTCTGACCGGAGCTTTATAAAAAATTCTGGATCTCTGAACATTTCGGAATAGTTGACAGTCAGTTCCTGAATAAAATCATAAACTGCCTTTCCTCCCTGTTCAATATGCGTGGTCAATTCCGAAAGGTTCATGGCATGTTTGACAAGATACCTCGAAGCCCGCCTCAATAAGGAAGGACGTGCATATCCTGAAAAATCAAAACCCGATATTTCACGAACTCTGACGATAATAAATTCCAGCTCCTGATATTCCAATGTTCCCATACACTAGGCAGAATGCAGCCAAACTTTTATTAATGACAATAATTTATCTATATCCACAGGCTTTGAAATATAATCATTCGCTCCCGCCGCAAGGCATAACTCGCGGTCTCCCTGCATGGCTTTGGCCGTTACAGCGATAATGGGCAGGTTGTTCCATTTTTGTTCCTTTCGAATGAGTTTCGTAGCTTCAATTCCGTCCATTTCCGGCATCATCACATCCATTAATATCAGATCCACATCATTGGTATCTTGCAGTTTTTGTATTGCTTCCAAACCATTTGTAGCGATTACGATACCAAAACCGGCTTCCTCCAATACCGCACTCAAAGCGAAAATATTCCGCATATCGTCATCAGCCAGCAACACTTTTTTGCCTACAAAAACACGTTCTGCATGGACAACCGGATTACTGAAAGCATGTGGCGGCTGAATAGAAGGCGCTGGTTTAGGCTGGATTTTTTTGAGGAATAAATTTACTTCATCCAGTAAACGCTCATTCGACTTCCTAGTCTTCATCACCACCGGATGCGAATATTTCATAACGCGTGTCAGGTCTTCCTGCGAAAGATCTTCTGCCGTATTGACAACGACGGGCAGGCCAACCCATTTAGGTTCTTTTTTGATCTGATCCAGTAAATCCAGCCCATTCATATCAGCCAGACGGATGTCCAGAATAATGCCGTCTACGACTTCCCTGCCCAGAACCGACAACGCTTCCTCTGCGGAGTATGCATAAAGGACAAACAGATTATTGTTTTCCAGAAACTCTCCAAAATATCTGCTCTGATGTGCATCGTCCTCAATAAGCAAAATCCGTTTTTTGCCAGGATCCGATCCTTCCAGTTTAAGCAGGTTAAATATTAATTCAGCAGATTTTTGATCTACCGGTTTTTGCATGAAACCAATCGCTCCGTCTTCCAGTACTTTGGTTACACTTTCATCACCCGCCGAAACGGTATGAACCGGAATAAGCCGTGTTTCGGGATCTGCTTTTAACTCTTTCAAAACATCTTCACCGGAAATATCGGGAAGGTGCATATCAAGAATAATAGCGGTCGGTTTAAAACTCAAAACCAATCCCAACGCTTTAAAACCAGTATTGGCGATGATTACTTCAAACCCGTTGTCTCGGGCTTTACTGGCCATGTCATTCGCAAAAACAGGATCATCTTCTATAAGCAATAGACGATTTTCACGACTATTATCAGTGTTGAAACTTTTGCGGATAAAGGTTTCTCTTACCGGTTCCGGCTTTTTCTCCGGCTCAGTCAATACAATTTCCACCTTGTTTTCGCCGGAAAACTGCAATGGAATCGAGAGCGTGAAAGAAGATCCTTTCCCTACTTCACTTGCTAAGGTAATTGTCCCCCCAAAAAGATTTGTAAGTTCACGGCTGATCGATAACCCCAGTCCCGTTCCTCCATATTTACGACTCGTAGAACCGTCTGCCTGCTGAAATGCTTCAAAAATGGCAGCTTGCTTATCGGCAGGAATACCGATTCCCGTATCGGCTACTTCAAAATTCAGCTTACCATCTGATTGAGAAATGATAAGAGAAACCGTTCCCGGTGCGGAAGTAAACTTGATCGCGTTTGAAAGAAGGTTTCGAAGGATCTGCAATAACCTGACATGATCGAGATACATGTTTTCGGGGCACGCTTCTCCTTTGAAAAGATGCAGGTTAAGTCCTTTATTTTCGGCAAGTTTTTGAAACGTATTTCTTATTTCAACCAGCAGCAATTCCGTATCGATTTCTTCGTGATGAAGCTCTACCTTTCCTGATTCGACCTTGGCAAGGTCAAGAATATCATTGATTAAGGTCAGCAGATCATTTCCAGAATTATTAATTACCGAAGCATATTTCTCTTCTTCCTCACTAAGCCGCCGGTTTTTATTTTCTGAAAGAATACGGGAAAGGATTAGGATACTATTCAAAGGAGTTCTTAATTCATGGCTCATATTAGCCAGAAACTCGCTTTTGAATTTACCGGTTCTTTCCAGCTCATCTGCCTTTCTTTGCACCTGATCCCTGGCTTCTTCGATTGTACTTTTCTGCTCTTCCAGAAGAAATGCTTTTTCTTCAAGTTCCGTATTAATTTGCTTCAATTCTTCCTGCTGCACGCGAAGTTCTTCCTCAGATACCTGAAGAAGCGACGTTTGCCTGGTCAGTTCTTCATTGGTTACCCTCAGTTCTTCCTGCTGACTTTCCAGCTCTTCGGCCTGAAGCTGCGTTTTGTCCAGAAGTTCTTTCATTAACTTTCGCTCTCTGGCGGCTACAAACGAGATAGCTACACCATCAGAAGTCCTTTCCAGTAATTTGATAATGTTGTCATCCGGTATTTCCAGATATCCAAGTTCTAGCAGGGCTATCACTTTTCCTTCATGTCTAAGCGATTTCAGCAAGACAGTAACCGGTGCTGCATTACCCAAGCCCGTGCTGATAGTCAAATAAGCAGCACTCACCTGCAACTGTTTCAAACTTTGCTTTTCATAGGCAAACTGTCCCAGAATACCTTCTTTTTCAATAATGGTCGGGGGAATAGTGCCCGGGTTATCGATTGCGTACTTTGCAGCCAGGTCCCACACATTTCCTTCCCGGTTCAATACGTACAAAATGCCGGTGAACGCTTTGGTAACTTCTGTAATCTTATTGAGAAAATTGGTAGCCAACTGATCTTCCGTAGGTTCACCACGGATAGAGACACCCACTTCTGCGGCGGCAGATAAAATCCAGTTTTTGCGTTGATCTTCCAGCGAAAGCTTTGCAAGTTCCTGGTTGGCTGTTATTGTCGCTTTTTCAGAAATTACCTGAGCCAGATATGTCTTTCGGATGAAATAAAACAGGACAAAAATAACGCACATAAATACTGCCGTCCCGCCAAGAATAATCATTTTGGCATTTGACGAACTTTCCGCTGCCACATTTTCTCTTAATTGTAAGAGATTATCCTCTGTACTTTCCAGTCTGTCAAAATAGAACGCCAGCTGAGTAGACAATTTTTGTCCGCCAAGCACCATAGATTGTAAAGAATCTCTGGAATATTTTCCTTCTTTAAGCAAGTCCAGCTGCTGAGCCATGAGTGTCAGCCGGCTTTTGAGGACAGGTTCTAATGAATCCAGGCGAGTAGCCTGAACAGGATTGTCTGCAACAAGTTTTTGTAGCGTATTGAATTGAGACCATACATTTTCGCTGGCTTTCTGATGTACACTTTCAAAAGTTCCGTTGTTCAGCAAAGCATAACCCCGAAGATTGGTTTCAGCTGTTAAAAGTTGGTTTCTTACATACGAGGCAGATCGGATTACCTCGCGGGTATGATCAACCCACCTTGCGTTTTCCTGTTGTAGAATAATGGCGTTGTAGGATGTGAAACCTACGATTATTACAAGAACGATAGAGAAAACGATCCCGGTAAAAACCTGTTGCTGAAAAGAAAAACGCATAAAATTATTTAATAACGAAGAGTAGTAATATTCCGAATTCGCAAATTCACGTGAATATCATGAAAATTTGGCACTGTATCGACAACTACACTCATTTTCACCCCGTAAACCGTAGTGTTTTTTCTACAATTCTTTCCCAATATTCGCTACATAAAAATTACAATGTATGATATTGGAAATATTCAATTATTGCATACAAAAATTTCTTCCCGTTTTACGGACCATTAAATGCAGAATTATTAACAAGTAATGCTGATTTCTTCTATTTTTGAGAAACCACTTAAATCCTGATTGCATATGAATTTATCGGCATCCGCTGTTTTCCATATCACCGATGGCTACGAAGAATCTTTTAGTAAAAACGAAAATGGACAAAAACTAACTACCGGGAAATTCTACATCTTTTATCAGGGAGACATAGTAGGCGAAAGTGTCATGATGGAACTCAAAAATTACCTGAATGATAAAAAAGCGACAGTATATGCCCTGGAAAGATTTACAGGTGTAGTAGCCGGAAAATCAGGAAGTTTCGTATTGGAACATTCCGGAAGTTTTGAAAATGGCGTGATTACCTCAACCCGGAAAATCGTTGCGGGCAGTGGTACCAATGAACTGGCCGGCTTGCGTGGGGAAGCCTATTTCAACTCAGGTGAATCCCGGGAGTTTCACCTGACGCTGCAATATTCTTTTATAGAATAACCTTTTTTCTAATCAATATTTTTGACCATCCATAACTCACAGGAATGATGGCCACTATTCCCTAATGGACTGTCTAACAAAATAAAACCCAATCGTTCATAGGCCAAAACTGCTTTTTCCAACTCCGCCATCGTTTCAAGATATATCCTTTTGAAGCCTCGTTTTCGGGCTTCATCAATACATTTCAAAATCAGCTTTTTTCCAAGCCCTAACCCTCTCGCTTCGGGGATAAGGTACATTTTCACCAACTCTATCGTATCTTCCGGTAACCCCGCGGTGGGATAAATCCCTGCTCCTCCGAGTAATTTCCCTTCCTGTAAAGCCACGAAATAAAGGCTGTTTGGCGCTGTAAATAAATCACTCAGGTGATCGGTACTTTCATCATAATAAACTGTTCCGGGTTTATCCGCCTTAAATTCTTTCAACGCATGCCGAATTATCTCTGCAATCCCGGCATCGTCTGCTTTTTGAATTTGTCTTATTTGAATATCCATACATTCAATTTAACCAAGAATTCCTGATCAGGAAATCCATTCGATCATATCATTTTCCAGTGTTATTAAAATGGCTTTTGCCTGTTTTCCTTCATTTTGAAATACCTTGATAAGTCTTCTCAGGTGCTGCCTGGACTGATCATTTCCGCTCCCTGCAACAAAGGTCATAAACACATAACTTTGATCCGGCAATTCTACGATTCTATCTACGTGCAGCATTTTGCCCCCGGGAAGTAGCAGCTCCTTATTGATCTGGACCTTTACATTTTCATTGTACAGCGTTTCAAGAGATTCCCGTTTAAATAGTGCTGTTAACTGAACAAAAAGCGTTTTTGCTTCCTCTCTCGATACAATACCGTCTCTCACCAACTGCCCGGCAGTTTGCCCCAGATCAGAAACCGTTCTGGTGCTGATCAGCAGATGACGCATTTTTTGCAAGTGATCTTTTTTTCTTTCAAATGTTTCAATATCGAAAATACGTTCAGCCATTCTACGCAGTCTTAAGGAATCGGTGCGGTCATTGCTAATGACATTTTCAATAACAAACGAAGCAGCATTATTGCGCGCATGGGCATGAAAACAATTTCCATTTCCTTGTGAAATAATAAAACTGCTTTCCAGATCATTATAAGCCGGCGCCGATTCGGGTTGACTCAGATAGTCGTGCATCCAAGTGCTTACCAGGGAAGACTGTTCCCATTTCTTTTCCCGTTTTGCCAAGATGTAAAGTCGCTGTATGGGGCGCGTGAAAGCGACATACAGCAAATTTAAATTTTCAACCAGCGTACGCGTTTTTTCATTCTGATATTGATCTGCAACGAGTGTATTGTCCAGATCTTTTACAACGGATACGAGTGAACTCCTTAGTTTCTTTTCACTATTCTCTTCCTCTGATTCGTTAGACAGAAGTAATTCGTCATAAAAAACATTATCCAGATCAATCCATAAACGGTCGAGCTTGGCATTCGGTGTGACTTTCCAGTTGGCGTACGGAACAATGACCACAGGATATTCCAGCCCTTTGGATTTATGAATGGTGGTAATTCTCAGCGCATCAGTATCCGCCGGAATGGTGATCGATAACTTGTTTTTTGCGGTTTCCCAATGGTTTAAAAAGTCGCCAAGATGATTGCTTCGTCTGGTTCCAAATTCCAGCACCACGTCCAGGAATCTGAATAAATATTCGTTTTCTGTTTTATTTTCGAAAAGCCCGAACGTCTGCATCAGTAGCTCACTTAACTCAAAAACAGTCAGTTGCCTCATTCTGAAAGCAGTCAACTCGATGTTCCATTTTGAAAAATAAGCGAGAAAACTATCCAGTCCTTTTTGCTTGCATAGTTCACGCAAAGCCTCATGATCCTCTGCCGTAGGATTTTCCTTCCTGATAACTCTGTGAAACAGATAAGCAGCTTCATATCTTTTCAGACGCTGGTCTGTATGCAGCACTTCCATGAAAGAAATAACGAAATGCACAGATCTCGAATAACCCAGCGACAAGGCATCATCTGAAATCAGTGGATATCCAATTTCCTTTAATGCATTGGCCAGAGCCGTAGCCTCTTTCTTTTTCCGGCATAAAATTGCAATGTCACGCCATTGATAACCCGAATCCCGCAACTCCGTAATCAATTCCAGACTTCTGGCCACAATGGCATCATGGCTGGTTTCAATTTCAGAAAATTCATCATTTGACTCCTGCATATCGATGAATTCCATTTGCACATGTCCTCCCTCATGAACGCCATCCGGAATTTCCTGCTTGAAATTTTCATCATATACAGCTTTAATCAAAGGATATTCCTCACCGACCGTTTCTGAAATAAATCCAAAAAACTGGTTATTGAACGTGGTGATTTCACGAAAACTACGGCGGTTTGTCCGAAGATGATCTATTTCAAGATGACTGTCAACGCTCCATAACCGTTCTTCGTTGTAAATATTATCTCCCAGGACCGGCATCAGCTGCATCACCTGATCTTGCGCCAGATGCAGGATAAGATCCATATCACCGCCACGGAAACGGTAGATCGATTGTTTGGCATCTCCCACGATCAGGTTGAAATAACCATCAGCGAGCGCATTTTCTATCAAAGGAAGTAAATTGGCAAACTGCAATTTTGACGTATCCTGGAATTCATCAACCAGAATATGATTATATTTCTCACCAAGTCTTTCAAAAATAAAAGGAACGGGTTCTTTTGATACAATTTCAAGAATACGTCTGTTAAAATCAGAAATATGCACCTGGTTATTTTGCCGTAAAAGTGCATCAAACTCTTTCCTTATTTCTCCAAGCAGAGATAAATTATATAAATGTCTGTCAAGCTGAATATACAGCGTTATTTTCTGGGATTCGCCCGTTCTTATTTTTTCAATTTCATAATACAGACGTTCAAGCTCCGGCCTGATTGACTCAATCTTATCTTTTATCAGCGCCGCAGTTTTTGCTCCGTACCAGTTTTCCTCCCCAATGGTTTTTCCGCTCACATAAGAATTCGGTGGAGTCCACAGGTTTTTATCTTCGCTCCTATCCTTAAAATAACCATATATTCCTCGGGCTCCCTGATAAAAATCCTTATCAATCAAAAATTCATTTTGAATCAGTTCAAAGCCGCTCAGTGCAAGTCTTTTTATAGCTTCTTCTCTGCCTTTTACAAATCGGCGCATCTGATTACGTATCGCAACCCAGTCGCTCATCTGCAAATCAGCTACGCGCTGCATCTGAATATAACTTTGTTCACTTAGTAATGTGCCCGCCGTTTCCCGGATCTGGGTTGGCAAAGCAGCCCAGCTTTTTCCTTCCTCCGCTTTCTCACGATAGTATCTCTCAACGATATCAGACAAAACTTCTTCCCCATCCTGCCCTATTCTTGCCAGCAAGCGATCAACCGCTTCATCCAGTAAATCTCCGTCCAGCTGTGTTTCAAAGACAAAAGGAATGCCCAGTTCGTCGGTAAAACTACTGATAAGTCTTTGCGTAAATTTATCAATCGTCATGACTGAAAAATCCGAATACCGGTGCAGTATTTGCCTGAAAACAAGTTGTGCCCTGCCAGAAATCAGTTCTTTTGCTCCCTCATACAGCTCTTTGTCCTGTAAAGTGGCCGGATAAAGTTCTGTGACCACATCGCGTAACATGGGATGTTCGGCCGCCGTGGAAGACATGGCGGTTGAAAATGTCCTGAGCATAAGTAAAATACGCTCTTTCATTTCATTGGCTGCTGCGTTGGTAAAAGTTACAGCCAGAATCTGCCTGAAATAAGTATCTGAATTTGAATGCAGTGCAAGTTTTAGATATTCCTTGGTAAGTGTGTAGGTTTTACCAGAACCAGCCGATGAGCTATATACTTTGAACACGTTAGGATCTACTAGATTGAGCGGTAAATGCAGCATTTACAAATGCTGCAACCAATTTACAAAAAAAGCAGGCATAAGCCTGCTTTCAATTATTTATATTCAGGAATAAGTCTACAAATTAAATCGTATGCCTCCTGATATGTTAGGACTGAAAAAGAAAGGAGCCGGGATAATTTCCACATACGTACCGCCTTCAAGGAATACCGAAATACGATTATTTGGAATAAAATATTCAACTCCACCGATCGCCGATCCACCAAGAGAAACCGCACCGCTGGTTTTCTCATTACGTTTCACATAACTTCTGCTATTGACCTGTCCGCCTAATCCATAATAAACATGCACAGATTCTGAGTTAAATAAGGGCGTATGCCACAAATAATGAACCTGTACCGCCAAACCGACATCCGGCCTTTTTTTGTCGTTCCGGTAACCTTCCTTTAACATCCCGTAAGTTCCTATGGAGACATCAATGGCGTTAATATTGTTAAAATATTTACGGATATTGATACCTGTTGGTTCTCCTAATTTAAAACCAACGGCCCAGTTATCATTTTGTGCCTGAACAAATCCAAAGCTGAGTGTAAAAATAAAAATTAGAGCTAATTTCTTCATAATTAAATAGTTGGTGCGGGGAATAATTATTGATAGTGTGTTAAAAAAAATTGTTAAGCAATTACTTTATTTTGTTGATATTTTTTCAGCGCTTCCACCAAAACCTCATTTTCCTGCTCTGTGCCTACGGTGATACGAAGACAACCTTCACACAGATGTACCTTTGAACGGTCACGAACAATAATCGCTTCATCGATCAAATAAGCCATCACCGATCTGGCATCATCAAAGTGTACGAGTAGAAAGTTGGCATCGGATGGATATACTTTATTCACCAACGTTAAATTTTCCAGCATCGTACGTAAAGAAGCTCTTTCTTTCAGAATTTCTTTAACCATTTCATCTTTTTTGTCCGCTGCACTTAATCCTTCCAATAACGCTTGCTGCGCCGGTAGACTGATATTATATGGCGATTTTATTTTGTTCAGGATTTTTATGAGCGCGGCCGATGCAAAACACATACCTGCACGAAGACCGGCAAGGCCCCATGCCTTTGAAAAAGTCTGCAAAACAACAAGATTAGGATATTCATCCAGACGCACGATCCACGAAGCCGATTCCGTAAAATCAACATAAGCTTCATCCACCACAACCAATCCGTTAAAACCTTTCAAAAGTGCTTCAATGGCACCATCCTGCATCACATTGCCGGTAGGATTATTAGGCGTGCAGACCCAGATAATTTTGGTGTCCGGTGTAATCGCATTTAAAACTGCCTCTACATCAATCTGATAATCCACAGTAAGTGACACTTTATCGATCTGCACATTATGTATGGATGCGCTTACCTCGTACATCCCGTAGGTGGGAGGTAAAATAATTACGTGGTCTTTTTCAGGTGTACAGGTTGCCCTGATCAGAAGATCAATCGGCTCATCACTCCCGTTTCCAAGGAAAATCCGGTCCGTACTGATTTTTTTGATCGGACTTAATTTCGCTTTTATTTCTGCCTGATAAGGATCCGGGTACCGGTTATAATGCGCCTCTGTCACAGATCCATACGGATTTTCATTTGCATCAAGAAAGATACCTTCGTGGCCGGTGTATTCATCACGTGCAGAAGAATATGGGGCCAACGATAAAATGTGAGGACGGATAACAGAATTCAGGTCGAAAGAAGTATTCATTTTGTACTGATTTTTGGAGCATTACACCGCTGGATCCATTGGCGGCTTCATCTTGTATATTTATTAAAACAATCTTTTATCAAACTGAAATGGTTCCAGATGAACAATTTTTATTTCTGACGCATCAGGATGCGCAGGATTAACAAGGAAATTTTTTTCATCAGGAACTACTGCGGAAGGCACGCTCATCAACAAGGAATCGTTTCTCTGAAGCCACAAATCACCTACTTCCTTGCTCCATTGCTGGTCTTCATACCAGGTGGCCGGAGGATTAGAAACATGGGTAATCGCCACGTTATCCGGCACAAACAAAACCACTACAACATATCCTTTCGGGGGTATCGGCTGCTGCCAGTGCACGATGATTTCCAGCATGGCCAGTGACCTGCGGGAAGAAGTATAAAGCATGGCATTTTGTGGAGTATTCCAGCGACCGCCATGATAGTATGCCCCTATTCCGCTTAAATCATTCTGATATTCCGACCTGGTTATCCTGAATAATTCCATTTACGCAAAAATACCGTGTTCAATACGCCCCAGTTCTGTTTTCACCAGTTCAATTCCTGCATGTGTACGAAGAAACTGAATGGGCTTTTCACGGCCAAGAGATAAAATATCACGGTTTAGCCAATCCAGAAAATATTCCCTGCCCAATACACGGGTACCTACGGAAAAAAGATCTGCCAATGCAATCAGATGGTCAGAAACCACATTGCTTAGCAGATCAGTATCACTGTAACGCTGCAAGTTCCTCGGTGTAACGGGAAGAAGAAGCACAATATCTTTCAATTCAAGCCCTACGGAATCAGCCAGATGCTGAATTGCAGCTTTGGGAATACCATTCTCTGCAAGGTACGCAAGGTCAAAATCATTTTTAACGGAATGTTTAAGGACATTATAGCCACCTAAACGCTCATTAACCATAAATGCTGTCATCTTTTCTATATATTTGAAAGACCAGAAATTAGTCTTCCAAATATACGACATTTTTCCGGGATGTTATAAGTTTGCAAAAATTATCATTACAAAAGCGCATCAAGACGCACGGTCACAGCCCTCTTATGCGCTTCCAGCGATTCGGCCTGAGCCATCGCCTGCACCGTAGGGCCTATGTTCCGTATGCCTGTTTCGGTTATGTGCTGCACGGTAATTTTCTTTACAAAACTATCCACGGAAACACCACTATATGCTCTTGCATAGCCGTTTGTAGGCAATGTATGATTTGTTCCGGACGCATAATCGCCGCAAGATTCGGGCGTGTAATTACCAAGAAAAATAGAACCGGCATTTATGATTTTGTCAGAAACAGCTTCTGCATTTTTCACACTTAAAATCAAATGTTCGGCAGCATAATCATTTAAAATATCAATCGCTTCATATTCAGACCCTACCAGAATTGCCTTACTGTTCTGGATTGACTGAGACGCCAACTCTCGGCGTGGCAGGGCTTCCAGCTGCTTCGCTAATGCTGTATTGACCTCAGCAAGAAAGTTTTCGCTGGTGGAAACCAAAAGAACCTGACTGTCGGCACCATGTTCCGCCTGAGATAAAAGATCCGCCGCCACAAAGGAGGGCACCGCAGTATCATCCGCATATACGGCAACTTCTGACGGACCAGCCGGCATATCAATCGCCATACCTTCTTTGCTCACAAGCATTTTGGCTGTTGTAACATATTGATTACCAGGGCCAAATATTTTATAAACCTTGGGTACACTTTCCGTTCCATAAGCAAGTGCTGCAATAGCCTGCGCACCGCCAATCCTGAATGCGGAAGTAACGCCAACCAATTTTGCCGCAAACAATATAGCCGGATGATTTGACGGGGTACAAAGTACAACTTCCCTACAACCAGCCAGCTGTGCCGGAATACCGAGCATCAATACCGTACTGAATAATGGTGCAGTTCCACCAGGAATGTAAATTCCAACTTTCTCAATCCCAACACTACGGCGCCAGCAGGTAACGCCGGGCATGGTTTCAATTTTCTCAACAGACTGCAACTGAGCCTTATGAAAAGTATAAATATTCTGATAAGCCTGACGGATAGCAGCTTTTAACGTTTCGTCCAGTTGCCCTTCCGCCGCGTCAAATTCTTCCTCTGAAAAAGCAAAATCAGTCAGATCAATACCGTCAAACTTTTTCGCCAGCTCACGCAATCCTTCGTCACCTTTCGTCTTCACCAAATCCAGAATCGGCAAAACCTTTCCTTCGATCGCAAAAGAATCCTGCACCGGCCGAATCAACAGATCCGGCCATTCACTTCTTTCGGGATAAGAAATTATATTCATAATTACTAGTATTCATCGTCATGCTGAAAGCCGATTGCTGACAGCCGATAGCCATTTAAAGAATCATTTTTTCAATTGGAATCACCAAAATCCCCTCTGCACCCGCCAGTCTGATCTTTTCGATGTTTTCCCAAAAATCATTTTCATTGATCACCGAATGAATTGAACACCAGCCCTCAGTCGCCAAAGGCATAACAGTTGGTGCTTTCATCCCCGGCAAATACTTGGTAATTTCGTCAACTGCACTGGTTGGGCAATTCAGCAAAATATATTTATTGTTTTTGGCAACCTGCACCGATTTAATCCGGAACAGCAATTGATCCAGCAACCCCTGTTGCTCAGCAGTTAAATGCTTACTTGCAATCATGACCGCTTCCGACTTGAAAATTGTCTCGACTTCCTTCAAGCCATTACTAAGCAATGTGCTTCCAGAGCTAACGATATCACAAACGGCATCGGCCAGACCAATACTCGGCGCAATTTCCACCGAACCGCTGATCTCGTGGATCTGCGCTTTTACATTATTTTCTGAAAGATATTTACCCAAAAGTTTTGGATAAGAAGTTGCAATACTTTTCCCTTCCAGATCCTGAACACCCGCATAATCATGCTCTCTCAACACCCCGATCGACAGACGGCATTTTGAAAAACCCAATTTATGAACCGTATTCACATCCCGGTCAGATTCTTCCGAAACATTTTCACCCACAATGCCCAGATGAGCGACACCATCTTCCACATAACCCGGAATATCATCGTCGCGCAGGAAAAGAATTTCAGCGGGAAAATTTGTCGCGGAAGTTTTCAGTTTTCCGGCACCGTTATCAAATCGAATGCCGCATTCCTTGATCAGCTTCAAAGAATCTTCACTTAAACGTCCTGACTTTTGGATTGCAATTCTTAATATATTATTCATGATTTTTATAAAAATGGGCTGGGGCTTTCTGCTGTCAGCTTAAAAAATTCTGGTAATTATAAATGCATCTATTGGTTAACAACCGCTATCAATTCCTCCACAGTTCTTTTTTGCTGTTCTCCGGTTTTCATGTTTTTCAAGGTAAGCTGGCCAGTGGCCATCTCATCAGAACCGATCAGGATCACAAAAGGAATATTTTTACGGTCGGCATAATCAAGCTGCTTTTTCAATTTCACGGCGTCAGGATACATTTCCGTATTAATTCCTGCTTCACGAAGTTTTGGCAAAACGGACAATCCATATCGAAACGCCTCCTGATCAAAATTCGAGATCATCACTTTCGTACTGATCGTTTGATTTTCAGGAAACAAATTTAACTCTTCCATCACGTCATATATCCTGTCGACGCCAAAAGAAATTCCAACCCCTGAAATTCCGGGCACACCGAACGTCCCCGTCAGGTTATCATATCGCCCACCGCCACAGATACTGCCGATCTGAACATTATTCGCCTTTACCTCGAAAATCGCACCGGTGTAATAAGACAATCCACGGGCAAGTGTTACGTCAAACTGGATGCGGGCATTTTTCAATCCCAGCGCCTCTACCATACTCCAGACCTGTTCCAGTTCATCGATCCCTTTTAAGCCAATTTCAGAAGACGCAAGCCATTTTCTCAAATCAGCAAAAATAGTTTCTCCATCCGTCAATGAAAAAACCGGATCAAGCAGTGTAATACTTTCCTCTGAAAAATTACGCTCGCGCAGCTCGTCAATAACTTTTTCCTTACCGATCTTATCAAGTTTATCAATCGCAACGCACAAAGTTCCTTCCTGGCCATGTGCGCCTATCAGATCAGCAATTCCGGTAAGAATTTTTCTGTTGTTAATTTTAACCGTAAAATCTTCAATACCCAGCTGTGGCAGAATATCATGCAAAAGCAAAACAATTTCCGCTTCACAAAGCAGCGAATCCGTTCCGACAACATCGGCATCACATTGATAAAATTCACGGTAACGTCCCTTTTGAGGACGGTCAGCTCTCCAGACGGGCTGGATCTGATACCTTTTAAAAGGCATCACCAACGTTCCACGGTTCATTACAACATACCGCGCAAAAGGCACGGTCAGGTCATAACGAAGCCCTTTTTCGGAAATCTTGTTTGTCAATGATTTAGAACCTGCATTCCAGTCACTTTCAGTCAGTTTTCCGCTAAAATCGCCGGAATTCAACAGTTTAAACAAAAGCTGATCTCCTTCATCGCCATATTTTCCCATCAGAACAGACAGGTTTTCAAAAGCGGGAGTCTCCAGAGGCTGAAAACCATAACGCTGAAAAGAACGACGGATGGTATCAAATATAAAGGTGCGTTTCACCATTTGTTCGGGACCGAAGTCACGGGTGCCGCGGGCAAGGCTTGGTTTACTCATTTAATTCTTAAATCTTTCAAATAGTCAATGGCTGATTCGGCCGTTTAGTTCCTTGTTTCAAATTTCCAACAAGATTATACACCCCGAAAAGTCAATTTCAAACTGAATAAAATGGATACAATCAGCATTTAAAAATGTAAAGTTAGAGAGGTTATGCAATTTTTATGACTATTTGCTACTTTATTTACGCATTTTTCCCTAATTTTGCGGCTCTTTCACAAAACAATAATTTTAAAATGGGAGTTACGGAATTAAAACGTAAGAGTCGTAGAAATAAAGCTGTGGCAAATAATCGTACAGCAACAATCAAAAACCTTTTGCGTAAG